>ERZ779852.1379-NODE-1379-length-23109-cov-11.572959_pt1 | contig 23109 bp, 17 predicted proteins | sample MGYA00511559_ERZ779852 | MGnify/ENA primary metagenome ERZ779852 (study PRJEB29588, sample SAMEA2157977) | human gut metagenome | biome: human gut; feature: human-associated habitat; material: faeces | place: Denmark | collected 2008/2010 ...
TTGTATTTCCACATAACTATTGACTTTGCGAGTCAACTTTTTCTAGGGAAAGACATACCCCGTTATTTGTCAAAAATAACCGTTTTAGAACGCAAAATAGATTCCATTTCATTGCAACGGAGCCTCCGTTAGACGCTAACGGAGCCACTTTTGGCTCTCAACGGAGCCTCCGTTACGCTCCAAAACGGCCTAAAACGGACTCTAAAAGTGCCACTTTTGAAAGCTAACAAAGGTTAAATCGGGCAAAAACGGCATTTTCCTGTGTTTCGGCGGACGACAAAATTTGACGAAAATCGGGGCGATTTTTTCCTAACGGAGGCACTTTTGGAATTTTTAGTTACGAATTTTGAGTCCGGAGTTGGGATTTTTGAGGTCGGAAAAACGGTGAAAATGAGTAACGGGACCAATATTTAACATTCGTTCACCCGATAGAATTGCGTTCCCGAGAGGGTGATTTTTGGTAAATAAAATTGACAATTTTTGCTTTATAATATCCCTAAGAGTGATACAAATTAATAAGGAAATTTATCTGTACGCAAGGTTAACAGCGGCATCAACGTCATTGACGGGCTTGCTCACGGTATTTACATCGTTAACGGCAAAAAGATTGTACTTTAACAATACATGGAAATGCTTACAAAAAAGCGCCTCGGCAGTGATGCCGGGACGCTTCTACATCTTTATAATAAAGAAAACAAGCTCTTTTATATTCCAAAGAGTGCATAAAACAACTTCCGTCGTAATGTTCTTCCCCCCCTGGGGGGATAAAAGGGGGACTCTTTATTGCAACTTACCCTGGTCGCCAAGATAGCTGTCTTTGAATCCGAGAAAATATAGGACACCGTCGAGACCGATTGTGTTGATGCTCTGTCGGGCGTTGGCAACGACACGGGGCTTGGCATGGAAGGCTATGCCGAGACCTGCCTCGCTTAGCATCGGCAGGTCGTTTGCGCCATCACCGACAGCTATTGTCTGCGCAAGGTTCACCTTCTCCACCTGCGCTATGAGCTTCAACAGCTCCGCCTTGCGGTGTCCGTCAACAATTTCTCCAACATAACGGCCGGTCAGTTTACCGTCTTCGCCCACCTCCAACTCGTTGGCATAGACATAGTCTATACCGTAACGGCGTTGCAAATACTCACCGAAATAGGTGAATCCACCACTTAGGATGGCGATTTTATAACCGCAACGCTTCAGGATTGACATCAATCTATCGGCACCTTCGGTTATCGGAAGGTTCTCGGCAATCTCCTGCATCACGCTCACATCAAGTCCTTTGAGCAACGCCACACGCTCGGTGAAGCTCTCCTTGAAATCTATCTCGCCACGCATGGCACGCTCGGTAATCTCCTTTACCTTGTCGCCCACGCCGGCACGCTCAGCCAGTTCGTCGATGCACTCGGTCTGTATGAGCGTAGAGTCCATATCGAAACAAATCAACCGGCGCATACGACGGTACATATCATCGCACTGGAGCGAGAAGTCAATCTCCATTTCGGTAGAAAGCTGCATCAGTTCCGCCTGCATCTGCTGGCGGTCTTTAGGTGTTCCACGCAGCGAGAACTCTATGCACGCACGCACATTCTTGCACGGATTCTTCACGCTCATGCGTCCCGTGAGCCTAAGGATAGAGTCGATATTGAGTCCCTGATTTGCTATAACCTTCGTGGCTGCCTCTATCTGTTTTGCCTCCAACCTGCGCCCGATAAGCGTAAGGATGAACCTGTTCTTTCCCTGAAGGCTCACCCAATCTTCATATTCATCGAGCGTGATGGGCGCAAAACCTATGTTTACATTCAACTCCGTAGCCTTGAACAACAGTTCCTTCATCACCTGACCGGCATTCAGTTCACCGATGCGGATTAGAATGCCCAACGACAGGGTGCTGTGGATGTCGGCCTGACCGATGTCGAGTATCTGCGCATCGTATTTCGCCAGCAGTTCCATAACCGAAGCGGTGAGTCCCGGACGGTCTTGTCCTGTAATCCGGATTAATATCTGTTCCTTATTGGTTTCTTTTTGTTCCATGATTATTTTCTTTCCAAAATCTATCCGTAATCATATATATATGACACAAAAGTATCAAAAATGTATTTATCTTGCAAATCTTTCCATTACTATTTCCCTCAAATCAGCCAAAGAAGCGCATCACCGACTCCATAAACGGAGTTATTTCACGAGGAAAGACACTGCCGTAGCGGTCTGTCGAGGCCATTCCGTAGGCTATATAAAGCCGCCGCTTGGCTCTTGACATGGCCACATAGAACTTGCGCGCGTCTTCTTCGTCCTGCTTTTTGGTCTTATTATAGAAGTTGGGATAACGTCCGGCCACAGCGTCGAAGACGATAATATTGTCAAATTCCAGCCCTTTTGCCTTATGAACGGTCGTTACATATACCTTTTCGCGTATGCTGCGACTGTTGCAGAAGTCAGCTTCTTTCATCGTGTTCACATCCATTACATATCTGTCGATATTCTCCTTGAGCGACAAACGCATATCTGCCTCATCCATAAGGTCTTGCTCTATGTATGAGGTAACGTAACTAAGTTTACCTATCCGTTCTATAAATCCGCCATCGCACAAGTATTCATGTGCTTGCATTATGGCGCTGACAATGGCAGGACAGCCCTCACCCACCCGATTATACAACTGATTAACAGTACGGATATAAAGTTCTTTGTAGTTGGCACGCAACTTATTTATCAACGGCCGGACCTTCGGATGCGCCATGAACTCGCGCTGTTTGTGTGTTTGTTGGGATGCCTTAGTATGGCACAGGGCCGTGAGACTCACCGTAGCAGCAACGTCATCGATGGCCTGATGCGAGTTAACGCCCTCAAGATTGAATGCTTTCAAGAGGAATTCCAGTTTATAGGAGTTCAATCCCGGCTCTAAAAGACGCATCAGACGCAGCGAGTCGAACACCCCGTCTGCCTGCTTGGATTGCCATTCGGACACTTCAACCGCCCCACAGCAACGGCGCTTTATATTGTTCTCCACGATGCGATAGTCGTAATCAACATTATGCCCAAGCAGCGGACGCGTTCCGACATAATCGAGGAAACGCCGCATTGCCTCACCGGCAGTCAGCAGGTCGCCGGTCGCAGCGCGCTCATCGTAGATGCTCCGCAGCGGATTTATCTTCGTTCCGAGCATCAGCGGTATGTCCTTATCGGTACGGATATATAGGTCGAGCGGGGCTCCGACGACCTTTCCATCTTTTATCCGCATGGCGGAAATCTCGATAACATCATCCGCAAAGACATCAAGTCCTGTGGTTTCAGTATCGAAAACGACCATCTCACCACTCTCGTAAGCCGCTGCAAATTCAGCCGTATAGGTGGTATCGTCATACAAAAGGAAATCTACAGGAGATACAGACAGTTGCCTGAGCTTGCGCATAAACCGCCGTGCAAGCGGATTGCTCGCAAAGACATTCATCCCACGCAGCACTCTTGCCCAGCAAATGAAGTTGTTCGGATTTGCAACCACATTCAGATGGGCGTTTATGAGTTTCATTTCGGGAGTGTCGAAAAGGTCTCGTCCCGACACTTTGAAGTGCTTTAGTTCGGCATTCTCCATCGCCTCGCTTATCTTGTCGGCATCAGCGTTTGAACTGACTATCACGGCTGTGGTCTCATCCGGATAAGTCTCGTGCAGCGATTGCGCCTCTTTCACCACGTCAGTAACCTCGGCTTCGTTAGTAGAGCTATACAGAATGCGCAGGCGGCCGGGTTCTGCCACATCCTTATTGTCGGTCTTTGGCAGCAGAGCACTATCTATATGCAGTTGCTTCTCGGCATATTCGTTGAACACTTCGAGCAGATAGCCGGGCGAACGGTGGTTTTTCATCAGATGATGCACATTGTTTCCCGCGCGCTGTTTCAGTTCCGCCAAAGTCTCGGTCTTGGCTCCCATAAACGAGAATATGGCCTGTTGCTCATCGCCGAGATACATCACCGTGGCATCATCCTTTGCGGTGAGCAGATCGATGATAGCCAGTTGCATTGCGTTCAGGTCCTGCACCTCGTCCACCTGCACCCACTTGTATTTCCTGCACGTGTCGTCCTGTCTGTAACAGTCGTATGTCATGAGCAGCAAATCCTCGAAATCAATCATGTGATTATCCTCCTTATACTGCTCATACATTGCTGCATAATACATCTTGCGCAAAGTCCGGCGCACCGGCTCGGCCTCTTTCCACGGCAGCGAGTCGGCATCGTCCATGAACGAGAGGGCATTTTCATATATGCTTATCAGCCTTTCCTCGGTCGGCTCATAGCCCTGAATCCGGCAGATACGGGCTATTGCCGCGCTGTCGTCATCGGTATAACATTCCGGATGAAGATAGAGGTTGCGGTCGTGCTTGTTGCGTAACTGATACATGAAATGCGACAGGAAGATGATGTTCTGATACTCTCGGTTGCGCCCGTAGTCTCTCATCACCGATTCCTCGGCCTCGTTCCGATAATCGGCTATGATGCTCACGGCCTCCTCATCGTCAATTATAGACGTATCGGCCGGAACTTTACTTTCCTCAAACAGAAATTTCGAGCAGAAATGATGCACGTTGCCCACCTGCAGGTCGGCTGCTTCATCATTGCCGATATAGGCATCTATGCGGTTTATCATCTCCCTTGCCGCACGGTTGGTGAACGTCAGACAGAGCATATCGGCATAGTCAGTGCCTTGCTCGCGTGCCCGTCGAATGCGTTCCACCAGTATATGCGTCTTTCCGCATCCCGGAGGAGCAAGCACAAGATGGTAGCCGCCTGTTGCCTCTACCACTTTCCTCTGACTTTCATCGAGTTTATATTCTTTGGCTACAATATCTTTCATATCATATACCTTACTTATTGTTCTATATTCTTTATCCTTACAAAGATAGGTTATTTCCCAAACATTCACAATTATTGTACCATTCTTTTTACATTGTCTTTTGCAATAGAGCCTTTATAGAGCCTTAATCGGATTGCAATGACAGCCTAAAAACAATTCCATTATTTTGCCAATATAATTAATTTGCTTAACTTTGCAAACAGAAATAAAAGCGGTGAAGCGAAGAAACATATATGATACACATTATTATATATATGTGAGCTGACACCGGAAAAGAAGCGCAATAGGTTCACTAACGGCGTGATTAAAAAGGGAATCAGGTGAAAGTCCTGAACAGTCCCGCTGCTGTAAGCCGCCATTTGCGAGGCGAACACTATGCCACTGGAACACTGTTTCCGGGAAGGCCGTTCGCTGCCGGGCGGACAAGTCAGAAGACCTGCCATTGCGAATATCACCAACAGTCTCCGAGGAGGGACATGAGGAACAGACGATTATGACAAGAACGGAAAGGCGAAAAGGGCGCATCGCGACAGCTCTTCTCGGTCTGATGGTAGCCGGATGCCTGTCGGCAAACGCACAATCGCGCACCGACAGCGTGCAACACATCGATGAGGTGATTGTTACCGGCAGGGAAACAGACCGCAGCATCATTGCGACAGTACCGACACAGCAGATGGATAAGAGGCTGATGGAGAGACTCGGACTGACGGAACTGGCCGATGCGGTGAAAAAACTCATAGGTGCGAGCGTCAAAGATTATGGTGGCATCGGCGGCATGAAGACCGTCTCTGTACGTAACCTCGGAGCCAACCACACGGCGGTAAGCTACGACGGCGTAACTATTAGCAACACGCAGGCGGGACAGATAGACATCGGCCGCTACTCGCTGAATGGTGTCGAGAACGTATCGCTCGCCATCGGACAGGCCGATGACATCATGCAGTCGGCACGCCACTACTCGGCCGCCGGTATATTGGAGGTAACAACGGAACGGCCACACTTTGAGAACGGAAGCACAAGTATGCTGATTAACGTAGGCGGTGGGTCCTTCGGACTCGTCTCTCCTACCCTGCGCCTGTGGCAAAAGATTGGTTCTCACACGGCAATATCAGCCGACGCGAACTATATGAGAGCCGACGGTGCATATCCATTCACACTCGTAAACGGCAGGGAACGGACGCGCGAGAAACGCTACAACAGCGACATCGCTTCGTGGAAAGGCGAAGTGAACCTGTATCATACGTTCCGGGACAGCAGCGAGATTAGCACAAAGGCGTATTATTACTATTCGGAACGCGGCCTGCCAGGCGTGGTTATCCTCTATAATCCTAACACCAACGAACGTCTGTGGGACGAGAATTTCTTCGCGCAGACGGTCTATCGCAAGCGCATAAACGACAGATGGCGGCTGCACGCCCGACTGAAATACAACCATTCGTGGAACAGATACGAAGACACGAACTCTAAATATCAGAACGGAAAACAAACGGACATAACACGGCAGAACGAGTATTACGCCTCGGCGACAATAGGATGGAATCCTCTGCGCAACGTAGAGGTAGCTCTTGCGGAGGACTTGGCATACAATAATCTGCGAAGCAACATCGCATCACAGCCAAATCCGGAGCGTTACACATCGCTGACGGCACTCTCTGCACAATACCGCAACGACAGGATAACCATCAACGGCAATATCACAGGCACATATATGAGCGAGCAGGCCAATTTGGGAAAGTCTGCGGCGGAGCGTAAAAGACTGTCGCCTGCGCTGTCGGTGTCCTACCGTCTGCTGCGCAACGAGAGTCTGTTTCTGAGGGCGATGATGAAGAATACATTCCGCGTGCCGACATTCACGGATATGTATTACCAGCACATCGGCAATACCAACCTCGTGCCGGAGAAGGCAACGGAATGGAATATCGGCATGACATGGAATGGCAGACTGCCCGGAGACATCGGCATAAGACTCACGGCAGACGCATATTATAATAAGGTGAAAGACAAAATCGTGGCATTCCCGACCACATACGTATGGAAAATGACGAACCTCGGAAAGGTGGACATCAAGGGAATAGACGCATCTGTCGCCATGCAAATACCTATCACAAAGAGCATCAGCGCGGAGATTGCTGCGGCATATACCTTGCAAAACGCTACCGACAAGACCGACCCGGAGACGGTTAGCTATGGCACGCAGATACCATACACGCCCCGCCACAGCGGTAACGGGTCGCTGACCGTGAACACTCCGTGGGTGAACATCGGTTACAGCCTAATAGCTTGCGGCGAGAGATGGAGCATGATACAGCACAAGGAGGAATATCGGTTGAATTCATATTACGAACATGGCATTACGCTGACGCATGAATTCAAATTCAAAGGTGGCTCGCTGCTGCTGTCGGGAAGTATAAAAAACCTTACAGACAAGCAGTATGAGATCATTCAATACTATCCAATGCCGGGACGGAGCTTCTACGTTTCGGGAACGCTTAAGATATAACAGCCCCCTCCAACTCCCCCAAGGGGAGAGAAGGGAATGGAGAAATGTCTGGTGAATGAAGAACGAAGAGTGAAGAGTGAAGAATCCAATACCTCATAAAGACGAAAAGGTAGCAACTTGCCAACTTATCTACTCGTCGACTAACAAGGCATTTGTCTGAACTCCAGAACTCCTGTCTACAGTCTCCTCAATACGAATTTAACACTTAATAAAATAAAGATTATGAGATTAAGAAGTTTATTTATGACTGCGCTTTGCGCACTTGCCGTCATCGGAGGATTCACCTCATGTAGCGATGACGATGATTATGATGACTCATGGAAAGAAGGGTCGAAGGTTGAATTGCCCCAATACCGTGCGTTTATCCTTTGCGAAGGCACTATGGGCAAGAACAATTCCCATTTGTTTTTCGTAGACCCGACAACCGACAAGCCGATGGCGGGCGACATATATGAGCTTCAGAACGGCAAGAAACTTGGCGATACGGCCAACGATATGATTGTGGAGGACGGTTATATATATATCGTTATGAACGTATCGAAGCGACTTGTGAAGCTCAACGGTTCGGGCGTGGAACTCGCAAGCTACTCTTTTGATGACGAATTGGGCGAGCCGCGCAAAGTCGTCGAGGAGGACGGCAAGCTCTATGTAACCACTTATGGCGGCTATGTGGCCCGTTTCGACGCACAGACATTGGCATACGAGGCCAGAGTTAGGGTGGATGCAAACCCTGAGGAGATTATAGAACACGACGGTTATCTGTATTGTGTCAACTCAGGTCTTGGCTATGGCAATACCATTTCAGCAATCAACATCAGCACATTCACCTCATCCGAATCTTATAAGACACTCGAAAACCCCTACTCTATCTTTGAGGAGGACGACCGAATCTACGTTGTCGCTCACGGATTCTACGACCCGATAACATGGGCACACACAGAAGCTGTGGGCATATTCAACCCTAACACTCACGCTACGACACTCCTCGAAGGACTGCATCCTACCAATGTGATTGCCGTGGACAACATTCTCTATATGACAACATCAACAAGCCCGGACTGGGTCAGCTACACCACGACATTCTCAAAATGTAATGTTCTCACAGGCGAAACAAGTGAATGGACGCTCACCAACGCGCCCGCAGAGTTGACATCTGGCAATGTCTATATGCTTGAACGCAACCCATACGATGGCAGTTTCTATATCGCAACGAGCGATTACGCCACCGACTCGCCTGTATATCACTTCGACCGCAACGGCAAATACATCGGCAAGTTCTCTGCCGGAGGCATCTGTCCGAACTCAATGCTGTTCATAAGATAATATCCTCAGGGTGAGAAGAAGACAGGAGACAGGAGTCCTGGAGTTCAGACAATAGTCTTGAGGAGACTGGAGACAGGAGTCCTGGAGTTCAGACATATGCATAAAAGAAAGAAAAGCACATTATAACTATAAAGAGAAACGGGCATTCCGCAATTCGCAGAATGCCCGTTTTCTTTATCCTTCATCTATTTCAACTTATCATATTCCTCATCTATGTGTAAAGAAGAAGAAAAAATAAAAAAAGATAGAAGGAGTTAAAAATAGATATAAGACGAATGTAATACAACAGAACATACGCCCTTTATCTCCTTCTATCCCCCTTTAATTCCTTCTATCTCCTTTATTAAATCTTAGAAAACAAATGTACGCAGAAGCCAGTAAGAGAAGATTCCGGCTACGTAACCGACAAAGGCAATCCACGTAATCTTCTTCATATACCAGCCGAAGGTAATCTTCTCCAGTCCCATGACAACGACACCGGCCGCACTACCGATGATAAGCATTGAGCCTCCGACACCGGCACAATAGGCCAAGAGCTGCCAGAACACACCATCGACCGCCATATCGCCCGCTGCCTGAACCGGATACATACCCATACATCCGGCTACGAGCGGAACATTGTCGACAATGCTCGACAGCACTCCGATGATACCGGTAACGAGATAGTGGTTGCCATTGAACCATATATTTAGTCCTTCGCCAAGCTGCGCGAGCACTCCGATAGTCTGCAGGCAACCCACTGCCATGAGAATACCGAGGAAGAAGAGGATTGTTGACATATCGATGCGTGTGAGCATACGGCTTACACGCTTCTGCATTCCATCGCTGTCATCGTGTTCCAAGTGTCTGTACATGGTCTCCGTAACTGTCCACAACACACCGAGAACCAAGAGTATGCCTACGAACGGAGGCAGGTGGGTGATGGTCTTGAATATCGGAACGAAGATAAGTCCGCCCACACCAAGATAGAAAATTGTCTTGCGCTGTACGCCTGTAAGATACTCCTCAGAACCCAGTTCTACGTTCTTGCTCTCCGGAACCACGAGGTCGCCCTTCAAAGAAAGCGACAGGATATAGGCCGGGATAACCATAGAAACCAACGAAGGGATAAATATCTCGGTAATGACACCGACTGCAGTGATTACGCCCTTGTTCCAAAGCATAATGGTTGTTACGTCGCCAATCGGCGAGAACGCGCCACCCGAGTTGGCCGCGATAATCACAAGCGATGCGTAGATGATGCGGTCTTTCTTCTCCTTGACGAGCTTACGCAGAATCATAATCATCACAATGGATGTCGTAAGGTTGTCGAGGATGGCCGAGAGAATGAACGTCATGAAGGCGATACGCCACAGCAGAGAGCGCTTGCTCTTGGTCTTCAGCGTGTCCTTGACAAAGTTGAAACCGCCGTTTTGGTCTACTAACTCAACGATGGTCATGGCACCCATAAGGAAGAACAGCGTTGTTCCGGTCTCGCCGAGATGCTCCTCGATTATTTTACTTACTGCGCCGGCCATCTGTTCATGTTCCACTCCTGCGAGACTTGCCACAAGTCCGGCGGGATCAATCATGAAGAGAGTCCAGCAAACAACAAACATCAGCAGGGCTATTGCAGCCTTGTTGATTTTAGTCACACTCTCGATAGCTATAAAGAAATAGCCGATGACGAAAGCGATGACAATAGCAATTGTTAACGTTGACATTGTTTTTATTAAGTATTAAAGTTTTATTTATTGTCAGCAGTAATATGGTTGCAACGATAATGCAAGCCGAACGCAATATAGTTTGCCCTCAATCGCTGAGGCTCAACTTATCGCCTGCAAAGTTAACAAACTTTTATGAAACGACGCACCATAGCCCAAAGTATTTCCTGTAAACGTTTACGAGAGAGCTTACCAAGTGGCAACATTAACGCCTCTATACGCAATCGCCCCCTCATAAATGCGAGTACAGAATAATACAGAGCCTCTGTACTTTTTGTACATAGCCTTTGTACTTTTTGTACAAGGCTCTTGTAGCAACTGTACAACGCCCATGTACAAACAGTACAAAGGCCATGTACTATTTTGTATGTGAACCAACAGTAGGACAATATCATGTATTCTTTAATCAAAAAAGGACAAAAAAGAGAATGTAATCTGAAACGTTTGTGCGTTTTTTATCCTATCTTTGCAGAAGATAAATACAATAAAAAGGAATCATGACAAACGATAATATATTGAGGATGAGGGAACTCATCGACCTGCTTAACCGTGCTTCGGACGCTTACTACAACGGCCGGGTAGAGGCAATGACCGACTATGAATGGGACGCGAAGTTCGATGAACTGAAGCATCTGGAAGAGATTACGGGTACTACCCTGCCCGACAGTCCGACAACGAAAGTGTCAGAGGACAACATCAGCGGCGGAAAGGAGGCGCACGAATATTCGGCTCTGTCGCTCGCAAAGACCAAACAGCCGGCCGAACTGGTGAAATGGGCAGAGGGGAAACCTATCTGGATTTCGTGGAAACTCGACGGAATGACACTCGTGGTAACATACGATGAGGGAAGACTGACGAAGATTGTAACGCGCGGAAACGGCCATATAGGTACGAACGTTACACATATCGCGACGGCAATAAACGGAGTTCCGCAGACGATAAAGACGAAAAGCCACACCGTGATACGCGGCGAGGCGGTCATTTCCTACGAGGATTTCAACCGCTTCTGCATGGAGTCTGACGAGGAATATGCTAATCCGCGCAACCTTACATCAGGCTCAATGACGCTAAAAGACACGGAAGAGATAAAGCAGAGGCACATCAGGTGGATTCCGTTCACGCTCGTACACACAGATGATGATACTGTGGGCGACTCATGGGGCGAGCGCATGGAATGGCTCGAGGCTATGGGCATGAATGTCGTGGAACACGAGAGGATTGACACACCCGACCTCGGCAACATCACAGCCGTGATAGACCGATGGACGGAAATGGTAACAAACAGGCAGAATCCCTACCCCGTCGACGGTCTCGTGATAACCTACGACGACACGGCATACGCCGAGACCGGTTCTGTAACAGGGCATCACGCTACGAAAGCGGGCTATGCCTTCAAGTGGCAGGACGAGACGGCGCAGACGGTTTTAGAAGACATCGAATGGTCGTGTGCGGCATCGAAGATTTCGCCGGTGGCTATTTTCCGCCCCGTGGAACTTGAGGGAACGACCGTGAAGCGGGCTTCGCTGTGCAACATCAGCGAGTGCAAGCGGCTCGGGATAGGCGGTCCGGGCACGGAGATTTCGGTCATCAAGGCTAACAAGATTATCCCGAAAGTGATTGAGGTAACGAAAACGGCAGGCGAGTTCACGATTCCGGAGCATTGTCCGGTATGCGGCAGCACGACAAGGATAGAGGAAAGCGAGATTAGCGGTACGCAGACGCTGCATTGCACCAACCCTTTGTGCCCGGCAAAACAGCTTAAGAAGTTTGCGCGGTTCGTATCAAAAGAGGGTATGAACATCGACGGCATATCGGAACAGACTATCTCCAAGTTCATCAACTTGGGATGGATAACCGACTATTCCAGCATCTACGACCTGCGCGACCATATACTTGAAATTTCCGTATTGGAGGGATTCGGTCAGAAATCGGCAAGCAACATCGTGCGGTCGGTGGAAAAATCGAGAAACGTCGAGGCTCAGAAACTGCTCTACGCACTCAACATTCCGCTCTGCGGTGCCGATGTGTGTAAACGTCTGTTAGCCGAATATCCATTAAAAGAGCTTATCGCGCTTGCTGCCTCGACGGAAACTGACGATTATTTCGCCCACATTGCGGGCATCGGACCGGAGAAGTCGGCTTCGTTCATCAACTGGTTTAAGGATGCGCGCAACATGGATTCCGTCGCCCGACTGCTCGAAATGGTAAACGTCAGTCAGGCGGAGCAACAGCCGAAGGGCAGCAAATGTAATGGCATGACGTTTGTCGTAACGGGTGATGTGCACCATTACAAGAACCGCAACGAGCTGAAAGCCTACATCGAATCGCAGGGAGGCAAGGTTACGGGAAGCGTGAGTAAGTCGACAACATACCTTATTAATAATGACATCACATCCACTTCGGGAAAGAACAAGAAAGCTCTGGAGCTTGGAATAGAGATTATCACGGAGGACGATTTCATCAGTCGATTCGGACAATAGTAAAAGAAAATGGCGAAGACGTGAGTCTTCGCCATTATTGTTTACTGAGAATAAATGCGTTATAGTTATCAGAAAGTCCACTTCGCTCCAACTGTCGGGATTGCATAGAACTTATTGTTCTGTCCCTTATCGTTGTAAACGAAGTTATTGCTAAGCTCAACTTCCGAGCCGAGACTGAGATTTATGCCTTCCCACCCTTTCAAAGTATTCAGGTTGAACCAAAACTGCGGCTCGCTCTGTACTATCCATTTGCCATTTACAGAAGGGTCATACCACAGGTCGCAATAGCCGGAAAAGGTGCAAAGTCCTTTGGCAAAGGTGGTACTCCATACCTCGGTGAGCTGCACGCTGCTATAAGGATGAGCCTCATAGTGGCGGTTCTTGAAGTTGTACTTATACAACAACTGCACAGAGAAGGTCTTTGAGAAATCACTGTTGGCCCAGTTCCATGCTCCACCAAGAAGTACTGCGTGCTGGAAACGGGTGGCCTGCCAAGTCTCTTCGTCGGACGACAATCCGCCGTTATACTCCACATGGGCCGCCCACTGCTTGTTCTTCGACACGTTGAACTCACGGGCTATCTCCCAATACGCACCGGCCACGCCGTCGCGCTGATAGTCAAGGTCGGTAAACAGGAATGTGCTTCCCCACTTGTCGGCTTTGAAATACTCCACCGTGGTAGTTACCGACGGGCGCGAATCGAGGTTGTCATACAGATGACCGAAGTCATAATGAAGCTGAACGTTTTGTGCGGAAACACTCAAAAAAGCTGCCATAACGATGGCGAGGGAAAAAGTTTTTTTCATAAAAAAGTATATTTAAAATTATAAAACGAGCGCAAAGGTAATGCAATATGGCGAGACGACAAAAGGATTTTCACTTTTTTTAAGTAGCTAAAGAGGCCGACATTACTTTTATTTTGTACTTTTGCGGCACTTATGAGAATAGACATTATTACCGTTTTACCGGATATGCTTGAGGGCTTCGTTAACGAGTCGATACTCGCACGGGCTCAGAAAAAGGGGTTGGCAGAAATTCATCTGCACAACCTGCGCGACTACTCACGCGACAAATGGAAGCGCGTGGACGATTATCCATACGGCGGATTTGCCGGTATGGTTATGCAATGCGAGCCTATCGACCGCTGTATATCGGCTCTGAAAGCAGAAAGAGACTATGACGAGGTGATATTCACATCGCCCGATGGCGAGCAGTTCAACCAGCACGTGGCCAACGACCTGTCGCTAAAGGAAAACATAATCATCCTTTGCGGGCATTATAAGGGTATTGACCAGCGCATCCGCGACCACCTCATTACACGCGAAATTTCCATCGGCGACTATGTTCTCACGGGTGGAGAGCTTGCCGCTGCTGTGATGGCCGACGCTATCGTGCGCGTGGTTCCGGGCGTTATCGGTGACGAACAGAGTGCCTTGTCAGACTGTTTTCAGGACGATATGCTTGCCGCGCCAATCTATACACGCCCGGCAGAGTACAAAGGATGGCGTGTGCCCGATATTCTGCTGAGCGGACACGAGGCTAAAATAAAAGAATGGGAAATGGATCAGGCGATGGAACGCACAAAGCGGTTGCGTCCCGATCTGCTGAAATAAAAAAAGTGCCGACCTTACTCATCATGTAAAGTCGGCACTTTTTATAATCTGAAATTACAGCGAGCCTTTCCGTATAAAGGCCGCTATATCGTCTAAAACATAATCCGGAATATGCTTCTCCTCATTATATTCGGCCGGAGTAGAAGCCCCCTCACCTTCCGTAAACAGATGATTCAGCTTGGGATATTGCTTCATCGAAACATTACTGCGCGCTCCAATGGCTTTCTGCCAAAGCGAATAGTCGGTTGAAGTAACCTGATAATCGCGCTCGCCCTGCAAAAACAGCATCGGAATATTCAATGTCTTGGCAACGTCGACAGAGAAGTATGTGTTGTCCATTGCGATATAATCCGGGGGCAAAGTACCCATCACGGCATCCACCTGCACACGCGCACTGTCCTGCGAAATGTTGGAAATGTAGGCCACTTGCTCTACAAGCAACTCGCGCATCTTACGCGCCGGAGCCGCCATTGCTATTATTCCGGCGACATTCTTTCCGGCCCTCCCAGCTATTCTCGGCGCAAGCATCGCACCAAGACTATGACCTATTATATATATACTGTCCGGACAAACATCAGCCATAGTCCTCGCGAGCGCAACAGCCGACAGAGCATCGTCTACAGTCTCTGTGTCATAATCCGACTTCTTTCCCGCAGGAACATAATTGCTCTTATGCACAAGCGTGCGCTTGTCATAGCGTATCACAGCTATTCCGCGCTTGCTCAATCCCTCGGCAAGGTCGAGGAAGGGCTTATGTCCGCCCACCGTCTCGTTCATATTGGCCGGTCCTGAACCGTGAACAAGTATTACACAGGGATGTTTTTCTTTCCCGTTTGCAGGCAGGGTGAGCAATCCGGGCATTCGCAAGCCGTCAGTCTCGATTGTGATTTCGCGTTCGTTGGCCTGCTTCTGCGTCTTGTCTATAACCTTTGGAGCACCAAACGCGAGTCCGGCAAGCTCGTTTTTCGCATCAAAAGATACTATCAGCGGTATGGAATAATGCTCGAAAACGAGGTCGCGCGTATATACTTGCATGGATTGCGTATTGGGAACAGATGTCCATCCCTGCACCTCACGGAACTTACCGAGCTGCGCCTCAAGCATCGGAACTATGCCTTTGAACATCTCTGCCTTAGCCGCAACCTTGAATTGGGCATTTCCTAAGGCTATAATGCTGTCGCCCTGCCCCTCTACGAGCATATTATACACACGCTCCGGCTGCGCATACAGCCTTCCCATAATGTCCTTGACACGCTGCGCAGAGACCGCGGCGAAAGCACCGAGGAGCAGTACAACATACAATATCAGTCGTTTCCTTCTCATTAGTTCCAGCTTTTTATCTCCAGATACTCGCCATTATCATTTCCCCAAACCAATTCATATCCGTACATCGTGCGACGGAAAGTCTTGAAATCCGGTATGGTCTTGCCCATGACAGCCAGGCTCGGAGGCATCAGTTTGCCGTCTTCGTCGTGCGGAACGTTGTCGTAGCCGTATGCTATCGCCTCTCCGTTCACAGACTTGATGCGTCCCTTGTCATCGAATAACACATCCGCATACACGGTCTTCTCACCCGTAACCAAATCTTTCTGATATACTATAATATGGTCGTCAGACTCTTTTTTATAATAATAGGAACAAATCTTATGCTCCGAATCCTCCGAGTCGTAGCCATCGGAAACAGTGCAGTCCGAAGCCACTAATGCCCCGTTTACAAGAGTATAGATCGAATTTTCGCACTCATCCGTGTACCCATAACTTGACAGTAGACCATCCTGGTCGAAACAATAGTTTATGTTCCACTCGGATTCCGCATGATAATTCACCGACCGGGTATCCACATCGTAGCCCGCCAACGCCAAGTCGCTGCCGCCAGTGCCAGCCTTCTCCATCATCTTCTTATATACATAAGAGAATGTGTCGTTGCCCTTCATGTCCATATACCCCAAAACCGCACGGGATTTCATACCCGGTAACGCATCTACGATAAAACCGACAAGAGCCACACCGTTAGAGAAAGTTCCTAAAATATGATATTTAGGTTTTACCACCTCATTGCCATAAACATCTTTTACCCCAAGTAGGCGCAATTCACCATCACCGGCAGAAGAACGGATATAAGCCGTTGACTCATCCCGATAAAGCGTATCCGCTACACTCAGATGATTAAAAGCCTTTTCCCATTCATCATTGCGTTCGCTCTGTAGAATGTTTCCCGACTTGTCTATCGCCACCGTTTCGCTGTTCATTGTCTCACGGGTTGTGCGCAAATCACCACATACACCATTAATAAAAGCAGGTGCTGAATAATTGCCTACGACGTTTTTCTGAACGTAGAACTTATTCGACAATTCCGGAACTTCCTTTCCATCGGGCGTAATGAACACCGCAAGTCCGTCCTCATCGACAATCAGACAGGCTACGCCTTCTGAGAAATAGCCCGGCTCATAGTATATATTTATCGAAGGATACATACACGGAATCACTTCTTCTCCCTTTGTATTGATATATCCCCACTTGCCATCTAAGCATACAGCGGCGCGCTCTTCAGAGAAATCCTGCGCATTGTCATACTTACAAGAAGTTATAGAATCGCCATTGACATCTATATATCCTTCTTTAAAACCGTTCTTGACAACGGCATAACCTTCTGCGAACGGTTCCACCATATCATACCGGCACGGGATAACCTCATCACCTTTAGTGTTTATATATCCGTATTTCTCACCCTTGAGGACAGCCGCATAGCCTTCGGAATAGCCCGACAAGATATCGTATTCGCTGATTTTCTCAATGAATTCGGGAGTAATCTCAACGATATCGTCAGCCGATGAATCTTCAGACTTGCCTATGAAAGCACAGAAACAGGCTACAACAAGCAAGACAACCGCAACAACCGAACCTATTATCCAAAACTTGCGTCTGTCCTGAGTTTTCTCTTCCTCATATTCATAAGTATCTACCTCTTCTTCCTTCGGAACTTCCTCTGTCGCATCTGTCGGAACTTCCTCTATCTCTTCAATCACAGTTTCCTTCAATGAAGCAGCAACAGGACAACCGCATTTGGGGCAACGCACGGCCCGGTCGGATACCATTTGCCCACAGTCTTTACATTTAATCAGTGCCATAACTCACCCTTCTGTTTTACTCTTCAACGCTCTCACGGGCTGTATTATTCTTTATTTCCTCCAAATTATTGGAAGCACGCGCGATGATACGGCACAACGCACGTCCCACAAATGCAATAAGAAGCCATACTGCGCACGAGATGGCAGAGCCAATAATAATCATGACTATTGTCCAAAACGGGAAAGACATCCACGAACTCTTGAAATAAGCATACAGAGTAATACAGATGGAGATGAAGCCACCAAGTACACACAACGCACCGATAACAGAGCAAATGATTGCATGGATAGTTCCGCACAGTTCTATTATGCTCTCATCTTTGAAACTATACTTCCAGGGAAAGAAATAATTTCTGCGCGGACAACCGCATTCCGGACAATCCGACAAAGAATCACTATACAGATGTCCACATTCATCACATTGTATTAATGCCATAATTCATAGTTTTTGTGTACTGACGGCTCTGCCTGTACGGTTAACAAACAAAAATTCAAGACATAACGGGAAACATACGGAGCCTTCATTTTCAAAAGACTATCAGAGACTTATGTAAATGCGCTTTTCCTTGATTATGCCTGCACAACCAAATATGATATGCGATTCAAAAATAGTAATTTATTTCCAAAAGTCCAAGTTTTTAGTTATATTTTTGCACAAAAACAAAAAGACAGAGAACAATCTCTGCCTTTTCTCATATTCAAAATATTACATTATAACAATTATCTCATTTGCTCACCGACAGGCTGCTGCGCTTCGTCCTCTTGTAGCTGCGATAGTCGTCAAGTTCTATTTCCACGTCAGGCTCTGCAAGCTCCACATTGTGCGGCAGACGGAACTTCATGTAACGGATGTTCAGTCCACGCTCTATCCACTGTGCCTCGTAGTATGTCTTTATGCCAAGTATCTTCTTTGTTTCCTCATCAATGCCCTCCGTGTGATACAAGTCCTCGGTTCTGAAGAGCACGGGCAGGCAGTTTTTCTCAACCATATATGTGGTATATGTGAACAAGAAGTTTGAGTCGGTCTTCAGATGTACCACTCCCCCATCGACGAGGAATCTGCGGTAGCGTTCCATGAAGAACGTAGAGGTGAGCCTCTTGCGCGGGTTCTTCATCTGCGGGTCGCTGAACGTAAGCCATATCTCCTGCACCTCGCCATCGGCGAAAAAGCGGTCGATGACCTCGATATTGGTGCGCAAGAACGCGACATTCTTCAGTCCCTCATCCAGAGCCTGCGTGGCTCCCGTCCACATACGCGCGCCTTTGATATCCACCCCGATGAAATTCATATCGGGATATAGCTTGGCGAGTTCCACGGTATATTCGCCTTTGCCACAGCCCAGTTCCAGCACAATCGGGTTATCGTTATGGAAATACTGCTCACGCCAATGCCCCTTCATGTCGAAAGGCACGTTGTCTATAACGGAATAAGGATACTGGAACACATTCTCATAGCGTTCCATATCTGCAAATTTCTGTAATTTTCCTTTGCTCATGACTGTTGTCTTTATCTCCGGCAAAGGTAACAAAAAAAACTCAGACAAGGAAACAAAGGACGCTGCAAGTGGCAAAAAATAAAGATTACTCCGTATGGCGATAAACGTCAGAACGCTTATCACCACACGGAGTTCTTTTATTATTTTCTAACTACCTTACGTGTCGAGCCGTCAGAATAGCGCAAGATAGTAATACCCTTGCCTATTCCTTCAAGTCTGCGACCGTTAAGGTCATAGTAGCCAACCACAACAGGCTCGGCCGATGACGCTTCCACACTGCCTATACCTGTCGTGTCGTAATCAGTAGTGAGTATCTGTTCCTCACCGTATGTGGTGCCGGAAGCGGTCTTCACAAACGAGCGGAAATGATAGGTTGTATTCGGTTGCAGATTGGTAAGTGTAGCCGTCATAACCTGTCCTGTGCTCAATACGGTAGTCACATCGTTCGCCACAGCAGCCGGCACACGCATAGCCTTGCTCTGCAATGCACCCGCAGCCCAGTACTCAAAGCCCTGTTCTATAATATTGTCCGTTCCTGCAAGTACATAGCCCTTCACCTTAGCACTCCTTGCTGTCACATCCGTAGCCTCGTATGTATGTACCGTAGGCTCGAAATAACTGAAATCGCTCGGGTCGAAAGTCACCCAGTCGCCATAATAGTAGATGCCGTTATTTGACTTATAGAACGCCCTCACATTATAGTATGATGTAGGCTGAAGGTTTCTTATATATCCCTCTATCTGTCCGTTATATATAGCGGCATAGCCTTCGCTTGGTGCGAGCGAAGCCGGAGCGTCATACTTCTTCCATTGGAAGCCTACATTCGGTTCTTCTTCGCTGATGTTGGTCGTGGCAGCTACAATAGAACACCTCTCCGATACGCCTTTGGGCTGAAGGGTGATGAGTTCAAGAATGTCAGTGGTGAATGTTTCCGAAACTGTCTCTGCGCTTCCTTCATTCGTCTCTACGGTATATTCTATAGTATATTCAGTATTTGGTTTAAGTCCGGTGACAGTTATTTTATTCCCTTCATACTTCACCCCGTTAAATGTATAGTATTCCTCTTTCAGAGTAGCAATACCTAAACTGTGAGAACCACTGCTTTTATATACAGTAGGACCGATAAAGGAACCGGAAATTACGGGTGATACACCTTGTGTGCTATAAAACTTGATTTCCCCCTCTAATCGTGTACCATCGGTTAATATCATATAAGGGGAGAATTTATAGCTATCATTAGGAACAAGATCAGAAATCGTGAATTCTCCTTTATAATAGCCATTGTCTATCGTCGGAGCTGTTCCAAAATCAATACCGTTACATTTTACACCAATTTCCTTGGGCTCATAACCAGGGTACGTAACCTTTGTCCTGACAGTCATATTTATATGTGTCTGGTCGCTGCTTGCGTCTGTCTCTATGTCTGGCATAACATTTTCTATTTTTTGCGTGTATGTATGTTCTGTACCAGTAGCATTATCAACGACCACCAAAGAAACAGTATAAGTAGATTTCTGCGCGAGATTTGTAAGAGTGTAAACACCAGAAGCGTCAGGATATAATTCTGTGCCATTATACTCCACTCTTGCTAATGACACATCTTCATCGCAAGGCTGTTCCTTAACACGAAATGTCAAGACAGAAGGAGAGATGCTGCGTATTTCCGATACTGTAAAATAAGGATTAGTTATTTCCACCTTCCGCTGACAGCTAACATCATACTTAGATTCTATTTTGTCCAATATGCTTCTATAAGCATATACTGTGCCAAATTTGCACCTATATAACCCATATAACCTAGATTGTTCATCATTTGATAAAAGTATATATAAATCTTGCAGCTCTGTGCAACCACTAAAAGCGTCACTACCAATAATTGTCACGGAGTTGGGAATGGTAACGTTTGTAAGACCAGTGCAATTCCTGTTTTTACAAAGTGCTGATAATTATGTAAAAACTTGGTAAAAGGTAGAAAAGTGGCGATAGGAAATTTGAGAGATAGCTGAGAAGATGAATATTCAACGTTTCTAATGTTTTTTAAGGCATTGCTCCGAAGTTAGTTGTTTGTACATAAGCAATGCAAAGTTAACTAATCTGGAGGAGATTTCGGTCTCCTCTTTTCTTTTTTTTTTACATTGCTTGTCGGATTCTCTTCCCCAGCTCCGCTCTCAGGAGGCTTTGCGCCTCCTGCCGCTTAGGCAAACCTCCGCAGTGTTTTTCATGATTTTAAGGCTTGCGTCACACTACGGATTTTGCACTTCTATCTTGAACTTAGGTAGTGCCATATATGATTTCTTGAAAACTCCCAACAAAGATAATCATAACTCTCAACTTTCCAACGTTAATTTCTCGTTTTTTTATTCTACCCAAGCATTTATCGGTCAAGCAAAGGACTACCAATCGCAGGTTTACCGATATTATATTGAGCACCTCATACAACATATATGCCACACTAAAAAAACACTGCAATCGGGAATACGGCAAGACCCTCCCAGGCAGGAAAAGCAACAAGTCGTCAGAAAAGGAACAAAATGGAACGATGATAATCCAACGGAAGCAACTAAATTTGCCACAAAAATAAAAAAAAGTGTTCACAATGGAACTGCTTTCAAAAATATTCATTACATTTGCATCGTTGTTCCACGAAGGACAACAACATAGAGGAGAGCTGTTTGGCTTTGAACCGTCTGAGAATCTGGAAAATTCAATGTGTACGGGCAAAAGGTATTCCAGAACCTTCAGACAAAGAATGTCATGAAGGCTCACACCCTTTATGTGCAATCTAAGATTAACTACAAACTAACTAATACCTATGATCGAACTAATAGAAAACCCATGGCTCAACATAAGTTGGGAGAACGGTATCGCAGAAATCGACAAGGAGTATTTGACTAAATTCTCGTGTTTCGAGAAGATTCAAAAAAACACACTTCCTGAACCATATACAGGAGACGTCAGAAGCAACGTGTATTGCTTGAATCTCAATCCTGGCGATGCGTGCGTCTGTGACGACTCGGAGCCGCAAATAAAGAAAGACTTTGAGGAATACACACAAAAGACACTGCGCCATGAAATCAATTATAATATGTGGTTCCGGCTCAAAGACACGGCTGGCTATGATTGGTGGCAACAAAAGACAAAAGAGTTGCGTGAATATAAGAAAGGACAGTACCCAAGGATGTTTGTCATAGAGTACTTCCCCTATCACACAGTAAAAGGAACCTATTTCCCTCGCAAATTGCCATCATACGAATATTCCAACCAGCTTATCCGGCAGGCAATGGCTGAAAACAAGTACATTGTTATAATGAGACATCGTAAGGAATGGCTGCAAAGAATAAGCGGTCTAGAGGAATACGAGCGACTGGCTTATTTAAATAGCCCAGAAAATCCTTGTCTGACGAAGAACAACTTTAAGCATGGTCCTCGTGCAAACTTTAACTATGAAGAACTACAAAAGCAATTTTGATATTTAACCCATTTCAAAGAACGACTGTTCCGCTTTACCAGGACTGTCGTTCTATAACCTATTAAAATGTTAGAAATCTATGTACAATGAACAAATTGAAGCGCTTATCAGCGCAGCTTTAGCTGATGGAGTACTAACAGAAAAAGAGAAGCAGATTCTCTTTAAGAAAGCAGAATCCATGGGGATAGACCTTGATGAGTTTGAAATGGTTCTTGATGCCCGACTTGTTGAGCTGAAGAAGAAGGAAGCTCGTGAGGAAAAGCAATACCAGTTAGAAATGGAAAAGGCAAAAGTTGCACAAAAGTCTGCTCCCAAATCTAACAAGTATGGTGATGTCAGGAAATGCCCTACTTGTGGCGCTATGGTAGAATCATTTCAGACTAAATGTCCAGAATGTGGATATGAGTTTAGAAATATTGAGGCGAACAGTACAACCCAGAAACTTCTGGATGCACTTGATGCTATAAACGCACAGACCACAAATCAAGGAGTTGTATCATCAGCCTAAAATCCGCAAGAAGAGCCGGTAATGCCAGTTTTGCCCCAAAATCTATTTC
>ERZ779852.1387-NODE-1387-length-23000-cov-4.094051_pt1 | contig 23000 bp, 22 predicted proteins | sample MGYA00511559_ERZ779852 | MGnify/ENA primary metagenome ERZ779852 (study PRJEB29588, sample SAMEA2157977) | human gut metagenome | biome: human gut; feature: human-associated habitat; material: faeces | place: Denmark | collected 2008/2010 ...
CCGCCGATGACGGCACTGGGGTCCAGCCCTGCCTCCAGCAGCACCTGGGTGGTCATAGAGGAGGTAGTGGTCTTGCCGTGGGTGCCGCTGATGCCGATGCAGTTGGAGAAAATGCGGCTCATGGCGCCCAGCAGCTCCGCCCGCTCAAAGCAGGGGTAATGCGTCTTAGCCCATTCCAGCTCCTCATTGCCCTCTAAGATAGCGTTGGTGTAAATCACCAGCTGAATATCCGGGGTCAGGTTGGCCTTGGTCTGGCCTAAATAGACTTTTGCACCCTCTTTTTCAATCCGGCGAAAAGTCTCGGTGTCGTTATTGTCCGAGCCGGACAGCTGATAGCCCAGGGACAGCAGGATTTCGGCCAGGGGACACATGCCGGAGCCGCCGATGCCGATAAAGTGGATGCGCTTGACTTCCTTTAATAAAGTATCTATATCTTTCATGAGAGAACCTCCCAATTCTTTTTTCATATTATACTACCAAAAGGCGGAAAAATAAATACATATTCCGCAGGAACTGAAAAAATTTTCTGTCATAGAATATGGAGTAGAAAGGAATAGGCACAAAATGCCTTTGTGGGGTGTAGAGATGAAACTGGATACATTTGCCGTGCCGTTTACCGCCGATCGGCGTATGGCGTATGCGGCGGCTTACCTGGAGCAGTGCTCCTATCGGCAGGTGGAGGAGGTGCAGGCGGCGGACTTTGTGCTGCTGCCGGTGCCGGCAAAGGATTATATGCTGGAGGGACTGGACGGCAAGACCGTTTTTTTAGGAGGCGGCAGCTATCCCGGCACGCTGGACTACTGCAAAAATGAGAATTTTGCGGAGAAAAACGGCATACTCACCGCCGAGGGCGCCCTGTGGTTGGCGCAAAATCATCTGGAGCGGGCACTCTACCGCAGCCGGGTGTTGGTGTGTGGCTATGGGCGAATCGGTCGGGTACTCTCCGGGCTGCTGCTGGCCCACGGCGCCGATGTGACCGTGTGTTCCCGCAGTGCCCTGAGCAAGACCCAGGCACTGTTTGCCGGTGCCCGGCATACGGACTTTTCCGGTCTGGTGCAGCCGGGGGATTATGATTTGGTCTATAATACGGTGCCCCACATGATTTTTACCAAGCGAGAGCTACAGGCGCTGCGGCGAGACACGGTACTGGTGGACCTGGCGTCCTTCCCCGGCGGGGTGGATACGCTGATGGCCCACACCCTGGGAATCACGGTGGTGGATGGGCGCAATCTGCCCGGCCGCACCGCCCCGGAGACTGCCGGTGCGCTGATCGGCGAAACTGTGGCCGAAATGATTGAGGAGGGACTGGAATGAAGATCGGGTATTGCCTGACCGGCTCCTTTTGCACCTTTGCTAAGTCCTTGGAGGCACTGGAGGCGCTGGTGCGGGCCGGTCATACCATAACGCCCATTATGAGCCAAGCGGCTTACACCACGGACACCCGCTTCGGGGACGCGGTGGATATTCAAAATCGGCTGATCGCCATTACCGGCAACAGTATTATCCACACGATTGCCCAGGCGGAGCCGGTGGGACCAAAGAAGATGTTTGATGTGCTGGCCATTGTGCCCTGCACCGGCAACACGCTGGCAAAGCTGGCAGCGGGCATTACGGACACGGCGGTTACGATGGCTGCCAAGAGCCACCTGCGCAATGACGCCCCGGTGGTCATTGGCGTGTCCACCAATGACGCTTTGGGCGGCGCTGCCAAGAATATCGGCCAGCTGCTCAATTACAAGCACTTTTATTTTGTGCCCTTTGGCATGGATAACTGCTATATGAAGCCCAAGTCCATGGTGTGCGATTTTGCCCGGGTGCCCCAGGCCATTGAACTGGCGGCACAGGGTCAGCAAATCGCGGAAAAAATTTTTTGATTTTTTTGTTTCGTATTGACAATCGGTGCAAAAATGCATATATTAGTCTTATTGCTTAAAACGAAATTTAAGTATAGGCGAAAGCTAAAAAATCGGGCGGAGAGCGGCGGCTTTCTGACAAAAGAGGAAGTGCATAATTGGAAAAGATCATTGACCTGCGGAACATCACGGTCAGCTACGGCGACAATGTGATTTTAGACAAACTGAATCTGTATATAAATGAAAAAGAGTTTATAACGCTGCTGGGACCCTCCGGCTGCGGCAAGACCACAACGCTGCGCTGTATTGCCGGCTTTGTGCAGCCGGACAGTGGGGAAGTGGTCTTTGAAGGCAAAGTCATCAATGATGTGCCCCCGCACAAACGCCGGGTGAACACCATTTTTCAGCGTTATGCTCTTTTTCCGCATTTAAATGTGTATGAGAACATCGCCTTTGGCCCGGAACTGCAAAAGAAGAGCCGCAGCGAGGTGCGCCAAACGGTGGCGGAAATGCTGGAGCTGGTAAACCTGAAAGGGTTTGAAAAGCGGAGTATCTCCTCTCTGTCCGGCGGGCAGCAGCAGCGAGTGGCCATTGCCCGCGCTTTGGCCAATCACCCCCATGTGCTGTTGCTGGACGAGCCGCTGGGCGCGCTGGATTTAAAGCTGCGAAAGGATATGCAAAAGGAGCTGAAAGCCATTCAAAAGCGGCTGGGCATTACCTTTATTTATGTGACCCACGACCAGGAGGAAGCGCTGTCTATGAGCGACACGGTGGTGGTGATGGACAAGGGCAAAATTCAGCAGATCGGCACCCCGGAGGATATTTATAACGAGCCGGTAAACGCCTTTGTAGCGGATTTTATCGGAGAGTCCAATATCGTGGACGCTGTGATGGTGCGGGATTATGTGGTGCGCTTTGGCGGCGTGACCTTTGACTGCCTGGACAGCGGCTTTGCCCCCAATGAATTTGTAGAGGCCGTGGTGCGCCCGGAGGATATTCAACTGTGCGACCCGGGGCATAAGGCAGCCCTGACCGGCACCATTACAGATGTGGTGTTCAAGGGTGTGTTCTTTGAGATTTTTGTGGATGTGGGCGGCTTTATCTGGATGGTGCAGACCACGCATTACCACGCGGCGGGCAATACCGTGGGCATGTATATTGAGCCGGACGCCATTCATATTATGAAGCGCAGTGAGTACAGCGGCGAATTTGGCGACTATTCCACCTTCTCGGACGAGATGGACCATATCTCGGATGCCGATTATAACTGGGAGGAGGAGAGCAATGAGCAATCTGGGTCGTAAACTGCTGGACAAGCCCTATGCCCTTTGGGCGGTGCTGTTTGTACTGGCGCCCCTTTGCATGGTGGTCTACTATGCGTTTACGGACACCGGCGGCGCCTTTTCTCTCCACTCGGTGAGCCAAATCCCGTCCTATCTGTCTACCATTTTGCTGTCGGTGCTCTATGGCTTGGCTGCCACGGTGATCTGTCTGCTTTTGGGCTACCCCTTTGCCTATTTGATCTCCAAGCACGCGGCGCGCCGCCAGCGAACGGTGGTGCTCTTGGTGATGCTGCCCATGTGGATGAACTTTCTCATTCGTACTTACAGCTGGATGACGATTTTAGGTGATTCCGGCGTGATCAACAGCTTTTTGACCGCCGTGGGGCTGGAGCCGGCCAAGCTGATCAACACCGGCGGTGCTGTAATATTGGGTATGGTTTATAATTTCCTACCCTATATGATTTTGCCTATTTATTCCGTACTGTCCAAGCTGGACGGCTCGCTGATTGAGGCAGCAGAGGATTTGGGCAGCAGTCGGCATCAGGTGTTTCAGCGGGTGGTGTTGCCTATGTCCCTGCCCGGTGTACTCTCCGGCATTACCATGGTGTTTGTGCCCTGCGTATCTACCTTTTACATTACCCAAAAGCTGGGCGGCGGCCAGGTGGTACTGGTTGGCGATGTGATTGAGACCCAGTTCCAAAGCGCCAATAACTACAACCTGGGGGCTGCGCTGTCCCTGGTGCTGATGGTGCTGATTTTGATCTGTCTGGGCGTGATGAACCACTTTGGCGCAGACGACAGCAGTGACGGAGGTGTGATCGTATGAGCAAGAAAACCTCTGCCATCGGCAAGATTTATCAGGCACTGATCTATGTGTTTTTGTATGCGCCGATTTTGGTGATCGGGCTGTTCTCCTTTAATGGCAGCGCCAACACCTATATGCTGCAAGGCTTCTCGACGCATTGGTACAAGGAGCTGTTCAGCAACGCAGCGGCTATGCACGCCCTGCAAAATACCGTGGTGCTGGCACTTTGCACCGCTGCGGTGTCCACGCTCTTAGGCGTAATGGCGGCGGTGGGTATCTTTAACAGTCGGCACAAGCTCTATAAGCGCTCGCTGATGCTGCTGACCAATGTGCCCATGATGAACCCGGAGATCGTTACCGGCATCTCTATGATGCTGCTGTTCGTCTTTGCCGGGGGTCTGGTGCACCGCAGCAATGTGCTGGGCTTTTGGACCCTGCTGATTGCCCATGTGACCTTTAGTCTGCCCTATGTGATTTTGAATGTGATTCCCAAGCTGCACCAGTTTGATATGAATATTTACGAGGCGGCGGTGGACCTGGGCTGCAAGCCGGTGCGGGCGTTTTTTAAGACCGTATTTCCGGAGATTTTCAGTGGTATCATCACCGGCTGTGTAATGAGCTTTACGCTGTCGCTGGACGATTTTATCATCAGCTACTTTACCAACGGACCCAGCTTCCAGACCCTGCCCATCTACATTTTCTCTATGACCAAAAAGCGGGTGAAGCCGGATATGTACGCCTTGTCATTTCTGATGTTCTTGACCATTTTGGTTTTGCTGATCCTGTCCAACTGGATGCAGGCCAGAGCGGAGAAGCGGGAGAAGGGGGAGCGCCAATGAAAAAGTGTTTTTCTTTTCTGCTGACCCTGCTGGTGCTGCTGGCAATACCCGTCAGCGCCTTTGCGGCGGACGATGTGTTCACGCCGGCGCAAAAGGCCTATTACAAGAACCTGGGGCTGCAAGGCACTACGGTGAATGTGTATAATTGGGGCGAGTATATCTCCGAGGGGCAGGAGGGCGCTATGAATACCGTTAAGGAATTTGAGCGGCTCACCGGTGCCAAGGTGAATTATACCAATTTTGAATCAAACGAAAATATGTATTCCAAGCTGTCCGGCGGCGGTGTGTCCTATGATGTGATCATTCCTTCGGACTATATGATCCAGCGTCTGCTGGAGGAGGATATGCTGCTGCCTTTGGACTACGGCAATATTCCCAATTATGACAAGTATATTGCCCCGGACTGCAAGGGGCTGTATTTTGACCCCCAGCAGAAGTACACCGTGTGCTACAACATTGGCACCACGGTGCTGATCTATAACAAAAAGCTGGTGAAAGAAGCGCCTAAAAGCTGGTCTGTGCTGTGGGACGAACAGTACCGGGACAAGGTGCTGATGTTTAACAATTCCAGAGATGCTTTTGCCCTGGCTCAGTTCATGCTGGGACAGGATTTGAACACCACCTCGGAGGAGGACTGGAACGCGGCGGCGGAGCTGCTCGCCAAGCAAAAGGATGCGGTGCACCCGGTGTATGTGATGGATGAGGTGTTCAACCTGATGGAAAGCGGGGAGTATGCCTTTGCCACCTATTATGCCGGCGATTATATCCTGATGCAAGACAACAATCCGGATTTGGGTTGCTGCTTTCCGGAGGAAGGTGTCAATCTGTTTTATGACGCCATGTGCGTGCCCAAGTGCACACAAAACAAAAAGGGCGCCGAGGCGTTTATCAACTTTATGCAAGAGCCACAAGTAGCGCTTGCCAATCAGGAGTATATCTACTACGCTTCACCCAATTTGGCGGTGCGGCAGGATGAGAACAATTCCCTGTACGGAAATCCGGTGGTGTATCCCAAGGTATGGCCTAAGGGACAGTATTTTTACAATTTGCCCCAGAATATTCTGGAGCTGCAAAACGACTTGTGGGCTCGGGTTAAAAGCGGCCAGCTGTCAGCAGACGGCAAGGCCCAGGACCGGCGCATTTACTGGGCGTCCGGTGCGGTGGGCGCAGCGGCAGTGGTGGCGGTGGCGGCCCGGCTGATCCATAAGGCTCGCAAGAATAAAGAACAGGATTTGAGGGATCTGTATTGAGTACGCAGTTTAAGTGCGCCATCTTTGATTTGGACGGCACGCTGGTGAATACGATTGATGACCTGGGAATGGCTACGGACTATGTGCTGGAGCAGTACGGCCGCACGCCCAAGTGGACCCAGGCAGATTATAAGAAATTGGTAGGCAACGGCGCCAAAAAGCTGGTAGAGCGCGCTTTTGAGCACCAGCTCTCACCGGAACAGCTGGAAGAAGCTTACGCTATGTTTAAGGTGAAGTATAACGCTGTTAAAATGGATCACGCCCATGCCTATCCCGGGATTCAGGCGGCGCTGGATGACTTAAAGGCCAGGGGCATTCGTCTGGGCGTTGTCACCAACAAACCGGCGGAAGCTGCCCGGGGTATGGTGGAGCAGATCTTTGGCAAAGACTATTTTGATGTGGTAATCGGCGCCACAGACGACCTGCCCAAGAAACCGGACCCCACCACTGTGCGTATGGCGCTGGAGGCGCTGGGTTGCAGCGCCAAGGAGGCTATGTACTTTGGCGACAGTGATGTGGACATGATCACCGGGCGCAATGCGGGGATAGAGACCATCGGTGTGTCCTGGGGCTTTCGCTCCTTTGGGGAGCTGTTTGCCCAGCACCCGGCGGCCATTATTGATGACCCCAGTCATATCCCCAGCCTTTTTTGAAAATGTAGGCAAAGCCCTTGACAATATCTGCCGCATTTGCTATAATTCTATGCGTTGAGCGAGAGTGGCGGAATCGGCAGACGCGCACGTTTGTGGGGTGACTCGTACGGGTTCAAGTCCCGTCTCTCGCACCAAGAAAAGACCTTGACGGATGTATGTCCGCAGGGTCTTTTCTTTTTATACTGTATCAATTGATTCGCTTTATCAACTTGATCTGAAACATATTATTTTTCCTTTACTATTTTATTGACTTATGGTATAATAATTACACATTTGTTACTTCAAGGAGGGGACTTATCATGAACGGATTTAGATATCAAATTGACAGTGATTTGCAAGAATATGCGACTAAATTTTGGTATATATCTAATATCAAAAAACCAGAATGGGCTTTTAATTTTTGGATCCTAGATAATTTGTTCCATGAAGATGAAGAACTGATTGAGGAAAAAATTATCGACTACAACGATAAAGGCGTTGATTGCTTTGAGGTATATGAGGATACCAAAGAGGTGTACCTAATTCAGAACAAATACTATTCTGAAGATACTTCACTTTCGGGTGATTATGTGAAGAATGATTTTTTACTTCGCGGAATTACTGCTCTTGAGAATGGAACATACACAAGATCAACTGAATTGCAGTGTTTTTTCAACAGATTAAAAAACGATCCTGAGTTCACTGTATATTTGCAGCTATTTGTTACTAACAACAAGCACTGCAATGAGGCTGATAATTATGTCAAGGAGTTTAATCGTAAACATTCTAACTATATTGCGTCGATTTTTTATTTAGACGATATCAAAGAAAAATATTATGGCGAGGTGGAAGAGAATCATCAAAATATATCTGTGTCGATTGAAAGCGTGTGTAAAGGAACTATTTTAAATCTTAATAGTGAGGCGTATAAGCTGCAAAGTATTTTAGATGCAAGATATGTTTTTGCTCCGGTTGCTTCGATTTATAAAATGTTTCGTGAAGCGTTGGAAAGGCAATATCCGATATTTGATAAAAATATTAGAGAGTATCTTGGAAATCGGGGAATTAACAAGAGAATATATGAAACTTTAAACGATCCGAACGATAGAAAAAATTTTTTCTACTACAACAATGGAATTACCTTGATTTGCAGTAGTATGACTAAGATAGATACGCGACCGTCCATATATGGTATGAATGCGGTGTTTTCGGTTGAAAATCCACAGATAGTTAATGGATGCCAAACAGTTAATTCAATCTATGAAAGCCTTAAAAATATTCCACCTTCTGATTTGGAAAGAGAGTTTAAGGATACATTCGTTATGTTAAAGATCCTAGTGATTGACCGCACCAGTGCAGAGGAACGTCACCTTTACGAAAATATCGTCAAATACAATAACACACAAAATAAAATAGATGAAAAGACATTCGCAGCAAATACTGCAATTTTTCAGCGATTAAGAGATAGCTTTGTAAAAAGAGGATTTCTGCTTTTAATCAAACAGAGCGATAAGAATCGTTATAGCGAAAAATATAAAAGTGTTTCTAAGTTGGTAAGTGTTAGTAATGAAAGGTTTGAAAGATTTGGTCTTGTTGCACCCGAAAAGGCTAAGGATTTTTATATTGACCTCGAAAAGCTACTTCAAGTAATTATTGCATTTGCTAAAGGTGGTCATGTAGCATATACTAAGAAAAGTCAGTTGCTAAAACTCGAGAGTCAGGCATATAAAGAAGTTGTTGAATTTATCAAAAATGATTCTGTAACTACGGACATGCTTATAGATTTGTATTTGTTATATCGGCGCGCAGAAGAAGAGAAAAAACGGATAGGTGACGGTCGTTCGCCAATTCCATATTATTTGATTGATTTTTTTGCTTTTTACGAATGTGAAAATAGACAAGTACAATATATTGAAAACAAGTTGAATGATGAAAAAAGAATAGATCAAGTTATTGAATTGTACCGGAAAGTAACAAAAAGATATGCTCGAAAGTATTTTGAAAAATACGATGTTGACTACAACAAAATGATTAAACAGCCTATTGATTATGATATGGTAGAAGATCTCAGGTCTATGGCGATTGACTAGAATAAAACTAATGAATGCAGGAAAGACCTTGACGGATGTATGTCCGCAGGGTCTTTTCTTTTTTGTTTTTCCCTCGCTTTATGACTTTTAATAGACAAAGTGCCCTGCCCGGGGTGGTGTTCTGCCGGATGGGGCATTTTGCTGCTTGACTTTCGATAGGGCTATCCCGTATAATGAGAGTCCGACTGTAAGAATGGGGGATTTTTTTATATGTCTAAGTCAAAGAACGCAAAGCACTTCGGCACCCGTTGGGGCTTTATCTTAGCGTCCGTGGGTTCGGCCGTGGGTATGGCCAATGTGTGGGGCTTTCCCAACAAAATGGGCCAGAACGGCGGCGGGGCGTTTTTGCTGATCTATTTATTGTTTGTCGTGCTGTTCGGCTGCATTGCGCTGCCGGCGGAGTTTGCTGTGGGCCGCTGGGCCGGCACCGGCACCCTGGGCTCTTATGCCCGCGCCTGGCGCTCCCGCAGTCCCAAGGCGGGGAAGGCCGGGGGTGCCCTTGGGTGGCTGCCGCTGGCCGGGTCTATGTGCATTGCCATCGGCTATGCGGTAATCGTTAGCTACGTGCTCAAGGCGCTGGTGGATTCGGTCACCGGCACGCTAATGACGGTGGATACCGCCAGCTGGTTTCAGGCTTTCTCTACAAAGGATTTTTCTGTGGTACCGTACCATATAAGCGTGGTGGTGGGCACGCTGCTGACCCTGCTGCTGGGTGCCAACAGTATTGAAAAGACCAATAAAGTGATGATGCCGCTGTTTTTTATCATTTTCTTGGTGCTGGCGGTGCGTGTGGCGCTGCTGCCCGGCGCGGCGGTCGGCTATCGGTTTATGCTCACGCCCCACTGGGACGCTTTAAAGGATCCTAAGGTTTGGATCAGCGCCATGGGACAGGCTTTCTTTTCCTTGTCCGTCACCGGCAGCGGTATGATTGCTTACGGCGCCTATTTGTCCAAAGAGGAGGATGTGGTAGGTGTTGCTCGCCATACGGCACTGTTTGATACCATTGCGGCACTGGTGGCTTCCTTGGTGATTATTCCCGCGTGCTTCTCTTACGGGCTGGATGTGGGGGCAGGCCCCGGTCTGCTGTTTGTGACCCTGCCGGAGATCTTGCAGGACATTCCCATGGGCCGTCTGTTTGCGGTGATTCTTTATGTGGCAATGATTTTTGCCGGGGTCAGCTCCCTGCAAAATATGTTTGAGGCGGTGGCAGAGTCCTTGCTCCATCGTTTCCCCAAACTGAGCCGCAAGGTGGTGCTGGTACTGCTGGCGGTGGTGTGCCTGGGCGCCGGGATCGGGATGGAGACCATCTCTAAGTGGGGACCGTGGATGGACCTGGTGTCGATTTACATTATCCCCATTGGCGCCACCCTGGGCGCTGTGTCCTGGTTCTTTATTATGAAGAAGGACGATCTGCTGGCGGCGGTGAATACCGGCAGCGGTAAGCGCCATGGTGCGCTTTGGTATAATGTGGGCCGTTTTGTCTATGTTCCCCTGGCAGCACTGCTGTGCGGGGTGGCACTGATCGCGCATGTGGCGTTTTAACGTTGCATAAAGTGGACGCAAAATCGGAGAATTTGCATTTTTAGTCTTTACTATCACGCATTAGTGTGCTAAAATAATTGCAGATTTCAATTTGGAGGCCATTATGGGACTGAATTTGCATAATAAGAATTTGGACTTTTTGTTTAAGGCTGTGCTGGCGCTGGAGAATGTAGAGGAGTGTTACGATTTCTTTGAGGATCTGTGCACTGTGCAGGAGCTCAACGCCATCAGCCAGCGCATTGTGGTGGCAAAGATGCTGTCCGAAAAATGCGTATATACGGATATTGTCAACGAGACCGGTGCGTCTACCGCCACCATCAGCCGGGTGAACCGCTCTTTGCAGTACGGCTGCGATGGGTATGACAAGATCTTTGAGCGGATCGACCGGCAAGAGCAGGGCAATGATGAATCCGTATGATGCCTGGGCGCAGGTCTATGACCACCTGACGGAAAATGTGGAGTATGAAGCCAGAAGTGCGTACATTTCCGGCTTCTTTTTGCAATATGGGGTAGAACCGGGGGCACAGGTGCTGGACCTGGCCTGCGGCACCGGCAGTATCAGCCGCTGCCTTTTGGAGCGGGGCTACCGGGTTACCGGGGTGGATCTGTCTGCGGATATGCTCACCATCGCCCAAAGCAAGTGCCCGGAAGGCGCATTTTATCGGGCGTCCATGACGGAATATTCTGCCCCGGCGCAGTTTGATGCCTGCGTGTGTTTGCTGGACAGTATCAATCACTTAACGGCTTTGTCCGATGTGGAAGATTGCTTTTGCCGTGTGGCGGAGAATTTACGCCCCGGCGGGCTGTTTCTGTTTGATGTGAATACGGTTTATAAGCACCGGCAGGTGCTGGCAGGGCAGACCTTTGTGTTTGATGAAGAAGATTATTATTTGGTGTGGGACAATGAGGCACTGGACGATACGGCAGTGCGGGTGCTCATCGACCTGTTTTGCTATAACGGCGAGAGTTATGACCGCTTAAGCGACAGCTTTATCGAGCGGGCCTATACCCATCGGCAGCTAACGGCGGCACTCTCGGAATTTGAGATTTTGGGTCGCTATGCAGAGCTGACCACAGACGCCCCCGGGCCGGAGACCCAGCGGGTGTTTTATGTTTGCAAGAGAAAGGAATAATGCCATGGGCAAGATCGTAAGATATATCACAGAGGACGGCAGCGCCTTTATTTTGGCGGCGGATACCACGGATATTGCCGCTCGGGCGGAGCAGATTCACCACACCTCTGCCGTGACCACAGCGGCTTTAGGCCGCCTGCTGACGGCGGCGTCTATGATGGGTGATATGCTCAAGGGCGCGGATGACAGCGTGACCCTGCGCCTGAACGGCGGTGGACCGGCAGGTTCGCTGATCGCTGTGTCGGACAGCAAGGGCAATCCCCGGGGCTATGTGCAAAACCCGGTGGTGGAGCTGCCGCTGAATGATAAGGGCAAGCTGGATGTGCGGGGCGCCGTAGGTACGGACGGCTATCTGTATGTAATGAAAGATGTGGGGCTAAAGGAGCCGTATGTGGGTCAGACCGCCATTGTCAGCGGCGAGATCGCCGAGGATATTACCAATTATTTTGCCGTGTCCGAGCAGACCCCTTCTGTGTGCGCCTTGGGTGTGCTGGTGAACCCGGACCTGACCGTGCAGTGCGCCGGCGGCTTTTTGATCCAGTTGTTGCCCGGCTGCCCGGAGGAGACCATCTCTGCGATTGAGACGGCCATTGACTCTATCCCGCCGGTGACCACCATGCTGGCACAGGGGCTGACGGTAGACGAGATTGCCGCCAAGGCTATGGGCACCTTGAAAATTGACAAACTGGACGAATATCCCATTGCCTATCGCTGCAACTGCACCCGGGAGCGGGTGGAGACGGCGCTGCTCACCGCAGGGGAAGAAGAACTGCGCCAGATGATCGACGCAGGGGAGGATATTCAGGTGGAATGCCACTTCTGCGACAAGACTTACAGCTTCACACCGGAGCAGTTAAACGACCTGCTAAAAAAATCCAAATAAAATTGAAAAAAGGTGTTGACTTTTCGGGAAAGTTATTGTATTATATAACCCGTCGCTGATGGCGACACCTTGTGGAAGTTTAGCTCAGCTGGGAGAGCATCTGCCTTACAAGCAGAGGGTCACAGGTTCGAGCCCTGTAACTTCCACTTGCATCAGTTTCTGGTGCAGAAATGCCGGCGTGGCGGAACTGGCAGACGCGCAGGACTTAAAATCCTGTTGTAGCGATACAGTACCGGTTCGATTCCGGTCGCCGGCATTCATCGAAAGGGCACTTGACAAGAGTGTTATAATAGATGAGAAGAAGTTAATAGAATATGTGTGCGTAGCTCAGCTGGATAGAGCACTTGGCTACGGACCAAGGTGTCGGGAGTTCGAATCTTCTCGCGCACGTATGCTAAATAGTCTTAAATTCTTGAAAAATCAAGGGTTTAAGGCTATTTTTGTATATGCAGATTTTATGAATCCTTTTTAATGCGGAAAATTCCATAAGATGGTATAATAAAAAAGATAAATTACTGGAAACAATGAATTAAGGTAACCTTAAGGTTATTCGAGTTGGGAAGTAAGATTTACGTGTTAAGATGGCATCATCAAAGATAAGAGGAGGAAAAAATATGTGGACGAGAGCGGAATTAAAAGACAGAGCAAAGTTTGCATTTAAAAGAAACTATTGGAGAAGTGTGCTGATCAGTTTACTGCTGGCGCTTTTGATAGGAGGCGGCAGTGGCGCAGGAAGTGCAGGTTCGGCTATGTCATCAGCTTTAGGAAGTGACGGAAGTGATATTACCTCGGACTCCTATGATGATTTTTATGATGACGCAGATGACATCTGGTATGGGATGAATGATGTCTATGACAATACAGATCATACAGCACTTCTTTTTGCAGGAGTCATTTTTGTTGTGATCTTCATGATTGTATTTGTGATCATTATGACTGTTACAATTCTTTTGGATGCATTTATTTTTAATCCATTGGAAGTGGGATGTAAACGTTTCTATTTAAGAAACCTCAATGAGGCAGCTTTAGTGGGAAATGCCGGATACGCATTTGATAACAATTATAAAAATATTGCAAAGACAATGTTTTTCCGTGATCTGTATACTGTTTTGTGGTCAATGCTTTTTATTATTCCTGGCATTGTAAAGTCATATGAATACCAGATGATCCCATATTTGCTGGCAGACAATCCACAGATGACAAAAGAGGAGGCATTTGCAGAGAGTAAGAGAATGATGCAGGGACAGAAATGGAATGCATTTGTTTTGGATTTATCATTCATTGGATGGGATATTTTATCTGGAATGACAATGGGAATCCTGGGAATCTTTTATGTGCAGCCATACAAAGATGGAACACATGCCGCATTATATGAAGCTTTAAGATACAGAACTCCGTATCAGCAGATTCAGAATCCGGCACCTTACCAGCAGAATACTGCAATGAATCAGCAGACAACAGAGATGCCGAATAGATTTGAAAATCAGAATATCGATCAGCCGTTTGAGGACAGAACGGATTATTAGGAGAACAACTACGGATGGATTACAAAATCTTGATCGCAGATGATGAGCCGGAGATCAGAAATCTTCTCCGGCTTTATCTGGAAAATGAAAACTATCATGTAATAGAAGCGGAGGACGGACAGCGGGCGCTCGATTTATTGCGGGCAGAGCAGCCGGCATTATGTATTTTGGATATTATGATGCCGAAGATAGACGGCTATCATGTATTGCAGCAGATTCGCAAAGAGAGTAATATTCCAGTGATCATTTTGTCAGCGAAGGACGCAGATTCGGAAAAAATCCTGGGATTAAATCTGGGAGCAGACGATTATCTGGCAAAACCGTTCAATCCTTTAGAGGCAGTTGCCAGAGTGAATTCTAACATTAGGCGTTTTTATTCTCTTGGAACAAAAGTGGTTCAGGAGGAAAATTTAGCTGTTCGGGATCTGGTATTGAATCAGGACGCGTGTACTCTGAAAAAAGGAGACAAAGTCATACAGCTGACCTCTGTGGAATATCGCATCATGGAACTGTTAATGAAGCATCCGGGCAAAGTCTTTACAAAACAGCAGATTTATGAACATGGATGGGGGGAAGATTATATTGTGGCAGACAATAACATTATGGTCTGCATCAGTAAGCTGCGGGCAAAACTGGATGATAATCCTTCCGCTTATATTCAGACAATCCGTGGTTTGGGATATCGCTTGGAGAAGTAAATGAAGAAACAGAATGATTTACAGTGGTTTTTGATTAAAAAATTTATTGAAATACTAGCAGTTGTTGGAGTTGTGGAATATCTGTTGACTTTTCTGGTCAACAGATTTGTGCTGCCTAACGCACTGCTATATTTTTTTCCGGGCGTGGAAGAAAATCCGCTTTTGCTCGGCTCCGGTGTGATCTTCTTCCTGTCTGCAGTTTTAATGTTACTGATCTTAGGAGCATTGAATGCAATGTTTCCATCACCGCTTCATGAGATGGTACAGGCGGCTTTGGAACAAATGCAAAAAAATTTCATGCATACCGTTTCCGCTGGAAAAACTAATTTTTCTTTTTATGAATTAAACAGAGGGCAGGCAATTCTGCTTTTTCTGGTTGCTTTTGTAGTAGTGTTGGTAATTTTAACCCCGTATGTGTTAGGGGCAGTTTGTTTTGCAAAAATAACGATTAAAGAGTTTCGTCAGATCCAGAGAGAGAGGGAGGAGGAACAGAAAGAGTTTGACCGTAAAAGAAATCTGATGCTATCAGACATTGCACATGATCTCAGAACGCCGATGACAACGGTAAACGGTTATGCAAAAGCACTGGCAGACGGAATGGTGGTGGAGCCGGAGAAACAGTTGGAGTATTTGCAGGCAATACAGAATAAGTCGGCAAGGATGAACGATCTGATCCATTTATTATTTGAGTATGTAAAATTAGACAGTGAAGGTTTTTCACTGGACAGAAAAGAAACAGATCTGAGTGAACTGTTACGTGAAAATGCTGCACTCATTTATGCAGACTTTGAAGATGCAGGGATGGAATTCGAGATTGATATTCCAGAAGAAGTGGTTTCGGTATCCGTTGATCCAATCCAGTTTTCCAGAGTGATCACGAATCTTTTGAATAATGCAATGAAGCACAATGAGAGTGGTACGCATATAAAGATTGGCATGTACCGGAAAAATGGATACATTTATATTCTTGTAGCAGATAGTGGCAGGAGAATTCCGGGCGAGCTTGCGGAACATTTATTTGAACCATTTACAAAAGGAGATGTATCCAGAAAAAGTGGAAGTGGAAGCGGACTAGGACTTTCGATTGCAAAAAAAATCATTGAAATGCATGGATTTCAAATGGATTTTATACAACAGCTGGACGAGAAAAAAATTCCGCAGATTGCAGGCTATACAAAAGAATTTGTCATCCAGATCGCGGACGACAGCTACGACTCATCCCTCACGGCATGACGGGCAATAAAAAGAAAGCTGCGCATATAGACAAGCCGGAGGGATTTTTATATAATGAATAAAAAGTATTGCAACAGGAAAAAGGAGACTCTCATTGGATACATTTGAGATGTTAAAAAGGCTGTTAAGCCAGAATGAATTTGAACTTTTGCTGCCGGATCAGACAGGAGCAAAAGAAAAGAACACGGATAAAACAGATATTCGTCTGGTATATCAGATGAATGACACGATAGAAAGCTTTCTTGTTTTTAAGGAAGCAAGAATGACAGGTACATACAAAGAAGATTATGAAGGGGCTATTGAGGCCTCTTTTTATCGCGATGGGGATGATTACGCACTTGTTGTCCGACAGGAAGAGGAGGATTGTGTTGTCACTATCCTTTTTAAAACGCTGGAGCTGGAAACAAATCTGTATAATTATGGTGATATTGCGCATTTTTGGAGAAAAGGTTATGAAAATCTGCGGCAACTGGAATTTCGTATTGCGGTATTATGGGATAAATATGAGTATCTTGGTGAGGCTGTCTGCAATGAGGAAGAACGAAAACTCGTGCAGTTAGCCTATTTTCCACCTCTGAATTATACCTGTTATCCGGCGGTTTCAAAGCAGTACATTGTGCCGCGAGACAATCCATGGATACCGTCGGATGGTGCATTTTCCTTGATGAAAGAGATGGCAGAGCAGGTGGGTGACAGAAAAATTAAAAAATGGATACATTTTTATGAAAGGTATCCATATCCTGTTGTTGCAAGGTGTCTTGCAGTTTTATTACATCGGAATGCGCATGCAAAAGTAGTGGATCTGATCACAGAGAGGTTAAAAAAAGCGACATCCGTTTATCCTAATCGATCTTTTGGCGAAAAAGAGGATGAAAATATCGGGAAACTTTTAGGCCGGGCAGAAAAACGGAAAGAAGAATTGGAGTGTGCGGGAATCCATGCGGAGGTACTGCACGAAGAGCCGTTTACGACCGCAAAGGATACGCTGGATTTTCATGTGTATGTCATGCAATTGAAAAAAGGCGTAATAAACAGAAAAGTTTTGATCGAGGAAATTTCAGAATAATCACAGAAAAGAAAGAAGAATTTTGCAATGAACGAATTAATGGAGCAGATTAAGAAAAAAGATGCCAGGGCATTTACGCATGGAGGAAAATTTCATGCGGATGATGTGTTTTCGGCAGCACTTTTATTTTATATAAATCCGAAAATTACGATTTTACGTGGAAATCGTGTGCCGGATGATTTCGATGGAATTGTGTTTGATATTGGAAGAGGTGCGTATGACCATCATCAGAGGGACAGCAGAGTCCGGGAAAACGGTGTGCCATACGCTGCGTTTGGATTGTTGTGGGAGGCAGTCGGTGCAGAGATCCTTGGGGAAGAGCTGGCAGAGGAGTTTGATGAGGCTTTTGTGCAGCCGCTGGATCATAATGATAACACGGGGGAGAAAAATGAGCTTGCAAACCTGATTGGCAATTTCAATCCGACCTGGGATGCACAGGGTGGAAATGATGAGGCATTTTTTCAGGCAGTAAGCGTTGCAGGCATGATCCTTGAAAACAAATTTGAGCGTTATCGCGGAAATGAGCGGGCAGACAGGCGCGTGGAGGAGATTTTAGAAGAACACCGGCAGGCGGTTACATCTGGTAAAAGGGACAGCGAAGATGCAAAGATTCTGATTTTACCGGAGTTTGTACCGTGTCAGAAGCGGTTGTCGGAGACGGAGATTGCATTTGTCATATTCCCATCCAATCGTGGTGGATACTGTATACAACCACAGAAGAAGGAATATTCCATGAATTACAAATGCAGTTTTCCGGCAGAGTGGCTTGGTCTTGAAAATGAAGAATTGGAACAGGTTACCGGATTACAGAGTGCAGGATTTTGTCATAAGGGAGGATTTCTTATGACGGTGGGAATGTTAGAGGACGCGGTGAAAGCCTGCCGTATCAGCATGGAGTTATATCATGAAAATCCGACAATCGTAAATCTCGGCGGGGATTCCTGCATAGATCCGCTGTTAAAGCAGCTTCCGGGAATGCAGGAGGCAACGGTGATACATATGGATTTTATGCAGCTCCCAGAGCTTACAGTGGATGGAATTTACGGTGAAGCAGCGATGGACAAGCAGCAGTGGAAAAACGAAGTCAAAGAGAATCTGAAACGGATTTTAAAACAGAAGCCGGAGGCAGTATATGTGGAAGGAAATGTGTTTGAGACATATCCAATCGTACATCAGCTGCGGAAAAAACATATTCCAGTATTGGCAATGATGGAAAAAGATGGACAGAAATTAATCATTAAAATTCCTTCCGGGTCTTAAGTTACAGGAAGATAAAAAGTAGAGAGGAGCAATTTTTTTGAAAAGTAATAAATACGAAATTGATATGTGCAACGGTTCCATAATGGATAAACTGGTTTCGTTTGCACTGCCATTGATGCTGTCTGGCATTTTACAGTTAATGTTCAATGCAGTGGACATTATTGTTGTGGGAAGATTCAGTGGAAGTGAAGCGCTTGCAGCAGTCGGTTCCACAACGGCACTGATCAATGTTTTTACCAATCTTTTTATTGGAATCTCACTTGGGGCAAACGTGCTTGCAGCAAGATTTTTTGCTACCGGACGCAAGGAGGAAATGTCAGAGACCATACATACCTCCATCACGCTTGCGCTAATCAGCGGAATTCTCATGGCGTTTGTTGGGCTTGTTTTTTCCAAAGGGGCATTGGAATTAATGGGAACACCGGAAGATGTGATCGGACTGTCAACGCTTTATATGCGGATATATTTTATGGGAATGCCATTTTTTATGTTGTATAATTATGGTGCGGCAATCCTCCGTGCAGTGGGGGACACAAAAAGACCATTGTATTTTCTGATCATTGCAGGAGTGATCAATGCTGGCTTAAATATGGTCCTAGTGATCGTATTCGGACTTGGAGTTGCGGGAGTTGGAATCGCAACCGTGTTTTCCCAGATGGTTTCCTGTGTGCTGGTTTTGACCTGCCTTTGCAGAGCAGAGGGAAGTTATAAGCTTTCTTTTTCAAAACTTTCTATAAAGGGCTATTATCTGAAACAGATTTTTCAGGTCGGAATACCGGCTGGCATACAGAGTACCGTTATCAATTTTTCCAATGCATTACTACAATCGTCGGTTAATTCTTTCGGTTCGACTGCAATGGCAGGTTACACGGCAGCAAACAATATTCTGGGATTTTTGTATGTTTCCATCAATTCTGTGACACAGGCATGTATGAGTTTTACAAGTCAGAATTTTGGTGTTGGAAAGTATAAACGAATGGACCGTGTACTGATCGACTGCATGATTTTATCGGTGGGAGCAGCGCTTGTCTTAGGATGCGGGGCGTATTTTTTCGGAGCGGAAATATTACAGGTTTATACAGAGGAAGCGGATGTGATTCAATGTGGTGTTGAGATTTTATCCATCACGACAGTTCCATATTTTCTGTGCGGTATTATGGATCTTTTTCCGGGCGCACTGCGTGGAATGGGATATTCGGCAGTTCCCATGGTGTTGTCTATTATCGGAACTGTCGGAATGCGTGTCCTGTGGATTTTTGCATTTTTTCCACAGCACAGATCACTGTATTTTCTGTTTATTTCCTATCCGGCATCGTGGATCGCAACGATCGTGATGCAGGTGGTATGTTACCATTTTGTGAGAAAGCATTGTTATAAGTAAGGGGGAACGAACCAATGATAATCTGTAAAAACTGTGGGGCGGAATATGATGATGAGCAGGACCGCTGCCCTTATTGCGGTGGGGATAACTTTGGCAAATCTGTCCAGGTGCATGAAGACATGATGAATGAGCTGAAACGTGAAAAAAGGCAGTGGGAGAAAATGCCGGAAAAAGTGGCTGGCAAAGGAATGTCGTGGACGGCAAAGCTTGGGATAGCAGCAGTGATAATGGTTGCAGTGATCTGTATCATTGTATTTATTGTTTCCAGTATTTCCCATAAAGTATCTTATCGGGTAGAACAGAAGAATCTGGAAAAATTAGAAAGTCTGTACCAGAGCGGAGATTATGAGGGAATCTGTGAATATCTGAAAACAGTGGAATATACCTATCAGTCTTATTTTGATAAATATACAGAGATTGCGGGAATGCAGCGTTATTTGAATTATCTGAATGACGAGGATGATTCTTATCTGCAATGGGTCGTAGAGAATGATAAGGCAGATGCATTGAGCAACATCAGTTACATCGTTAGTATATTAAATGAATGTCAGGAGGCAGCGGACGCATATTACAAGTATGAGGAAGAGGATGCTGTGGCATATTACAAAGAATATTGTTATGATTATATGAAGGAACACTACGAGATATCTGAGGATGAGATAAAGTCCTGCATAGATAAAGCCGGTGGGTTGACTTACGATGATAAAGATCAGATTACAGAAGCGTTACAGAAACTTGCAATCAGCCGATTAAAAGACAAAATGGAGTAAAGTATATGAAATGTTCAAAGTGTGGATATGATTATCCAGCCAGAGAGACAAAATGTCCTTATTGTGGAGAGCCAAATAAACTTGGTATGGAATGGGAAAAGGAGGAAGACGAAACAAGAAAAGAAACACTTCTTACCAAAGCAAAAGTGTTACATTCCATGCCGCTTTATGTTGCTAATAAAATTATGAATATCATTCTTTTGCTGGCAGTTGTACTTCTTGTTGTTTTATTTCTTGTCTTTTTCATTTTAGGCTATGTGGATGAAAAGCATACAGAACATCAGAAAAGATCAGCATCGGTAGAAGCAGCAGAAGAAATTTTCAAGACGGGAGATAATGCAGCGTTGGATGCGTATCTGCATGAGTATGAAGTTTATGCAGAGGACGGGTATGAAAAGTATACAGAACGTGTAGATATCTATGATAGATACAGCCATTTTATAGAAGATGTGATGGATTTAAGGGAGAAGTCTGACTGGGAAAGTGACAAAACGCCAAGGGCATATGAAGTGGAAGATATCCTATACTATGCGCATGAAATTTTGCTTCAGGATGATTATCGTATCAGTGAAATTGAATTTCAGGAAAACCAGAAATATTTCAGTGAAATCCAGCAGAATACGATTGCAACATTAATGGGGACTTTGGAAATGACAGAGGAAGAAGTGAATGAATTTGTAAAGTGCGATCGATATTATGATGAGGAGGAAACTTTTGTAAAAATAATTTTTGAGAGAAAGGGGTGGGAATATGAAGAAAATTAATATCACCTTTTCTTTTCGGGATGAAACTGGAGATTACAGCGTAAAAGTGTTCCCTTTTGTTATAAAATGCATAGTGTCAGTGATCGTGGTATTTAATTTTATAGTAATTGCAATGGCATTACCAGGAGAAATCAGTGATCATGTGAAATATTCAGGAAAGGAATATTATAAATCAAGGTGTGAGGAAAAGTATATTGACAGGGAGTTTGACAGTCTGCATGACTATTTAAATCTGTATCATCTGCAGGGAGAAGATTACGGGATTTATTGGGAGATGGTAAACGGTTATGAGGATTATACCATATATATGAATTATAAATCCATGGAAGAGCAGGAAAATATATCTTTTTCTTATATGGGAAAGTATGATCAGCCGCAGGAGATTTCCTTTATAACATCGCAGAAAATAGAAGAGTATCGCAATAAAGTGTTAGAAAATGCAGAGAATGTGAAATATGAGAGAAATAAAAGATATTTCACAGAGTTTGCACAGAAGGCACAGTGAAAATTTTAAAGCAGAGACATTTTGCATCAGGCAGAAAAGAGGAAAAAGGAATGGGAAAAAGATATATTGACTGTTCAGCCAGAGAACTGGCTGCCTATCATAAAAAAGAATTATTACAGTCCATTGCGGACAGCGAAGGAAGAGTGCTTGCAGCAGAGACGATCGGTACAGTGACACCAATGCTCGTAAATATTACAAATGCAGAATTTGTAACTTCTCTTGGTGCGGATATTATCATGCTGAATATTTTTGACGTGGATCATCCTGTGATCAATGGATTACCGGAAGTTGCCCCGGAAGATACTATACATGAGGTCAAACGTCTGACCGGAAGGATGGTTGCAATTAATTTAGAACCGGCGGCAGTCCGCAATGATGGAGAAAAATCGGTGTGGAGTCTTACAGAAGGACGGCGCGCAACCGTGGAAAATGCAAAAAAAGCAGCGGACATGGGCGTTGACATGATCGTTCTTACCGGAAATCCGGGTGTTGGCGTTGATAACAGGGCAATTACAAAAGCATTAGCTGATTTAAACGAGGCAGTCGGCGACAGAGTGATCCTGACAGCAGGAAAAATGCATGCATCCGGCATTCTCTCAGAAGCAGGAGAAAAAATACTGACAAAAGAAGATGCTGAGACATTTATTGAAGCAGGGGCAGATGTTCTTTTACTTCCGGCACCTGGTACTGTTCCGGGATTTACCATGGAGCATGCAGCTGAATTGATCAAAACCGCACATGAAAAAGGTGTACTTGCGATGACTACAATTGGAACTTCCCAGGAGGGAGCGGACGAAGCAACAATCCGTCAGATTGCATTGATGTGTAAAATGGCAGGTGCGGATATTCATCATATCGGTGACAGTGGTTATATGGGAATGGCTTTGCCGGAAAATATTACGGCATACAGCGTTGCAATCCGTGGAAAAAGGCATACTTACCGCAGAATGGCGATGTCACTTGTAAGATAAAGATAGAATGGTGATTTTCGACAAAAAGAAATGTAATTTTTTGTCAAAAAAGATGTTGACAAATGAATTGTGGTTTGTTATTATTAACAAGCTGTCGCAAGTAAGTGATAACAAACCACTTCAAAATGAAGCAAAACAAAATAAAAAAGTTGTTGACAAGTACAGATGATTATGATAGTATATCAGAGTTACTGAAAACAACAAAGAACATTGATAACTGAACAGTGAATAACCTTGAAAGATTCTAAAGCGAACAAGTTCGCTCAGAAGAAATCAAAGATTTCTTCCGGGTTACAAAAAAAGATTTAGTTCGCGAGTAATAATTCAAGTCATCGAAAGATGAACGAACAGCTTTTAATAAAGCAAACCTTAAAAACAGTAAAACCTGAATCAAGATTCCGGTAGGAACTTGTTTCTGATTTAGAAAAGCCAGATATTCTGGCTGGATTAAAACTTTTAACATGAGAGTTTGATCCTGGCTCAGGATGAACGCTGGCGGCGTGCTTAACACATGCA
>ERZ779852.1399-NODE-1399-length-22824-cov-3.528174_pt1 | contig 22824 bp, 42 predicted proteins | sample MGYA00511559_ERZ779852 | MGnify/ENA primary metagenome ERZ779852 (study PRJEB29588, sample SAMEA2157977) | human gut metagenome | biome: human gut; feature: human-associated habitat; material: faeces | place: Denmark | collected 2008/2010 ...
CAGCAGCTCGCCGCCGGGTATTTCCTCCTCAGACGCAAAGGCGGCGGACACATACCCCGCCCGGCTGGTGTCCAGCGACTTCACCGCCCCGGACAGCGCTGCCAGCGGCTTCGCCGCCACGCAGGTGAACAGCGCGGCGTCATAGCGGAATTCCAGCTTACCGGCAGCCAGCCCCTAGCTGCCATAGGTGCGGGCGGTGATGCTCACCTGCTCGCCCTTGTGCAGCGTGGACACGCTGCTGCCGCTGTAAAAATACAGCGTCTTGGTGGTGGACTGCGGCTCCGTCACCGTGAACACGCCGGACGCGCCGCTCAGCGGCACGGCGACCAGCCCGGTGTTGTAGGCGTTTTCGATCAGGATATCCAGCAGGTATTCCCCGGCTGCGGCGTCCGGCCGCACGCGGAAGTCCAGACGCAGGATATTCTGGGAGCCGGATATGCCGTCCAGACAGGCGCCGTTGAAGGACACCTGTCCGGCCGTCTCTGTGTTCACCGTCCCCAGGGCGGAAAAAGCTCCCACCATCGCCGCGCCGGTCAGTTCCAGCGCCGTGTCGTCATAAGAAACAATGCCCTGCACACCTGCCAACGCCTCCAGATTAGAGCCGCTGACATACACCGAGCGCGTCTCGCCGGGTGCGGCGGAGGCACTGCCCACCCGCAGGAAGGCGCTGGCCGCCCACGCGGTGGAGATCAGATTCACCAGCAGCGCAGCGGCACACAACAGTGCCGCTGCGCGCCGGGATGCGCGTTTTGCTTTCATGGAACAGCCCCCTTACAGCGTCAAGGATCCGATGATGCCGTTGGCATACTGCAGGATGGTCAGCACCTCCACGGCCTCCAGCGTCTTATTGCCGTTCAGGTCGGCGCGGGCGAACTGCTCCGCGTCCAGATTCAGCCGGTCATTGATGGCCTGCAGCACCATCAGTGCATCCAGCACGTTGATCTGGCCGTCACCGTTGACGTCGCCCAAAGCGCTGCGGTCCACGGCCTCGCTGACCGTGATGGCATAGGGCTGCTCCGCCGTTCCCTTATAGGCGTAGTTCACGCCATCGAAGGCGCGGATATAGTATTCCAGTCCGTCGGTGGTCACGTCAGAGGACGGGATCACGGCGGAATACCGGTCATTGACGGCGGTCATGGTCACCGCTCTCCAGCTCTCCGTGCCGGTGACGCGGTAGAACAGCTCCACCTTGTCGATCTGCAGATTGTCGTTGGCGGTGGCGCTGATGATCAACTTGCCGCCGGTAAAGGCGCTGTACACGCCGTCGTGATAGATGTTTGGTGCCATGGTGTCCTTGGCGCGGACAGAGATCTTGCCGGAGGTGTCGGACTCGCTCAGATCCGTCTTGATCACGGTGAAGTTGTAGTAGTACATCTTGCCGGGGGTCACATTGGTGTCGGTGAACGTCTTGACATCCGCCGGGATGACGGAGGTATTCAGCTTGGCGTACTGGCCGTCCTCCCTGTCGCAGCGGTAGACGTTGTAGCCCGCCAGCGTGTCGAAGTCGTCCTGCGCCCAAGTGAGGATCACTCCGTCATCGGCGGCCTCGGCCTGCATGGTCATAGCCAGCGCGGAGGAGGTGTCGATGTTGAAGCTGAAGCGTCCCCAGTCCTTGTAGAGCTTCAGGTGCCCCTCGGCGGAGCGTCCGTTGGCGATGGACCAGCACTGGATGCCGTTGGCGATCAGGGAGGTCATGGTGGTGGAGCCCTCCCATGTCCGGCTGTCCAGCCACTGTCCGGCCACCTCGAAGTCGGCGTAGGGATAGCTGCTGCCAAAGCGCACCTGCAAGGGCATTTCGGTGTCCATATCCCGGTTAAAGGTCACGGTGAACGTGGTCTTGCCTGCACCAACGGTGGTGATCGCCTCGCCGTTGGCGTCCCGCAGGGACACGGAGCGCACCACCGGCCACACCGTCTCGGGGATCGTCTCCAGAATGGTGCCCTCGTTCAGGTCGGCCATGGACTGATAGTCATCGAAGTCCAGTATCTGCTTGTTGATGGCCTCCTTTTTGGTCTTTTCGCTGAGTCCCTCGGTGCCCCAGTAGTTGCCGCCGATACCGTAGCGGACGTAGCTGCTGGCGCGGGGTGCGGTGATGCGCAGCCACTTCTCCACGTTGTTTTCCGTGAAGCGGTTGAGGATGGCGTTGCCGTAGAACAAAGTGTCGTAGCCCTTGTCGCAGAAGGCTTTCCAGCCTGCGGTCAGGCGCTCGGACGTCCACGCGCGGGCGGCTGCGGCCTCGTTGTCGGACACGGCGCCGCTTGCCAGAACGGTCTTGCCGTCACCGGCGTCGGCGGCCAAGGTATCCAGATAAATAAAGGTAAAAGTGATCTCCTCGTTGGGCGCGCCGAAGTAGGTGGAAACGGAATTTGCGGGGATCGTTACGGTGTAGGAAGTGCCGGAAACGAGGGGGGCGGAGGGGGTGATGAGCAGCTGATTGCCGGAGGTGGCAGCGCTCGCCGAACCGCCGGAAATGGCTATATTACTGAGGTTTTCGCCCTGGCAGAGGGTCTTGTCGGCGGTCAGGATCAGGGTCTGGGAGCCGACTAAAACCGTGTCGGAGGTGCGGGAGAGCAAATTGGTATATTTGACAGAAATTGGCAAATCCTCTGTTAGCTCGCCGTCGCAGTAGAGGGCGTCGGCTGTCTTGACCCAGAGGGCGCCGCCGTCCCAGTGGAAGTCCACAGCGTCGGCGAAAAGCTGCTGGGTCGTGCCGTCAGCATGCATGGTGAAAAGTGCGCCATTACTGAACAAAACTGTGCTTTCCGCGCCATTTTGCACGGATTTTGTTGCGGTCACAGAATCGTCCCCGCTGATGTAGAGCAGGGCAGTGGCCGCAAGATCGGTGCCGTCGAGGGCGGCGGTGACGGTGGTGCAGCCGGTGGAAAGGGCGATTAAATTGCCATTTTCTACCATTGCGACCGCGTTATCCGCCACTGTCCAGGTGATACTTGCATCGGGGTTAGAAACGCACTTGAATTCAAGTTTAAAAGCCTCTTTAATTTCACCTAAATCCACTTTTGTACCACTTTCCGGGGAAAGGACGCCGGTGAGGACGGTTTTGCCGAGGGTGAGACTGTCCTCCTCCACCGGGGCGGGGGCCTGGTAGGTGAAGGTCAGCTCCACTGTCTCGCTGGCGGCACCGAACTTGGTCTGGAGGGCACCGGCGGGGAGAGTCAGGGTATAGGACATGCCGTCGGTGAAGCCGGAGACGGGGGTGAGGGTCAGCTTATCCAGATGGAGGGTGCGGCGGAGGGAGACAAGCTCGCCGCTGCCGTCCTTGAGGGTTATGGCGCCGAAGTTATTGGCCTTGAGGAGCGACTCGCTGTAATCCAGCACGAGGTCGCTATCCGCGAGAATGTCGTTGGTGATGTTGGTCTGCTCAAGGCGGAAGGGTTCCTCGTTGGCCTGCAGGCCGAAGAAGATGCGCACGGGCACGGCGCTGTTTTCGGTGGTCAGGTCAGCCAGCGCACGGCGGTCGTTGCAGCCAGTGCCGTAGAAGCCATCGGCGGTCTGGATGTAGGTGGTATCCGAGAAGTTCCACACCTGTTGTGCGCCGGTGATCTTTAGCATCTGGACATAGTCCTCGTGGTACTCCGTATCGCCCACACCCAACTGGCCATAGTTGTTACCGTTACTGTTACCTCTGGTTGTGCCAAACACGCTGCCGTCCTGAATGTAGAAATCGTTGCAGTTACCAAACACTTGACCACTGCCCCGGACAGGGACGGTGCGCTCCACACTTCTTTTGGCATAGTAGTACAGGGTCTGCCCCTTTTGGGCGGTAAAGCGCCAGACGTCGCTGTAATCCTCGGCAATAGCGCTGACGCCGTCGGTGAGCAGCGTTGGCGTGGCGTTGAAGCCCTCTCCCGCGCCATACAGGTTTCCGCTCACGGTCAGGAACACGGCGTAATTATATCGGCTAATCACATCCACGACCTTTTCGGAGATGTCCACCTGTACCGCCTGACTGCGATTCGTGGTAGTACCGTCGCCCAGCTGGCCATAGCTGTTGCTGCCCCATGCCCAGACAGAACCGTCCTGCTTCAGGGCGTAATAGCTGGTGTCATAAGCAGTCACTCTCTCCACACCGGTCATAGGCTTTCCGTAGTTAAAGGTATTGGGATACACAGTGCCGCTCATGCTGTAATACTGCAACGTACCGTTGGATAGAACATAGGTTCCTTGTGTATAACCCAAGGCAAAATCATCCACAGCGGCAAAATTCAGTTTCTGGGGCGTCATGTAGCCGCTGCCCCAGCACCAGAGGGTGCCGTCGCTGAGCCGGGCGTAATACACGCTGCCAGACCTCTGAATATCCTCCACCTTGGCGGACGGCGCCGCATCGGAGATGCAGACCACCAGCTCGGCGGACAGATCGGCACCCACAAGGGTGGCGCGGAGGGTGGCGGTGCCGTTCTTGTGCTTGATGAGCCGGCCGTCGGCACCCATCTCGCAGACGTCCGGGTTGGAGGACTCCCATGTAACGTCCCGCTCGGTGGCGGTGGCCGGGGCGATCAGTAAGGCGGTGCTGTGATGCTTACCTTTGAGCTGCAGCCGCGCGAGGCCCTTGAGATTTCCTTTGCCGTGTCCATCGTCGCGGGAAAGGGAGACCCCTACACCGGGGCGTATCAGGTGACGCCCAAGATTTACGGCCCGGTGGTGCTGGAAACAAAGGACAAGTCCATGGCGGACGATGTGACGGTCTTAAAAATCCCCCAATTCGAGGTTTCCAACGAGGCCGGGGGAAATACATTGATTATGGGAGACGAGTATTATGGCGGATAAGTACATCAACAAGGTCATCATCGGCAATGACGTCAAGCTGGACCTCACCGCTGACGATATCACTGCCGACAAGCTGGCAAAGGGCATCAAGGCCCATGACAAGAGCGGCGCTCCCATTGTGGGCACCAGCACCTTCGATTCCGACACCTCCGAGGACACCGCCGTCGCTGCGGAGATCCTTCTGGGGAAAACGGCCCACGCGAAAGGCGCAAAGCTGGTCGGCACCATGCCGAATCAGGGCGGCAAGACTCTTGACATCACGGACAAGGCAGCCCCCGTGTCCATCCCCATGGGCTTCCATGACGGCTCCGGCAAGGCGCAGATCGCGGAGGCGGAGGCGGCGAAGCTGATCCCCGCAAACATCCGGGAGGGCATCACGGTCTTGGGCGTGGTCGGTACCATGAGCGGCAGCGAGGGCATGAAGGCGCAGGCCAAGAGCGCCACGCCTACCCAGCAGGAGATTTTACCGGATGAGGGCTACAACTGCCTGTCCTCCGTCACTGTGGCGGCAATCCCTGTCAGCTACACCGACAACGAGCAGGGAGGCCAGACCCTGAAAGTAGGTGCGTAAGGATGGCGGTCAACAAGGTCGAGGTAAACGGTGAGACGAAGCTGGATCTGACCCAGGACACCGTGACCCCGGAGAATCTGCTTTCCGGGGCCACCGCCCACAATGCGGCGGGGGAGCGGATCAGCGGCGCGGTGGCACCTGTTCGATACGATGTTGCTCAGGATCTGACTTCCGATCAAAAAAATCAGGCCCGGGACAACATCGGGGCGGCGTCTCTTGGAGCGGACGGCAAGGTGCCTGCAAGCCAGCTGCCGGAGATCAGCTCCGTCAAGACCTACACCGCCACCATCGGGACTACGTGGGTGAAGGATGAAAACACCGGCGTCAAGACGCAGACGGTTGCCATTGCCGGGGTCAAGGCCACCAACACTGCCACGGTAGACCACGTTTACACGGGGGCCGGGACTTCTGACGATTACGCGGCCTTTGTGGAGGCGGAAAACCAGTACCTCAACTGCATCACCAACGGCTACGCCGAGACCTACAACGGCGGCATCAAGTTTACGATCTTTGGGGATGCCAACACGGTGTCTATCCCCATTGTTGCGGAGGTGAGCTGATGGGCCATGTAACGGTAGTTGGCGGGTGCAGAGCGAAAGCACCGTCAACCGGCATCCTTGCAAGTTCCCTTGCCGTTGGGACTACCGTGAAGCTCATGGAGGGCGGCACGGCGGTGGAGTATCTGGTGGTGAATCAGGGAATTCCCTCTAATTCCAACCTGTATGACGCAAGCTGCGACGGAACGTGGCTGCTGAGGAAGTATATTCACAGTGAAAGACAATGGAACAGCTCAAATGTCAATGATTATGCAAATAGCACTATCAATACCTGGCTAAATGGAGACTTTTTCAACAGCTTTGGGAGCGTAGAGCAAGCGGCTATCAAGCAGGTAAAAATTCCGTATCGGGCTGGCAGCGGCTCCGGCGGCACCGACCAGAGCGGAGCAAACGGCCTGTCCTGCAAAGTGTTCTTGTTGAGTGGTTACGAGGTTGGCTTCATGACCAGCGACAGCAGCTATATCCCTGTTGACGGTGCGAAACTGGACTACTTCGACGCAAGTAGCTCCAAGCGTATCGCGTACCTGAACGGCTTGGAAACCATCTGGTGGCTTCGCTCCCCGCGCACCGACGGCACCAGACGTGCGTGGTGCGTCCAAACCATTGGCATCCCCGGCGGCGGCGACACATCCGACTCGGCTGGTATCCGTCCCGCTTTGGTTCTTCCCAGCAATGCACTATTTGACGAAACCACGATGCTTTTAAAGGGGGTGGCGTGATGGGACATTGTTTATTTATGCGGAAGGGCGAGGTGCATACGGCGCCGGTGACGTATAAGGCGAATTTTGCGGACAATACATGGGAACAGATTATTGACGCCTGCCACAAGAACCAAGTGCCGGAGACGTGGGTAGTAGGGAACCAGAAAGCCATGACGATTAACGGGGCAGATTACGTTATCGACATTATCGGAAAGGGGCACGATGACTATGCCGACGGTTCCGGGAAAGCTCCACTGACCTTCCAGCTGCATGACTGCTACGCGGACGTAAACCGGATGAACAGCTCCAACACCAACAGCGGCGGCTGGACGAGCTGCGCCATGCGAAGCACGCACCTGCCTGCCATTCTGGCGCTGATGCCGACGGAGGTGCAGAACGGCATCCGGGAGGTAAACAAGCTGACCTCGGCGGGCAGTCAGAGCGCCACCATCAACACCACGGCGGACAAGCTGTTTCTGCTGAGCGAGATCGAGATTTTCGGCAGCGTCACCTATTCCAAGAGCGGCGAGGGCACGCAGTATGACTACTACAAAGCAGGAAACTCAAAAGTGAAAAACCGAAATGGTGGTGCAGCCTATTGGAACGAGCGGTCTCCGTTAAAAGATGGTTCAACTCAATTTTGCGTGGCTTCTAATACTGGTACTGCTGATTATAGTGGCGCAAGTTCGGCGGCTGGCGTGGCTTTCGGCTTCTGCTTCTAAGGAGGTGGCATAATGGGAAAAGTGATTATGAGCGGCATTGTGCCGCCCTTGACGGCACCGGTGCATATTGATCCGGTGCTGAATAACAACAGCTGGGAAACCATCAGCAAAATTAGTCAGGCGGGGTTGGCGGCGCAGTATTGGAACGTGGGCGACACGAAGGACATTGTGATTAACGGCACGGTGGGAGATACAACCTTTACCAACCTGACGGTGCAGGCGTTTATCATCGGCATTAATCACAACGCTGCCAGAGAAGGGCAACACCTGATTCATTTCCAGATTGGTAAGATCAACGGCACCCTGGTGGGCCTGGTAGACGGCAATTACGGAAACGATACCAGCACCACCGGAGCCTTTACCATGAACACGTCAGACACGAACAGCGGCGGGTGGAATAGCAGCCACATGAGAAAGACCGTGCTGGGCAGCAACAGCGCCAGCGCCACCAGCCCCGCGGCCAACACCTTGCTGGCAGCCCTGCCTGCGGATCTCCGGGCGGTGATGAAACCAGCCACCAAGTACAGTGACAACACCGGCGGCGGAAGCAACACCGCAAGCTATGTTACCGCTACTCGGGATCTGCTGGCACTGCTGGCGGAGTTTGAATATTTTGGGGTAAGAACCTACGCCAACAGCGCGGAGCAGAATTATCAGGCCCAGTATGACTATTACAAGGCTGGAAATAGCAAAATCCATTATAAGCACAACGCCACTGGCACGGCGGCCTTTGCGCATTGCCGTTCCGCCAATTCGGGAGATACCTCCTTTTTCTGCCGTGCCGCCCCCTACAACAACATCGCCATTGGCTACTCCGACGATTCCTTTGCAATAGCCCCCTGCTTTTTTGTATAAGGAGGATTTCTATGTACAGACTGACCACCCCTCAAGGGGAAAGCTATTTGACCGAAAAGGTCAACTACATCCGCAAGCACGATTCCGGCGTGTACCTGCTGACGGACGCAAATCACGCGGAGGGCGTATTTTTCACCTTCTGCTTTTAAAAAAGCCGGAGGTCAATCCTCCGGCAGGTCCCACAGGGCTTCCGATGCGTTCTGTGTAAAACAGGGGGTGAGGCGCAAACAATAATAAAAGTCGCCCAGTGGGCGGCGCAGAAAATTGACAAAGCGAGGCGGATCGTGTATGATGGGGTTCGCCAGTAAGAGCGGTACGGTTGTTTCCCCGTAAAGGGGGTGACCGCATGAGCACAGCAGAAACCATTGCGTTACTTATGCTTGTGATTGCGGCTATCAAGTTAGGTCTTGACCTAAAGAAATAACCGCCACCTAAATCGGCAGCGGCTTTTCTACGGATTCTAAATCTGTTGGGGAACGACCTGCACCGACCAAAGTGAGCCGTCCTTACTGGCCCTATTATATACATGCCCACGCCGCTTTGTCAAGGATGACAAGGCGGCTTTTTTGATTGGGAAACCATATAAGCGCCTTAAAACTGCAACTTTTTAAGGAGTGTGTTATGACGGAGACGATAATCTGCGCCCTCATCACAGGGGGGCTGACGCTGATGGGCGTGCTCATCGCCAACGGCAAACAGCAGGCGATCACGGACACCAAACTGGACGAGCTGACCCGCGAGGTGCGGGAACACAACAGCTTCGCCCAGCGGGTGCCGGTGATCGAGGAACAGATCAAGGTAATCAATCACCGGATTCAGGATCTGGAGCATATCAGTGAACGCTGAAAGGAGAACGCTATGGAAAACATCAAGAAACGGCTGGGCAATCTGCTTGCGGTGAAGTCTCTGGTGACCATCACCCTGACGGTAATCTTCGCGGTGCTGGCGCTGCGTGGGGATATTACCGGGACGGAGTTTTTGACCATCTTCACCACGGTCATCGCATTCTACTTCGGCACCCAGCGGGTAGCCGAGGACAAGAACAGTTAAAACCGGTTGAAGAATCAACCGTAAATTTGAAAGGGGTACATATTATGGAAAAGATCTACGAGAATATCATCAACGAGGGCAAGAAGAACGGCAAGACCGTGGAGACCATTAACGCGGAGCTGAAGGAGGCCGGTGCCAACTTCCACCTGAATCCCGACGGCGGCGTGGCCAACTGGACCGAGGCGGAAATGGCCGAGGGCTTCATTCCTGCGGAGAAGGAGCCGGAGGACGTGAAGCACCTGCATGACGTGATGCGGTACGATGCCGAGAAGGCCGGGGAGACCCTGCGCATCCAGTGCGCCGAGGGCGTGTATGACGTCACGTGGGACATCTACGGCCATCCGGAGAAGGCTGTGAGAGTCAATGGTTGATACGTTCGACTGCGCCCGTGCGCAGATCTACCACAACACCGGCAAGCTGACCCCGGCCCAGATCAAGGCCAAAACCGGCTGCACCCACATCATCAACGGCTACCTGTTCAACGGGCGCTTCGTTCCGGTTGGCTGGTGCGTGATCGACGGCAAGATCATCAGCCGGGACAAATACCAGGACTGGGGCGTGTCCATCGGCAGCGACGGCAAACCGCAGATGCTGACGGGCCGGAGAGTATCCTTTCTCTCCGGCGTCCCGATCCTCAAGGGCGGCTCCAAGCTGTACCGGGAGCTGACGCCGGACGTGGCCCGGTCTGCCGCCCGGACGGCGGTGGGCTGGCTGGCCAACGGCAAGGTGGTGCTGTGGTGCGACAAGGCCAGCCTGACCCGTGAGCAGCTCCAGAACAAGCTGCTGGGGCTTGGCGTGGTGGATGCCCTCATGCTGGACGGCGGCGGCTCCACCCAGGGCATTTTCCCCGGCGGGAAGGTGATCAGCAGCCGGAAGGTGCCCACGCTGCTGCTGTTTTGGGAGCGGTTGGCCAAGGGTGAAGATCAAGCCCTCGTATGGGGCGAGGCTCACGGCCTGCTGACGGACGCCAACGCCGGGGAGACCGTGACCCGCGCCGACATGGTCCGGGCGCTCTATAAGTTGGAGGGCAGCCATGGTTGAGATCCACGCTTACAGCAAAGCCGCCTCCGGGGGCAAGCAGCTCTCTGCCCATTTTAAAGTGCGGGAGTTTGCGTGTGGAGACGGGTCTGACGCTGTTTTGGTGGCTCCCCGGCTGGTGATGGTGCTGGAGACCATTCGCGCCCACTTCGGCGCTCCGGTGGTCATCCACAGTGGCTACCGCACGCCGCAGTACAATGCCAAGGTGGATGGAGTGGCGCACAGCCAGCACTGCTATGGCATGGCGGCGGATATTTCCGTCAGCGGCCAGAAGCCGGAGACGGTGGCTGCCTTCGCCCGGTCGATTATGCCCGGCTGGGGCGGCGTGGGCGTCTACGCCAAGAAGGGCTTTACCCACATCGACGTCCGGGAGAAACGCTCCGACTGGACGGGCTAAACATCTGAAAGGAGGGCCAGAAGATGGCAACATCCACGCGGAAACGCGCTCTGCAAGTCTGGGAAACCCATGGAGAAAACAAACCGAGAGATCCGGGCGCTGTTGTCATCCATGGCCCCGGCCCGGGCGGCGCAGGCCGTCCGGCTGGTAGGTCTGCCGCCTGATGAGGAAACAGCGGTGCTGGCGGTGGACGTCCACGGCCAGAGCTGCCTCCAAACGGCGGAGCGGCTGCATGTGAGCGTGGACACCGTAAAGCGGCTACGGCGCTCTGCTTACCGAAAATTGCAAGACGAAATCTATACTACACGTTGAGAGACGCGGTTCAAATTGAACCGCGTCTTTTTTGCGCACTTTTCTGCCCTTTTCCTGCCACTTTGAATGGAGGTTTTTGGATTACTATGAAAGCAGAGCAAGGGAGGGGTTCTCCGTGATTACAAATGGTAGAGAATACATTGACCGTCTGCGGGCGTGCGGAATGAGCGAATCCAGCGCCACAGATATTTGTTATAAATACGCAGCACAGGATGATGAAGAAGGGCTGGCTGAATTTGTGAGAGCAAACGAATTGCTCTACGATGACCGCCGGGAATATGTATAAGTATTTCAACCCCAACCCCTGCGGAAAAAATGTTGGAGACTGCACCGTGCGGGCAATCGTCAAGGCTACCGGGATGGATTGGGGCGAAATTTATTTGCGGCTCTGTATCCAAGGGTATCTGGACGGGGATATGCCGTCGGCAAACGCCTGTTGGGGGCGGTATCTCCGCAGCATCGGATATCGGCGGTACATCGTGCCGGACACCTGCCCAGACTGCTACACGGTGGGCCAATTTGCGGAGGATCACCCAAAAGGCACCTATATTCTGGCTCTGTCCGGCCATGTGGTCTGCGTCTGCGACGGCATGATCTGGGACAGCTGGGACAGCAGCAACGAGAACATCTTGTATTACTGGGTCAAGGAGGATGACTAAAATGGCTTACACACCTTACGGATGGCAAAACCCTTATTATGCACAGCCCATGCCGGACAACCTCATGCAGATGCGCCAGCAGCAGATGCAGCCTATGACACCCCAGATGCCGCAGGCCCCGCAAAACCCGGTGGCGCAGAGCGGCGTCCAGTGGGTCAGCGGGGAGCAGGAGGCCCGGAACTGGATGATTGCGCCCAATGCCGCCGTGGCTTTGTGGGACAGCTCCGCGCCTACGGTGTACCTCAAGAAGGCGGATGCCAGCGGTAAACCGTCCCTTACGATTTATGACCTCGTAGAACGCACAGAAACGCCCCGTACAGCGCCTACGGCAGACCCGGTGAAGTTTGTCACCCGGGAAGAATTTGATGCGCTGGCGGCGGTTGTGGACGGCATGAAGGGTAAAAAGAAGGCGAAGGAGGCTGATGCGGATGGCTAACCCCTTTTTTAACGCTTTAGGCGGCGGGAACACGCCGGTAGGCCGGTTTCAACAGATGATGCAGCAATTCAACCAGTTCCGATCCTCGTTTCAGGGGGACCCGAAAGCAGAGGTGGAAAAACTTTTGCAGTCCGGCAGGATGAGCCAGCAGCAGCTGAACCAGCTGCAGGCAATGGCAAAGCAATTTGAGAGCTTTTTGCGGTAATCAAAATCGTGGCCACGATTTGATTGATAAAATTTTGAAAGGAGAGATATTATGTCTCTATCTGACGGTATGCCGACGATGACCATGCCTGTGGCTCCCGCCAACACCTCCGGCAGCGGAAACGGCTTTGGCTGGGGCGGTGACGGTGCATGGTGGATCATTATCCTGTTTTTGTTTGTTTTTTGCGGCTGGGGCGGCAACGGCTGGGGCAACAACGGCGGCAATGGCGGCGGCGTGGTCGACGGCTATGTGCTGACCTCTGATTTTGCCAATGTCGAGCGCAAAATCGACAGTGTAAATCAGGGCCTTTGCGACGGATTTTACCAGCAGGCGCAGCTTGTCAACGGCACCAACATGGCGATGGCAAACGGCTTCGGACAGGCCGAGCTTTCCCGCGCTAACCAGCAGGCGGCTCTCATGCAGCAGTTGACTGCCATGCAGATGCAGGCCGCTGAGTGCTGCTGCAACACCCAGCGCAGCATTGAGGGCGTGCGCTATGACATGGCCGCTCAGGCTTGCGATACCCGGAACACGGTGCAGAACGCCACCCGGGACATTATCGACAATGCCAACAGCAACAGCCGCGCGATCCTCGATTTCCTGACCCAGAGCAAGTTGCAGGATCTCCAGAGCGAGAACCAGGGCTTGAAGCTGGCCGCATCTCAGGCAGCACAGAACAGCTATCTGGTATCCCAGCTGCGTCCCTCTCCTATTCCGGCCTACACGGTGCAGAACCCCTATTGCTGCAACCAGTTTGCCGGATGCGGTTGCTGACAACTGCATAGCATAGCTTTTTCGTGACCTCACGAAAATGATCGGCCCCATGCCGATACTGATGACAAAGCGGCGGGGCAGTAGCCCTGCCGCTGATTTTATGAAAGGAGATTTCTATGCCTGAATACACTGCCATTGCCGCACAGACCGTAGCGGCAAACCAGAACGTGCTTTTTACGGAAGCACCGATCCCCTGCACTAAGGGTCTTGTGACGCACCGCGCAGGCTCCGGCCTGTTTAACCTCCGTGGTAACTGTTCCCAGTGCCGCGTCCGCTATAAGGTGGACTTTATCGGCAATATTGCCGTAAGCACCGGCGGGACCCCCGGCCCCATCTCCGTTGCCATTGCGGTTGACGGTGAGCCGCTCTCGTCCTCCGTTGCGACGGTGACGCCCACGGTTGCGGGGGCATTTTTCAACGTGGCGGCGTCCGAGTACGTTGACGTTACAAAGGGCTGCTGCGCGTCGCTGTCCATCCGCAACGTTAGTGGCGAGGACATTGACGTGAGCAACGCGAACCTTATCATTACCAGAGTTTGCTGAGAAAGGAGAACACAATGGGAATGAAATCTATGTATGAACTGCGGGATATGCTCTGCAAGGAACTTGACGAGCTGATCCGCAAGGGCGAGCTGGGTGCCGGGGATCTGGACATTGCCCACAAGCTGACCGATACCATCAAGAACATCGACAAGATCGAGGCGATGGACGAGAGAGGTTATTCCGGGCGTTATCTGGACGATGATCTGCGTGGCTACAGCCGTGGCAGCTCCTATGCCCGTCGGCATTATGTCCGTGGTCATTACAGCCGCACGGACGCAACTGAGCATCTGCGCGATCAGATCAACGATATGATGCGGGAAACCGACGATGATCGCATCAAGGACGCCCTGCGCCGTGCAATGGACATGATGGAGGACTAAAGGGGGTAGGCCCCAATGATTGACGAGCGAGAAGTGGCGCTATGGATCAAGCGGTTAGAGACGGAAGAATCCAGCTGGGCAAACTATGAAAAGCTGGCGGCGCTGTATACCATCCAAAACCAGAACCGAGAGCCAGTGAGGGAAAGCCGTATGATCGATGCGTATTCTGCGGCTCCCGCGCCTGACAGCGAATTCCTCCGGGCGGTATCTAACGTTGACCCAGCCCGTGCGTGGGAGGTCATGGACGAGCTGATGGACAGCTTGAAAGTGGTCAACGAGCGGGTTTACAATAGCGTCATGCGGAAATTGGAAAGCTAAATTTAACCCCTCGGCAAATGCCGAGGGGTTAGTTATATTTTAATGTTAGCGTTGCGACATGAAAATAAGACTAACTTGGCGTTACAAAAAACGCACCGTCATTGTCTGCGTCGATGCGCTGGATTGTGCGTACCCAAAATTCCTTTTTTGCCTGCCGGTCTAAATCAGGATATTCCTTCAACTCTCGCCGTAATGTTTCAAGGTCAAATTCTTTTATAGGCTCCGGGTTTATTGCCGCGAGCTGCTGTTTCAATTCCGTATAGTCTTTTTTGTATTCTTCGATTTCAATCAAATCCGACAGATACAGGTCTTTCAGTTTTTGCATTTTCCGCTTGATTTGCTCCGCCGTTTTGGGCTGCTTTTTTTCTGCGGTTTTTGATTTGGAGTAATACTTTTTTGCGATCCCCTCAAATTCCCGCAGAAGGTAATCCTCAAGCACATCTTCTCGGATTCTGAGGATGTGCGGGCAGTCGGCTGGATCAAGTGTGTGCGTTCTGCATCGGTAGTACTTGTACACCTGCTTTACAGTCTCCGGCTGCATATTTCTACCGCACTCCCGGCAACGGAGAATTCCGGTAAACAAATATATTCGATCCGCACTGGCGTTCCGCTGGCTTCGCCGTTCCAAGATTTTCCCAGCAAGGTCAAAGGTTTCTTGATCGACAAGTGCAGGCAATGCGTTTTCCACGCCGAACGCCTCACCTAAGTACAGGCGGCTTTTCAACGCATCCTTGTATTTGTTGTACGAGCGTTTGATCCCCCACTCCGTTGCCATATACCGCCTTAGCGCAAGGATGCTTTGCAGCCGTATAAAGGCTGGGAACATATCTCGCGCCGCATCTGCGGTTTCTTCATCAATGGCGTAGCGCCGGTTCTTCACGCAGATTCCGATAGGAGTTTTCCCGTTGGTGGGCTGGCCCTTTGCCCTCTTGCCCTCGTTGATGGCCTTAATGCGCTCCGATGTGCGGTCAGCTTCGTCCTGCGCTACCGACAACATAATATTGACCTTCAATCGCCCTGATGCAGTCCGCGTTTCGTAGTCCTCTCTGATGGCCTGCCAATCCACATGATTTTTGTCGAGAACCTCTTGCACGGCGTAGTACCCCGCCACATTCCGAAACCACCTATCCAGCTTGACAAAAAGGATGGTGTCGATTTTCCCGGCGCGGCAATCATCAAGCAGGCGCATCAAGGCCGGACGCTTTTTATACGGCTTTCTGGCGCTGATTCCGGCGTCCTCGTAAATGCCCACAACCTCCATGCCGTGTGCGGCGGCATATGCAATCAGAGCCTCCCGCTGATCTGCCAGGGACAGGCCGTGCTTCGCCTGTTCTTCGGTCGATACCCTGATGTACAGTGCTACACGGATGCGTAGATTATTTGGTAGAGTGACCACTATTTTTTGGCACATGTTATCCCCTCCAAAATCCATAGTTAGCACAATGGATGTCAACCCAAACGCACCAGGCAAAAAGCCCGATGATCAATAGTGACAAACCGAGTATGATCCACCTGTATAGCTTCACGGAGTGCCAAAGATTGCACAGTTCTGTGTCCATCAGGCCGATGGTCTGCCGCTTATTCTCAAGGCGGTGTTCTAGTCCGTCCTTTTCCGCTTGCAACGTTTCCTCACTGGCCGTCAGATGATCTCCGATGCCGTAAAATTCATCCAGCGACACGCCAAGGACGGCGCATATTGGCCCAACCGTGGAGATATAGGGGGCCTTGGAAGCATGGGTAAAGAAATTGTTGACGGTAGACGGCGGAATTCCCGATGCTTCAGCTATGTCCTGAATGGTCATACCCAAAGCGTTACGTTTCTCCTTACAAACTTCCTGAATTGTCATAAAAAGTGCCTCCTTACCCCCAAAATCAAAATATGGGTAAAGGCGGCACAAACTTTTAAACGGCTGAAAATGCCAAAAACCAAGCTTTGGGACTTGCCCACCCAACCCTGTTTTTGCTACGCTTTGATTACGGCAAGCCAATCCCCCCAAGGCTTGCCCTCCGGCCCTCGCCGTTTGTTGCAGAGGCGGCGGGGCCGGGTTTTTCACTTACTTTATTTCCCAAGAGTTTCCGCAATTCTGGCAAAGGCAAATCTTTTGATTTTTTACAACGGTCTTTTCGCCACCTTTGCTTTTCTTCCACACGAGATTAGACATGCCAAGGGTTGATACCGCCATCAAGCCGCGAGCAGCATTGTTGATATGGCCTCCGATACCGTTCCCGTGCTTTTTGGTTTTACTTGACACTTGCTCCATAGAGATTGTTACATTTTCGCTTCCGCAATTAGGGCAAACCATAGCGAAGCTCCTTTCATTCTTTTATATGGGTATATGTAAATATTCAATATGCGCGGTCAACCGTCATGCCCCCATATCTTGCGGTTGCAAAATCATGGTGGTGTGCTATAATAATCGAACAGACGTTCTATTCGCAAATGATGAACGGAGGATATATAGATGTTGGATTTACCGGCAAACTGTGATATAATGGCAACAGAACAGCTTGAAGAAATTCGCAACAAACTGATGCATGCCGTACTGCTTTTGCCGCAAGAGGAACAGGTAGAATTGCTGCGAATGATTAAAGGAGAAAACGATGGTGTATAATCAATTGTGGTATGAAAATCCCAATGTTCTTAAAGCCGTAAACGCGTGTCTCAACGTATTGGAAGCGTCTGGCATTTCGGCGGAATGCGCTACACTTGTTCCGGACTGTTTGGCGGAGGCTATTAAATGCAGCAACTATGAAACGCTAAAGCAAGGGGCATTCAAGAGCGTTCCCATTTCTGTAACCGCCAATAATGACGGCGGGTACAGTATTATGCCTGAAAGCCTACAATGTATTGATTTACTATGGCCGAAGTAATGCTATTTGCCACCGTTTCAATTACCGATAGAGATATTGACTTTAAGGATTTTAAAACAGCGCTGGTTTTTGCCCAACTTTCTTTTCCCCCGATGTTTGCGATAAAGTCATGGCCTTTTGGCGTGATGTGATAAATTGTATTCAAGTAAAAATATCCAAACATTTCGCTTGTTGCAAAGGAAAAATCTGTTTTTAAGTATCCGCTTTCTGAAAGCTGTACAACATGATATATGATCTCTTCTCTTGAATAGCGGCCAGAAAGCAAGCGCACCAAACAGGGAATGCTGACATAGCTAAATTTTCTTAGCCCATTTGGATTTTCAACCGCAGTTTCAACGGAAATACGATCTTCGACCAAAAGCATAATATCCCGCAAGCAATCTGGGTTCAGTTTCATTCCGTGCCCCTCTTGCTTTTCAGATACCCGATATACCGGCATACTTCCGCCAGTTCGGCGGGTGTCGCGTCCCGGATATAATCTAATATTTCCTGCGCTTCCGCGCTCACACCCTCGATCTTCGGATCGGGGGTTTCTTTTATGCCCTTATCTTCCGTTTTGCCCTGGAGCCATTCAACGGATACGTGATATTTTGCGGCAATTTCATGAAGTTTGTTTTTGTAAGAGAGACTTGTTCCTTTTATCCACATTGAAACAATATCTCCGCTGTCATATCCGATGCTTTGAGCAAAATCTTTTTTTGCCCCTCGCACTATTTTCCCATTTTCACCGCAAGGAAGCAGAGACAGAATTCGCTCAAGTACAACATCCACAATAAACAACCCCCGAAATTGTGCACTTATCCAAAACCGATGAAATTCGGTTAAGCTAATTGACAAACCGAATTTTGTGAGGTATCATATACCTAAGCCCACCGGAAAAGGGTACACGAAAACCAGCCCCCATAAAAGCGGCTTTTGCAATGTCTTTTGGCGATTTCATTGTAATACGCTTTCCGGGTCGTGTCAAGCGTGATTTCTCACATTCATGAGGTTTCGGCGGGTATTGACTGCGGCAGAGATAAAAAACCGCCCCGAAGTCTCTGCAACAAACTTCGGAGCGGTTGGAAGCAAACTCGTTTACTAAATGGAATACCCCTCTGCAACAGAGTACGCCATTTGGCGCGTAGTTTAACTCCCATGCTTACCATACCACATATTTCTGCCGCAGTCAATGAATTCTCACACCGAAAGGAGGGCACATGACTTGGCATTGAAGGAACTTCGAGAACGTTCCAGCCTGACCCGTGCACAGGTAGCGAAGAAACTGAATGTGGACTTGTCCTGTGTGACGCATTGGGAACTGGGCGACTGGCGACCGGCACGGAAGTACCACAAGAAGCTGGCGAGGATGTACGGCGTGACGGTGGACGAACTGTTTGAGACCAGCAGTGAGCAATAACAGGAGGAAAAAGGAATGAAGGAAATTAAGGTACGGATCACATTTACGGAATCCATTCTTGGCACAAGCCCCGCAAACCCAGACGTATATCGGGAGTTTATCGGTTCCAAATCCCCGGACGCTTTAAGCGTTGAGGACGAAGTTGCCGCGCTGGGCGCTGATGCCGTGGCCGAGAAGGCCATGACTGTGTTTCCCCGGACGGAGGACGGTACCCCGTTCCTGTATGACTACCAGATCAAAGGCTTTTTCAAAGACACCTGCGGCGGTCTCCGCAAGGTCAAGGGCACGGCCAGCGAGAAGATCAAGGCCTACAAGAAGGAGATCGATAAGCTGATCTTCCCGGAGCCTCGCGTGATCCCGCTGGAGTTCAACGGCCCGATTGGTGAGTGCCAGCGCCCCCTGAGAGCGCAGACGGCGCAGGGCGAGCGCGTCAGCCTTGCCATGAGTGAGGAAATCCCCGCAGGCGCTACTTGCGAGTTTCGGGTAATCTGCCTGTGCGACGATCACGAGAAAGCCGTCCGGGAATGGCTGGACTATGGCCGGTTCTCCGGCATCGGTCAGTGGCGCAACAGCGGCAAGGGCCGGTTCACCTGGGAGGAACTCCAGTAACGCAGCGGAAAAGCAGTGCCAAGCGTGGCGAAGCAACGGCATAGCATTGCATAGAGGCGCTATGGAAAGGCCACGGCTCGTTCCGCAAAGCAACGGGAGGGCTTAGAGGTGATAGGCGTCGCAAAGGAATAGACAGGTATTGAGCTGCAACGGCAATGCACAGATGCGCAAGGCAATGCAATGGAATGGTTCAGAACGGTACAGAATCGCAGCGGAATGGCGTAGCACAGCAATGCTTGACGTAGCAACGGAAATGCAGTGATTTGCTATGCAAAGGCAACGCACAGAGGAGCAATTCAGCGCAAAGCAAGGAAGAGAAATGCAAAGAAAAGCGTAGGAAATGCTTAGATGAGAATGGCGGCGGAATAGAGAAGGGCCGTATCGCTTAGAACAGCGAAGGAATGGTGAAGCGAGGCGCAGCAATGGAATTGAGTAGCGCAGCTAAGAAGTGTATGAGACGAAGTATAAAAAATGCCCCGTCCGGTGTAGCAGACCGGGCAGGGCGGCGGAACAAATCTTAGGCTCAGATATGTGTCCTGTGGCTATTTTAGCACAGGGGAAAGGAAAAGGCAATGGCGAAGAAACGAAAAATCGAATACCGGGTGATCTGGGTGTCTCCGCCTGACCCGGTGAAGATCATGACGGAGTTCGGCAAGATCTGGTCGAGGGAGCATGGCCTTGAGTTTGACGGTGTTTACACCAAAGAGGGGGACATCAAACAATGAGCTGGAACCTGTTTTTCATGAACCTGGGCGTGGCGTATGCGGCCACTTGGGTATTCAAAATCGTTGACCTGATTGAAGGAGGGGACCCGCATGAGAAAGCATGAACGGCGCACCAGAGAGCAGCGGAAGGCGGACGCCTCCGCCTGGATTGGCTTTATAAGTTTTCTGGCCCTGCTGCTGATCACCATTGCGTACATGGTGGTGAGCGCGCGATGAACAGAAAGAACCGGCATGAGCGCCATCCGCTGGATCTCTGCCCCGTGTGCGGGATGGACAGCGGTGAGCGGGTACAGTCTACGGATGCACCGTTTAAGCACTATTACGGTGTTCCACCTGCGGTGCTATCACAGCGGGTTATGCCCAGCAATCCAACGCCACGAAAGCGTGGAAGAGAGGGGATGCGTGGAAATGAAGATCTATCCGGTGTGCGCGAGATGTTCCATCGTCATGAACCCCAATGCGTTTGACGATGTGGCTCCGGGGTTTTTGATCAACGGCGAGTGCTACTGCCCGGAGTGCGCGAAGGATTGGCTCAAGGATGAAGTTGACAGCGATCCGGAAGCCGTGGCACGGGCCATGGGGATCGCGATCATCGACATCCCGGAGGACTGATATGACGCAGTGCGAAAAGATTTTGGCTTATTTGGATAAGCACGGGAGTATTACCACGATGGAGGGTATGAGCAAACTGCGCATTGCCAACTTTACGGCGCGGATTTCCGACCTGCGGAAGGCTGGCGTTGAGCTGACGAAGGAAACGGTCATCAAGAAGAACAAAGACGGCGAGACAATCGCCTATGGAGTTTACAGGAGGGCAAATGGGCAATAGCTGTTTATTCTACACACGGGCGACCGTGGATATCAATTTCCCGGAGGGGCATGTGTGCTGCGCGCTGTGCCCCATGCTGGAAACCTATTCCCGGCTCCAATGCCGGAGGACGGGAGAGTACCTGCTTGATTCAAAAGGGCGCGGGATGTATTGCCCGCTGAAAATGGAGGATGAACATGGAGAATCTGGGGATTTATGAGCGGGTTCGGCAGGTGCCGGAGGCCGCCAAGCGGTCCATTCAGGCGGGGCGGTTGAAGGGGAAGACCGATATCAACCCCATGTGGCGCATCAAGGCGCTGACGGAGCAGTTCGGCCCCTGCGGAATCGGTTGGAAGTATGTTATCACGGACAAGCGGTTGGAGCAGGGGGCCAACAACGAAGTTTCCGCATTTCTGGACATCGACCTGTTTGTCAAGGTAGACGGGGCGTGGTCGGAAGCTATCCCTGGCACCGGCGGCAGCGCCTTTGTAGCAAGCGAGCGGAACGGGCTGTATACCTCGGACGAATGCTTTAAGATGGCCCTCACGGACGCAATTTCCGTGGCCTGCAAGGCGCTGGGCTTTGGCGCGGATGTGTACTGGGATAAGGACAGTACCAAGTATGACCGAGGCGCAGAACCCCAGCAGCGGCCCCAGAAAGCGGCCATTCCGCCCAAGCAGAAGCCGGGGTACAGACTTCCCCCGCAGGGCGATGCCACCGTTATCTGTGAGCGCTGCGGCGGTCAGGTGATGGATTACTTTGACGGCAGAGCCACGGTGAAGGCGGCACGTCTGGCGGCGAGAGCGAAGGAACTGTACGGCCATGCGCTGTGCGAGAAGTGCGTAGCCGAGGCCAAGGAGGCCAACGATGCAGCAGGTTAACGCCACATCGTTCCGCTGGACGATGGATGCCGCCGGTGATTGGCTGTGCATCCGTACCAATAAGGCGCGGCAGGTGATTGATACGCTGAAAGAGGGAAAAGCATATGACGTGGAGATCAAGGAACATCGGGAGAAACGGAGCCTCGACGCGAACAGGTACTGCTGGGTTCTTCTGGACAAACTGGCCGACAAACTGTTTCCCGTGACCAAGAATGAGATTTACCGGGAGTATGTGCGGCAGATCGGCCCATACAAAGACTTTGAGTTGACCGAGGGGGAAGCGAAGACCTTCCGGGTTGTCTGGGAGAACATGGGCGAGGGATGGCCGACGGAGCAGGTGGATTTTACGCCAGATGGGGAACGGGTTGTTATCCGGGCGTATTACGGTTCCAGCACCTACAATACCAAACAGATGTCCCGACTGATTGAGTTGATCGTTCAGGATTGTAGGGAACAAGGCATTGAACCCCTGCCGCCTGAGAAGCTGGCAGGGATGATGGAGGAATGGGGATGCACAAAATGACAAAGGCAACGGCCATTCCGCAATCCGTGAAGGTTGTTGTATGGGCACGTGACAATCACCAGTGCGTGATTTGCGGGTCTCCCGCAGGTGCGCCGGTGGCCCATGTGGTACGGCGTTCGCAGGGCGGCAGAGGAATCGAGCAGAACATCGCAACCCTCTGCCCCCGCTGCCACCGCCTGTATGACGAGGGACCATTACGAGACCGCGAGCGCATCTATGTGCGGCTGGTGGCGTACATGAAAGCATTTTACCCGGATTGGAACCGGGAGGACATGATTTACAGAAAGGGAGCTATTTCATGCTGAACAGAATTATTGTGATGGGCCGAATGACCCGCGATCCTGAATTGCGCCGCACCAACAGCGGCACGGCGGTGGCATCCTTCACCGTAGCGGTGGATCGGGATTTCAAGTCCCAGTCCGGCGAGAAGGAAACGGATTTCATTGACGTGGTGGCTTGGCGCAACACCGCCGAATTTGTGAGCAAGTACTTCTCCAAGGGCCGCATGGCCGTTGTGGAGGGCCGCTTGCAGCTGCGTGACTGGACGGACAAGGAGGGCAATAAACGCCGCAGCGCCGAGATCGTTGCCGACAGCGTGTACTTTGGCGATTCCAAGCGGGACGGTGGGGACAATCCCGGTTATGCTCCGGCACCCTCCGGCGGGTTTAACGAGATCGAGGATGACGGAGACCTTCCATTTTAAGCA
>ERZ779852.1400-NODE-1400-length-22780-cov-5.776634_pt1 | contig 22780 bp, 19 predicted proteins | sample MGYA00511559_ERZ779852 | MGnify/ENA primary metagenome ERZ779852 (study PRJEB29588, sample SAMEA2157977) | human gut metagenome | biome: human gut; feature: human-associated habitat; material: faeces | place: Denmark | collected 2008/2010 ...
CTCCATTGACCTTTCGATCAATTTCAAGTGAATGCTGTTCAATTTTCAAGGTGCGACCTGCTGTCCGTTTCGACAGCTTTGTTATATTACCATTTCTGCCGAGCAAAGTCAACTCTTTTTTGCAATTTTTCGAGAAAAAACTGCATAAAAACTGCGCTCCCCCATATGGAAGAGCGCTTAGGCTGTCACATGGTGTTTGCTATCACGCAGAATTTATCCTCATACAAGCTCCCTCGGCAGCCACCGCTTACGCCACAGGAAGAACAAAAACAGCAAACCGCGGAAACACAGCTCAATGCACATAGCGATCCATGCACCTTGCAGGCCCCAGTGGGGCACCATCAACAGCGTCAATGTGATACGAACTCCCCACATACTGACGAAGTTCAGCACGGAGCTGAGCAGCGAGCTGCCTGCCCCTTGGAATACGCCGGCTGACACAATGGACGCGCCAAACAACGGCTCGGAAAACACCACGATCCGCAGCACCTGCGTACCCAGCAGCACTACCTGCCTGTCGGGACTCAGCAGCCCAATAATCCATGGAGCCAGCATGTACATCAACGTAGACGCGATCAACATCACGCCCATGCCCAGCAGTACCGTCCCCCAGCCTAACCGCGTCACTAAGTCCTTACGCTTGGCTCCGACGCTCTGTCCGATCAGTGTAACGGCGGCACTCTGAACGCCATATCCAGGCATGTAGCACAACGCTTCCGCCGTCACTGCAAAGGAATTGGCGGCGATGGCAACCGTACCCAGTGGCGCAATGATTCTCGTCGTCACCACCTGTGCGCTCGACATGACCGCTTGCTCAATGGCAACCGGCACACCCAAGCGAAAAGCACGCCGCAGCTGCACCGGCACGAATTGCAGCCTCTCCCCTTTCCGCAACCCCAGCATAGGGGAACGCAGCAGGCAGATGCAAAGAATAATCGCCACCACTATCTCCGATAGCGCCGTACCCAATGCAGCACCGGTCACGCCCAAATCCGCACCCGGCAGCGTAAAAGAGCCTATCTGCCGCGTCGGGAAGATCAGCAGCGAGTTGAACACCACGTCCAGTCCGCACATGAGCACCAGCAGCATACTGGGCGTCCGCATATTTCCGCCTGCCTGCAGCAAACCCACCGCCAGCCGGTTCAGTTGTACAAAGGGCAGCGACAGTGCGAAGATCAGAAAGTATGAGGACGCTCCCGGACAGATAGAACTGTCCGCATGGAGCCAGTGAGGAAGCCTCCCGGCTATGGCGGTGCCCACGGCTGCAATAAGCAGTCCAAAGACAAATCCGGAACAAAGCCCCTGCTTCACCAGATTTCGTGTATCTTTTTCCTCTCCTGCGCCGATGCGCTGCGCCACCATAACAGAAAAGCCCACTACTAACGCTCTGCACAGTCCACCGAACAGCCATGTGCTTGACGCAACAAGCCCGATGGCAGCGGAGGCGTCCCGTCCTAACTGCCCCACCATGGCAGCATCGATATATTGCATAACAATTGATGAAATTTGCGCCATAATTGCAGGAAAGCTCAGTTGAAGCGTTAGGGCGATTTGCTGCCGCAGAGCCAGCGGATTTCCCTTGCGCAATTCAAGAAGAAGATCCTGCTTCTCCATGTGTGTTTTCTCCCCTTACCGTGTATTTGTCCCCCTATTATACAGACCCAGACCCACATGGTCAAGCAGAATGTTCCTCTATCCTGTTGCACTTCAACGGTTGCCGCCACTCTCCCTTTCCCAAAGAAAAAGTTTTCGGCTTCTTCAACTCGGCAAAGTCCCTTTCTGAGCTGGGCCACGGCAAAAAATACGCCTTTGGCGCCGGCATATAAAGCGAGGAACTTGCCTGACAAAGAGTGATAACAAAAGGAACTGTAGCATTTTTTGCTACAGTCCAGTTTGAAAAAATGTTATGCGTCAGCCAGTGCCTTAATCTGTCTGCAATGCGGCAAAGCGAAGGCTGCCGCCGTGCGCCAAATACCGCCACATCAGTGTGCAGGCAGTTGCCAGAAGCGCAAGGCATATTGCAAGAAACAATATGGGTGCAACTGTCGAAGCAAGCAGCAGCACGTACAGTAAAGATAACACCAGCACAACAGCCATCGAGCCGAACATGCAAATCATGGTACTCATGCTTTGCTTAATGACAACTGTTTCGTTTATATAATCGAACTTTGGAAAACGAAGATTGACCACAACGCCCAAAAGCGCCGTAAACACATTAAATGCGGCAGATACCAAAACAACCAGCGCCACCATAGGCAGTTCAATTTTCAGGATCAGTCCCATCAGCAATGCGGTAAACGCTGTAATGGGAATGCAGAGCAGCATTTGCAGCTTGACCTTGGCGCGAAGCACCACGGCAGCGGGTACCGGAATAGACTGCGCAATCCAGAGGTTTTTCCCCTCCAACGAGATGGAAGGAGCGGTGATAAGATTGGTGCAACTCAAACCGCATAGAATCACGCAAAGGAGCAAACCAAGGGTCTCCCCCGCCCCGTTGAGCATCGGCAGAAACTCAGTAAGAAAATCTTTTTTGATGAGCATGGCAACACAAGCGACAATAAGCAGAATTTCCCCCATCCATGCATTGAGGACATACATGGGATTACCGATAAAATGCCGGAAATCCTTGCGGAGCAACGCAGCAGACGGGCTGCTGGCCCGCATGGATTTTTCCTTATACTCGATGCGCGCAACACCCTTTTTGACTGTGGTGATTTGCCGGAAGCTACGGGAAAGAATGGCATAGACCAGTTCGAACACCACCAGCGTGCATACGGTAAACAGCAGTAAATATGTCAGATTATGCTCTGCGATTCCGACGCCGAAATAGTACGCAGGAAAGGCGTATTTCTTAAAAGCAACCGCAACTGCGGTGCCATTGGCGATCAGTCCGGAGATGATGTCGCCCATCTTACTGTAAAGGTAGAAGTAAGCCGCCAAAAAAACCAATGAGGCCACCATGGTGATGATATTTTTGTTGCGCATTTTGCTGCTGATAAGAGAAACGATCCATGCAATAAGGCAGGAAAATGCCTGTACCATCAGCGGCAGCAGCAGAGTGCTGATGATAAAGTACACAACTCCCAGTGCAGTGACAGAATAGTTCATGCAGTACACCACGCCCGCAGGCGCCATAACCAGCAGAACATATCCCAGATCCAGTGCAAGCAAGAGCAGCATACGGCTACCCAAAATAAATTTGGGAGCAATGGGCATGGAAAGCAACAGCTCGTTATCTTTGGCGTCAAAAAGCTGTGTCTGTGTGGCAAACACGTTGCCGATAAAGGTTAGCATAAACGCCATCAAACCTGCAATGGCATAGTAAAGCCACCCCAGTCCCAGCTCATGCAACGGCATGCAGATCGAGGAAAACATCGAGCCGAACATAATAAAAAAGCAGACGATTACATAGATAAACAGCAAAGCCAGCCCGATTCCCCGTCCGGTACTGCCCTTGGTCTGCTTGCGGCGGCTGCGCAGCATGGAAGCCTTCAATGCCGCGAACTGAACTTTAAGCAGCGTTTTAAGCATTGTCGTCCTCCAGTTCCAGGAACACATCTTCGAGAGAATCCTGTCCCTTTACCTCCTCCATGGTTCCGGAAACGACAAGTCTGCCGCCCTTGATGATTGCGACCTTATCACACAGCTTTTCGGCGACCTCCAGTACATGGGTTGAGAAGAAGATTGCAGATCCGCCATCGCAAAGACGACGCATAAGCTGTTTTAACTCATGTGCCGCTTTGGGATCCAGCCCGACAAACGGCTCGTCCATGATAAGAAGCCGCGGCTTATGAATGAGCGCAGAGATGATGGCAAGCTTCTGCTTCATGCCGTGAGAATAGGCGGAAATCGGCTGTGCAAGATCCTCCGTAAGTCCAAAGAGATCGGCATATTCCCTAATTCTCTGTTCTCTCTCTTCCTTGGAAACGCCGAATACATCGGCAACAAAATTGAGGTACTGCACACCGCTGAGGAATTCATACAAATCCGGATTATCAGGCAAATAGGCAATCTTGCGTTTACAGCCGATGGGATCTGCTTTTATGGAAATGCCATCTACATAGATCTCCCCCTGCTCAAACTGCAATATCCCGCAACAGGATTTAATGGTCGTGGTCTTGCCTGCGCCGTTATGTCCGATAAAGCCATAGATCTCCCCCGCCCTAATATGCAGGGAAAGATCATCAACGGCTTTTTTCTCGCCGTATAGTTTCGTCAAATGTTCTATTCTCAGCATGGAATATCCTCCGGTTGTAGTTGTGATGTCAAATATATTTTACTATTATGGTGCTTGCTTGTCAATGCAGGCAGCGTATTATTTAAATAATCTTAATATTCTTGCCTCATTTCCGGGCGGCAAAAAGTCCCCGCCTTACAGCAGGGACTTTCTATGAAACATTCTATTATGCTGCCTCGGTATTATCCTCTGCCTCAGGCTGCTCCGGTTCCTCAGTGGGCTCGACCGGTTTCTCCGCCGTGACCCATTCAAAGTCATTGGCGGTACAGATGCGGTCGTCACGCAGCGAGGACGGTTCGTAGGTAATGCCGATATAGTCGCCCACATTCAGCAGAACGACCTTTTCCAGCTTGCCGGCGGAGATGCTGTAAACGGTGTTGCCGCCGTCCAATGTCACATAGTACATGGTGGTGCCGTCAATAACCGCAGAGCGCAATGCCACAACAGTACCGACTACAGTCTCTTCATCAGCGGGAAGAACCGGCTCTTCACCGGTATCCAGCTTATTCTGGCGCAGCAGCTTATAGTAGTTCGCCTGGCACTCCTCTACCGAAGTGCCGGTGGCAACGATCTGATACTGCTGAACATTGACCATTGCATACATCTTTACCAAGCCGGCGTAATCCTTCAGCGCCATAAAGTAGGTGGGCTGGTTGCTGATATTGAGCAGCAACGGGAAGGTGGAGGTGTAGTTCAGGTGCTGCACCACGCCCTCGGCGCTGTTCATCGCGCTGAATTCCTCGGCGCCCGCAATGGAATAGAAGGTAGTCTGCTTGGTGCGCTGGTTGGTCAGAATAAAGCCGATATTGGATTCATCGCTGCCTGCCGAGGTAACACCGGTGTAAACATACACATCATCATTGGCAGCAATGTAGTTGTAGCCCGCAGTGGTCACGGTCACATTCTTCTGCCCGAACAGCGAGTTGATGAAGCCGCCCTGATAGGTGCCGTAGTAATCGTACTGCTCCATAATAATATCGGCGGAGTAAACGCCGTCCACCCATGTGGGGATATCGGTGTAATACTGGCTTTCGCCGTTGATGGCATTCACCAGCACGGCGCCCTGGATATCGGTGCCGCCGAACAGTCCGATGCGCTTGACCACACGGGAGCAGACCCAGTAGGGCGTGCCCTCCTCGTCGATCTCGAAGGTCGGTTCGTCAAAGATAAAGGTGGGATACTGGAACCGCAAGTGACGGTACAGGTTGCGGCTGAAATGCTCGGCAGTGGTGTAGTGCATTCCCTCCGAAAGGCGAACCACATCGACCTCCTGCGTAACCATATCAATAATCAAATATGCGGGCAGACCGGCGCTGCGGTTGTTCAGCCACTTGAATACATCGCCGTACCGAAGCGGAGTGACTCGCACGGGACGACCCCTGTAATTGATCTGGGTATAGTTATCCGCTACCTCAAACTGGCTTACCATATCCGCCAGCTCACCCAACTTGCGGTCGCCCAGTTTTTCCGCCGAGTCTCTATCCAGCATTGGGATCTGGTCGAAGGAGATCTCCTCAATATCCTGCGTAAAGTCACCGGTCTCCACCGTCATCAGCTTGGCATAGGCGCCGCTGCGGATAATAACGCTGGAAAGCAGACCGCCGACGACATAGACAACAAACACCGCCGCAATGACGATAAGCGGCACGATGCAGCTGCCTTTCAGCAGTTTCCAGAAGGTCTTTCCGTTTTCCGCCTGACGGTAGATGCCGGAGGTAATAACCGCCGTAGCACAATAGACCACCGAGACAAACAAGAAAAAACTATAGAATGCAGCCGAGTGCAGATTGATGGGCGGCAGTTTTATATAAAAGTAGATGAAACCCGCCACAATGGTAACAGAAAGATTGATCAGAATGTTTTTGCCGGAAATACCGGATTTAGCCATAAAGGGCGCTCCTTTCGGACATTAAACTCAGTGGGTGCGCTCGTCACCCCAGAAGAACAGCGCAACGGTTCCGGGACCGGTATGGCTGCCAATGGTGGTGCCGATATTGTTGATCATAACCTTGCCGTTGAGGTGCGGAAACTTTTCCTCGACCAAATCGGCAACAGCACGGGCATCGTCCATGCAGGCAGACATAGAAATGAAGCATTTACCATTATAGTCGTGACCACCCTGCGCATGGTTTTCCATCTCCTTGACGATCTGCTGGATTACTGCTTTCTTCCCGCGGATCTTCTGACGGGGGATCAAATGCCCTTCGTCGTCCATGTTCAGCAGAGGGCAAATCTTCAGCGCTGTACCGAACCAGCCAGCCGCCTTGGAGATGCGACCACCGCGGACATAGAAGGTCAGGTCGGTGGAGAAGAACCAGTGGTGCAGATGGAGGCGGTTTGCCTCGGCAAAATCACGAACCTCCTCAATGCTCTTGCCCTCATCACGCAGGTCGGCAAGCTTATCCATGAAAAGACCATAGCCGGAGGAAGCGCCGAGAGAATCAACAACCAGAACCTTATTGTCGGGATATTTTTCCGCAAGCTCCTCAGCGGCGATGCGGGCGGAGTTGACTGAGCCGGAAAGGCCGGAGGAGAGGCTGACATGCAATATATCATAGCCTTGCTTGAGGAAGCCCTCAAAGTAGTCAACAAATTCCTCTACGTTGACCTGTGAAGTCTTGGTCATTTCGCCTGCCGCCATACGGGCATAGAACTCATCAAACGGGACACTCTGTCCCAAATCATCGGGGTAGCTGGTATCACCCAGCATATAGTGGAAGCAGATATAATGAATATCACGGCTCTCAAAGTATTCCTTGCTGAGATCAGCGGTGGAACAGCAGCTTAGAATGTATTTCGACATAGGGATTACCTCCTTTTATTTTCGGGCCTTGCCCGCAAATGCACTTAAATTATATACTAAAGCACACGTAAATTGCAACCAATTCCTCCGTTTCCTTCCTATTTCCACACCTTTTTCACACAACAAGGTCGGCGTTTTCTTTAATCCGGTATTCCCTCAAATAGCTTTCCTCTAAAGGGATCCATCGTTCTCTAAATATCTGCCAGCCGGCTTCCCCGTTGCGGCTGCGAATTCGCCTCTCCTGCTCTTGCGGATCAATATCGCAGAAAACGGTTAAATCGGCATAATGTCCAAAGAGCGGGTGACAGCTATAAGCGCCTTCCACAATGATAACCGGCGCCGCCGGAACCACCATCTCATCGGCATAGTCCATCGCATGACAATCAAAACGGCGGTAGCAAAATGGTTTCCCCTGCCGAAGGTAGGGCAGCACCTCCTCAGCGAAGCGCTCTATGTGGACATTGCCCCCGGGGGCAGCCAGCCGTTGGGCGGTGCGCAGCTCCGGTGGGAGAAAAAAATCGTCGGTATGCACCACCGCACCGTTAAGGGCAGCAGCAAGCAGCCCCGCCAAAGTGGTTTTTCCCGCTGCTGAGCACCCGTCTAAAGCTATTATCCCTGTACCGACGGGTGATAACCTGCGGTACTCCTCCGCAATTCTCTGCACCTTCTCCACGCATCTTCTCCCCTTTCCATTCTCGTTTATCATAGCATATCCCGCCGCCGGTGACAAATCCTGTGTCACACTCTGCCTCACATTTATTTTATCTCCGGTCTTTAATATCAAATCTCCATCGTGCATTGATTGTTTTGGCGCTTCGTGCTATAATATAATTCAATTTCCAAACCATCATAAAAAAAGGAAGCGGAAAATGAACCACAGAATTGTACTTTCTACCACCGGAACGGTGCTGTATATTGAAGCCGCCATGATGATCATACCTCTACTCATTGCATTGGGGTTTAATGAGAGCAGGCAGGCGCTGGCATTTCTAACTGCCATTCTTATTGCAATAGCGCTGGGTTTTCTGCTTCGGCGCGTGTTCCCCCTGCAACGCCCGGACATATTTTCCAAAGAAGGCTTTGTGATTGTTGCAATGGCATGGCTTGCTCTATCGCTGGTAGGAGCGCTGCCCTTTACCATCAGCGGTGCTATTCCGCGCTATATTGATGCTCTTTTCGAAACAGTAAGTGGCTTTACCACTACCGGTGCCACCCTGCTGACCGATGTAGAATCGCTCAGCTACTCAATACAGTTCTGGCGCTGCTTTACCCACTGGATCGGAGGCATGGGGATTCTGGTGTTTGTCACCATTATTTCCGCCAAAGCCCCCGACCGGACCATGCACATTCTTCGGGCAGAAATGCCCGGTCCCACCATGGATAAAATCGTTCCCCGTGTACGGGACGGCGTAAAGATCCTATATCTGATTTATATTGTTTTGACTCTTTTAGAGTTTGGTGCTTTTCTGCTGGCTGGCATGCCGATCTATGACGCCATTATCCACGCCATGAGTACCGCCGGTACGGGCGGCTTTGGAATGCTCAATAGCAGTATGGCAGGGTATTCTCCTCTTTGCCAATGGATTGTCGCCTTTTTCATGGTGCTGTTTGCCATCAATTTTAGTCTGTTTTTCCTAATCATCATGGGACAGTGGCGTACCGCACTGCGCAGCCACGAGCTTCTTTGCTTCCTCTCTATTATTGTAGTAGCCTCCGGCATTATCGCTTTTAATATCGCGCCGATGTACGACAGCGCAGGAGAAGCGATCCGTCATTCCTTCTTTCAGGTTTCCGCAATCATTTCCACCACCGGCTTTGCCACAGCAGATTACACCCTGTGGCCGGCGCTCAGTCAGGGCATTATCTTTGTGTTGATGTTCTTAGGCGGCTGCTCCGGTTCCACAGCAGGCGGGCTGAAAATCAGCCGTATTATCCTGCTGGCGCAGTCCATTCGTCGCGAGATGCAGCATGTTCTGCACCCCCGCTCTACCCGCGTTGTCCGCTTTGAAAACAAAAAAGTGGACGAAACGATCATCAGCAGCTGCAACACCTACTTTACTTTATATATTGTTTGTATCGCAGTTATCTTCCTGCTTATCTGTTGGGAGCCCTTCGGACTGACGACTAATCTTTCCGCCGTCATCACCTGCTTTAACAATGTCGGGCCGGGTTTCGGCATTATTTCTCCCAGCGGCAATTATTCTGCTTTCTCCCCATTCTCCAAGCTGGTGCTTTCCGGAGCTATGCTGCTGGGACGTTTGGAAATCTATCCGCTTTTGATTGCGATGACGCCAACCGCATGGGCAAAGCGCCGCTGATATTTCCCGATTTCTTGACAAAACATGTTTTTTCGGGTATTCTTTATTGCAGTAAAGCGTAAATGCGAAAATGCTGCCGTTCCCCTTTCACGCACACTCTCGTCCTTATGCAAAGGGCGGGAGTGTTTTATTGCATGACGCAAATCTGCATCTGTTCAGCGAGGAGGAAAAAATGAAAAAAAGCAATCCCATAGCCCTGCTGCCCATCGGGGTGTTTCTGGTTATCTATCTTGGGCTTGGTCTTTTGTTTGAATATGGTCTGGATATTAATATGGGGTTTTATAATATTCCCATCGTCGTAGCGTTTCTCATTGCTCTGCTGGTAGCATGCCTACAAAATCGTTCTCTGAATTTTGATGCCAAGCTGGAGCTGATGGGGCACGGTATTGGCGACAAAAACATCGTCACTATGATTCTCATTTTCATGGCAGCAGGCATCTTTGTAGGGGTGGTGGGGCGCAGCAGCGCCGAAAGCGTCGCTTATCTTCTGCTCTCGCATGTTCCTTCCCAGTTTTCCGTTGTCATTTTGTTTGTGGTAAGCTGCTTTGTCGCGTTGGCAATGGGTACGTCGGTAGGCACTATCACCCTCATTACTCCCATTGCTGCACCTTTGGCTGTGGCAACCGGCTTCCCGATGCCGTTCTGCGTGGCATCGGTCATCGGCGGCGCCATGTTCGGCGATAATCTCTCCTTTATCAGCGATACCACCATTGCAGCCTGTAACGGTCAGGGCTGCCAGATGAAGGATAAGTTCCGGGAAAACTTTAAAATCGCATTGCCTGCTGCCTTAATCTCTCTTGCGGTTATTCTCCTTATTTCCCTCAATACGCCCATCGAGCCGTTCCCCATCATCAAGGAATATAATCTTGTTCAAATTATCCCCTATATTCTGGTGCTTGCCGGCGGCATCATCGGCATCAATGTATTTGTGGTGCTGCTCATCGGCATTCTTTCCGGTTCCGTTATTATGCTGGCATCGGGAGAAATTGCCGCAACCAGCCTGCTGAAAAATATGGGTACCGGCGCCGAGGATATGTTTGAAACCACGATGGTTGCCATTTTGGTTTCCGCCATCTGTGCCCTCATTCGGGAATACGGCGGTTTTGAAGCACTGCTGCGCGGTATCAAAAAGGTTTTCCGAGGAAAAAAAGGCGGGCAACTGGGCATGGGACTTCTGGTCGGCGCTATGGATATCGCTACTGCCAACAATACCGTTGCCATTGTCATGGCAAACCCCATTGCCGCCGAAATGGCAGAGGAATACGGTATCACCAACCGCAAGGCAGCATCTATATTAGACACCTTTTCCTGCGTATTTCAGGGGATAATCCCATATGGTGCGCAGATGCTGGTTGCCATCACCGCAGTAAGCGAGCTGGGCCACAGCATTTCCGCTTTCCAGATCATACCTTACCTGTTCTATCCGTTCCTGCTGCTGATCAGCACGCTGGCGTTCATTTTTATCGTTCCGGAAAAGAAAGGTTAACTGCTTATTTCTCTCCCTGTCTGTTCAAAAGACAGGGAGATTTATCTTTGTTCCGGCACTTTTCTCTGCTATAATAAGAGCAATATAGATGCAGGAGGAACAAGATGAGCTGCGAGGTATCGCTGGTGCGCTGCACCGATTATGACATCGCCCATGTGCGTGCGGCGCTTTGCCGTCTTTTAGAGCCACTGGGCGGATTGGATTGGGTATCCCCCCACATGAAAATCGTTATTAAGGCAAATCTGGTTGCCGCACGCCCGCCAGAGGATGCCGTAACAACCCACCCTGCGCTGCTTTGTGCTCTCAGCGGGCTGCTGATTGAGCGGGGCGCAGAGGTTATTATCGGAGACAGTCCCGGCGGAGTGTATAATGCCGCCTATCTTAACCGGATCTACCAACGCAGCGGAATTGTAGAAGCGGAACAGTACGGAGCTGTGCTTAATCAGAATTTTGAGGTAAGGGAACAGCATTTTGATGGGGCTGCTGTGGCGCACGATTTTAAGTACACAGCCTATCTGGATCAAGCTGATGCCGTCATTAACTGCTGCAAGCTGAAGACCCACGGCATGATGGGCATGACCTGTGCCGTAAAAAACATGTACGGTATAGTACCCGGTGCCGTCAAATCGGAATATCACTACCGCTACTCCAACCCGATGGATTTTGCCCGTATGATCGTCGATTTGAACCGTGCCCGCCCTGCACGGCTGCATATTGTAGATGCCGTAGTTGGTATGGAGGGCAATGGTCCCACCGCCGGCACCCCAAAGCCCATCGATTGCCTTTTAGCCTCCGCCGACCCTTATCGGCTGGATATGATATGTGCAGGACTTATCGGCTTTCCTCCCGCCTGTATTCCCACCGTTGCCGCAGCACAGGAGCTTGGGCTATGCCCAGCCGACATTGGTGACATTACTGTCAGCGAGCCATGGCAGCCTCACATAGTTCCGGATTTCAAAAATATCCGCAATCCGCAAGGTCTTGCGCAGCAGGACGGCAATGAAGCGATCTGGGGAAAGACACTCAGCCGTTTGCTGCGCACCTTCATGAGCAGCCGTCCTGCAGTAAACAAAAATGAATGTATCGGCTGCGGCGAATGTCAGCGGATCTGCCCCGCTGATGTCATCACAATGGCAGATGGCAAGCCTCGGATCAATCGCAAAAAGTGCATCAAGTGCTTCTGCTGTCAGGAGTTCTGCCCCGTCGGCGCCATGAAAGTCAAGCGTTCGGCAGCAGCAAGATTGATGGATAAAATATAAAAATAAAAAAGTCTCAATGTTCAATCATAAGCCGTGTGAACATTGAGACTTTATTTTTTATCGCTACTTCGCCATCTCCAGCATCTTCAGCACGATGGCAGCTGACTGATGCGCTGCCGCATCAATGAAATTATCATAGCTGTTATCTGCTTCATCGTCCGCACTGTCAGACATCGTGCGGATAATGAGAAACGGTGTATTATTTACATAGCAGGCATGGGCAATGCCTGCACCCTCCATCTCGGTGCAGCAGGGGTTAAAGCGCTCCCGCAGGCTTTGCTTTACAGCGCTGTCCGTAACATATTGGTCGCCGCTTATGATCAAGCCGGAGGCAACCTTCCCGTGCAGTGTTACGCCTTCGCACGCTTTCTGTGCCAGCGCCAGCAGCGTGGGATCTGCCCGGAAAGACTTACAGTACGGGTAATACTTCACCATGACCTCGTCCTGGTCGTGGAATGCCGCCTCTGTGCTCAGGACAACGTCCATCACACCAATGCCCGCACCAATGGCGCCAGCGATCCCGATATTGATGACTGCCTCAGCATGGAATTCCCGAATGACAGCGTTGGCAAACAGTGCTGCATTGACCTTGCCCACACCACAACACACCAGTACAATGCTTTTCTCTCCTATGCTGCCGGTATAAAAGGTGCGCCCATACAGGGTATGCTCTTCCACCGCTGTCATTTTTTCCCTGACCAGTGCAACCTCCTCATCGAGCGCACCGATAATTCCGTAAATCATGTATTCTTCCTCCTGTGGGATTGCTGTTCGGAACTTAGCATATTTCCTGCCGCTTTTCCTTAGTCAAATTGGGTCAGTTGCCATATGCCGCATAAACCTCCGCCAGTCGGTGCGGATAGTCGGTCATAATGCCGTCTGCACCGATGCCGATGAGATACTCCATTTCTTCCGGGTCATTGATGGTCCAAAAATGCACCGCCAGATTATGGTCGTGCATCTTTTGCACCAGTCTCTTGGTGGAAAGCTTGATGATCGAATATTCGGTAGGCAGCTGGAACACGCACATGCTGTCATTGTGGAAAAGATCCGCATTGAAAAGCTGCAGCAGATAAAACTTCGCCACTCCGGCAACGCCGGGTGAGCACATAAAGCTCTCCGGCACCTCGCCCGCTTTCTGCAGGCGCTGGTACTCGGCGTAGATCTCATTATGGAAGCTCGCCAGTACCACGCGATCCCATGCATCATATTTTTCCAAAAGGCGCAGTGCCTCTTTCATTGCCGTCATGCCCAGCTCCCCGCTCTGCTTAATCTCCACATTGATGCGATTGTGCGGAAAGGCCGTCAGCAGATCCTCCAACGTAGTAGCAAGAAACACCTTCTCATCTCGCGGTGCCACTCCCTCCGGATACTCCACATCGGTAGGAGTTCGTTCATTACCGTTTTCATCGGTAAAGCGTACCCGCTCCCCGTTCAAAGCACCGTCCTGAGTAGGATTGGTATAGCTGAAGTCCACCTTCTGCGCAATGAGATCGCTGTAATTCCAATCGATGATCCTGCCGGTTACATTAGTCTTACGGTCAAGGGTCGTATCATGTGAAAGAATCAGCACGCCGTCCTTTGTAATAGAAACATCGGTTTCCATCATCACATTTTGATCCACGCTGTATGCATTATAAAAAGCCTCCAGCGTGTTATCGGGGAACTCCTTGTTACCACCGCCGTGCGCGATCAAAAGAGGCAGTGCTCCCTCTTTCATCATGCGGTTGGCAATAGGATAGTTATCCCTGCGCGGGATCAGTCCCAATACTGCATAAATGATGACCAGCGCCGCCAATATGATCTGGAGAATTCGCCAGCCCTTTTTTACACCTTTTTTCGCCGTACTTGCCTGCTCCATCTTCTCTGCCCCTTTCTCTCGCTGCAATGAATAATATTACTGTCATTATAACGGAGTAGGCACCTTCCGTCAAACATAAAACGAGCAATTCTCTCTTTATCCACGCCTCGGTTATGAGAAAGCTCCCCCGGCTGTATCGCCGGAGGAGCGGTCCTCTGTATTACTTTTACGCATTTGCTTTTTTAGCGCGTACACTTTCGTAAGTTTCCACGACCTCTTTTTCGGGAGCTGCAGTCGCCAGAGAGACGATCACCAGTGCGATGCACGCTGCAATAAACGCGGGCAGCAGCTCATAAATCGCCCATGCTCCGCCCATCGGGGCGATGAGGTACTTCCAAATAAATACCATTACGCCGCCGGTCAACATGCCTGCCAGTGCGCCCCATTTGTTAGAGCGCTTCCAAAACAAAGAAAACAACATTACGGGGCCAAACGCTGCGCCAAAGCCCGCCCATGCAAAGGATACCACGCGGAACACGGAACTGTTGGGATCCCATGCCAATATAATCCCGACAGCAGCAATAACCAGAACGGTCATGCGTGCTACGATCATCTCGGTTTTGTTGCTCAGCTTGATGCCAAAGACGTTTTGAGAAAGATCCTGTGAAACACTGGAGGCTGCCGTTAAAAGCTGGCTGTCTGCCGTGGACATCGTCGCCGCCAGAATACCGGAAAGAATCACGCCTGCAACAATGGCAAGCAATGTCCCATGCCGGCTCATCAAATCGGCAAGCTTGATGATAATAGTCTCGGCGTCGGAGCTGCTTGTGAGGAACGGTACTTTGCCCGCGACGGAAACGCTATACCCGATGATACCGATTGCGATTGCGATCATCATGGAAAGAACGACCCAAACCGACGCAATACGACGGGAGGTGTTCAGCTTCTTTTCTTCCTTGATCGCCATAAAGCGCAGTAGAATGTGCGGCATTCCGAAATAGCCCAGACCCCACGCCAATGTGGAAACAATGCTCAGTCCGCCAAAGGAAGCTGCACTGCCGGTGGCGGCATCATAGCCCTTGGTCATGCTCAGGTAGCCGGGCAGTGCCTGCGCATTGACTGCCACAGTCTCCAGTCCGCCTGCCTGCTCTATACCAAACACCACCACAACCACCAGCGCGATGGTCATAAAGATGGACTGAATCAGGTCGGTGAAAGAAACTGCCATAAAGCCGCCCAGCACCGTATAGCCAATAACAACCACAGCACCGACAATCATTGCCGTATGATAATTTACTCCAAACAAACTGTTGAACAGCGTACCGATTGCCTTAAAGCCGGAGGCTGTGTAGGGAACGAAGAATACAAGGATCACCACTGCGGCAATAGCGGAAAGCATGTTCTTGTGATCTCCGTATCTCTTAGAAAAATACTCCGGAACGGTAATCGCACCCAGTCTGGCAGAATACCGACGCAGCCGGCGCGCCACGATCAGCCAGTTCAGATAGGTCCCCACCGCCAGCCCGATGCAGGTCCATGTAACCTCCGGCAAGCCGCAGAGATAGGCAAGCCCGGGCAGCCCCATCAAAAGGTAGCTGCTCATATCACTGGCTTCTGCGCTCATCGCAGTCACAAACGGTCCCATCTTTCGCCCGCCAAGATAAAAATCATCGCTGCTTTTACCGCTGCCTTTTTTGCCGAAGTACACCCCTATCAGTACCATAGCAAGCAGATACACCACGATCGTAATAAGAATGGTAAATTGAGAACCTGACATTTTTCGTCTCTCCTTTGGTATTTTGCTGTTAGAATGTCCGAATTATAGCACACAAATTTGTAGACGAAAATACAGAACGGTGTACAGACTTTATTCTGTACACCGATTATCATTTTATTTAATTTTGCGCTTATTCAAGCCGTTTTTATATAGACGATTTCTAAATCTCTATATAGAATATAATAAATTATTTTTTTCGAAATCCCTCCAAAAAAAGCGGCATCATAATTTGAGTGTACTGCGGCAGCGAATACTCCCCTCCGGAAAGGCACCAGTCATACATCAGTCCACGCTCAAACATGGCATATGCCTTCACAATTTCTCCTACTGTGCGTTCAGTGGTCAATTCCCCATTTTCCTGACCCTTTGCAATAATCTGCCTCAGCAATTTATAGTAGGTGCGGTTGCGGTTCAGCAGATGCTTTTCACCTCTTGTCACCAGTTGGCTGGAAAAAAGTCGACAAAGCAGCTCGATGGAAACGGTATTCTCCACCGTCACAAACAACTCATAATTCAGCCAGCACAGCAGAGCAATGCAGTCCATATCGCTATGCTCCTGCTCCATCAGCTCCTCGTAGCGCTCATCAAACAGCACCGACAGAGAGGAAAGCAGCGCGTCCTTGCCATCAAAATAATGATAGAACGAGCCCTTAGAGGTCTCCGATTCAAAAATAATGTCCTCCACCGTGGTTTCCTCATAGCCCTGCTCATAAAACAGCTTCCACGCAGCCGCTACAATGCGTCCCTTGGTATTGCGGGTATTCTTTTTGGGCATACTTCCGCCCCCTTTCGCTTTGCGCTTATTCTACCACAGCAGGTGCTGCGTTGCCAAGCCCCCGCTGCAAAAAGCCTTAGTGCCGCACTGCCAATACCATCGCGGTATGCGGCATCGGGTGAATGGCATATTCCGGGTTTCTTTCGTTGTATTCACGGTAAAAGCGCTTCTCTATCTGTGTTTCGTCCATATCCTCGTAGATCAGGTAGCCGTGCCGCTCCAGCATCAGTGCCAGCTCCGCCATGCTCATGCCGTCCGTCATCACTTTCTCCGCAACCGCTGCCGGCTCCTGCTGGCGGGTGTCTGTTTCACTGTTCTTACCAAGGTCTGTAAGCTGACAGTCAAACAGCAGCGTGCTGCCCTGCGGCGTAATATTCGCCAGCTGCGCCAGCAGCTTGTCCAGCGCCTTCTGAGGCAGATAGTACGCCACACCCGGAATCACCGTCAGGCTACGCTCCTCCGGCGCAAAGGGTGTCTGCCATAGCAGTGGTTCTATCCAGTTCTCGGCAAGGTCAGCCCCCACTCGGTACACATTCTCCGGCATCGTGATTTTCGCCTTTTCCAGCTGCCGCTCCTTGTAGGCTATCATCTCCGGCATATCCACCTCATAAATTTTTGCCTTTTTCATTTCCTCGGTCTGGCGGTAGGGCAGGCTATCCAGCCCTGCGCCCAGCAGCAGGATCTGCCGTGTGCCCATTTTCAGCTCCCGCAGCATCTCTTGCTCCCACCAGATCGCCTGCGCCAGCACTGCTGGTGCCAGCCTGCGGTTTATACCATACAGCACAGGATCCTCGCAGCCTTCCCCGCAGCCTTCACAAAACCAACTCGAATTTTCGGCAATTGATGTCCATATTTTCATGATTTCCCCGTTCAGCATCTTTCCTGCCAGCGGATCGTTGTACAGCTCGCCCCTACTCAGGAGCTTATCACTGTGGAAATCCCGCACAAAGGCGGACGTCTTTGCAGTTATACTTACTCTTTTCTCCATGTTCATATACCTCCTATATTCTTAATACACCAAAACGCCCCCATAGTACAAGACTTGATTTTTCTCGAATTTTGTGGTAATATAAAGATAAGAAAAGTGAAGAATTTCACCCGACAGCGGAGCTCTCCCTCCCCTGTCGGGTGTTTTTATGTCTCTATTGATCTATATTTCCCCAGCTTCTCACGGACTGTCTGCCGCAGCCCCGCAGCGTCCAGCCCCATGCGGTGCAGCAGCTCTCGCCGCTTGCCGTGGTAGATCCATCGGTCTGGAAGTGCCAACACATGTACCGGTGTCCGGCTCTCCTGCTCTACGGCAAACTGCTGTAACAGGCTCCCCAGCCCACCGATTGCTGCGACCTCCTCGTACACCAGCAGCAGCTTGCCCTCCGCCAGTAGCTCGGTCATCATTTCCTCATCAAAGGGCTTCAGGAAGCGGGCATTCACCAATCCCATTTCAATACCGTCCAATGAAAGCATACGGCGTGCCTCCTGTGCCTCTCCCACGAAATCCCCATAGGTGATCACCGTCACTTCGCCCTCATACAGCCGCTCCCAGCGTCCCACCGGCAGCGGCTCCATAGAAAGGGTCTGCTCCGGCACGGTATTTTTGCTGTACCGCAGCAAGAAGGGGCTATCCATAGTAAAGCCGGTCGCAAGCAATCGGGCGCTCTCGGCAGCGTCCTTGCCCTGTGCCAGCGTAATACCGGGCAGCGGCAGCAACAGCGAAACATCAAAGATGCCCTGATGCGAAACGCCGTCCTCCCCGATGACGCCGCAGCGGTCGATGCCCACAACCACCGCGCCGCCCATGCGGGCAATATCATGGTTGATCTGGTCATATCCACGCTGTAAAAAAGTGGAGTAAATGGTCACGAAGGGCTTCATGCCGCTGAATGCCAGCGCATTTGCAAGCACCAGCGCGTGCTCCTCGGCAATGCCCGCGTCAATAAAGCGCTTCGGGTATTTCCTTGCAAATTCTGTTAAATGCGCACCGGTCGTCATCGCCGGCGTTATGGCATAGATGCGCTCGTCTTTTTCCGCCAATTCCAGCAACGCCGTGCTCACCGCCTTGCCGGGCGTTGTACCGCTCACAGCAGATTGCCGTCCGCTCTGCGCGTCAAAGGCGCCCACGCCGTGCCACAGCCCGTCTGGGTCATCAGTGCAGTAGTCGCAGCCATGTCCCTTTTCTGTAACAACATGCAAAAGAACCGGCTTTTCCGCTTCCTTCGCTACCCGCAAAAAAGCGTCCAGCTCCTCCAAATCATGTCCGTCCACAGGTCCGTAATAGGTAATACCCATTTCCTCAAACAGCGCACCGTCTCGCAGATACAGCCGCTTGAGATCCTCCTTGACCTGTTCCACACCGTGTACCATGGCGTCCCCCACCACGGGAATTCGTCTCAGCGCCGCTTTGGTGCGGCTTTTGGCACTGCGATAGCCGCGGTGGAGGCGAATGCGTTCCAATGAATTATGCAGCGCTCCTACATTGGTATTGATGCTCATGCGGTTGTCATTCAGAATAATGATCAGCGGCTTTTGGTAGTCCCCGATATGGTTGAGCGCCTCGTAGGAAAGCCCATTACCCATCGCTCCATCTCCAACCACGGCAATCACCGCATTCTTTTCGCCCTTTGCCTCCCGTGCCATGGCAAAGCCTAACGCTGCAGAAAGCGCCGTTCCCGCATGACCGCCCTCATAGCAGTCGTGGGGGCTTTCGCTGCGGCACTGGAAGCCGGAAATCCCATCGGTGCAGCGCAGTGTGTCAAACTCCGCCGCCCGACCGGTCAGCAGCTTATGGGTATAGCACTGATGCCCCACATCAAAGATGATCTTATCCTCCGGGCTGTGAAAGGCTCGATGCAGCGCCACCGTCAGTTCCACCAGTCCCAGATTAGAGGAAAGGTGCCCGCCGGTGTGCGACACATTTTCTATAATAAATTCCCGCAGCTCCCTGCATAGCCTTCGGAGCTGCTTCTCGTCCAGCTTTTGCAAAAAAGCAGGATCCTTGATTTCACTTATATTCATTTACTCGGTTCCTTTTCCAAGGTAAAATTCCGCCAGCTCTCGGTCCTCCGGTGTCGTGATCTTCAGGTTGCGGTAACTGCCCATCACCAGCTTCACCCGCCGTCCGGCACGCTCCAGCAACATACAGTCATCTGTAACAGTCTCCCGCTCGGTAATTGAGCAGTGCAGCGCCAGCAGCTCTTCCCGCCGAAACGCCTGAGGAGTTTGGATCAGCCATGTTTTAGATCGTTCGGTCGTTGTCGTTACATATCCATTGCTGTCCGCCAGCTTCACAGTATCGCGGCTGGGAACTGCAACAGTCGCACCGTCCGCTTCCTCCAGCGTCGCCAGGCAGTCCGCCAGCATCGCCGCAGTCACTAAAGGGCGAGCCCCGTCATGGATCAGCACTGTCTCGCCCCTCGCTGCTTCCAATGCATTTTTCACTGAAGCCGCACGGTCTGCCCCGCCGGTCACTACCGTCACCGGCTTTTGGGGACATAGCGCCGCTGCAAGCTCCTGCAGGAGAGTCTCTTCCCCTGCTTTTGCAGCCAGCACAACTTCTTCCACCAGCGGGCTTTGCAGAAACACCCGCAGACTGTACTCCAGTACCGGCCGCCCGCACAGCTTCGCCAGTGTCTTGTTCCCCCCGGTGCCGTAGCGGGTGCTGCTGCCCCCCGCCAGTATGATTCCGCTTACCATGGCTTCGCTCTCCTTTTTCCGCGGCGGTCGCTCTCCGCTTTGTCTCGGGTCGGCCTCCGCGGCTGCGCCGGTCGCCCGACCCTCGCCCGCTCCGCGCGCCCGCCGCTCATATTCCCTTTTAACCCACGCTGCGGCAATATACCGCCCAACGGGTCTGTCTCAGCCGCTCCGCTGCTGCTTTTGCCGCTGCTTCGGTAGGGTAAATGCCAAATATCGCACTGCCGCTGCCGGTCATCAGCGCCGCCAACGCGCCGCTTTGACGCAACTCCCGGTGAATTATTTCCAACTCCGGCAGAGCGGTCACTTCCTCAAACACATTATAAAGGCTGCCGCACAGCCCTGCAAGGTCTCCTGCCGCCAGTGCTTCGGCAGCTTCCTTTGCTGTAAATCGCTGCGACAGTCGGTCTCCCAACTCGTCAATCCTATGGTACATTACCGGCGTGGAGCAGCCCACATCGGGCTTTACCACCACAAAATGAAGCGGCAAGTGGCTTATCACCGGCTGTAATGTTTCTCCGACCCCAGTTGCCACTGCCGTCCCACCGTATACGCAAAACGGCACATCGGCGCCCAGTTCCGCTGCAAGAGAGGAAAGCCGCTCGCTTTCCAGTCCCAGTCCGTACAGCCTGTTCATGCCGCGCAGATAAGCGGCTGCGTCCGCACTGCCGCCGCCCAGCCCCGCCTCGGTGGGAATATTCTTTTCCAGCGTCACGGCAACACCCCCAAGGTTCGGGAATTCTCTCCGCAGCAGCCGATCGGCACGGGTAATAATATTCTCCCCTGCCGGTATCTTCTCCACATCGTTCAGCGTAAAGCCGATCTCCCGCCGCTCCAGAACCAGCCGGTCGCACAGGCTGATGCTCTGGAACAGCGACTGTATGGTGTGGTAGCCGTCTGCCCGCCGTCCGGTGACCGCCAGCGTCAGGTTCAGCTTGGCGTATGCCGTCTCCTCCACTCTCTGCATGGTCAGTCCTCCACCGTCAGGATACACAGCACCGAAATGCCCAGTCCCCGTCCGCAGTCGGTCAGACCCTCGCCGCTGGTGGCGGTAATGCCCACCTGTTGCGGCTGAATGTCCAGCAGTCCGGCAATGCTCTCCCGCATGGTGGGGATCATCGGGCTGATTTTGGGGTGCATGCACTCGATGGAAACGCTGAGGTGGGAGATTCTCCCCTCCAGCGATTTCAGCGCCTCCCGCAGATACTCCGCCGAATTTGTGATCCCGCTTCGGCACATCTCATCGGCGACCGCCCCCAGTATATTGCGGCAGGTGATGCCGGAGATTGCATTGGTGATGGCGTGCAGCACCACATCACCGTCGCTGTTGGCGCTCAGCCCACGTTCCTCGGGGAATACCACCCCGCCCAAGATCAGCGGCTTGCCGTATTCTTTCTCAAAGCGGTGGCTGTCCTGCCCGATCGCTGCCCTCATGCCGTCACCTCGTTTTCTGTATCCATTCTTCGGTCTGCCGCCGGATCTCGCCATCCAGCGCCATCACATCATCAATGCTGTTTAATTCATGCGCAGCGTGCCGCTCCAGCATCGCCTCCACCCCGTGCGGGATATCGGTAAACCGTACCTCTCCTGCCAAAAAACCTGCCACCAGTACCTCGTTGGCAGCATTCAGCACCACCTGCGCGCTGTGTCCTGCGCACGCGGCTTCCGTCGCCAGCCGCAGACAGGGGAATTTCTCGTAATCCGGCTTTTGGAACTGCAACGCCTTCATCGAGAAAATGTCCAGTCGGTGCGGCGCCGATATCCGTTCCGGATAGGAAAGCGCATATGCAATCGGGATTTCCATATCCGTCGGTGCAAGGTTTGCCATGATGCTGCCGTCACAGAATTCCACCATCGAGTGAACGATGCTCTGCCTGTGAATGACCACCTGCACCTTTTCCACCGGCACATCAAAGAGCCACCGTGCCTCAATAATTTCGAAGCCCTTGTTCATCATGGTGGCGCTGTCTATTGTAATTTTGGGTCCCATCTTCCATGTGGGGTGTCGCAGTGCCTCCTGCGGGGTGATATCGTCGGTAATCTCTCGCTCAAAGAACGGTCCTCCGGAGGCAGTCAGTAAAATCCGCTCGATCTCTGCATGGTTCTCACCGCGCAAGCACTGCATAATAGCACTGTGCTCGCTGTCTACGGTCAGAAGTGTGGCACTGCAATCCTTTGCCGCCTCCATCACAAGCCTGCCGCCGGTCACCAGCACTTCCTTGTTGGCAAGCGCCACTGTTTTACCGTTTCGGATCATGTTCCAGGTGGGGCGAAGCCCTGCAACCCCCACCAACGCCGAAACGCCAATGTCAAAATCGGTCAGACGACTCACTTGATCCATGCCGTCCTCACCCCAGTAAATATCCAATTGCGGGAAAAGCCCATGCAGCGTCTGGGCGTCCTTTTCTTCAATGATATATACATGCCGGGGAGAAAACTCCCGGATCTGCCCAATCAGACGTTCCAGATTGCGGCCCGCCGTAAGGATCGAAACCCCGAAGCGTAAACGCTCCCGATGCACTACATTCAGGGTGCTGCACCCAATGGAGCCGGTGCTGCCGAAAATGGCAAGCTCTTTCATCTTCTGTCTCCCCTTTTGTTTGCAAGCTTTTGTCTTGGTTTTTTATTGTACCACAC
>ERZ779852.1417-NODE-1417-length-22595-cov-23.370319_pt1 | contig 22595 bp, 27 predicted proteins | sample MGYA00511559_ERZ779852 | MGnify/ENA primary metagenome ERZ779852 (study PRJEB29588, sample SAMEA2157977) | human gut metagenome | biome: human gut; feature: human-associated habitat; material: faeces | place: Denmark | collected 2008/2010 ...
ATGGACAAAAGTGATATTTTCCTTTCGGAAAGTGATATGAAAGCCTGCCGGCTTTCGTGATATTATATTCGCAGGTTAAACTGCCGCAGGCAATATAACTATGCAAAGCATGATATCACTGTCCGAAGGACAATATAACTCGCCGTCAGGCGAATATAACTGAGGCGCACTTCCTTACGGGGGTGCGCCTCTCAAGCGGATCTTTTGATTTTATCAGTCTGAATATCCTGCGATAAACTCGCGGGTGCGCTCGGATTTGGGATTGTCGAACACCTCTTCGGGCGTGCCCTCCTCCTCGATAACTCCGTTATCCATGAAGATTATCCTGTCGGCGGCCTCGCGGGCAAAGTTCATCTCGTGGGTGACTATAACCATGGTCATCTTCTCCGCGGCGAGATCCTTTATTACCTTTAAAATCTCTCCCGTGAGCTCGGGATCGAGCGCGCTCGTGGGCTCGTCGAAGAACAGAATCTTCGGCTTGAGAGCCATGGCGCGGGCTATCGACACGCGCTGCTGCTGACCGCCCGAAAGCTCGCAGGGATAGTTGTTCATCTTGTCGCTCAGACCGACTTTTTTAAGCAGCGCCTTGCCGTTCTCCTCAATTTCCGCGAGAATAGCCTTGCGGTTCTGCTTGAAATCGGGACGGTTTTTGGCGTGAATCTTTGCGGCAAGAGTGACGTTTTCGAGTGCGGTATACTGCGGGAACAGGTTGAAGGACTGGAACACGAGTCCTATCTTGAGTTGGTTCTCGCGCTTCTGCTCGGCGGTGAGCTTTTCGGTTCTGTCGCTGTCAAAAACAACGCCGCCGTCAACGGTTATCGAGCCGCTGTCCGCAGTTTCGAGCATATTTATGCAGCGAAGCAGAGTAGTTTTGCCGCTGCCGGACGAGCCGATTATCGCAAGGACGTTTTTCTCCTCGAGAGAGAAGCTTATGCCCTTGAGCACATCCGAATCGCCGAAAGATTTTTTGAGATCTTTAACTTCAAGTATAGCCATGGTTAACCTCTGTAATAGTTAAGTTTCTTTTCGAGCGCGTTAAAGAGCAGAGTGAGAACTCCGCAGAAAATGAGATAGAATATCGCAGTATAGAACAGCGGCCAGATTATGGCGTAGACTTTAACAATATTCTGAGCCGACATAATAAGCTCGCCGACTGCAATAACATTCGCGAGCGATGTATCCTTGACGAGCGTAATTACCTCGTTGCTCATAGGCGCCATGATGCGCTTGACGACCTGAAACAGCACTACTTTGAAGAAGGTCTGGGTCTTCGTGAGTCCGAGAACCTGACCCGCCTCATACTGACCTGCCGGTATGCTCTCTATGCCGCCGCGGTATATCTCCGAAAAATACGCCGCATAGTTGATTATAAACGCTATGATAACGGCGATTATACGCGATCTGAACGGCGTGCCGAACACGAGGCCGGGAACATAAAAGACGACCATAATCTGGAGCATCAGCGGCGTTCCGCGGATTACCCACACAAAAGCACGGCTGATCCAGCGCAGGGGTTTGAAGCGGCTCATCGAACCGAGAGCTATCGGCAGACCGAGCGGTATAGCCGCGATGAGGGTTATAAAAAATATCAACAGCGTATATTTAAAGCCCCCGAGCAGCTGAGCGTTGACGCCGAGAAAATCCATTTATGTATCCTTCTTCCTTTGAGGTTATCTGACTGTCCGATATATATTAAAACATTTCTTCACACAACGCAAGCCCCGCCGCAGAAAGTCGGCAGGACCTGCGTGATTTTTTTGTTGCGTTACTGGGCGATGATTCTGCCGGAGAGGTTATACTTGTCGGCAAGCTTTGCAAGAGTACCGTCATCGTAGAGCTCTTTGATAGCGGCGTTGATCTTCGCGGTGAGTTCGGTGTCGCCTTGGCGGATACCGACCGCATAGACCTCGGAGTCTGCGTCCGAGATGACATCGACTATCATAAGATCGTCATAGTCGGTTCCCTCGCCGATGCTGCCCGCTGCGGTAACAGCGTCGATTATCGCGATATCGGCAGTCTTGCTCTTGACTTCCATGAGCGAAGTGCCCTGATCCTTGACGGGAAGGTAGCTCTTGCTGAGTCCCGCGTCTGCCTTGACGGCTATCTCGCCTGCGGAGCCTGCTTCTGCGACAACCTTGGCGCCGCTCATCGAAGCGAGATCCTTATACTTTGCGGCGTCAGCCTTGCGGATAACGGCAACCTGTGAGTTGTTCATGTAAGCGCTGGAGAAATTGATCTGATTCTTGAGTTCGTCCGTTGCGGTCATGCCGTTCCAGATGCAGTCGATGGTCTTGGAGTTGAGCTCGGTAACCTTGGAATCCCAGTCGATCTCCTGGAACTTGGCGGTCACGCCGAGCTTCTCGCAGACGGCCTGAGCAAACTCTGTCTCGAAGCCGACAAGCTTGCCGTTCTCCATATAGTTCATGGGTCTGAAGTAAGTAATTCCGATGACCAGCTCGCCCTTATCTGCGATATAGTCCCAATCGGTCTTATCGTTCTTCTTGCAGCCCGCAAAGCCGAGCGCGAGAACGAGGGTCAGGACTGCGAGCGAAAGTGCAACAATTCTTTTTTTCATGGTGTGTTCCTCCGTTTTTCTTTAGTGTGGTTGTATGATACCACGTTACCACGCTAAAGTCAACACTTTTTTTCAAAATTTTTTACTATCGGCGAAACTGTAAAAAATTTCGTTCTCAAGCCCCGCTTTTTATACAATAACACGACAAAGCAATACCTCCCGTTTAAAAGCCCGGGAGGTACGGTATATTTTATTTATTTCGGATACACGCGGCAGTCATTGCTTTTTGCCCTGAGCCGCAACCTTGTTTATTTTTGCGGCTATCACGGACGGATCGCCGAGATACTGTTTCGAGATAACATTGAAGCTGTCGTCAAATTCATAGACAAGCGGGACACCCGTCGGAAGATTCACCTTCATTATCTCGTCCGCTGCCAGCTTTTCAAGATGCATAACGAGCGCACGCAGCGAATTTCCGTGCGCCGCGATAATAACGCGCTTACCCGCGCGCATCTCAGGCGCTATCTCGCTTTCAAAATACGGCACGGTTCTCGCTATTGTGTCCTTGAGGCTCTCGCCGAGCGGAAGCTCCGCCCTGTCCTCGTCTCTGTACTGCGCCTGATTGGCGGGGTTTCGTTCATCCGAGGGCTCAAGCACGGGCGGTCGGACATCGAACGAGCGGCGCCATATGAGCACCTGCTCCTCGCCGAATTTTTCGGCGGTCTCGGATTTGTTCAGCCCCTGAAGCGCGCCGTAATGGCGTTCGTTCAGTTTATATGATTTTATAACCGGGAGCCATGCCCTGTCCATGACATCAAGCACAGCGTCAAGGGTATGAATAGCGCGTTTAAGATAAGATGTATAGCAAATATCGAAATCATATCCGCCGTCGAGCAGAGCCTTTCCCGCGGACAGCGCCTCTTTTCTGCCGTTATCGGACAGCTCCACGTCGGTCCAGCCGGTAAAGCGGTTTTCAAGATTCCATTCGCTTTCTCCGTGGCGAAGCAGCACAAGCTTCATTTTCACACAGCTCCTTTGTTTCAAGATAGCCGGAGTCTCCGACTCCCGCCTGCGGATATATTATACACCTTTTTGGTATGCAATGCTCCGCTTATTCATATTATTTAAAAATAATTTACAAATTCGTATGATTGCCACAGCCGGCACGCCGATATTTTTCTTGAACAGCCTAATTCAAATGAGGTTTAACACGTATTTATCATAAGCAAACAGTCAAAAAAAGTATAAAAAGAGCCTGGAATTACCGAGGCTCGTCGTCGAAAGGCTAAACTTATGAAACAGTTTAGAAAATCATTAAAAAAATCATAGCAATAGGAGAAAATTTTAAATTAAAAAATATTGACAAGCGCCTGTCTGATGCATTAGACTAAAAGCGTGGTCTAATACATTAGTCTATGGTAGCTCAGCATACAAGCAATTACAATGAGTGGGCAAGTAGCAGTAAAAACGGTTGGGATAATATCGGCGGTGACGGAGGTAAATATGCTCGAGTCAGAAAATAACAAATGAGGGATTAAAATGAAGAGTATATTAAAGAGAGTATTATTAGCTGCTTTATTATTAGTAAATTTATCAACGCTGCTGTTGGATTGGCAGACAATTGAGGGAATAACTTCACGCGATGGCGTACTTGTTCTTTCCGGTAATATTGTTTTATCAGGTGTTATTTTATGTATTTTCTTTTTGAGTTTATTGCTTTACAAAAAGTTAAAGACAATATGTTTTATAAGCGGCTTGTGCTCTCTTAGTATGTTGTTTGCACTTGAATTTTCCAAATTTGAATCATATGGAAGATTTAATAACTCAGCGATAGGTGTCTATTTGGGATTATTGACTATGATAATTACTATTGCAGCATTTATCTTGTTGTTAAGAAAAGAAACATTTCTTGCTGATAAATAAAATAGGGAGGGTGTCAATATTAACACCCTCTTCCTATACTCTGTTTTTAAGCCCGCTCTCTGTGTCAGCGCAATATATGCGGCGGCGAAGATATAAAAGAACACGGTGCGAGTTCCGCGCCGTGTTTTTACGTCCGTATTATCTTTGAACAGGAGAAATTATCGGTTTTCCGTCTCTGTCCAACAGAGGGGTCATACCTCCGGCATAGCCGCTTGTATGAAACAGGTAATTTACTCCTGTTTCTTTATCGACCCAGATTTCCGTGGTTGACAGCGTTCCCTGCGAATAGACATTTTCAAATCTGTCGTTTTTAGCCATTGTATTGTCTCCGTGAATTTATTTGTCAACGCACAAGCTCTCTTATAATACCTATAACAAGCAAATGGAGAGGATAATATGCGTAGAACAGCCACTTCATAAATTTGTTGATTTTCGGGCTTCTTCCGCGCTTTCCGTTATAGAGGAACAGGAGCGGTACGGCGAGCACCGCGCAGAGCTGTATAAGCCCATATATCTTATCTATCGCAAAGAAATAGACAACGGCATAGACCGCGACCCAGAGCACGCACCACGCTATCTGCTTTTTCGGCTCTCCCCTGTTCATGCCTATCGACATTATACTGAGCGACGCTATGCAGCTCCAATCGGCGGGAAGTGCCGCGGCGCAAATGAGCAAGGTCAGGATTACCTTTACGGGCATACCGAGGCGCTCATCCTTTGCTACTCGCAGCATAACAAGTCCCCACGCGAGCGACCATATTACGCCCGTCTGATTGAGCACGCTCCCGTAATAAAACGGGATAAACGAATGCCAATCCACGAAGTCGTTTGAAGCGAGCACATAGGCAAAATGCGAGATAACGGCGAGCACGAACAGGCGCGCCGTATACTTTTTCACATCGTGCGTATAGTGATAGCCCTCGGCGATAAAAAAGCACATGACGGGGCAGGTCAGCCTGCCTATTATATGTAAAATAATCGGCAGAGGCTCCGCGGGATAGCCGGGAAACAGAAGCCACGCAATATGATCCGCCGTCATGGCGACTATCGCAATAAGCTTCAGCATATTTGAATCGAGCCTGCGGCAGTTCACTGTTTTCTGCATAAAATCACCTTGTTTCGAGTATACATAACATCTGATTTTAGCATAATACTTTTATAGTGCCGTGTCAAGCGAATATGCGGCGGGGAAAGCGGAGGACACGATAATTTTGATTAAAAAATGCACAAAAGCACGCATGGTTATACACCTATTTTTCTACTTGACAATTCACAAATTCGGGACTAAAATACAAAACATAAACGCGATGATGCGGACAAGTAGGCGTTGATATCCTTTCAGAGAAGTGCCGGAAGCTGCGAGACACAAAGGAATTTCAGCGACGAACTCACCGTTGAGCGGCCGCGCTGAAAGGCTTTTGAGACAATAGGCGCGGACGGAACGCTGCCGTTAAAGAGCAGGGATATGTCAGTATCCCCTAAGTGCACTCCCCTGACGGGAATGAATAAGAGTGGTACCGCGGAAGGTTTGTCCTTTCGTCTCTTGTGTTGACAGGCATAGGAGACGAAAGGGCTTTTTGCTTGTCCGAAAAAGCCGCAGAAAATGCGGCACAGTATGCATCATGGCAGAGCTGCCCGAAGTGCAGACATAAGAACTTCACTTTTCAGAAAGGATGACACATATGAAAAGGACACTTTTTCCCGGATATTCGGTAGGCACGGACGCATATGAGGATATAAAAGAAATCTGTCCGTCATACGGCAAAAAAGCAGCGATAATCGGCGGCAGGCACGCCCTCGCCGCGGCGCAGGACAAGATAATCGCGGCCGCAAAGGAGGCCGGAATCGAAACTGTCGGGCCGTTTTGGTACGGCGGCGAAGCTTCGGTCGAAAATATAGAGATGTTAAAGCCCAAGGTCGCGGACGCGGATATGATTTTTGCGGTCGGAGGAGGCAAGGCCATAGACACCTGCAAGGTGCTCTCCCATTCGACCGACAGACCGTTTTTCACCTTCCCGACCATCGCCTCGACCTGTGCATCCTGCACAAGCCTCGGCATTCTCTATCATCCGGACGGAAGCCTGCGCGAGTATTCTTTTTCAAAGATACCGCCGAAGCACATCTTCATTGACACGGGGATAATCGCCGACGCGCCGGATAAATATCTCTGGGCGGGTATCGGAGATACTATGGCAAAGCACTACGAGTGCACGGTATCTTCGCGCGGAGACATTCCTTCGCACTCGGACGCCATGGGCATTGCCCTGAGCTCAATGTGCGCGGTGCCGATGCTCCGCTGGGGTGAAAAGGCTCTTGCCGACTGCCGCAAGCACAAGGTGACGGATGAGCTGACCGAGGTAGTACTCGGGATAATCGTCTCAACGGGACTTGTCTCGAACCTCGTTCAGGTCGATTACACAACCGGTCTTGCCCACGCCGTCTACAACGGCTTCACCGTTTTGAAGAGCACGGAGGAAAATCACCATCTGCACGGCGAGGTAGTCTCCTACGGCATACTTGTTCTGCTGACGGTCGACAAACAGTACGACGAACGCAAAAAGGTGTTCGACTTTAACCGCTCCATGGGTCTGCCCACGAAGCTCGGCGACATCCATGCGACACCCGCCGACGTTAAAACCGTTGCCGAAAAGGCGCTAAAGGGCATCGATGTTCGAAAATATCCGTACGAGGTTACCGAGGATATGATAGTCGACGCCATAACCGAGCTCGAAAAATACAACACAGAACACTGAAAAAGGATAGTGATAAAAATGTCTGAATACAACACAAACTATAATCTGTATCTGCCGAGCTATTCTATCGGCCCCGACTGCTACAAAGAAATACCGCATGTCACGCGGTTCTTCGGCAAGACCGCCGCAGTCATCGGCGGAAAGACCGCAATGGCTAAGGCTAAAAAAGCCATGATCGACGGCGTTGCCGGGAGCGATGTAAAGCTGCTCGATTTTATCGAATACGGCGGCGATTCGACATACGAAAACGGCGACACGCTGATAGCGAATCCGACTGTCAGAGACGCCGACATGATATTCGCAGTCGGCGGCGGGCGCGCATGCGACACGGGCAAATATGTTGCAGACAAGCTTGACAAGCCGCTGTTCACATTCCCGACCGTCGCTTCAAACTGCGCATCAGTGACTGCCATCTCGGTCATATACAACCCCGACGGCTCGTTCAGGGAATATTATTATCCGAAGCTTACAAACCACTGCTTTATAAACTCCGCAGTTATCGCGGATTCGCCGGAGCAGCTGCTGTGGGCGGGCATCGGCGACGCGCTGAGCAAGGAATACGAAGCTGTGTTCTCCTCAAAGAACGACACGCTCTCGCACACGCCGCTCATGGGCAAGCAGATAAGCAGGATATGCACCGACCCGCTGATAGAATACGGCGCAGAGGCTCTGGAATCCATAAGAGAAAAGAACGCGTCGTTCGCGCTCGACCAGGTGACGCTCGACATTATTATATCGACCGGCATCGTCTCGAACATGATGAGCACGGTTGACAGCTACTATTACAACTCCACCCTCGCCCACTGCGTCTACTACGGCTCAACCGTAACCGAACACGGGCACCGTCATCTGCACGGCGAGGTTGTTTCGCTCGGCGTGCTCTGCTTGCTCGAGTTTGAACAAAATGCCGACGAGGTCGGGCGCATAATGAAATTCAACAATTCGATCGGTCTCCCCGTCTGCTTCGATGATATCGAGATTGACGAGAGCGAATTTGAAAAGATGGCGGATAAATTCGTTCAAACCACCGAATGGGCGCACAGACCCGCAGGCGTGACACGCGAGGGCTTTATCGCCGCTATGAAATCGCTCAACGCCAAAGGGCGCCGCTTCAAGGCAGAAAGCAAATAAATTCAATAAATTGCACGGTCTGATTTTTCAGGCCGTGTTTTTATTTACATTTGCACAAAGCGATGAAAATTTTTATAAACTTTTCGGCAAATCTGCATAGAGTTTTATTGACTTTTTTGCGGCACAAGTTTAATATAAAAAACGATAGGAAATTTTCCGAGGCGGTGAAAAATAATGAAAAGCAAAAACGGACTTTCAAACGCAAAATTCTGGATCCTCGTATGGGGGCTCGGAATCGCCGGACAAATCTGCTGGAACATGGAAAACCAGTGGTTCAACACCTTTGTCTACGCAAAAATCGCAAAAGATCCGACAATAATCTCCTGGATGGTTGGCGTTTCCGCAACGGCAACGACCATATCCACCTTCCTCTTCGGCTGTATCTCCGACAGAATAGGCAAGCGCAAGATAATGGCGTCTGTCGGCTATATCCTCTGGGGCATATTCACCATTGTTTTCGGGCTGACACAGTATCTTGTTCGCGGCAGCAGTGATACACCGTCCGTGCTCATGGCAATCGGCGTTGCGGTCGTCGCAGCGGACGCGATAATGAGCTTCTTCGGCTCGATGGGAAATGATATCGGCTTCAACGCATGGGTCAACGACCACATGAAAGACAGCAACAAGGGGCAGATAGGCGCGGCTCTTGCCACTCAGCCTGTCATAGGCACGATAGTCGGAACCGTAGCCGGCGGAATGTTAGTCGGCAGCAATGACAACTATATGCGCCTGTTTCTCGTCATGGGCGTCGCCGTTATTCTTTTCGGCATATACTGCCTGTTTGCGATGAAGGACAGCCCGGAGCTAAAGCCCGGAAAGCGCGGCACATTTGCTCAGCAGTTTTTCAGCATACTCAACTTCAAGAACTACATAAAGCACAAGGAGCTCGCGTGGGTCAACCTCTCGCTCTCCGTCTATTTTATAGCGTTCAATATGTACTTCGCCCATATCGGCAACTACATGATATATTATCTCGGCTTCTCTGCCGACATGATGGGATACATCGAGGGCGCCGCCCTTGTGCTGGCGATGCTGTTCACTATCCCCTGCACAAAGCTTCTCAACAACAATAAAGCCCCTCTGCTCTGCTTCATTTCAACCGTTCTCAACAGCCTCGGAGTCGGGCTGCTGGGGTTGTTCGTAAGGCCGGAAAACGTCAACACAAATTCAATTTGGAATCCGATGCTTCTGCTCGGCGTGCTGTTGCTCGGCATGGGATATGTGCTGTTTTTGCAGAGCAGCACAGTCTGGGGCAAGCAGCTCTATCCCGAGGACGCAAGAGGTCAGTTTGAGGGAATACGTATTCTCTTCTTCGTGCTCATCCCGATGGTAGTGGCGCCGCTTATCGCAAACCCGATAATCAAAAAGAGCGGAGAATTTGTTGACGAAAACGGTCTGACGGCATATCTGCCTACCTACACTCTTCTGCTCGTCGGCGCGGCTCTCGTTCTGCTGACGGTAATCCCGCTCATCCCGGCAAAGAAATACCACGACAGGCGCATAAGCGAAAAGAAAGCGGAGGGCGGAAAATGAGAAGCGATCTTCCCGTAACCGAGCTCGCCGAAAATGTATATCTGCTAAACGAATTTGACGGCACGAACTGTTATCTTGTCGTCGGCAGCGAAAAGGCTTTGCTGATAGACTGCGGCACGGGCTTTTGCGACATAAGGGGCACAGCCGAAAAGCTCACCGACCTGCCGATAACCCTCGCCGCGACGCACGGACATGGCGACCACATCGGCGGCGCGGGTCAGTTTGAAGAGATATACATTCACCGCGCGGACTGCGAACGGCTCAACAAAGCGCAGATGTCGCTGCTGTTTCGCAAGGCATTTCTCGCGTCAAACGCGCCCGTAAAATCGCACGGATTCAAGACGAGCGACGTAAAGCCCGGCAAGTATAAAACAAAAATCATTCCCATGGACGACGGACATATTTTTGACCTCGGAGGGAAATCCGTGCGAGTAAGACACACCCCCGGTCACTCGCGCGGCAGCGTCGCGTTCATCGACGAGCAGGACAAAATAATATTCAGCGGAGACAATGTCTGCGATGCGCTTTGGATGCAGCTGCCCGGAGTTACGAGCATTGAGGAATGGCTTCCGAGCGCCCGGTGGCTGTACGGCATGAGCGAAGATTACAGAATCTTCTGGGGTCACAGAGTCCCGCAGCTCGAGCGCGGCTACATCGCTCAGGTCATAGCCTGGGGCGAGGAAATAATGGCAAAAAGTCGGGGAAACACAAAGCTGCCGAGGATAACACAGTATCCGAACAGACCCGACGGAATAATCTACCGCACCGACAAAGTATTCAGGAAATGAGGGTAAAAATATGAAAAAGAACATCGCAGGCACCGAAGAAAGAGTATCCGCATCAAGTAAGTTTTGGCTTTGCTCGGCGGACTGCCTTTGCACAACGATAAACAGCCTGCTGACCGGCGGAGGAATGACATATTTCTTCACGAAATTTCTCGGCCTTTCCGAGGGACGTGCGAGCACGGTATGGATGATTTTCGCCATATGGAACGCACTGAACGACCCGCTGTTCGGCTATATCTCCGACCACACAAAGTCAAAGCTCGGGCGCAGAATACCGTATATCAGATACGGCGCGTTCTTCTATTCGCTGACATTCGTGCTGACCTGGATAAGATGGCCGCTCGGGACTTCGCAGACGGCACTGTTCATTCAGATGCTTTCTACACTGTTCCTGTTTGACACGCTTTATACGGCGATTGCAACCTCGCTCTATGTCATGCCCTACACCATGGCGGTATCGAATAAGGCGCGCAGCGGCATCTTCCTTTGGAAGATATTCTTCACGCTTATCGCCATGGCCGTTCCGCTCGTAGTTTTCCCGCTGATAAAGCCGGAGGTCGGCAGCGACCCGACAAAATTCCAGCTGATAATGACGGGAATAGGCGTACTCGCGTTCGTTATAATATTTGCGTCGACCTTCTTCTACAAAGAAAAGGTCACAACAGAGAGCGACAGGAACGAAAACATTTTCAAGGCAGTTATAGACTGCTTCAAGAACCGCTCGTTTGTCGTTTTTGAGGTGCTCTCTTTCACGGTTGTGTTCATTCAGACGATACTTATGCAGGGCGTTATATACTATTTTGACGAATTTGACCTGCCTATGCCGATAGCCTACGGCGCGCTGGGGCTCGGCGCGGTGCTCGGAGTTATTCTGTGGGCGACTAAGGTCAGGACTTGGGGCATCAAAAAATGCGTATTCATCATGTGCTTGATATTCGCCTGCGGCTCTGCGGCAATGGCGATATTCGGCAAGATAAGCGTTATTGCCGTTCTCGGGTTCTTCACTGCCGGAATGGGCTTTGCGGGCGGAATGTACCTCGTTCCGCTGATGAACGGCGATGTTATCGACTACGACGAGAGCGTCGGCGGACTGCGCCGCGAGGGTATGTACGCGGGAGTCAACAGCCTGATAACAAAGCCCGCAATCAGCTTTGCAAACTCCGCATTCCTGCTCATAGCAAAGGCGTTCGGCTATGACACGTCTCTCGCCTCCGGAATGCAGAGCGAATGGGCAAAGCAGGGCGTGCTCGTCGCATGGATGGCGGCGCCCGCCGCGCTGCTCATAATATGCGCAATAAGCCTGCGATTCTATCCCCTCGCAGGAAAGAAATGGGACGAGACCAAAAAAGCCCTCGAGGAAAAACACAGAGGCTGATACTTCTAAGGGGAGCCGACAGATTCGGCTCCCCTGCTCCGCGCACGGAATAATTTTGCGTAACGGGCGATTTTATTGAAAAAAGCTCTTGCAATTTCCGCGACAATAGTATATAATTCTTAAAGCGCTTCGGGGTGTGGCGAAGTTTGGTATCGCGCTTGGTTCGGGACCAAGAGGCCATGGGTTCGAATCCCGTCACTCCGACCATACAAAAAGCCTTGAAACCGTTATATATCAACGGATTCAGGCTTTTTCTCATTTTTGAAAGTTTTCTACAAAACGAAAGTGTCAACAAAAAGTGTCAACAAATTCAAAAAAATTTCGTTGTGTGCTCCTTTTTCTTTGCTCTCTCGACAATATTATTATCAATAGATGAATCGTCAATAGATGAATTGTCAATAGATGAATTTTCGTTATACGTTTGAACGTATACCCCGTGTACGTTTGAACGTATACCCGTATCACGTTTGAACGTATACCCCCTGTAAAGTTTTTTTACTGCCCCCTGCAGCCCTCTTCTTTGGGCGTTTGCAAGGGGCAATTTTTAGAAATGCTTTTTATTCAAAAATGCCCTGTAAGGGGCTTGAAAAGTTTTAGGCATGAAATTATATTGCCATACTTTTTCAGGTGGGTTGTAGGGCAAAAAATCGCCAAAAACGCCACTTTTTAAGGGGGTTTTTTCGAGGGTCTCTTCGAGGGTCTCGATGTCAAAATAAGTGTATTTTTTGCTCGTCCGTTTTTGACATAAAAAACAGCCGCGCCAGTTCTTCGGTGCGACTGTTTTTTTGCCCCTCAGAGCGGTTGCTTTCGCTCGGCGTAAAACTGCTGTACTTCGCGTTTTTGAGCCTTGAGGGGAGTTATTTTGCTGTTTTTGAGGCGTAGCGCGGGCAATGAATGAGGGTTGCAATGTGCGACTGCTTGCAGCTGTTAGCGCAGTGTGTGCAAATTTTATTATAGCTCATTCGCCCTTTCTCGTTGAGAAAAAGAGACTCTTCACGGAAAAATTTCTGTGACCTCATTCACTATCACCTCGAATCGCCTGCGGCACGATTTTTTCAAACATTTCGTTATTTCTGAGCGCGATTTCGTGCGTTTCTCCGTTCGGAGTCAATGCAGTGTTGTAATAGCTGCGCAGCATATCGAAGCCTTTAAGCTTTTCAGATTCTTCGGTAACGCGGCGTGAAACCTGTATGCCGTTCTTTTCAGCTCGTTCAAGTATAAGCTTCTGAAAGCTCGGATTGCCCGCGTTACGGTCAAAAAGCTCTACAATGTCGCGCTCGGTCAGTGATATTCCACTATCCAATACGGCACGGTCAGGCACGGTAAGAGCCTCCGCTGTAGGCGTGTACAACTTTTTCAGCCGTTCTGAATAAGAAGCCTTTGCCGCGTCAAGGCGGTGATTTGCTTCAAAGAGAAGATTCTGCCTCTCGGCTCGGAGTGCTTTCATCTGCGCCTCATAGCTGCTCTTGTGCCAAAGATTGCGCTCGCTTTCGAGCTTTTTAATCTTTGCGTCAACATCGTGAACCTTGTTGAGGCTCTCGACGGCAATTGTTCTGATTTTTTTAGAAATTGTCATGTTGTATCTCCTGTAAAAAATATTTTTTATCGACTTCCGGGAGTTCAAAGTCAAGCTCAGAGAAGTTCATATCGACTTCGGGGAATTCAAGGTCAGGCTCAGGGAAGTTCATATCAACTTCGGGGAGCTCAAAATCAAGCTCAGGGAAGTTCATATCGACTTCGGGAAGTTCAAACAACTCCGAGAAGTCTATATCGAGAGGGAGTTCAAAGTCAAACTCGAACTCATTATCCTCACCGCGCTTTTCCCGCGCTTGGTTAGCCATTGCTAACAGCTCCTTTATGTGTTAAAATTATATATACGCTGTTGCCGCTGATAACTCGCAGCCCTCCATGTGGAAGAGTGCAGACGGTTATATCTGCGGTCTGAATAAGCGTTCGTGCTGTTTGCTGTTCGGTCTTTTTGACGCGATGAGCGACAAGCACATACTGTGAATTGTGGGCATCGATTATAATTCGGTGTCCACTTTTTGTTATTTTTACATTCGCGTCATTAACGAGCGTGCGCGGTGTCTGTGCTGCTACAACACTCAGAGCGCAAGTAATGATTGATATAATTATCAACACTATTAAAATTGACATCGTTATTCGATATAGAGCCGTCATGACCAATCGCCTCGCTTTAATGCGTCTGCCGCTGCCTTTGCAGCGTCTTGTGTGTGTCGGGCATGAGCTTCAAGTGTTTTAATAAAACGCCGTATTTCAAGCTCGCCGACTGCTCCCGCTGCGGGCATAAAATATCCGCCGCTCCTACAACTCGACAAAATCGGAATTCCCTCTGAACGCTCCTGCGCTACAAGCAGCCTAAGCTTTCTCGTATCAGGAATATCCAGCAGTTTACAGAGTTCTTTAGCTGTAATTCCATTTTCTTCGCCTTTAGGCAATATTTCTGAAATTATAAAAAATCAATCCTTCCTATTTAAAAATTCGGTTCATTTAAATAGCTGTCAAAAAGGTCGCCAAATAGCGTTTTAGGTGTCAAATACTGTTTAAAATCTGTATCGCTCCACCGACGACATTTTTTATCAATGACGGCAAAAAAGTCTTCAATAGTGTAGTCTGCTTCGCTCATTCGAGCCGCGATATATTTTTCAGCATTTTGGGGTGTAAAGCTCGCCCCAGTGCGCCTGTTTAGGTGGTCAACAATTAGTTCAACGATTCGTGGGTCGATTCGTTCATTGTCATTCTCATTGTCATTGTCATTCTCATTCTCATTATCATTTCTTGTAATGTATGCAACAAAATCTTTTACGGTTTTATTTAGGTTGCCACACTCGTTCAACGAACTAACTACAAAATCCAAGAGGCTTCTATCTCTAACATTCTTTGCCTCTTTTTTCAGGCAGTCAAAAACGGGCTTTCCACCTTTAACGATAGAATATTTGAGGTAGTTTTTGAGTGCGATTTCTTTTGTTGCCTGTGAAAATTTGATAACGCCATAACAGTTTTCAAATCGGTCAATCAGAGATTTAACCGCTTCGGGCGAGTAGCCAAGTTCACACGCCATTATTTTGGGGCTTATGGGATAAATACCAAGTTGTGTTGTGTGTGGATTTGTCATCAAATACAGATAAAAATACTTGTCTTCGGGTGTATAGTCTTCGAGTATTTTATCATCAAGCCAAAATCCAATATCAACTACTCGTTTAATGCTTGCTGTAATATTCGTTGTTCTCGCCTCCCAAACTTTCCAAAACTGAGCGGGCAATATAGGCACGATTGCCTGCCATTAGTGCGGGAATTTTACCTGTCTTTACGAGCTTTCGCAGTGTTCCCTCAGACGCGTAGCCTGCCGCCGCTGCCTGTCGAATTGTTAAAAGTATCAAATGAATGTTCCTCCATAAAATATTTTTTTGAAAGCTTTCGCGTGCGTTTTTGCTTTCTTTGATTTAATTGTAACATATTGCGAACAAATGTTCAAGTGCCTGTAATGATTAAATTTCACTAAATAGAGCAATATTTACGGGACTGTTTTTGTGCAATATATAGCGTTATATATCTTTTTTTGCACTTTGTAAACAGTTTATCGTTAAACTAATCACAATAAAAAAAGGACGCTTTTTATGTCGTCCTTTTCTTGATTTTATTTTCAGTTTCCAAACAACGCCTCATCAACTGCCGCAGCTGTTTTCCGCTGTTGTTCCTCAGAAACGCCAGTATAAAATTGCAGTGTTGTTTGCGGGTCTGCGTGTCCTAAAAGCTGTTGAACTTCCTTTAGCGTTGCGCCGTTTTCGATTGCAAGGTTGCGCTGCTGTGCCGTAAATCGTGCGGGCTAACCGTTCTCAAATCGTGTCGGGTTTCAAAACGCCGCAGCCAGCGCGTAGCATTGCCAGGATTTATAGCCTCAAATGGGTCTGAGGGTGAGCAAAAGACAAATGAGTTCGGCAATAAATTACACTGCAATGCCGTTTCGCGCTCGGTTCTGAGTGCCGTTAAAATTGCATTTAAACGCGATGTAATAGGCACGGTGCGTTCTTCTCCCGTCTTTGTTTTTCCGATGTTTATTCGCCCTCCTGCGACTGTAACATTGCGGGAAACACGGATTTGCAGTTTTTCGCCGTCAATATCGTTCCATTGCAGCCCGCACGCCTCGCCTCGTCTCAGGCCTGTTGTGAGAAGCAATAGCACAAACGCTTTCCAATATAGCGGCTCTCCCTCAAGGCAAGCGATAAATACGCGTGCTTCTTCGGGCGTAAGGAAGTCGATTTTCTTTTTTTCGCGGTGCGGCTTCTCCTTTATGGAAAGATTTTCGCACGGGTTTTCTGTGATATATCTCATTCGGCGTGCATAGCCGAGAATGTTTCTCAGTGTTGCATAGTCGTGTTTAACCGTAGCACTGCTGAGGGGTTGCCCGCTCTGCGTTTTTGCCTCGTTGCGGAGATGATTCAAAAATCTTTTTATTTTTTCACCTGTTATCGCTATTAACTTTTCAGAGCCGAAGAACTCCAATGCGGGCTTACTTGTATACTCAAAAAAATCAATTGTGCTCGGCGTGTGTGTGCCGTCAAGAACGCTATCTTTCCACCAATGATTTTTGGTAAAGTCGGCAAAAGTAATTTTTGTACGGTCTGTTTTATCGTGCGATTGCTCCCACTGTGCCTTTTGCGTTCTTTCCCACTCATCGTGCAGCCGTTCAACCTCTTTTCGCTCTCGTGCGGGGGTCAAGCCCTCCGGGCGTTTGATTGTTTTTGTGCGCCAAACCTGTTTATACTGTTCGTCGCGTCCAACGCAAACTCTGAATCTATATGAACAAACCTCGCCATTCTTGTTTGTACGCTCTTCAATCGCCATTTCAAAATCCTCCAAGTTCAAAAAGTGTCAACAAAGTGTCAACAAATATACAAAAAGATACTTTATGATACAAGTATATTATATCACGAAAACGCTTATATATCAACGGTTTTCATTAAGATATCAAACGATATTTTTTGTAATGATTTTAGTTCGGGACCAAGAGGCCATGGGTTCGAATCCCGTCACTCCGACCATATAAAGACACCATTGAAATCTGAACCCTCAAATTCAGACTCAATGGTGTTTTTATTATAAAACCCAGTATTTATGCGGCTTTTCGAGGTCGCATTTTCTTTTTGCCAGCTGGACTAAAAACAGAAAAACTGAAATTCGACAATTAGAAGATTAAAAAGCAAACCTTTTCAAACCTATCAGTCTATCTGCACGTGTCTCATAAATTCCCCAATTTCAAGGCGTATTCCTCTTCCTTTTGTTCGGGAGTCTTGTATTGCAGTTTCCTGTGCGGACGTTTCGTATTGTAGAAAATTATGTACTTGTCCACCGCACTTCGAAAGTCTGATTCCGAGCGATACTTGGTGCGATATAACTCCTCCCGTTTCATAGAAGCAAAGAACGATTCCATTACGGAATTGTCATACGGCACATGCGCACGTGAAAAGGAGTGTGTGATGTTCAGAGACCGCATATAATCATTCATTGTTTTGGATCGGTAGTTGCTGCCACGGTCGGTATGGAAAACCAAACTTGAATCCGGCTGACGTGCTTTATATGCAATTTGAAAGGTTGATTTTACAAGCTGTGTGCTGTTGGTCTTGCTGATCTTATATCCCACGACCATGCGCGAGAACAGGTCAATGATTACGCAGATATAATAAGCATTTTCGCCGTACTTGAAATATGTAACGTCGCTGACCCACACTTCATTCAGCTTGCACGTGTCAAACTCTTGGTTAAGGTGGTTTTTATATTTACGCCCCTCGTCCTCGTATAGTTTCTTGGCACTTTGCCGTATACTGACCAAACCCATATCACGCATAAGTGTGCGCACCATTTCGTTGCTGATTTTGAACCCTTCGCTTTTCATAACTGCCGCAATTTTAGCAGCACCGAATACTTGATTGCTTTCATCAAAGATTTCCTGGATACGAAGCCGTAATTCTTCACGGCGTTTCGCATACCACGTGTTATCCTTTTTGTTGCGAAGTACGTGGTTATAAAATGTTCCGCGGGGAATATCGAAAGCATCACAGATCACGTGCACATTGTATTTGCCGTAAAGCTGTTCGGCAGCGTATAGCCTTTGCCTCAAAGGTGCCTTGGGTGTGCAGGGCGCAGATTTAAGAATTTCAACAATGCTCTCCAAACGTGCGACTTTGTTTTCAAGCAAATGAAAATTGCGGATACTGACTGTCCTTCGGTTATCGGCTTCCTGTTCCTCGCGGTAAGCTCGTAACCAACCGTAAAATGTACTCTTGGGTATGCCGGTGTCGGCGAGGATATGCGTCGACAGCTCACCGGATATAACACGGTCAATGACCGCTTGCTTTTCTTCTTGGGTGTATGTTCTCATATTTTCAACTCCTATATTGAATGCATTGAAATAATTTTACGACATTTTCTGTAGGAATTGAAAGAAATGTGGAAATATGATATAGTTAGAAAAACAATCATTTTTATTTGATAAAAAGATTCACGACTTTTTATTAATTATAAGACCAACGCCGGAAAAAACGTACTTAATGGGTGAAAGCGCTTTTAGGTCTGACAAGGGAGGTGAACAACATGGATGATCTGAGAATCATAGAACTCTACTTTGAACGGGATGAGCAGGCAATCAAGGAAACGGATGCAAAGTACGGCAAGCTCTGCCACAGTATTGCCTATAATATTCTGAACAATCACGAGGATTCGGAAGAATGTGTCAACGATACATACGTGGGAGTGTGGAATGCAATTCCGCATACAAGACCGAGTAATTTTATGTCCTTTGTCTGTAAGATTGCGAGAAACCTGTCTCTGAAGCGGTTGGAGTTTATGAAGCGTGAAAAACGGTCAGCGGATGTAATGTTGTCCCTGGATGAACTGGAATCGGTACTGCCGGATGATCGGTATGCCCCCGACGTGAGTGACGAGGACGTAGGCAAACTGGTCAGCCACTTCCTGCGCACACAAAAGGAGGACGTGCGAAATGTCTTTATCCGGAAATATTTCTACTTCGATTCTATCGGAGAAATTGCAGAGCGCTTTGGGTTTACCAAAAGTAAGGTCAAAAATATGTTGTTCTACACCCGAAACAAACTAAGGGACTATCTCATTAAGGAGGGCGTTGAAATATGAAAATACCGAGATTTTCTAATGCCATCGGTAACCTCGATGAGGATCTTGTCGAGGCGGCAGCAGAATGCAAGAAAAAACAAAATCATTTGCTCAAATTGGGTTCAATAGCAGCCTGCTTTGCCGTGATCATTGTTGTAGGCGCGCTTGTTCTTCCATCGCTTTTAGGCGGCGAACCTACACCAGGAGGCACAAACGATAGGTATAAAGACATTAACATTATGGCAGGCGAATCAGGAATTGTATGGCCATGGGAATATCAAACCGTTTTTGAGAAATACACTGAAGTAACAATTGACGGTATTGTATACCGAAGTCACGGTCGCCTTGTGTCTGAAGAACTCCTTGGCGATTTGATTGGAACATATACCGTATTGGGCATTGACGAAATTGAAGGAGATAGATACACTGAAAAATTTGAAGTGTATCAGTTAAAATATGCCGATAAGAGCCAGCTTGTCGCCGTGAGGATGGAAGGTAGTTGTTATACCTTCAAGAGGGATAATTATGAACCTCCGCACACGCTCGGTGAGCTCTTCAAGCTGGTAGACCTCCCAAAAGCAATTGAATTGAAGCGGTTCTCTGTAAACGGCGACAGTCCGAACAAAAAACACTATACACTGAGCAATGATGACTATGTATGGGAAGTTCTTGCCGGATGCGAAAATGCACCATTTGTTGAGGATGAGAAATGGGTTGCACATGATAGAGAGTATTACAGTTTTACGATCACATCTGAAACTCTCGGCGTATATAAAGTTGCCATGTATGTTACTGTAGATGGCTATCTGTGGACAAACGCTTTTAATTACCAATACCTCTTCAATATCGGAGAAGATGCAGCCAGTAAGATTATCAAATATGCAAAAGAGAATTCCACCGAAGCAGAGTATGAGCCGTATCAGAATACCATTGTCGGTAAGATTACGGAGATAACCGATGAGTATATTCTGTTAGACGATTCCATTCTCTGCGCCAATCCCGATGACGGAATCACGTACAAAATCCTTCTGAATGATCTGCGCATCTCCCGTTATGCAGAAAGCGGAGCTATCCGAGTGGGAGAAAATGTTCAGATAACATACGAAGGCGAAATTGACGAATCGAATACCATTGACAGTGCCATTTCCGCATCTGACGTGGTAATCTCCGGCGGGGATGTTCTTATTCCCGAATAATAAAATAAAAGTCGCATATATGATTAACCGAATATAAGTTTTTGCGAGAGTTCGAAGTCATACGCAAAACTGCCGAAAATATCTTTTTCGTAGCCCATAGACATGCGAAAGCCTTGATTCTTAATGGTTTCAAGGCTTTTTTCATTTCTATTGCAATGCACCCAAAATGAAATCCGTAGTAACCCTGTAGTAACAGCCGCTTTTACCTGTGCAAACATTGCTTGATTTTCAAAGCATATAATGTTATAATACAATTAAAGAGTCTCCGGCTCTATATCCTATTTCACGCGGCTCTCGGTCTGACCGGGAGCCGCGACTATAAATGAAAAAACCGGGCAGAGGAAAATCCCCTGCCCGGTTGTGTTTTAAATCGCTCCGAAGAGTTTGAGAATCTGTACGATCGCCCAAGCTCCGTAAAGTCCGAACAAATTAAGCAGATTATAGATGATTGCTGTTATCATTTCTCCGCCTCCTCTGAATCGATACCGGGTGCCTCGTTTGCAAATCCCTGATTGTGCAAATACTCATCTGCCGCTATGGCAGCTCCGGTGAAGCTGTTGTTTTTCCAAAAGTTTACAACACCTACGATAACCGACGCAGCAACGCTGATTATCATATATAGCTCCTCATTGTCAATATGTATCGGGGCTTTCCAATGGCCGCAAGAATCATGTTGACAACAGTAATTACCATCAGTACAAGTCTAACCCATGTGCTTGCCTTAACTTTGCTGATGTTTCCGATAATGTCTTTTACCTTGTTCATAAATTATTTTTCCGTTATTTAAGTATGTATGCGATAAAAGCTCCTGCGAGCGCGGCGATGATTGCCATGATAAGACTTTCCCAGCGTTTGCCCGGTTTGCCTTTGAGGCTGTCTATCGATTCGCGCACGCGGCCGAGTTCCACAAGCACATTATCAAGCTTTTCTGTGATCCGCGCTTGATTTACTTCCGCCTTGTTTGTACGGCTGTAGAGGATTTTTATATCTTCCTCGCATTTGCTAATACGCGCCGAAATCGATTCAAAATCCATATCACACCACTTCCGAGCTCGTCACGGCTATCCTTGACATTGTGCTTTCGCAACTTCACCCACGCAGGAATGCGCTGACCCGTGGCATATGCAAGAGGTTATAGACGGTTGCGGAGCAGGATATCAGACTCAGAAGCGCATACAGATATTATTCAACCAACTATACCGCTGGTGCATAAATCACGATGCAATACAAAAAATTTATGCCGAACAGGTGACAGTCACGGCGAAAGAAGCACCTAAACCGCAAGCGGCGTTCTCGTCCGAAGAAGTCGCCAAGCTTTGGAGCTCGTTAAATCAGCACGAATATATATCAATAATCCTAATGTTAATATACTCGGGCGTTCGAATCTCGGAGCTGCTTGACCTCAAAAAGGAAGATGTAAACCTTGAAGAACAGTGGTTCAGCATCCGGCACTCCAAAACAGAAGCGGGCGTTCGAGCTGTCCCTATAGCGGATAAGGTTCTCCCATTTTGGCAGAGCTTCATGGACAAGTCAAAAAGCCCGTATGCAGTGCGTACCGAGAGCGGACAGAAATTAAGCTATGACAACTTCATAAAAATCTATTGGAATCCGCTGATGAACGAGCTGAATATGAAGCACACGCCACATGAGACGCGGCACACATTTATTTCGCTCACGGTAGCCGCTAACGCGAATCAAACAATCCTCAAGAAGATAGTCGGTCACAAGTCCATAATGAACCTAACTGAAAAGGTATATACTCATGTCGAGATACAGACGCTGCTCAGAGAGGTGAATCTGATTTAATTTGTTAGTTGTGTGTTAGTTGTAGCGAGCAAAACAGGCGATTTCAGAGCACCTTAAAATGAGTAAAAGCCTTGAAAACATTGAGTTTCAAGGCTTTTACTGTTATGGCTGGGATGGCTGGATTCGAACCAGCGAATGACGGAGTCAAAGTCCGTTGCCTTGCCGCTTGGCTACACCCCAAGATATATGCAATATATAAAAAACGCAAAACATTTCTGCTTTGCGTTGGTCTGCTGGGGTGGATAATCGGATTCGAACCGATGACCTCCAGGGCCACAACCTGGCACTCTAACCAACTGAGCTATACCCACCATTTATTCTGCTGCGGGCACATCGAAAGACATACCCGCAGGCGTGGCGCGCTTGAAGGGACTCGAACCCCTGACCCACTGCTTAGAAGGCAGTTGCTCTATCCACCTGAGCTACAAGCGC
>ERZ779852.1432-NODE-1432-length-22386-cov-6.483319_pt1 | contig 22386 bp, 21 predicted proteins | sample MGYA00511559_ERZ779852 | MGnify/ENA primary metagenome ERZ779852 (study PRJEB29588, sample SAMEA2157977) | human gut metagenome | biome: human gut; feature: human-associated habitat; material: faeces | place: Denmark | collected 2008/2010 ...
TTCCACCGGCTGCGGCGGCTGTGGCTGCGGCTGCAACTAACCGTTGACCCCACGCAAAGCGCACAAAAAGGGAGCCGTCCGGCTCCCTTTTTGATGCTGATTTATTCTTGAGGCGGCACACCCTTTTCGATCAGATCGGCAATTGCCGACGTCACGCCGTGCGGCAGGGTGCGCTGCGCCGCTGTCATGTGAGTACGCAGCGCATCATTATCCAGCAGATGCCGCACCGCCTTGATTGCTTCCCGTACATTTTCGCTCCCCAATGCCATACCGTATCGGGTGAAAAATTCCAAATTGCGGCTTTCGCAACCCGGAACGCTCAGCATCAGTACGGTGGGCACCTCTTTCTGCGCCAGCTCGGTACAGGAAAGTCCGCCGGGCTTGCCTATCGCGACATCGGCTGCCGAATAGTAAAGATCCATGCGATCGGTGAAGCCCACCGGATACAAGCGGTCGCGGTAACGGGCAATGCGCCGCAGATCCTTCAGATCTCCTTTGTTTTTACCACAAATAACTACTACAAAAGCGTCCCGCGGCAGACGGCGCAGCAGCTTCATTGCCATCTGGATCATCGGGCCACAGCCGATGGAGCCGCTCATGATAAGCACCATTTTTCCGCTTTGCGGCAAATGCAGCTGCCGACGGGCAAGAGTCGTCTCCACATGGGTCGCCATTACCGGCGCTGTGGGGATCCCCAGCGGCAGCACCCGCTCCTCCGGGATTCCCCGACAAGTAAATTCCGGTATCAGCCGTTTATCCGGAATCACCCAGTAGTCCGGTGTGATCTCATCGACGCACGGGCTGCAGGTGTAGTCGGTGGCAATAAAATAAAACGGCTTTTTATATTCATATTTCCGGCGCAGCCCGGTCAGCATCTCTGCCGGAAACACATGCGGCGTTACAATGGCATCAAAACCATTCTGCTGCAGGTAACGGTACAGCCGCGGTACGCAGACGGCGTTCATCTTGTACTCGAAAGAGGTCTCGTCCTCCCCCAGCACCCGCTCCTCTTTTTTACGGTAAACCATACCATATATTTTAGGAAAATAGCGGTAGGCAATGGTGTGCAGATGACTGACCGCCTCCGAAAAATGTTTGGGGCCAAAGGAGAGCGCATCTGCCACGGTACAGGTGTGTCCGCGGGCTTCCAGCTCCCGCCGCAGTGCGGCAGCAGCAGCATTGTGTCCGCCGCCGGTATTACAGGTCAAAATCAATACCTTCATGCCGTTTCCGTCCCCTTTCTCTGGCAGCGCCGCAGCAGGGTACACAGACGAGGGCGGTTGTACCGCTGAATGATGATGCAGGGAATATGGGAAAGACCGTACAGCAATACCACCAGCACCGCCATTGCTCCGTGGGCAAAAACAAATACCAGCGGTGTTGCCAGCATCAGCACCCAATGAATAAGCTCCGCCACGCAGGTCTCCTGCAGCAGACGAATCGTATTTTCGGTATCGTTTTTACCGCGAATGGTCTTGGCATATTCATGCCCGCCCCAACGGCTTTTATCCGGCATCTTATCTTTCCATTTGCGAATCCCCAGCTTTTCATAAACCTTTCCGTTTTGTTCCCATGCACATGTCTTGTAGGGGAAGCGATCCCAATGGAACCACCGGCGGGGCAGCAGCTCCCCGATGATCCCCCCGCTGACGCCCAGTGCGGCAATCACGCCCACCGAAATAGACGCCTGTAACGCCGCCTGCGGTGCAAGCAGCCATAATATCCCCAATATCATCGCTACGGCAAGGCAAATCAGGATCGGTGTCAGCAGCGTCATAATACAGCTCTCCTCTTTTAGCATTTTTCAAAAAAGTTGTAAAAAGTATTATATCATCATCGCCTCCGGTTTGCTATCACAAAGTGTTAACAAAACCCCTGTTTGGACAAAAAACTTATTTTGTCCATCGTTTTGCAAGAAATCTCCGGCTTTTCCCACAATAACGACCATCTTGTCTTGTTTGTTTTTCCAAATTTATATATACATCTATATAATTCTATTGACTCACCGTTTTGATGGAAGGTAGAATAAACAGGAACACAGTCAAATCTAATACTTAGAAAGGAAAAACAACCATGAAGCATCTTGAGCTTGCCAAGTACATCGACCACACCCTTTTAAATCCTTCCGCCACCCCCAATGATATTCTGACGATTTGTGAGGAGGCAAAGCATTATAAAACCGCTTCGGTCTGCGTCAATTCCTGCTATGTACCGTTGGTGCATCAGGCATTGTTGGGCAGCGGAGTAATGACCTGCTGCGTAGTCGGGTTCCCTTTGGGCGCTATGTCCACCGAGGCAAAAGCCGAGGAGGCACGACTTGCCGTACAGGACGGCGCTGAAGAAATTGACATGGTACAAAATATCGGCTATGTAAAATTCGGTGAATGGACAAAGGTAGAGCAGGATATTGCCGCTGTGGTAAAGGCTGCCGCCCCCGCACAGGTTAAAGTAATATTGGAAACCTGCCTGCTGACCGAAGAAGAAAAAATAAAATGCTGCCGCCTTGCCAAAAGCGCCGGCGCTGCCTTTGTCAAAACATCTACCGGTTTTTCCACCGGAGGGGCAGTTGCTGCGGACATTGCCTTAATGCGCCAGACCGTCGGCGCTGATATGGGTGTCAAGGCCTCCGGAGGTATTCACTCTGCGGAAGAAGCACTTACCATGTTGGAGGCAGGAGCCACCCGCATCGGCGCCAGTTCCACCAAGAAAATTGTTGAATAAAGATCGCTTTTGATAGGGACGCACTTGCAATCTTATCAAGAAAAGCTATGCTTCCCCATAAGAAAAATCTTAGGATCTCTCTTCCCAAGGTTTTTCTTATGGCAGTTTGCAAAAATCCGTCATTCATCATTTGTATATTAAGATGAAATATGTATAGACATATTGACAAATAGGTTCAGTCATCTATACTATAATCAATAAAAAAATTCTACGAAATACGCAAAATCTGTATAAGAGCAATAAGCATACCGCAATAACGAAAGGAATTCTACCATGACGGATATTTTTTCTTCCATGCTTAGAACTTCAGCCCCTATCCTGCTTGCCGCACTGGGTGGACTGCTGTGCGAAAAAGCAGGCGTGCTCAATCTGGCTTTGGAGGGCATGATGCTGTTTGGAGCCTTCTTTGGTGTAATGGGTTCTTACTATACCGATAATGCCTATTTGGGTGTACTCATCGCCCTGCTTTCCGGTGCTGTGCTTGGTATGATCTATAACCTGTTTGTAGAGCGTTGGAAAGCCGATGCCATGATTACTTCTATCGGCATGAACAGTCTGGCACTGGGTATGACCTCCTTCCTGAAGCGCAGCATCTTCGGGGATTCCGGCATTATCATGGGTATTTCCGGCATTCCCAAGCATAACAGTTCCTTTCTTTCCTCCATTCCTGTCATCGGTAAAATATTAGGCGGGCAAACCACATTGGTTTATGTTGGATTGGTTTTAGTCATCGTCCTGCACTTTTTCCTGTTTCGCACCCACACCGGCATCAATCTGCGTGCCGTAGGTGAACGCCCGTTGGCTGCGGCTTCCGCCGGCGTTTCGGTTTCCAAGTATCGCTTTATCGCTCTTACGGTAGGCGGCGCTCTGTGCGGTTTGGCTGGCGCCCACCTTTCACTGGGGTATGTTACCATGTTCTCCGAAAATATGACTGCCGGACGCGGCTTCTTCGCCTATACCTGTGTTGCCTTCGGGCAGGCAAATCCCCTGCTTGTTATGCTTGCCAGCTTTATTTTCGGTCTGGCAGAAAATCTTTCCTATCTGTTGCAGGGTGCAGCAATCCCCAGCCAGATCATCTTGATGGCGCCGTATCTCTGTACCATTCTGGCACTCATCTTCCGTAATTTCAACCTGAAAAAGAGCCTTGCCCCATGCTCTAAGAATAGAGCAAAGCTTTTCTCAGCCAAGGAAAAATAATTATTTATTAAAAGGAGGACTCTCCCATGGCTACACCGCTGAAAAACATTTTAGACTTTACCGGACGCACCGCTATCATTACCGGCGGCAGCTCCGGCATCGGTGTCGGAATCGCCAAGCGATATGCCGAGACCGGCGCAAATGTCGTTATCTCCTACTTTACTGACAGCCTGAAAGATGCTGCCGAAAAGGTGGTTGAGGAAATTCATGCGATTGGCGCGCCCGCTATGGCAGTTAAGCTGGACGTCCGGAAACCGCAGGAAAGCTGCCGAATGGTGGAGGAAGTTGTTGCCGCCTTTGGTGGTGTAGATATTCTGGTCAACAATGCCGGTATTTACCCGCACCAGAAGGTACTGGAGTGCACAGAAGCGGAATGGGACGATATGATGGACAGCAACCTCAAAGGTGCTTTCTTCTGCTGTCAGGCATGCGCCAAGCAGATGATTCGTCAGGGGAACGGCGGCAACATCGTCAATATCATTTCCATCAATGGCTACCGTCCTTTGGCAGATAGTGTAGCATATAGTGCTTCCAAGGCCGGTCTTGCCATGACTACCCGCAGCCTTGCGGTAGAATTGGGTAAATACGGAATTCGCGTCAACGGCGTTGCACCCGGACTGATGGACGGACCCATGCTTGATGAAAATGTCCCCGGCTGGCGGGAACGCTTCTGCTCCCGCGCACCTGTTGCCCGTTTGGGTCTGCCCACCGATATCGCTGATGCTTGTATCTTTTACAGTTCCGATCTTTCTGCTTGGATCACCGGTGAGATAACCATGTGCGATGGCGGTGTCATGCATGCCGAAGCCTATTAAGGAGGTCAATTATGGATCTGTTTCGTTTGGACGGTCGTACCGCTATCGTAACCGGCGCAGCCGGTGGCTTGGGACGTGGCATCGCACTGGCTCTCGGTGAGCGCGGCGCCAAGATTGCAGTCTGCGATTTGAAGGAGGAGGCTCTTTCCGAAACAATGGCTGCACTAAAGGAACGCGGAATCCCCGCTATGGCTTTAGCCTGCGATGTTTCTGATCCTTCCTCTTTCGACGAGGTTATGCGTCGAACTGAGGAAACGCTCGGTTTTGCCGATATTTTAGTCAACAACGCCGGTATCACACGCATGCAGGATTTCTTTGCCGTCGGCGTTGGTGATTTTAAATCAATTTACGAGATTAATGTGTTCGGGCTCTTCCGCTGCACTCAGATGTTCGCCGAGGCGCTGCGGGAGAAAAAGCGGGGTGGCCATGTGGTCAATATTGCCTCCAACGGTGCCAAAAAGACCTATGCAGATCAGGTGCATTACTGCTCCAGCAAAGCCGCTGTTGTTAATATGACTCAGTGCATGGCGGAATGTCTTGCCCCCTATGACATCAATGTTAATTCCGTTTGCCCCGGTGCGGTAGATACTGCCATGCTGCGCGCCTGCATGGTTGCCACTGAGGAGCAGACAAATGGTGCCGTAACAGTCGCTGACTGTGAAAAAACGTGGGGACCTGCCCAGCTCGGCTTCCGCCTTATCGAGCCTGAGGAAGTCGGTCGCATTGTGGCATTTCTCTGCTCACCCGCCGGTGCCATGATTCGCGGACAAGCGCTGAATGTTGACGCAGGCACCACCCGTTACTAATGGATCCGATTTGAACGGCAGTTCAAATGAAATAAAAGGAGGATAATTCAATGAAGAAATTTGTAGCGACCCTGCTGGCATGCATTATGCTGGTCACCCTGCTTGCCGGCTGCGGCAACAATCCGGCCCCCACCCCCAACAACGGCGGGAATACGACCGATGACAAGCTGAATGTCGTAGTCGTTGTTACCGATGCGCTGGGCGGCGGCGGTACCCCCGATGACATGAACAATTACCTCAAAAAGGCTGTGGCGGACTTTGATAATGTCAACGGTTCCATCTACGAAGCCACTGATGCCTCTCAGTACGAGGAGGTGCTGCGCACCTATGCACGTGAGGGCGTTGATCTTATTATCACCGCATTCCCTCAAATGGTCGAAGCTGTCACCACCGTAGCCGGTGAGTTCCCCAATGTTAACTTCGCCATCTGTCTGCCTCTCACTACCATTGATCTTCCCAACGTCCGCTGCGTTGAATTCGCCTGCTGGGAACTGTACTATCTCGCCGGCATGGTCGCGGGCTATATGACCGAGAGCAATCAGGTCGGTCATGTGCTGGGCGCCGAGCAGAGCGCACTTATCGCCAACGATAACGCCTACATCGACGGTCTGAAGGCTGTCAATCCCGATGCCACCGTTCGCGTAGTCAACGCCAACAGCTTCTCTGATCCCGCTGCCGGTAAAGATGTTGGTCTTACCCTCATCTCTCAGGGCTGCGATGTCATTCTTACTGACTGCTCCAATGCCGCTTCCGGCGTAATCGAAGCCGGCAAGGAGAACAGCGTCTATGTCATGGCAGATTCCGGTGTGCACTATCCCGAAGCTCCGGAATACGTTCTGGGCGATACCCAGTGCAACTATGGCCCCGCTACTTATCAGCAGATTTCCGATCTGGTCGCCGGAAAATGGCAGGGCGGTCAGCAGTATGTAAATCTCAAAAGCGGAAGTATTTCCCTTGCTATCAGCCCCGTTATCCGCGATAACCTGCCCGAGAGCAAGCTTGATGCTTGGGACGCTGCCATGGCTGCGGTTGAAGATGCCAAGACCAAAATCATCAATGGTGAACTTGTCATTGAAATGAATACCACCTGGAACCGCTGATTTTTCACCGTTTGATCGGGCGCGGCTCGCCGCGCCCGACCCCCATTGGAATACATAATCGCCATTTAAGTCTATTGAACAGGGAGACCACTATGCAGGAATACGAATTGGAATTCCGAAATGTGACAAAGAAATTTGGGACCATGCTGGCCAATGACCACATCAGCTTCGGGGTAAAAAAAGGTGAAGTCCATGCCCTGATTGGTGAAAACGGCGCCGGTAAGTCAACGCTTATGAACTGTCTGTACGGTATGCACCGCATGGACGATGGCGAGATCCTCTATCGGGGTGAGTCACTGCACCTCACCTCCCCCCGTGAGACCATGGCTTTGGGAATCGGTATGGTTCACCAGCATTTTATGCTATCTCCTTCCCTCACCGTCGGGGAGAATATCGTTTTGGGCTGCAAGCCCTCCAAAAGTCCCATTTGGGATAAGCGCAAGCTGCAAAAACGGTTGGAGGAAACTCTTGCGGATATGGATTTTGATGTCCCGTTGGACGCTGTTGTACGGGATCTCTCCGTAGGCATGATGCAGCGTGTGGAAATCGTCAAAACACTTTACCGCGGCGCCAAGCTTATTATTTTGGACGAGCCTACCGCCGTACTCACTCCTCAGGAAACCGAGGAATTATTCATCTCCATTCGCAAACTGAAAGAACGCGGGCACACCGTGATCTTTATTTCACATAAACTAAAGGAGGTCATGGCGATCTCTGACCGCATCACTGTGCTGCGTTCCGGCAAAACAGTGGGAACGGTCAATAAGAACGATGTTACACCGGAGGAGCTGGCGCAAATGATGATCGGGCGCCAGCTTGCAGGCATGGAGCGTGAGCAGATTGCGCTGGGCGAGCCTGTCCTTAAGGTGAAAGACCTTACCGTAATCGGCGACCGAAATAAAGCCGAGGTCAATGGGCTTTCTTTCGAATTGCGCCGCGGTGAGATCCTCGGCATTGCCGGCGTGGAGGGCAATGGTCAGACCGAACTTTCCGAGTGCATTCTCGGTATCCGCCGTGCTATGCAGGGCAGCGTGGAAATCTGCGGCACCGATGTAACAAAGGCATCGGTTAATGCCCGCATTGAAAAAGGGCTGGCGTTTATCCCTCAGGAGCGAATGACCGAGGGATTGGCGTTGGGCTGCTCTATTACTGATAATATCATGATCAACCGCCGCAATCAGGAACCGATTCTGCGCCGCGGGATCATTCGCTGGGATAAGGCAAAGGCACTTGCCGAAGATCTGATCGGACAGTACAAGGTCAAGGCCTCCGGCGCTGACGAGCTTTGCCAGAATCTTTCCGGCGGCAATATGCAAAAGGTAATTGTAGCACGGGAACTTTCTGTTTCTCCTCAGCTTGTTATTGCCTGCCAGCCCACCAGAGGCGTAGATATTGGTGCCAGCGAGTATATTCACTCTATGCTGTTAAAGACCAGAGATGAGGGGAATGCCGTACTTCTTATCTCCGCTGATCTGGACGAGGTTATGAAGCTCAGCGACCGCATTTTGGTCATGTTTGAGGGTGAAAAAACCGGTGAAATGACCGGAGCCGAAGCCGATGAAAAAAAGATCGGCAGGCTGATGTTCGGCAAAGAAAAGGAGGAAGCTGTATGAAACTGACCAAAAGCCAGCTTGGGAAAAAAGCCGGTGGTCTTGCGCGCGTCCTGCTTATCATTTTGGCGGCATTTTTACTCAACGCCATTATTCTGGTCGCAACCGGCAAATCCGTCGGGGCAGTTTACAGCTCCCTGTGGAAAGGGATCTTCTCCGATTCCTATAACATCGCCCGCTCTATCCGCTGGTCTATTCCGCTCATATTTACTGCACTGGCATTTCTTGTTTCCTCGCGGGCAGGCGTATTCAACTGCGGTGCCGAAGGACAACTGCTTATCGGTGCCTTCGCCTCGGCGTGGGTAGGGTTCACCTTCCCACAGCTCCCCGGCTGGCTTCTCATTCCGCTGTGCTGTCTTGCCGCCATGGCAGCAGGTGCTTTGTGGTCACTCATCGCCGGCCTTATCATGATCCGCTTTAATGTCAACATTATCGTTGTCACCCTCATGCTTAATTACATCGCCAGCCTTTTCACGGAATATCTCACACGCTATCCTTTTAATGAGGGAGGCAGCCTTGCCTCGGCTGGTTCCACCGCCTATATCTCGCAGAATGCACATCTTACCCGCATCATACCCAATTCACAGGTCACCACATCTCTCATTATCGGGTTGATCGCCTGTGTTGCCATCGCCCTGTTCTGCCGCTATACGCTAAAGGGCTACGAAACACGCATCATTGGTATGAATGAACGGTTCTCCCGCTTCTCCGGCTTGAATGTCAGCAGCGGCAAGCTGCTTACCTTCCTTCTGTGTGGTATGCTGGCCGGCTTGGGCGGTGCCATGGAAACGCTGGGAATCTATCATCGATTCCTCATCGGCTCTGTGGAGGGGTTCGGTTTTGATGGCATTGTTATCTCGCTGCTTGCCAACAATAACCCTCTGTTGGTACCGTTCGCTTCCCTCTTTATGGGTGCATTGAACAGCGGCTCCATCACTGTGGAAATGTTCGGCGGAGTTCCTAAATCCATGACCGATATCCTGATGGGTATTATCATCATGCTTATCACTGTCAAAAACTTCGGCATTGCCGAGAAAGTAAAAAAAATATGGAAAAAAGTCACCACGCGCATTAAAAAGCCCGCAAATGACTTGATATAAAAGAAAAGGAGAACAAGAAAATGGATATGTCCGCACTGAAAAAGTATATTGAGATCTCTCCTGAGGTGCAAGATGCTCTTGACCATAACAAGCCCATCATCGCCATGGAAACCACCATTGTTGCGCAGGGATTCCCTTACCCTGAAAATGTAAAGATGGCACACAGCCTGGCGCAGATTGCCCGCTCCATGGGCGTCGTTCCCGCAACTATCGGTATTCTCCACGGCAAGATTATCGTTGGTATGAGCGATGAACAGGTCGAATATATGGGCAGTCACTGTAAAGAATGCCCCAAAGCCTCCCGTCGTGATCTCGCAGCCATGCTGGGGCTGGGTTTGAACGGAGCCTCCACCAGTGCGTTGGTCGTGCTGGTTGCCCGCATGGTCGGCATTGATATTTTCTGTACCGGCGGTTTGGGCGGCGTACACCGCGGCGCATCGGAGACCTTTGATATCTCCGCCGACTTGGACGAACTGGGCAAGACCCGCTGCATCGTTGTTTCCGCCGGCTCCAAGGCAATCCTCGATCTTCCTAAGACACTGGAATATCTGGAAACCAAGGGGGTAGGTGTTTTCGGCTGGAGAACCGATATTCTCCCCGCATTCTACTCCTCCACTAGCCCTTATAGGGTGGATTACCGTATTGATACTGTTCAGCAGATGGTCGATATCTACCGTGCGCAGGAAGCACTGGGAATTGAAAGCGGCATGATGCTCTGCAATCCCATCGAAAAGGAATTTGAGGTGCCGGAGAATACCATCAATCCTATTATTGAACGCGCAGTTCACGAAGCGGAGGCAGCAGGCGTCCACGGCAAAGACAGCACTCCGTTTATTCTTGCTAAAGTCAAGGAGCTTTCCGGTGGAGAATCCATGCAGGCAAATATCAAGCTGGTGCAAAGCAATGTGCGCCTTGCCTCTGAACTTGCCATCGCCCTCAAGGCGTAACCCGCTATGGATCAGGTTAAACTTGTCTGCATCGGTCATACCACACTGGACGATATTATGATCAGCGAAACCGGCGTAACCTATTTTCGCCAACCCGGCGGCGGCGGACTTCACTCCGCTGCAGGTGCCGCTTTGTGGGGTACCGGTCACGAAATCGGTGTTGTCACCAAGCTGCCTGCAGGCTTTCCGGATCAATATTATGAAGAAATGCAATCGCTTCCTTCCCTTGATATGGAGGGGGCGCACCGCACCGATGAGGTTGGCTTAAAGTTGTGGCTGCTGTATGAGGATCATGGCTATCGTCAGTGGGTCACCCACCACAACAGCTCCTCCCGCGAGGAAGCTGCTCCCCGACCGGATCATATTCCTCCGCGTTATCTACGGCAGGCGACAGGTTTTCATATTGCGCCGCTGCCGCTCCCCAGCGTGGAAGATCTGCTTGCCGCCCTTCCTCAGGATACTATCCTGCAGATTGACCCGCACTATGACTGGTTTTTCCCGCAGTACCGTTCCCGTTGGCTGCCCGTTCTGCGTCGTACGCATATTCTTATGCCCAGTGAAGATGAATTTGTCAAATTCTTCGATATTCCCTATGGGCAGTCCCCGGAACGATATATTCCTTATATGCGCGAGCTGCTGTCAATGGGACCCCGCATTGTTGCAGTAAAGATGGGCGCACAGGGTGCACTGCTTGCCACCGCAGAGAACCCATCGGTCTATCTGGTGCCTACCGCTGCCCGCAAAGAGGACATTGTTGATTTCACCGGTGCGGGTGATGGATTCTGTGGCAGTTTCCTCTATCACTATCTCAGCGGTTTGTCTCCCTTGGATTGTGCCGTCCGCGGCGCTGTCACCTCCTCCCTCGTCTTGGAGGGTTGGGGCGTCCTTCATACGCTGCGTCTGCCTTCCGATGCAGCGGAGCGCAGGCTTGATGAGGTCTCAGAAAGGGTCATAAATGGAATACAACAGTTGGAGCAATGATCTCCCTGCACTGGAGCATTTTTACAAAATCTCCGATGAGGAATGGCATCGATTCCACACAGATCTGCCCATCGATGCTCTTTTACGCACAGCTGAACTGATCAGTACTGCCCGTCAAAAAGGCGGCAGGCTGCATTTTTCCGGCATTGGAAAGGCCTCCTATGTAGCAGCCTACTGTGCTTCACTGTTTTCCTCAACAGGCACCCCCAGCTATGTTTTGCATGGCACCGAAGCTACCCACGGCTCCTGCGGACAGCTTTTTCGGCAGGATATTGTTGTCTTAATCTCCAATAGTGGAAAAACAGAGGAGTTGCTTCGTACTGCAGCAGCGGTTCATGCCATCGGCTGTCAAACCGTTGCCGTTACCAGTAGTTTCGAAAGTCCTTTGGCGAACGGTGCATCATTGACGCTTCCCGCCTTGGTGCGGGAGGAAGGTGGGCCCTTGGGGCGTGCCCCCCGCATGTCAATCATCGCCCAGCTTTATGTCCTTATGGCGCTCAGCGTTCTTCTGCAAAGCCATGTTGGGCAAACTCCGGAGCAATATCTGCGCTGTCACCCCGGTGGTTCGCTGGGACAAAGCGGTATGGGTAAAAAGCCTCTGGTTTAATTCTTTCGATTTCATCTTCTCCTCTATATCCGGCAAAACAGCTCTCATTACTTTTGTCGGTCCATATCAAAAAAGACCGCCTTGATGCGGTCTTTTTTGATATGATATTCTATTAACCAGTGATGTTCTCAGCAGCATCTAGCGCCAGTCGGAAGCTGCCGCTTAGTTGCATCATATCCACCATCAGCGGCATACCATTCCGGTCACAGAAAATATAGTCGATTTTCAAAACTGGAGAGTTAGTGCGCACAGAAAGTGCCGCTGCGAGCTCCGCAGAGGCAGGAACCGCATAGCAGTAGCCGTGCCGATTGGTAAAGGAAAATCCGTACTTTGTCTCCATCATGTCCACCAAAGACATTTCCAAATCCTCTGCCTTTAGCTGCGGTACCACATCTCTGCGGATATATGCCGTGCCCACACCAAAAGGAATCCCATTTGCAAGCCGTACGCGGGAAAGGCGGTAAACCTCCGTTCCTGCTGCTATTTTCAAATACTGCGCTATATCTGCGGTCACCGGCACAATTTCCAGCCGGATATCAGCAATACCGGGGGTCTGCCCCCGCTCCACCAACTGCTGCGTAAAGGTGCGGTTCAAAAAGTAGGAAATATGCACACCGTCATTGCTGCTGCGGAATGTCCCGCTGCCCTGCACCTTTTGCAGCAGTCCCTCCACTACCAAATCGCTGATCGCCTGACGTATGGTACCGCGGCTCACCCCATAAAATTCGGAAAGCTGCTGTTCCGTCTCTATTTTCGTGCCGGGGTCTAACGGTTCTATCTTTGTCCTTAAGTCCTGTTTGATTTGATGATATAGCGACACACCAGGTATCTTTTGCATAACCATACCTTCTTTTGTCATGTTTATTGTCAAAATGACTGTACAAATTTATTGTATCTTTCCCTGCTCACTTTGTCAAGTTTTGAACAATAATTTATTCTTTTTTGACAAAAAAGCGCCTGCTCTTCGTGTGTTTACGAAAAGCAGGACGCTTCCTTTCCCTTTTTCTATACTTATTGATTTGCGGAGCCCCTGTATTCTTCTTCCTGCTTTTGGATATAGGCAGACTCCGGCAGAATATATTTCTCGCGAAATTCCACATACATCTGGCGGAATACCTCGCTGTCGCGCTTCATTTCATTCAGATAGCGGTGGGAATCCAACGCATCGTGCTGCAGCTCTATGACCGCCACGGCAATATTGGAGCAATGGTCGGAGATACGCTCGTAGTCGGTCAGAAGATCGCTCAGAATAAATCCCAATTCGATGGAACAGCGCCCTGCCTGCAAACGTGCCAAATGGTGTTCCTTGATCTCCTTGGTCAGTCTGTCAATCACCTGCTCCAACGGTTCTACCCGGTGTGCCATTTCATGATCCGTATTGATATAGCAATCGGTAGTCAACTGCAGAATTTCCCGCACAGCGGAAGACAGAACCCCCAGCTCCCGTCTTGCCTCTTCAGAGAAGAACAGCGATTTGATTTCCAGCTCCTTGCCAGCCTTTACAAGGTTTACGGCATGGTCACCCAGTCGCTCAAAATCCCCGATGGCATGCTGCATCTTACCCACGCGGCGGCTGTCCTGCTGGGAAAGCGCCTGTGCAGAAAGATACACCAAATAAGCATCCAGCCGGTCCTCATACAGGTCCAGCGTGTCCTCCTGCTGCAATACCACTTCAGCCTCCTGCGCATTATAGGCGCTCACCAGGGTGATCGCACGCTCCAGCGAATCCCGTGCGGTCGCCGCCATGCGGAAGGTGTAATGGTCGCACTCCTGCAGCGCTACCGAGGGGGAACGCAGCAGCAACAGATCGGGCGCATACCGCATTGCTTCCTTGGGGGCAGTCTCGTCCTTTGCCTTTACCAGCCACTTGCCCAGTTTCACCAAATATTTGGTAAACGGCATCAGAATTGCAGTAATGGCAAGGTTATAGATGGTATGCACCATGGCTATGTTCCACGGTGTCACTGCGCTTTGAACAAAAGCCGGACGGAATATGGAGGTCATCAGCAGGTACAGCGGCATACAGATAACCGTACCGATAACCTTGATGGAAAAGTGTATAACCGCAACCCGCTTTGCCTTATAGCTGGTACCGATGCTGGAGATAAGCGAAGTTGCGCAGGTGCCGATATTCAGTCCCATCACCATGGGAATGACCATCTCATAGGTCAGGCTGCCGGTCAATGCCAGCGCCTGCAAAATACCCACCGAAGCCGCTGAGCTTTGAATAACTGCGGTAAACAACGTTGCAACCACCAAACCCAAAAGCGGGTTGCGCAGCCCTGCCAGAATAGCTGAGAATTCCGGCATCTCCGCCAATGGGCTTACTGCATCGCTCATCACCACCATACCGTACATCAATATTGTAAAGCCCACCAGTACGGTGCCGATGCTCTTTTTCTTATCACTGTTGCTTACCATCATCATCACAACACCGATGATGGCAAGAATGGGGGAGAAATTTTCGGGCTTCAGCATCTTCAGCCAGACATTCCCGCTCTGAATTCCCGAAAGAGAAAGGATCCACGCCGTCAAAGTGGTACCAATGTTAGCGCCGAAAATCACATATAGCGTCTGACCGAATTTCATGATGCCGGAGTTGACCAAGCCCACCAGCATTACTGTGACTGCCGAGGAGGACTGCACGGCGATGGTGATGGCTGCGCCCAGCAAAAGGCTGACCCACGGACTTGCCGTCATGGTCTTCAAAAGCTGCTCCAGCTTACCTCCTGCCATCTTTTCCAGATTGCTGGACATTACATTCATACCAAACAAGAAAAATGCCAGACCCAACACCAGTCGCAGAAGCGCAAAAATGTCCATGTTTTATTCTCCTTCAGGGGCATTCCTACCCATTTTTCATCTCCGTATACAAATTTATTGTAACTCATTTTGGGGAAAGATGTCCAGTCTATTTCCTGCAAAGACCTCCTTTTTAGAAACTTTGTGCAGTTGCATAAATATAAGGCAGACTCAGCAGTCTGCCCTATCTCTTTTACCGAACTTTCACCTTGCCCTGCCCTGCCGGTTTTGTGCCTGACGACGGCGTCTGGCACGACGGCGACGGCGTGTCATAAAATACGCGCGCAGAACAAGCAGCACAAGAACCAGTGTCCCCAGCACAATACCGACCCACTTCAGCACGGTCAGCACTGCTGTACCCATCGGTGCAGGCGTCTCCTCCCCGGAGGTATCCTCTGCCGGCGCATAGCTTTCCACGGTATATTCCATCGGGAAGGTGCCGACCAGCTCGCCTCCGCACCAGATCTCCACCTGCGGATCAATGCGCTCTCCTATCTTGTAGCGGCTGGGCATATTGTATTTCAGCGCAATGCTCTCCACGGCAGTTCCCTTTGGCACCAGAATATCCAGATCTCCCGTTGGAGCAATATGTACCATACCGGCTGTTTTGGTCAGACTGCCCACCGGTATATCATAGTTTGCAATCTCCTCGGTTTTTACCGAAACCATGCTGTACCGCTCAAAGCAGTAATCAAAAAGCGCCGCTGTGTCCTTGTATTTGCCCCATTTGTCGCTGCAATCCAACACCACGCACAGCAGCGATAGTCCGTCTTTTTCCGCCCATGTCACCGCTGTATGCTGCGCCTCAGTTGTCCAACCCAGTTTTCCGCCCTTGGCATAGGGATAATAGTAGTCGCTCTCCACCAGCATATGATGGTGGGTTCCTATGTGGCGCTCTACCGGTTTTTTATTGTCAATGGGCAGGGTGTATTCCGTTGCACAAAAGTATTCCTCAAAGCCCTCAACGGTCATCGCCCAGCGGGTAATGCGCGCCATGTCATAGGCCGTGGTATAGTGGTCTTTATCCGGCAGCCCGTGCGCATTGGTAAAATGAGTATCAGAAAGTCCCAGCGCCGATACCTGACGATTCATCAGCTCCGCAAATTCCGCCAGATTTCCGCTTACCGCCTGCGCCACTGCATTGGCACAGTCATTGGCGGATTCCACCATCGCCCCGTACAGGGCGTCCCTCAGTGTAATAATCTCTCCCGGTTCCAGCGCCAGATGGGTGGTATCCCCCCATTTCCATATATCGCTTACTGTCTCCTGCGAGATAGTGATCTTGTCCTCCGGCTTTGCATATGTCAAGCCCAGCGCCGTTGTCAGTATCTTGGTAATGCTGGCGGGATACTTCCTTTCATACATATTCTTTTGCAGCAGCACCTGTCCGGTTTTGGCATCCATTACCACATAGGCGTTGCTGCAGGTCTTCGGTACCTCGTCCTCGGCAGCGGCTGCAGGAACCGCCGCCATCATTCCTATCATCACCGCCAATAGCAGCGCTAAAAATCTCCTCATCGTGTTCATGCTCCGTTAAGATATAGTCTGTTCCCTATTATAGAGCCGTCTCCTGCGAAAGTAAATGAACTGTGCGTGAATTTTGATTGATTTTTTTCGCAGGGTATGTTAGAATAGCGAAGGTGTCCTGAAGAACGCCAAAAGCTGCTGGAATAGCTCAGCCGGTAGAGCAGCTGATTCGTAATCAGCAGGTCGCGTGTTCAAGTCACGTTTCCAGCTCCAAGTCCATAAAAACAAGCCTCTTTCCATTGGGAAGGGGTTCGTTTTTTTATTTTATGTAATCGCCGGTACCAATCAGCGTCCCAAAAATATCCGCATGAAATCCGGTCTGCCATTCACCATATCCCGCCATCTTTCCCATGCTCTTCCAAAATCCCCCTGCCCGTTCCCTTGCAACTTTCTTTCCTTTGTGCTATCCTTTAATAAATATATCCCTTAAAGAAAAGAAGGTGTCCTTATGTCCCTACAGGAATCCGGCGAAATGTATCTGGAGACGATCCTTGTGCTCAGCCAGCGCTCCGGTTTTGTCCGCGCTATAGATATCGGCGAAGAAATGGGCTACTCCAAGCCCAGCGTCAGCCGCGCCGTCGGTATTCTGCGGCAGGGTGGCTATATCCATGTGGCGGAGGACGGCGGGATCACCCTCACCGAGGAGGGCAGAGCCGTCGCCGAAAAGATCTATGAGCGGCACCGTCTGCTTTCCGGCTTTCTTATCAGTTTGGGCGTCGATGAAAAAACCGCCGTCGAGGACGCCTGCAAAATGGAGCATGTCATCAGTGATGCCTCTATGGAGGCAATCAAGCGCCACGCCTTGAGGCGCGGGCAGCAGTAAACGAAGCGGGAGGAAGCACTTATGCATGAGATTAAATGTCCCCGCTGCGGCGAGGTGTTTACCGTCGATGAATCCGGCTACGCCGCCATTGTGGGGCAGGTACGCGATGAGGAATTCCGTCGGGAGCTGACCCTGCGGGAAAAGCAGCTTGCCGCAGAAAAGCAAAAGGATATTGAGCTGGTGCGCACTCAGGCAGCCCGCGCACAGGAGCAGTCCGAAGCAGAGCTTCTCCGGCAGATCGCAGAGCTGAAAGCCGAGCTGACCACCCGTCAGTCCCATCAGGAGCTGGCAATCAAGGAAGCGCTGGAAAAGCAAAACGAAAGCCTTGCGCAAAGGGAACAGCAGATCACCGAGCTGCGTGCCCGACTGGAGAAAGAGGAGCTCTCCCGCCAGCTTGCCATCACTCGGGCGGTAGAGGAGAAAAAAGACGAGCTGACCGACCGTGACCGGCAGATTGTCGAGCTGAACTATAAGCTCAAGGAAGCCGCCACCGAAAGTCTGCAAAAGCAGCAGGCGCTGCGGGAAAACTTCGCCATACAGCTGCGCGCCAAGGAGGAGACTATTGAATATTACAAGGATCTCAAGGCGCGTCTTTCCACCAAGATGGTAGGCGAAACACTGGAGCAGCATTGCGAGACTGAGTTCAATCGTCTGCGTGCCGCAGCATTCCCTTATGCCTATTTTGAAAAGGATAACGACGCCCGTACCGGCAGCAAGGGCGATTATATCTACCGTGAAGCCACCGAGGACGGCATCGAATTTCTCTCCATTATGTTTGAGATGAAAAACGAGATGGATTCCACCGCCACCAAAAAGAAGAATGAGGATTTCTTTAAGGAGTTGGATAAGGATCGTCAGGAAAAAGGCTGTGAGTATGCCATTCTGGTCTCTCTGCTGGAGCCGGACAGTGAATTGTATGGCGGCATCACCGATGTCAGCTACCGTTACCCCAAAATGTATGTCATTCGCCCGCAGTTCTTTATCCCCATCATCACGCTGCTGCGAAGCTCGGCACTGCATACCGTGGAATACCGGCGCCAGCTTGCGGAGATCCGCAGTCAGAATATTGATATCTCCAATTTCGAGGCGGAAATGAATGACTTTAAGTCCCGCTTCGGCCGCAATTATGATATTGCCAGCCGCAAGTTCAAAACCGCCATTGAGGAGATCGACAAAACCATCTCCCATCTGCAAAAGACCAAGGATGCACTGCTCTCCTCTGAGGACAACCTGCGGCTTGCCAATAATAAAGCACAGGAGCTGTCCGTTAAGCGCCTGACCAAGAACAACCCCACCATGCAGGCATTGTTCAAGGAACTGGAGACCGCCCAAACACCGCCTCTTTTGGAGGAGCCAAAAGAATAAAACTCGGCACAGTCAAGGGACTTTCCCCCCGACTGTGCCTTTACTTTTGCTGTTCAGATATAAAATTACCAGACATTCAGCGCAGTACTTACAGACATTCGGCGCAGTACCGCGCCACATCAAAGGGGTCCAGCCTGCTGTCTTTTTTCAGGTACAACGGGTGATGCGGGTGTCCCTTCACCGAGCGCTGCCCAGCCGTCACCCATCGGGCGCCATACTGCTCTCCTGCTGCTATCATATCCTGTACGCAGCTTTTCAGGTAGGGACGCATTTCTATAATATTTCCCCATGCCGCCCATACCGTCGGTGTCTCGGTAAGGCTCAGAATATACCGGAATGCCTCCATGTTGGCACGGTGCAGCCGCTCGTCCCGTTCCTTTTCCATATCCTGCGGGCGGGTGGCACGCTGTGGATAAACATTAAACATAATAAAGCTGTCATAGCCGTTCCCCATTGCAATACGCTCCACCGATTTGAGCGTATTATCCAAATGCTCCGGTTCTGCTGTCGATGGGTTTACTCCAATGCAAATCAACGGCTTTTCGCCCCTTGTGCCTAATACATAACGGTATTCGGTATAAAAATCCGGCACATACAGCCACCGGTCGGTATCATAATCGGCCTCCCGTCCGCTTCGGCGCATCGCCTCGGCAAAGGAAAGCACCTCCATTTCGCTGGTCGCGACGGCAGGAATATGCATGTAGTACCTCCAAGAGATCTTTTCCCCATCATAGCGTATTTTCGCCCTGTCGGCAAGTCCTACTTCGTCATCTCCTCCCTCAGTCGCTCTATGGCATGCTTTTCCAAACGAGAAACATAACTGCGGGAGATATTCAGCTTCCTTGCGATCTCCCTCTGGGTCATCGGCGGACGATTGTTCAGACCATAGCGCAGCCTCAGCACCTTCTGCTCCCGCTGCTCCAGCAGCCCGAAAACGCTTCTCAGCTTCTCTGCCTGCAGCATCATATCCAGCCGGCTGATAATATCCTCCTCATCGCTCACCAGTTCCATCAGCGTCAGACTGTTGCCGTCGCGGTCGGTGTCGATCGGGTCGTCCAATGAAAGATCCCCGGCGGTTTTTCGCTTCCCTCGGAAATACATTAGTATTTCATTTTCTATACACCTTGCCGCATAGGTCGCAAACCGGGTTTTCTTATTCATATCGTAGCTTTCCACCGCTTTTATCAGACCTATCGTCCCAATAGAGATCAAGTCGTCCTGCTCCCCGCTTACCGCGTAGTATTTTTTCACAATATGTGCCACCAACCGCAGGTTATGCTCCACCAGTTCTCCCCGCGCCGAGCGGTCGCCCGCCTTCATTCGCTCCAAGCACTCCCGCTCCTGCTTTGCCGTCAGCGGCCGCGGGAACGACCCCGAAGCAGAAACATGTAATGTCAACAGCCATAGTCCGCCCAAAAGCGTCAGTACCATTGCGCCCATCATTGCAAATTCCCCCTCTCCCTTTAGAGAATATGCCCCGACGACAGAATCATGCCAGTCCCACCCAAAACGGACAACGCCCTGCACGTTTGTCTGTCCCTCAGCCAAAAAATCCGCCGATCCCCGTCGGATACTTGATATTTCCGCCGTCTTATAATAAAATGGGTACAGATTATATTTGTCCGTAAGAAAAGAGTGGATCATATGACTTTGAATGAACTGAAAACCGGTACTTCCGGCATTATTACTGCGGTGGGGGGCGATGGCGCCCTGCGCTGCCGTCTTTTGGATATGGGGCTGATTCCCCGCACCCGCGTCACACTGCAAAAGGTTGCTCCGATGGGCGATCCCATCGAGATAAGGGTAAGAGGATATGAACTGACGCTGCGGGTGGAGGAAGCCAAAAAAATAGAAGTGAGGGAGGAGACGGCATGATCTTCGCATTGGTCGGCAACCAAAACTGCGGCAAAACCACGCTGTTCAATGCCCTCACCGGCTCCAACCAGCATGTCGGGAACTTTCCCGGCGTCACCGTTGATCAGAAAACAGGGGATATTCGGGGAGAAAAAAACTGCTCGGTAGTGGATCTGCCGGGCATCTATTCCCTTCGCCCCTATACGCAGGAGGAAATCGTTTCACGGGATTTTATTCTGAATCAAAAGCCGGACGGCATTATCAATATTGTCGACGCCACCAACATTGAGCGCAATCTGTACCTCACCCTTCAGCTTTTGGAGCTTCGGGTCCCGATGGTTCTGGCGCTGAATATGATGGACGAGGTGCGCGCCAACGGCGGCTCCATTGATGTGCAGAAGATGAGTACCGCTTTGGGAATTCCGGTCGTACCCATCTCCGCTGCCAAGGGCGAGGGCGTTTCGGAGCTGGTCGATCAGGCGCTGACCGTAGCGCGAGGTAGAATTCTGCCCAAAGTCACCGATTTTTGTGCTGACGACTCTGCCGTTCATCGCTGCCTACACGCCGTGATCCATCTCATCTCCGACCACGCCGAGCGGCTGGGTATTCCCACCCGCTTTTGCGCCGCCAAGCTCATTGAAGGCGGCGATTCGCTGGAAAGCGAACTGCAGCTCGATGAAAATGAAAAGGAGCTTTTGGAGCACTGCATCGTACAGATGGAATCCGAAACGGGGTTGGATCGCAACGCTGCCCTTGCCGATATGCGCTATACCTTCATCGAAAGTGTGGTGGCGGCTTCGGTCATCAAATGCCGCGAAAGCCGGGAGCACGCCCGCTCAGTTAGGATCGACAGAATTCTAACCGGCAAATATACCGCCATTCCCTCCTTTCTGGCAGTGATGTTTCTCACCTTTTTCCTTACCTTTCATGTCATCGGGCAGCGTCTTTCCGACCTTTTGGCAGTCGGCATTGATGCACTTACCGCCGCTGCGGATCATGCTCTCACTGTCTATGGCATCAACCCGGTGGTGCACAGCCTCATCATCGATGGTATCTTTGCCGGCGTGGGCAGTGTGTTGGTGTTTCTACCCATCATTGTCACATTGTTTTTCTTCCTCTCCATTCTGGAGGATACCGGATATATGGCTCGGGTCGCTTTTGTGATGGACAAGCCCCTGCGCCGCATTGGTCTTTCGGGACGCAGTATTGTCCCCATGCTTATCGGCTTCGGCTGCTCGGTGCCTGCTATCATGGCTACCCGCACCGTTTCCTCCGACCGCGACCGAAAAATGACCATTCTGCTCACTCCCTATATGAGCTGCTCCGCCAAAATTTCCATTTATGCCTTCTTTACTGCGGCGTTCTTCCCCCGCTATGGTGCACTGGTGATGATCCTGCTGTATATTCTGGGGATTTTTATTGGCATACTGGCAGCACTCATTATGAATAAAACCGTTTTCAGGGGCAAACCGGTCCCCTTTGTAATGGAGCTTCCTAACTATCGTCTGCCGGGGCTGAAAAGCGTCGGGCTGCTATTGTGGGAAAAGGCGAAGGACTTTCTGCAGCGAGCCTTTACCATCATCTTTCTTGCCACCGTCATCATCTGGTTCCTGCAAAGCTTTGATACCCGTCTTAATGTGGTAGCGGATAGTTCCTACAGTCTGTTGGCGCTCATCGGGCAGTGGATCGCACCCGTTTTTGCTCCTCTCGGCTTTGCCGACTGGCGCTGCGCTACTGCTCTCATTTCCGGTTTTGTCGCCAAGGAATCGGTCGTCAGCACACTGGAGGTGCTACTGGGCGGCGTTGCCGTTACCGGACTGTTCTCCACCTGTTCCGCTATCAGCTTTTTGGTGTTCACCCTGCTTTATACCCCCTGTGTAGCTGCTGTTGCCACCATTCGCCGGGAGCTTCGCTCCACCGTAAAGACCATTGGCGTGGTGCTGCTGCAGTGCGGAGTAGCATGGCTGGCGGCTTGGGCGGCATTTGCCATTGCGGGGCTCCTGTAATGGGGGCTTTGGATTGGCTGCTGCTGGGGCTGGTTGCAGCCGGTGTGTTTTTTGCTGTTCGTGCAGTCAAAAGACAAATGATGTGAAAAAGACATCAAGTCAGCATGAGAAAAAGCTAAAAAGTG
>ERZ779852.1437-NODE-1437-length-22320-cov-3.950101_pt1 | contig 22320 bp, 38 predicted proteins | sample MGYA00511559_ERZ779852 | MGnify/ENA primary metagenome ERZ779852 (study PRJEB29588, sample SAMEA2157977) | human gut metagenome | biome: human gut; feature: human-associated habitat; material: faeces | place: Denmark | collected 2008/2010 ...
GTACCCGGCAAAAGAAAAAGCCCCCCCACACCCCCCTAAAAAGAAAATATATATATTTCTCTTATGGGGGGGGTATATAACTACCTGAGTATTACAGGAGTACTACATGAGTAGAGAAGAAATACAGAAGCTGTTTAACTTGATAGAAACCCTCTATCCCAGTGCCAAAAAGAATCCACGCACCCCCGCAGTGATAGAAGCCTGGGCGCTGGTTCTGGAACCGTGGAGCTATGAGGCCGCCAAGCAGGCGGTGATCCTCCGGGCGCGGGAAAACCGGTTCCCGCCGGACGCATCCGAACTGGTCCCCTACCTGCCCAAACCGGAAACCCCCAAGGCAGAGGAGGCCCCCATGCCGGAGCCGTCCGACGCCTATCTGGAAAAATTCTACGCCAAGGCAGGCGAACAGCGTGAGCGCTGGCACGATGCCGGTATCCCCACCCCCTCCGAAGCGAAGAAGCAGGGGATGACCTATGCCGAATGGTGCGCTCTGGCAGATATGCGAGGTGTTTAATGGCAAGTAATTTTCGGCTGGACGAGCTGATCCGCCGCTATCCCCTGCGGGAGAAAAAGCAGAAGAAGGTCCCCAAGGTCGAGTTCCAGTCCAAGCAGCTCTGCTGGGATTGTGCAAACGCCTGCGGCGGCTGCGAGTGGTCCGACCATCTGGAGCCGGTCCCCGGCTGGGACGCCACCCCCACAAGCCGGGTGCTGAAGGTCGGCGGCAAAGGCAAGGGCGGTACACGGGTAGCATCCTCGTTCGTGATCCACTACTGCCCCAAATTCAGGAGGGACACACGATGATGCGGCTTGTGATCGACATTTACGATGGCGAGGATACACAGGGCACAAAGGAGGCCATGGCCATGCTGCTGGAGCCTCTGGGCCGCGTCCGGGTGGTCAGCGTCATTACCAACGGCAAGGAGGAAAAGCGGTGATTGCATTTGAGATCCCTTATCCGGCAACAAAGCGCGGTAAAGCGGCGTGGAACAAGCGGTTTGGCCTGAACGCGTATTACGCCGGTAAGCATTGGTCGCAGCGGAAGAAGGACGCGGAAGAGCTGCACGAGCTGGCCCACTGGGCAATGCGAAAAGCAGGAATTACAAAACCTCTGGTAAATCACCCCGTTAAGGTGACATTTTTCTGGAATGACAATCTGGACATCGACAATCACGGTGCGCTGGGCAAGGCCCTTGTGGACGCGATGAAGGGCTACATACTGCCGGATGACAACCCTGAGTGGTTCCGTGCCGTGGAACACAAATTTTGGGGCGGAGATACGATCCGCGTGGAAATTGAGGAGGCAGAATAATGGATGCTGTGGAGTTTTTGGACAAGGTTGACCGTCTCAGCAAAAGGGGATCTACCGAAGAAAAAATGCGCTACAACGATTATAGGACAGCAGGAGATAACACAGGGGCGGTGAAGGTTGTCGAGCGGTGGGCCACCGCACACCCCACCAAAACCAGGCAGAGCGAGTTCTTGAAGCTGTTTCCGAACGCACAAACTGATTCGGGATGCCTTAATGCTTGCCCAATGGATGTATTCGGCAATACGGGTATCGACTGCAACAAGCGAACTTGCTTTGAGTGCAAAAAGGCGTTCTGGCTTGCGGAGGTGGAGGAATGAAGATGAAACTTGGATACATCGCAAAATACGATCTTAAACTGAACCCGCATCTTACAGAACCGTTCGTTTTCAAAGAGGCATCATTTACACGCCGCATTTCGAGCAAGGGCGACCGCGTGTACAGCAAACTGCTCTATCCGGTGGACTACGAGGAAATTGTGGAAAACGCGAACTTTATGCGCGACAATCCGCAGCTCATCCTCGTGCAGGAGCCGTTCTTACTGGACGATGAGCTGCGCAAAAAAGCGACTATGTGGGTTGAGTGGGCTAACAAGGCAGACCCAAGTGAGTATGACCTGCTTGCAAAGCTGGAGGTGGAGGAATGACCCGTGAAGAGATTTTAGCCGCTGCCAAGCAGTGCGTGTGCGGAGGAAGGGAAACCGACTATGGAACGCCAGAGGACAGTTTCGGCCTGATTTGGCAATACTGGACGGTATACACCGGGCACATGATTACGGCGAAGGATGTTGCCATGATGATGGCGCTGCTGAAAATCGCACGAATTCAGGGCAACCGGGCAACGGGCGATTGCTTCGTTGACCTTGCCGGTTACGCTGCCTGCGGCGGGGAATTGGAGGACTGATATGCTTCATTTAGGCGATATAACAAAGATCCACGGCGGGGAAGCCCCCGTTGTGGACGTGGTGATCGGCGGCAGCCCATGTCAGGACCTTTCCATTGCTGGAAAGAGGGCAGGGCTTGCCGGGGTGCGTTCCGGCCTGTATATGGAGCAAATACGGATTATCAAGGAGATGAGAGAACGTGACAGAAGAATGGGGCGAACGGGTGAGTTTGTGCGACCTCGGTATATGGTCTGGGAAAATGTTCCCGGAGCCTTCAGCTCCAACGGAGGAAAAGACTTCGCAGCCGTCCTCGAAGAAGCCATCCGCATCGCAGAACCGGAAGCCCCCGATATTGAAGTGCCTGAAAAAGGTTGGAACACCTGGGGGGGATACCACGATGAAATGGGAGGACGATGGAGCGTGGCGTGGCGAGTGCTCGACGCGCAACACTGGGGAGTCCCCCAACGTCGCCGTAGAATCGCGCTTGTCGCAGATTTTGGAGGCGACACCGCATGGGAAATATCGTTTGAGCGGCAAAGCATGTCAGGGGATTTTGCGGAGAGCGGAGCGCGGGGGGAAGGCCTTGCCGGGGATTCTGAAAGAGGTGCTGGTGGAGCAGGCAAAGACGCCGGATCAGTAATCTGCCTCCAAGGGAACGCAATCGACCGGGCTGATACCGCCGGATGCAACGGAAAGGGCTGGAAAGAAGATGTCTGCTATACGTTGAACACCATTGACCGTCCGGCGATCTGCGCTGGGCCGAACTGCCTTACTCCGTGGGATTCTCAAAGCAAGCGGGTATACAGCGAAGCCGGTGTGATGCCAACGCTGCCAGCCGGAGAAAACAGCGGGCAAAATCAGGAAGCCGTACTGTGCGCCGGGTTTAAGTTGGGGAACAGCGAACAGGCCCGGAGCATCGGATACGCCGAGGAACAGGCCCCTACGCTGAATGCGGAGTGCGGAGGAAACAAACCGGCGGTGATGTGCCTGAACGATCAAGGCGGGAATGTGATGGGCGTGAGCCATGATGTTTCCGGGACGCTGAGAGCACAGGAGCATGGGCACCAGCCCTCCATTCTGGATATGAGCCACGCCTGCGACGTGATCCGGGACTGCGGCGAGGTAGCCCCCAGTCTGCAAGCCCGGATGGGAACCGGCGGCAACCAAATCCCGCTGACGTACCAGAAAACCACCGGGACTTTATCGCCCGGAGCACACGCAGGGAGCTATAACGGGCAGGATGCCTATAACGATATGCTGGTATGCGGAGCGACTGTACCGGATATTGCACACACGCTAAAGGCAAAAGCAAACTGCGATTTCCGGGAGGATTCGGAAACATACCCGGTGCAGAATCGAGTGGTTCGCCGTCTGACCCCGTTGGAATGCGAACGGCTTCAGGGGTTCCCGGACGGATGGACAGATATTGGAGATTGGGTTAAAACAGATAAACGTGGGCGCAAAATAAAAGTGAAAGGAAGTGCGGACAGCCCCCGGTATAAGGCACTGGGCAACTCCATCGCCCTGCCGCCGTGGAAATGGCTGTTGAAACGGCTGTGCGGCAACTACGAGCGGGATGCGACTATGGCGAGTTTGTTTGATGGGATCGGCGGGTTTCCGCTGATCTGGGAGCAGCTGAACGGCCGCGGAACGTGCCTATGGGCCAGCGAGATTGAAGAGTTCCCCATCGCTGTTACCAAACGGCGGTTTGGCACGGTAGAGGAACCGGGAGACATGGGGTGCTTTTTGTTCCCGTGTGGAAAGGATGAATTATGAGAGATACAAACCTCGTAAATGCGCTGCGTGAGCACGCAGAATGGGCACGAGCAAATGAGTGGGAAACGCCGATCACGCTGGGCGACGATCTGGCGGAAGCCGCTGATCGGATTGAAGCGCAGGCGAAAGAAATTGAGAAACTGCGGGGGCAGGTGCCCCACTGGATCCCGGTGGAGGAGCGGCTACCGGAGAATTTTCGGAAAGTGCTGTGTTGGGGTGAGTATTTCCGCTATGGAGACTTTAATGGAATGTTTGTAAATTACGCACTCGGATATCAAAACAACGGGCGCTGGGGCGGTGAAGTTGCCAATGGAACAAATGCTCGTGCTTTGGCGTGGATGCCGCTGCCGGAACCGCCGAAGGAGAAATAATGGAAAATGTTAATTGCCTGCGTTGCCACTTTAGGCATGAGGATAACGGGAACTGTACTGCGGTCGGCGGGTTCTGCACGGCGGTCCAGGCGGCGCACTGCCCGCTGCTGCGTCAGTATTTAGACACGGGCATGACGCCAGAAGCGTTTCAATCTTTTGTGGTGTTTTTTCAAGATTTAATTGGAAACCAAAAAGCCAGTGAGGCACTGGACAGGTTCCGCCAGCTGGCCAAAGCAGACAAGGACGGTCGGCTGGCTGTGCTGCCGTGCAAGGACTGGCTCGAGGGTGTCTTTGGGGATCAAGTTTTATTCTGGGGAATTGACAAAGACTATGTAGAGCAACCGATCAGGGAAATTTCCTTGGATGACGCAGACCGCATCGGATGGTATGACGGCTATAAAACCGTATTCCTGAAGGGGACAGACGAAAACGGCGAAGCATGGGAGTTTTATCCAGAGGAAATCGGCAAGACTGTGTTTCTCACCCGCGAGGCGGCGGAGAAAGCATTGGAGGCGATGAAGGATGGCAACGGTTAAGTGTGCGTTTGGCAAGAGAGGGCGCCCGTCCCACGAATGGAACGACGGCGAGAAAGACCGCATCTACTGCCTTGGATGGGTTGACCCCATGACGGATGCCCCATTGCCGGAGTGCGTAACTTGCCCTGATTTCGTGGACAAGGCACAGGATGACTTAGAGGCGTTTTATGGGAGGGAGGAAAGAACATGACGAAGCGTTTTTGTGATCTTTGCGGAAAAGAAATACACAATCTTCAGGACACTTATAGAGTCAGCGTGGAGAACAACGCTGACATCCACTACGCAAGCGACCCGAACATAGTGGATGTGGGGGAAATATGCCCTGCCTGCGCAAAGCGTATCCACCAGACTGTGCAAGAACTGAAACTGGAGGGCTGACAATGGCTGAATATAAAATCTGCTTTAGAGTGGCTGGGGCGTTTGGCACTCAAATCAGCTTTGAGGCAAAACCAGGCGTATCCTATGAGGACGCTGCGGCGTCTATTGACAAAGACAAACTGGCGAAGCTGCTGTGCCTCGACACCTTGGGCTACTCCGCAAAGGACATCGAGATTATCACGCCGGAACAGTACGAGGCGGAATTCGGAGGAAATGAAGATGGCTGAATATATTGAACGAGAAACTGCCGTAAAAGCGGTGATGGCGGCGAAATGGGTGGACGGTTCCGACGGTGCCATGGCAATGGAGATTGTTGCCTCGCAAGCAGCCGCCGACGTGGCCACGGTGGTGCATGGGTGGTGGAACGCGGACGAAACTTGCTCAGTATGCGGGGAGAAGTCAACGGAAGGACTGGATGCAGTGAAGTGGGACTATTGGCTCCCTGACTACTGCCCCCACTGCGGGGCGATAATGGACGGAGGTGCTGACCATGAGGCTGATTGACGCAGAGTTATTGGAAGAACAGTTTGGAATTTCCGATGCAGATATTTTAGCAAAAGAAGAAATCCGATTCGCCCCCACCGTGGATGCCGTAGTTGTGACGCGGTGCAAGGATTGTCGGTCATACAACAAACCGAAAACGGGATGGTGTGAAGTCCATCTCGACCGTAAACATCCAGACGATTTTTGCAGCTACGGCAAGAGAAAGGATGGCGGGGATGGCTAAACAATCCGCTTATTTGCAACGGCGGGACGCGCAGTTGGATGCGGTCTTTTGGGCCGGTGCTGCGATGGCAGCGCAGTTTGCCGTTGACACTTTGCAGATGACCATGCACCAGAAGGAAGGCTGGGGGTATGATCGCATTATGCGCGTCACGCATGAGTGGATGGAGACCCAGCGGGAATACAGGCCTGCCTTAAACTGCAAGGACCCGGAGGCAGACGTCCGGCAGGTGCACATGGACCGGGTGCTGGCGGAGATTATCCGGGACAAGGCGAAGTTGATCCCGTTCCCGGACAGATACAAGGATCTGAAAAAGGTCCGTTATGGGAGGTAACTATGCAGAAGGAAGATATATCGCTCCTGCGCATCTATGCAAAGAATGATATGAATTGCGTGAAAACCGCAAAGGAGATGGATATTCACCACAACAGCGTGATCTATCGGCTTGGCAAGATCAAGACGGAAACCGGGCTGGACGCGCGGAAGTTCTGGGACTTGGTGAAACTGATGGAAATGGAGGAATCATGAAACTTGGACAGGTGGTTCGGGCCAGATTCAAGTCCATACCGTCGCAGCTGGAGCGGCAGCACCCAACGTATGAGCAGATGTATCCGTTCCGGCGCGGAGAGGTAATTTACATCCACCCAAAGGGCCGGTTTGTCAGCGTGCGGACAGAAACGGCGGGAGGCCCTGTTGTAGAGAATTTCCGGCTATGCGAGGTGGTTACGTGAGTACATTCCCGGAACGGCTGCGGAAGTTAAGGGAATCTGAGCGGCCTGCTAAAAGCATGAGAGTGAAAGCGGAGCTGATTGGGATCGGGCATGATACGCTGCGGAAGTACGAAACCGGGGAGAACGAACCGGCTCTCAGCCAATTGAAGCTGATAGCGAATCATTACCACGTCAGCTTGGATGAGCTTGCATGGGACGAGGGCGAGCGAGAGAGTAAACCTTTATAGTATCGCAAAAAAAATTGGTCTTTGCCCCCAATTCGGGGCAAGCGTAGAAAAATATGTGTCAGAATGAGGGTGCGGGGTTATATCCGTATCCTCATTCTTTCCATCCATCCTTTCTTTCCTCCTGACCCCGGCATCCGCCGGGGATATGCAGACGTAGCTCAGTCGGCAAGAGCATTTCGCCAATAATGAAAATGTCGCAGGTTCAAGTCCTGCCGTCTGCACCATGGCGGGGAGCGTTTCGGGTGATGTGTCCTCGCTCCAAGAATATATAAGCTGCGGCCTGTAAAAGCAGCTCATCTCCGGCAACTGGTACTTGCCCTTGATGCCCCGGTGCAATTCCGGTTGGGCATAGGACCCCTCGCACCTCTCAACGATGTGTCCCAGGAGGGACATTCACGGCATAGGTGCCCCGCAAGGGGAGACCACAGCGAGTGACGGGGACTTTCCCCGAAGCGCTAAAGCAGGGCAGGACTGCAATGCCGTGCCAGATAGCGGCTCGTGTCTTTGGGCACGGAGGTTATGCAAACCAATCTTGACGGCTGGAAGAGACAGCGTGTATGCCCCTCAAAATCGAAGGCTTGCGCTTATGCGTGGGGTAATGGTAGAGACTGCGGGGCGGGTAAAGTCTGCTATGTAAGGCCAAGGGGTGGGGGCTGGTAGCAAAACAGGAGGATGGCATGGAAATCACAAAGCGGCGGCTTGCGGATATTGTGCCGTATGCCGCAAACGCAAAAAAGCATGATAAGCGGCAAATCAACAACGTTGCGGAGAGCATCAAGCAGTACGGATTCGTACAGCCGATTGTGATTGACCGTGACGGCGTGATCGTAATCGGGCATTGCCGCGCTCTGGCGGCGAAGAAGCTGGGTATGGAAGAAGTACCGTGCGTCTGCGTGGACGATCTGACACCGGAGCAGGTGAACGCCCTGCGGCTGGTGGATAACAAGAGCAACGAGAGCGATTGGGACTTTGACCTGTTGGCTGATGAACTGCCCGGTCTTGACCTGTCGGCGTTTGACTTTGAATGGGGTCTGCGTGATGAACTGAACGATTCCGTTGTCGAGGATGATTATGAACCTGTCATTCCGGCGGAGCCGAAGAGCAAGCTGGGCGATGTATACCAGCTTGGAGACCATCGCCTCATGTGCGGAGACAGTACATCTCTGACTGATGTACAAAAGCTTGTGGGGGGGGCACAAATCGATCTTCTTCTCACCGATCCTCCGTACAATGTGGACTATCAGGGCACCGCCGGTAAAATCAAGAACGATAACATGGAAGATGCAGCCTTTAGGCAGTTCCTGACGGATGCTTTCTCCAATGCAGCGATGGTTATGAAACCCGGCGCTCCGTTCTACATCTGGCATGCAGACAGCGAGGGGTATAACTTCCGTGGTGCGTGTAAAGATTCGATGCTGCGCGTCCGGCAGTGCCTGATTTGGGTGAAGAATTCCCTCGTAATGGGGAGACAGGATTTCCAGTGGAAACATGAACCTTGCCTGTACGGTGAGAGCGAGATTGAAGAGGATGCGCATGAGCCTTGCCTTTACGGATGGACGGAAGGCAAGAAGCACTACTTCTTCAAGAACCGCAGGCAGACAACTGTGCTAAATTTCGATAAGCCTGTCAAATCTGCGGAGCATCCGACCATGAAGCCGATTAAGCTGTTTGATTACCAGATGCAGTGTTCTAGTAAGCCGGGTGAGAATGTACTTGACCTGTTTGCTGGCTCCGGCACAACGATCATGGCAGCGGAGCAGAATGGCAGACACGCTTTCTGCATGGAGTATGACCCGAAGTATGCAGACGTCATTGTTGACCGGTGGGAGAAGTTCACCGGAAAGAAGGCGGTGCTTCTGCATGACTGATGCTCAGGCGACTGCACGAAGGATGTTGAAGAAAAACCATCAGTATTTATCCACACAGCAAATGAAAACACTGAACGGGCTGATTAAGTCCGGCGATATTACAGGGGCCATGAATGGCCTGCATACATTGGTGGCAAGAAATCTGACTGCGAGAAAGAAATCTCTGGCATGATCGAATCTTAAGGAATGGAGGGGTGGAAGTGGCACGGACTGGAAGACCGAAAAAGGTAATAAATCAAAAGCTGTTTGAGAACCTATGTGGCATCCAGTGCACGGAAGCAGAAATCTGCGGAGTGCTTGAGTGCAGCGCGGACACCCTGAATCGATGGTGCAAACGGACGTATAAAATGACTTTTGCGGACACATATAAAAGCAAGAGTCAGGTAGGAAAGTCGAGCCTGCGGAGAGCGCAGTGGAAACTGGCCGAAAAGAACGCAAGCATGGCTATTTGGCTGGGGAAACAGTACCTTGAGCAAAAAGATATTGTGGAGCAGAACGTCAATGCGGACGGTGTCAAGGTGATTATCGATGTCTGATATTCTCTTGTCAGAAAAGATCGGCCCTGCGTTTTATAGCATTGCACATGACATTTTTAGGCATGGGCATACGCACTACGATTTTAGCGGCGGGCGTGGCTCACTGAAATCCTCCACAGTATCAATTCTTGTACCGCTTTTGCTGGTTGGCAATCCGGGAACGCATGCGCTTGTGTTGCGCAAGGTGGCAAATACAATCCGCGATAGCGTTTATGCACAGTATATCTGGGCAATCGGCGAGCTGGACATGGCGGCGTATTGGGAAGCGAAAGTATCCCCGATGGAGCTGATCTATAAGCCGACAGGCCAGAAGATCATGTTTCGCGGCGCTGATGACCCGATGAAGATCAAATCTATCAAAGTCCCGTTTGGCTATATCGCCGTGACGCACTTTGAGGAAAAAGACCAGTTTGCCGGACGCGCGGAAATCCGAACCATTTTGCAGTCCACCATGCGCGGTGGCTCGATGTTCTGGAATTTTGAGAGCTATAACCCGCCAATTTCGCGCGACAACTGGGCGAACAAGGACAGCTTGGAAGAACGCGCTGACCGCTTATGTCATAAGTCAACATATCTGCAAGCACCGCCTGAGTGGTTGGGAGAACAGTTTCTTGCAGAAGCGGAACACCTGAAAGAGACGGACGAGCGAGCATATCAGCACGAATATCTCGGTATTCCGGTAGGAACTGGCGGAAATGTGTTTGAAAATTTGGAGTTGCGGGAAATCACTGACGAGGAAATTTCGCATTTCGACCGCATTTATAACGGCGTTGACTGGGGATATTTCCCCGATCCGTGGGCGTTCAACCGTTGCCATTACGACGCCGCGAGACGAACACTATACATTTTTGCGGAAATGACCGCAAACAAAAAGAGGAACAAAGAAACGGCTGATATGCTGATTGATTATGGGCTGACCCGCGATGACCTCATCACCGCAGACGGTGCAGAGCCGAAGAGCGTCGCGGACTATCAAAAGTTCGGCTTGCGCTGCATTAGCGCAAGAAAAGGGCCGGGAAGTATTGACCGCTCTATGCAGTGGTTGCAAGGCTTGTCGAGCATCGTAATTGATAAGGTAAAATGCCCTAAAACGGCAGAAGAATTTATTTCCTATGAGTACGAGCGGAACCGCGAGGGAGAGATCCTCAGCGGTTATCCTGATGCAAACAACCACCATATTGATGCGTGCCGATATGCGACAGAATCGATATGGAAAGCGCCCGGCCAAAAGGGCAAGAGCGATTATACCCCCATTTGGAACAGATAGGACGGTGAGCGGCTATCAAAACATATAACGACCTTGTGGCGGTGGGCGAGGACGAAAAGGCGCGGATGGAGTTTATCCGCAGCGCAATCAACGAGCACCGCGAATCCCACGCATATAAGACGGCGGCGGATGCTGAGGAATATTACAACGGCCTGAATCCGACAATCAACCGTTATGAAAAGATCATCTACGATATGCAGGGCCGTGCTCACACGGATATGTGGACGGCAAACCATAAGCTGGCCAGCCGCTTCTTCGGTCTGGCGGTGGATCAGGAGGTTTCGTATCTGCTGGGAAACGGCGTGACCTTTGCGGAGAAGGAAACACCGAACAAGCTGTGCCCGGACTTTGACCAGGAAGTCATGGATGCGGCGCGTGAGGCGAAAATCGCAGGGGTGTCTTTTGGCTTTTGGGATTTGACACATTTGCGCGTGTTCTCTCTGCTTGAGTTTGTCCCCCTCTATGATGAAGAGGACGGTGCAATGAAAGCCGGTATTCGGTTCTGGCAGGTGGCACAGGATAAGCCTCTGAGAGCGACGCTGTACGAGATCGACGGCTTTACCGAGTATTTCCAGCCCAGCGGCGAGGATATGGCCGCCATGCAGCCGAAGCGCAGCTATAAGCTGATCGAGCGCAAGGCCGAAGTCGGTGGAACAGAGATTTACGACGGCGGCAATTATCCAAGCTTCCCCATCGTGCCGCTGAAGAACAACAAGCGGTGTCTCTCCGAAATTGTCGGAAAGCGCAACACCATTGACGCGCTCGATCTTGCGTCCTCAAACATGGTCAACAATGTAGATGAGGGCAATCTGATTTATTGGGTGCTGTCTAATTGCAACGGCATGGATGATCTGGACGATGCAAAGTTTATTGAGCGGCTGAAAACCACGCACGTTGCACACGCTAACGGCGATGATGGTGCGAAGGTGGAGAGCAAGACCATCGAGGCCCCGTATGAGGGCACCAGCAGCACCATTGATATGCTCAAGAAAAAGCTGTATGAGGATTTCCAGTGCTTCGACGCTGCGGCGGTATCCGCTGGGAATCAAACGGCGACCGCAATCAAGGCCAGCTATGTGCCGTTGGATTTGAAAACGGACAAGTTTGAATCCGAGGTCACGCGGTTTATTGTTGAGATTCTTCGTTTGGCAGGTATTGAAGATCAGCCAAGCTACACGCGCAATCAGATTATCAACAAGAGCGAGGAAACACAAAATATTCTGCTGGGCGCGGCGTATTACGATGACGAATACATCACAAAGAAGCTGTTGACGATCAACGGTGACATCGACCAGTACGAGGACATGGCAAAGCGGAAGGCAGCAGAAGAACTTAACCGGAGCATTGAAGATCCGGACGCGCCGGGGGTGAGCGGCGATGGCGACCAGTGATCTTGGGCATCAACTGACCGACAAGGAGCTTGCAAAGCTGGAACGGCGCATTGCAAAGTTATACCGCGAGGCGGGGAAAGAGCTGCAAGAAACCATTGACGCTTACTTTGAGCAATTCAAAAAGCGCGACGAGGAAATGAAAGCTCTGATCGGCACCGTGCAGAACGGTAAGGAATGGACGGAGGCCGATTATAAGAACTGGCGGCTAAACCAAATCGGGCGCGGAGAACGCTATCAAGCTATGCGGGACAAGGTGGCACACCGTGTCACCGATGCAAACGCCGTGGCGGTGTCTTACACCAATGACGCAACACCCGGTATTTACTCTCTCAACCGCAACTATGCGGCGTATACCGTCGAGAGCGTGGCTGGGGACGTTGGCTTTGACCTGTGGGACGAGCAGACGGTGAAACGCCTGATCGTGGAGCAGCCGGGGCTGATGCCGTACTATCCAAAGGACAAAGCGCTGAAACGCGGGATCGATCTTGCATACGGCAAGAAGCAAATTACGGCCAGTGTCACCAGCTCCATCTTGCAGGGATTGAGCATCAAGCACATGGCGGATAACCTGCAAAAGCGGATCACCACCATGAGCCGCGATTCCGCCATCCGCACCGCCAGAACCGCCGTGACCGGAGCGCAGAACGCCGGACGCATGGACAGCTACGCGGCAGCGGAAAAGATGGGCATTAAGCTCAAGAAACAATGGCTTGCGACGCTGGACGGCAGAACGCGACACGCTCATGCCATGCTGGACGGTCAAACGGTGGGCATTGATAAGCCGTTCAAAGTCGATGGTTATGACATCATGTTCCCCGGTGATACTTCTGCACCTGGCTACCTCGTGTATAATTGCCGTTGCACGATGGTTGCGGACATTGGTGGAGTTAATTCCACGGGACAAAGACGCGCCAGAAATTCGGTTACAGGCGAAAACGAGATCGTTTCAGATATGACCTATTCAGAGTGGGCGGCACAGAAAGAAGCGGAAAATGCTGCCGCGTGGGGTATCTTTATCAAAAAAGGCCGGAATCTATCGGCAGACACGCGCCAATGGAAAGAATACAAGGCGGTTCTGAACAAAAAAGTTCCGAATACCGTTGAAAATTTCCAGAATTTGAAGTATAATGAACCTGAAAAGTGGGCGCAATTAAAAACCACAAAGCGGCAGACTGTTGTTGTTAAAAATGCGGAGTGCATAACAACACCCAAAAAATACACAGGCTATTTCCTGAAAAGTGGAGCTAAACACGCAGACCAATTCTTTGATGTTGGATATACGTCAGACAATCCGCTCCAATTGCGCTATGATATGGCAAGGCAGTTTAACATGGAAAAGGCTGTGGATTTTAAAGAATTAGGCGGCGGAGCCGTGCGTTTTAATATTTACATGGAACTTGGGGTAACAAAGCAACGAACGTTTTGCACTGGCTGGATAAAGGATGCGCCCGAAAGCAAACCGCGTATCATAACTGCCTTTAGGAAAAACAAGGAGGATGCAGGATGATCCGTGAATATGACCGTGTTAAGGTAAAAAGTACTGGAGATACCGGCATTGTTGTCGACATCAGAAATACCAACGGGACGTATTTTTTGGTGGAAAGAGATAGCGATAACGAGCTGATTGACTGCACTGCCAGCGAACTGGAAAAATTGGGCAGAGGACAACAATGAACATTGATATTCAGGACCACAGCGCGGAGGTTTCTGCTGAGATCAAAGCGGCACTGCTGCGGGGCCTTGAAAAGATCGGGCTGGTGGCAGAGGGATATGCGAAAAAACTGCAAATACCAGATACGGGCAATCTTAGGAATAGCATTACTCATGTTGTGGACGAAGATGAACCTGCGGTATATATTGGGACAAATGTTGAGTCTGCGCCTTACGTTGAACTTGGCACGGGCATTTACGCCGAAGGCGGAGGCGGACGGCCTACGCCGTGGGTGTATCAGGACGCAAAAGGCAACTGGCATTACACGCGCGGCAACAAGGCACAGCCGTTTCTGAAACCAGCTGCCGCCGACCATGTGGGACAGTATCGGGACATTCTGGAAAGTGAGCTGAAAAATGGATAACGAGACCATCAAGACCATTGAAGCCATTATACGGCGTGGCAATGACGCGGAAATCCGGCGCAAGGGCGACGGGTATATCGTATTAGAGGTCAAGAAAACAATCAAATATTCAACTTCCGCGCAATAGGGCGCGGGAAAGGGCAATAGGAGCCAGCTACTGAGAATTTCTCGGTGGTTGGCTCTTTTGTTTTCGGTAAAACCCGCGAGGTACAGCGGTTTTTATACAACGTTCGCCCCCGAAGAATTGGGGCCAAGGAAAAGGAGAACGAATAACATGGCGAAATTTACGAGAGCGGAAATCAGGAATATTCTCGGCGAGGCTTGCACCGAAGAAATCGAGAATCGCTTGGTTGCGCTGCATCTGGGCGTGGTTGACCCCCTCAAGGACGATCTCACGAAGTACAAGGCGGACGCAGAGAAGCTACCCGGCGTCCAGAAGGAATTGGACGACCTCAAGGCAGCGGGTGACGGCGGCTATAAGGAGAAGTACGAGAAGGAACACTCGGCCTTTGAAACTTACAAATCCGACGTCACGGCAAAGGAAAGCAAGGCGGCAAAGGAAAAGGCCGTGCGTGCTTACTTTGAAAGCAAAAACATCACCGGCGCGAATTTGGACCTTGCGATGCGCGGCTGCGGCGAGGAAATGGCCGCATTGGAGCTGGACGGCGAGAAGATCAAGGACACCAAGGCCCTTGATGCGCTCGTAGACGGCACCTACAAGGGGCTGGTCTCCACCACGCAGACGCACGGGGCGAATCCCGCCAATCCCCCGGCGAACACCGGCGGCGCGAAGACCCGCGAGGACATTTACAAGAAGGACGATAAGGGCCGGTATGTGATGTCTACGGCGGAGCGCCAGAAAGCACTTGCCGATCTGATGGCAAGCGAAAACAACTGATTTTTTGAAAGGAGCTATTTATGGCTGCGAAAACTAACGTAACAACTTCTGCCCAGTTTACCACTTCCGCCCGTGAGGTGGATTTCGTGTCCCGCTTTGCTGATAACTGGGACGCACTGCGCAACATCATGGGCATCATGCGTCCTATCCGCAAGGCCCCCGGCACGAAGCTGGTTTCCTACAAGGCCAGCGTGGACGGCGGTCTCAAGGGCGGCACCGTGGCTGAGGGTGACGAGATTCCCTTCACCAAGATGAAGGTGGAGCCTGTTGCCTACGGCGACATCGACATTTCCAAGTATGCCAAGAGCGTGACCATCGAGAGCGTGGCAAAGTACGGCGCTGACGTTGCCGTGGAGAAGACCGACGAGGCTTTCCTCGTGGCCCTGCAGAACAAGGTCCTGACCGACTTCTACACCTTCCTCGGTACTGGCACTCTGAAGGTGACCGAGAAGACGTGGCAGCGCGCTTTGGCCATGGCTAAGGGCAAGGTGCTGGACAAGTTTGCCGGTCTGGATAAAGACGTGACCGAGGTGGTGGGATTCGCCAACATCATCGACGCTTACGATTACCTGGGCGACAAAGAGATCACCGTTCAGACCATGTTCGGCATCAACTACGTGGAGAACTTCATGGGCTACCGCACTCTGTTCCTGCTGCCTGAGAAGTACATTGCCTCCAAGAAGGTGATCGCTCTGCCCGTGGAGAACATCGACCTGTACTATGTGGACCCCAGCGACAGCGACTTTGCCAAGCTGGGCCTGAACTACACCGTGAAGGGCGAGACCAACCTGATCGGCGTTCACGTCGACGGCGATTACAGCCGCGCCACCGGCGATATGTACGCCATCATGGGCATGAAGCTGTGGGCTGAGTATCTGGACGGCATTGCCGTGGCTACCGTTGCTGCGGCTGCTGCGGGCTAAATAAGGGGGGCAGCGTGATGCTTGAACAGGTCTTACGGCACTTGAACAACTGGTTCCTTGTGGACATTCACGAGGGCACGTTCACCGTGGAGAATGGCAGCATTACGCTGCCTTTTCTCCAAACCAATCAATATTTCCGCATCTGCGGCTCCGTGTTCAACGATGGCCTACACCTGTATCCGGCGGTTGACCTGACGGATGAAACATTCACCGGGACGGTGTGGGCGCTGGCGATTCCGAAGGCGGTTGTGACGCTTTCTATCGACATTGCCGCGTGGGAAGAAAAAAACGGCGAAGCCGTTTTAAGCCCCTACACGAGCGAGAGTTTCGGGGGGTACAGTTACACCAAGGCGAGTAGTGGGAAGGCCGACGCAAGCGCCGTGACGGGCTGGCAGGATGCTTTTAAAGGCCGATTGAATGACTGGCGGAAGCTCAAGGGGGTGGAGCCGTAATGCTGTTGGATGCGTTTGGTAAAAAGTGCGTGCTGATTGAAAAGAAACGCACGGGCGACGGCGCTGGCGGCTACATCACGGAATGGGTTGACGGCGCCGATTTTCTCAACTATCAGGCGCTTGATACATCCATGGAGGCCCGGAGGGCGGAACAAGAGGGCGTGACCTCGGTGTATTCCGCACTGGTCAACCGGGACGTGCCCATTGAGTACAACGATTATTTCCGGGATGGGGAAACGGGGCTGACCTACCGGGTGACGTCAAACCCGGAGGAAAAGGCAGCTCCGAAATCTGCCGGACCGGCAATCCGGGCGCTCAAATTCTTCACTGCGGAGCGAAAGGAGCTGCCGAAATGACAAAGGATAAGGCGCTCCATGCGTGGTTTTCTCAATTCCTCCCGGCATACCCAACATCCAATGTGCCGAAGGACGCGACGTTCCCGTGGCTGACCTATGAACTGATTACTGGGTCATGGGAGAGTGGGGGAATCGCTCTGACGGTAAACCTCTGGTATTACACGGAAAGCGAGGCAATCCCCAACGCCAAGGCACAGGAAATCTCTGACGCCATCGGCATGGGCGGCGCGTTCGTTCCCTATGACGGAGGCGCGATGTGGATCAAGCGCGGGTCCCCGTGGTGCCAGAACATCGCGGACGAAAGCGATAAGAACATCAAGCGGCGGTATCTCAACATCACGGTGGAATATCTGTCGCAAAACTGATGAAAGGACGAAACTATGAAATTCACAAAAATTCCTTCCGACGCATTTCAAAAATTGCAGATCAACGCCGGTATTTTGACCACCGATTTTACCCCGGCCACCGGAACCATCGGAGAGGCGGGACAGATCGGCGCGACTACCGGCGGCGTGAATTTTACCGCAACGCCGACCTATTCGGACTTTGGCGAGGACATTGACAACTGCCCGAAGAACATGAAGGAGCTGAAACGGCTGGATTCCTGGGAGGCGAAGATGACGGGTACGTTCATCAACGCAGACACTAAGAGCGCAAAGAGCCTTTGCGGTGCTGCCGATGTGGGTACCAGCGATGGGAAAGTAACGCCTCGGAACGATCTGTCGGACGCTGACTTTGCCGACATCTGGCTGGTTGGCGACTACTCCGACAAGAACGGCGATAAAAATGGCGGCTTCGTCGCCATTCACCTGATGAATGCACTGTCCACCGGCGGCTTCCAGCTGCAGACCAGCGACAAGGCAAAGGGGCAGTTTGCTTTTGAGTATACCGCCCACTACTCCATGGCAGCACAGGACACGGTCCCCTTTGAGATCTACATTAAGGCCGGTACGGCGGAGGGCTGATATGAAACTTTCCGACATTCATGGTGAGCGGGTGTTTGATGTTATCGCAGATATCATTGACCCCATTGCCAACATCGCAGAAGACGAGAAGGCTTCCGCCATGTTTCGGCGTGAAAAGATCCCAGAGGGAATGACGGCGAAAGAGTTTGCAATGCAGCGGGCGCGTAAAGCGCTCCCTGCACTGCTCAAGCAGCATAAGGGGGATATCATCGATATCCTTTCTGCTATCGAAGGCGTAAGCGCAGAAGCCTACAAGGGGACGCTGAATCTCGCAAAACTGATGCGGGACGCAACAGAACTTCTGACGGATGAGGCGTTTGGAGAACTTTTTATCTCAGCGCAGAGCGGGAAATCCTCTGGCTCTGCGCAGGAGAATACCGAGGGCAAAAACAAGTAAAGCCTTTCCTGTGGTACTGTGTGGCGCGGGCCAAAGAGAAAGCGAAAACCGAGGCATACCGCATCTATGTGACCGACGCGCTGCGAATTGTGGCCGAAAACACGGCACGATACGTGGGCGGGAACTACATCAAGGCGCGATACGCGGACATTATTGAGCCGAAGAAGCAGGACAACAGGACATGTGAAGAGATCACCGCCGATGTGGTTGTGCGGTGCGGATTGGTGGTGAAAGCATGAATTTAATGGACCTGTTTATCAAGGTAACTGTGGACGACAGCGGCGTGGACAGTGGGTTTTCCGAGACAGGACAAAAAGCGGATGCGTTGGCAAGCAAACTGAAAGGCGGGCTTGCAACGGCAGCGAAGGCTGGTGCGGCTGCTTTAACGGCAGCTGCAACCGGCATCTCCATATTGACAAAAAAATCCATTGACGGATACGCGGAATACGAGCAGCTTGTCGGAGGCGTAGAGACGCTGTTTAAAAACTCTGCCGATCAAGTCATAGAATACGCAAACCGCGCGTATGAAACCGCAGGGCTTTCCGCTAATGAGTATATGGACACAGTTACGTCATTTTCGGCGTCGCTGCTGCAGGGCCTTGGCGGTGACACAGAAAAGGCGGCGGAGGTAGCAAACCAGGCTGTCATTGACATGGCGGATAACGCGAACAAGATGGGCACAAGTATGGAAATGATCCAGAACGCCTATCAAGGTTTCGCAAAGCAAAACTATACCATGCTGGATAACCTCAAACTCGGTTATGGTGGCACGGCGACAGAAATGGCGCGGCTTATCAACGATTCAGGGGTGTTGGGCGATACCGTCGAGGTCACAGCGGACACAGTCAATAGCGTTTCTTTCGACAAGATGATTGAAGCAATCCATGTGATCCAAGATCAAATGGGGATCACCGGGACAACGGCGGAGGAAGCGGCAAGCACTATCGAAGGCAGCGTTAACATGATGAAATCCGCTTGGTCAAATCTTGTAACCGGAATTGCAGACGATAACGCAGACCTTGACCAGCTGATTGAAAACTTCATCTATTCGGTCGGCAAAGCGGCTGAAAATATTCTTCCGCGTATTGAAAAAATTTTTACCGGGTTCGGGGATTTAATTACACGGCTTGCCCCGGTTATTTCCGAGCAATTACCATCGCTTGTTAGTTCTGTGTTGCCGTCGCTTGTGAGTGCTGCCACTGCTTTAGTGCAGGGAGTTGTAGACGCAGCTCCCGGAATTGTTGCGGCACTTGCGGATATGGCCCCTGAAATTACGGGAGCAATTTTGTCGGTTATTCCACAATTATTAGACGCAGGCGTGCAAATGCTGATTGCTTTGGTGCAAGGGATTGCTTCGGCCATGCCGGAAATCGCACCGCAGTTGGTTGATTGCGTGGTACAGATTGCGGAAATATTGACTCAGCCAGACACACTTGTTGCCCTTATTGAAGCAAGCACAATGTTTATTGTTGCGCTTGCAGAAGGCCTAATTGATAATCTGCCAAAGCTTTTGGATGCAGCGCCTAAGATTATCAAAAATCTTGCATCCGCGTTTATCCAGTCCATAGGCTATATCGGAGAAGCCGCCATCGAAATTGGAATAGCCCTTGTCAAAGGAATCTGGGAAGGCATCAAGAGAATGGGCGATTGGCTAACAGGCATGGTAAAGGGCTTTTTCGACGGCATTGTGGATGGCGTAAAAGGCGTTCTCGGTATTCACTCACCGTCCCGCGTCTTCGCCGGGATCGGCGAGAACATGGCGCTTGGCTTGGGCGAGGGCTGGGATAACGAATACGGCAATATCAAGCGTAGCATTGCATCTGGCATGGACTTTGGAACGGCATCAGTCGATTTTGGAGCCTCCGGCGTCGCGGCGATCGGCAACTCTATTGCGTCCGGTGTTGGTGCATTGGCGACCGGCGGTGTGGGAAGTAGTATTGTAATCAATTTGACAACCGAACTTGACGGCGCAGTATTGGCGCGAAAAATGGTGCCGTACAACGCAGCGGAGACATTAAGGAGCGGCGCATGAGTAAAACGATCAAGATCAACGGTATTGATTTTACATCCTACTTTACGCCGGTCGGCTACAAGGTGGGACACAAAAAAATCAAAGGGCCAAACGAGGGGTATATGCTGGACGGCAGTTTCACGGAGGACGTGCTTGCAATCAAGGCGGTTATTACCTGTACGTGTATGCCTCTAACGGAAACACAGCTGAACACGTTACTCGAGCAATTGTACAGCGGAAATCTGAACGTATATTTTTTCGACACCCAAAGCGGAGGTTATCGCACGGCAAACATGACGTGCGATCCTCCAGAGGGCGTTGACAGAGGAACCGGAACGAACGCTGCAGAATATTGGACGGGCATGGTGCTTGCGTTTACGGAGAAATGATATGAAGATCACCTACAAAAATTGGATGTTTGATTCTTCCCGAACAGAAAAAGCTGCGCCCACACGAGAGCAGTCATTAAGCTGTGAGAGTATTTCTGCCGATACGCTGACAGTTGTTGTGCGATGCGACGATCCTTCGATTATGTCATTTCAGAAGAATGACGCTATTCGTTTCTGGGAAAACGATTCTAACGCATCAATGCAGACTTACTATTTACGGTCGATTGAGCGGACGGGCGCAACCGCATATAAAATTGTAGCGTGGTCTGCGGTCGGTTTATTGGCAACGATCCCGCATAAAGGCGGCATTTATACAGGGCAAACCGTTTCTGAGGTAATTCCCGATATTTGCGGTGCGGTTCCGGTTGTGGTCAAGAGCGTTTTTGCAAACGTTAAACTATACGGCTGGCTCCCGTATTGCCAGCCGAAAACAAACGGGCAAGGCAAAAGCGCAAGGGACAACCTGGCGCAAGTGCTTTTTGCAATTGGCGCATATTTGACAACCGACCTAAACGGCGTTTTGCACATTGATTCCCTGTGGGACGGAACGGCGTCTGTGATTCAAGGCAACAGAATGTATTTGAGCGGTGGAAAGGTTGGGTATAGCGACCCCATCTCTGCTGTGACGGTAACGGAGCATCAATACGTTGCGGGAACGGAAGTAAAGGAGCTATTCTCCGGCACGGCACAGAATGGCGATATCATCACATTCTCCGAGCCGATGCACTCCCTCTCTGCGACTGGGTTCACAATCCTGGAAAGCGGCGCGAACTACGCCAAGATTTCCGCTGGCACTGGCGCACTGACCGGCAAGGCGTATATCCACAACACCCGCTTAATCACGCAGCCTGTGACGGCTGGCGCTGTGGAAAACATCAAATCAGTTACAGACGCCACGCTGGTATCTCTGGTGAATTCCTATGCCGTGGCGAAGCGTCTTGCAGACTATTACCGATGCCGCGAAACTATCACCAATGACATTGTAAGCGGGCACGAGAAACCGGGCCATGTTGTGAGCGTGTACCATCCGTATGACAAGAAAATGGTATCCGCCTGTATTCAATCCCTCGACACCACCATGAGCGCCACGTTGAAAAGCAGCATGGAAGCACTGGTGGGCTTCACCCCGGCGCATCCGGAAGCAGCGGAGTATTTTGACGAGCGGGTTGTCCTGACTGGCTCCGGCGTGTGGCAAGTGCCGGAGAATGTAACCGCAATCACGGCGGTTTTGATCGGCGGCGCGCAGGGCGGGCACTGCGGACACGGCGGCAATCCGGCGGAGGCGAAAACGGAAAGCTACACAGAAACGATCCTTGGATCGCTGCTCCAGCGCAACACGGACAAGTGGGCGCTGGGCGGCAAGGGCGGCAAGGGCGGTGATCCCGGCTCCGGCGGCAAAATTTTGCAAGCGACGCTTGACGTGACCCCCGCTCAGAAGTTTTCCTTCGCCTGCGGCGTTGGCGGATTGGGCGCGGCGTTTGACGCGAACAACTGGGCTAACACGCCCAACACGCCGGGGGCGGAAGGGACAAAAACCACCTTCGGGAGTCTTGACAGTTCTTCCGGATCAACCTCCGAAATCGGCTACACGGACCCGGTGACCGGCGAGGTGTTCGCGCAGAAGGGCGAGCAGGGCATTGCCGGTGGTGACGGCGCGGGCATGAACCCGAATCACGGGGACAAGGACCGATTCGTCCCGCTACAATCCACATCCGTTGTGGATGAGGACGGCCATGTGTGGGAGGGTGGCGCTACAAAGGTTAACGATGACGGCATTGTGCTCCCCAGCGCTGGTGATGAGCAAAGCTTTACTGGCAACTTGGAAGATGGCTATTGCGGCGGCGCAGTTTCGTACAACTGCGG
>ERZ779852.1448-NODE-1448-length-22192-cov-3.526223_pt1 | contig 22192 bp, 9 predicted proteins | sample MGYA00511559_ERZ779852 | MGnify/ENA primary metagenome ERZ779852 (study PRJEB29588, sample SAMEA2157977) | human gut metagenome | biome: human gut; feature: human-associated habitat; material: faeces | place: Denmark | collected 2008/2010 ...
TTTTCCTAATTTATTTAGTATAATGTAAATGTTGCGGGCTGACTTTGGTCACATATATGGCGCGTAACATATATCAAATAATATCGGGTGCTTTGCATTTGCCGGCACCTAAAATATGGAGGGATAACTATGGCATGGTATGATGAGGCAGTATTTTATCACATTTATCCATTGGGACTTGCGGGAGCCCCTAAACAGAACGACTACGGTGAGCCTGTTCACCGCTTAAACACCCTGCTTCCATGGGTGGATCATATAAAGGAGATTGGCGGTTCAGCACTGTACATCGGACCACTCTTTGAGTCAGTCGGACACGGCTACGAGACTACAGATTACAAGAAGCTCGACTCCCGTCTCGGAACAAATGAGGACCTGACAGCATTTGTGGCTTACTGCCATGAACAGGGAATAAAGGTCATCTTCGACGGAGTGTTCAACCACACAGGCCGTGACTTCTTCGCATTCAAGGACATCCAGGCAAATAGAGAGAATTCACAGTACAAGGACTGGTACTGCAACGTGAATTTCTGGGGCAACAACGAGTACAACGACGGTTTCTCTTACGACAACTGGGGAGGCTACAACCTTCTCGTCAAGCTGAATCAGAAGAATCCTGCTGTCGTTGACTATATATGCGATGTGATCCGTTTCTGGGTGAGTGAGTTCGATGTGGACGGAATCAGACTTGACGCTGCGGACGTCCTTGATTTTGATTTCATGAAGGCACTGCGCCGCACAGCAAATGAAGTGAAGCCGGATTTCTGGCTCATGGGTGAGGTCATCCACGGCGACTACAGTCGTTGGGTAAACGGTGAGACTCTTCACAGCGTCACCAACTACACACTTCACAAGGCTCTGTACAGCGGACACAATGACCACAACTATTTTGAAATTGCGCACACTGTAAGACGTCTCCAGAACATGGGAACATTAAAGCTCTACAACTTCGTAGACAACCATGATGTGGAGCGTATCTATACAAAACTTACCAATAAGGCTCATTTTGCACCTGTACATGTATTGCTCTACACTCTTCCGGGTGTGCCTAGCATATACTACGGTTCGGAATTTGGCATTGAGGGACGCAAGGAATATGGCTCGGACGACAGCTTAAGACCAGCTCTCAATATAGAAGATTACAAGGATTCAGTAAAAACTAATCCTTGTACAGCACTCATCGCCGCACTCGGCAAGGTACGTCAGGCCGTTCCTGCACTGTCATATGGCAGCTACGATGAGCTGATGCTCACCAACAGACAGTTCGCATACGCGAGGGATCTTGACGGAACACGTGTCATCGTGTCAGTGAACAACGACGATGCCCCAGCCGGAATGCACCTTGCAGCAGGTAACTGCACAGCATACATCGGCGTCCTGTCAGGCGAAAAGGTATCTGTACAGGATGGTCATATCAATATAACCCAGCCTGCAAACAGTGGTGAGATCTGGGTGCCTGATGGAACTGACCTGAACGTTAAGCCAGTTAAGATGGAGACGAAGGCTGAGAACAAGACTAAGAACAAGACTGAGAGTGAAGCTAAGACCAACACAGAAAATAAGGCAGCGTCTGAAACATCTACCGATGCAAAAGGCAATCAGGAATCTGAACCAAAAATAGAATCCAAAGACACTGTGGCCGCTACAGAATCTGCAGATGCTAAGAAAAACACAACCGATACTGAGAAGAATACTGCTGCCGACACCCCGGTTGATCCAGAAACCATCACAGTTGACTGGAGCAAGTCTCCGGAATCCATGACAGTTCCTGAACTTCAGGCTGCTATCCTGGCAAAGCTTGCCGGAAACGGACCTGTTGATGCGCAGATGAAGAAGACTGTCACAGACAACATCTGGCATGACTCTCTTGTGAACTGGTTGAAGAGTTTCAGATAAAATTACGTAGAAACAGCCAGGTGCATATTCTCCAAATTGGAGAACATACACCTGGCTATTTTTTCACCTAAAAATCAACAAATTGCAGCCTGCGGCCATCAAACCTGATATAACCATCAAAAAAACTGCTGACCATATCGCCTGACTGCTGAATATACCACTGTTTTCCAGATAAAATTCGTACGGATTTTCTGGGTTGATATAAAGATATACCACATCGCCTTTACTTATATTCAGTCCATATACATATGTCTGCTCATACACTTTATACTGCTTATCCCTGTATGTAAATTCAAATACTCCCGCCTCCGGATATCTTCTGCCGGCTCTCATATCCTGTCTCATATCTGCACGTACATCATGGCATACAGCTTTCACAGTAAATGAACATCTTCGCTCAAGCGCTTTTCTCTTACATATCACAGAGAGCAGTGTTATTGCACTGACCACAAAGAATGCACAGGCAAATATCTCTGCATAAAATGCTCCAACATTGCAATTTTCTCTCCCCAATATCCGTTCCGGGAGCAATACTATCTTATCCGCAAAAGAGCCATCTTTCACAGCACACGCCGCCCATATCAGCGCCGATGCAGCACCGGCAAACACAGATATGAACACTATACCGATGATGCTCCCCCGCTTTCGCTTCTTAATCATCGGAATAAGAGTCTTTAGAATTATGACAAGAACTATCCCGGCAAAAAACTGCCCCACAACAAGCATAACAGCATCCGTTCCGATCTCACTTGCAACAAATCCGGCTATAATACTGGCAACAAACCATATGCCAAATATTACGCCTCCAATTTTCTCAGGCATAGAAACATTTTTTTCTTCTAAATTGTTATTTCCCATATACCCCACCTCTCAGCAAATATCCCGCAGCGATCCTACTGCTCCCTGAACTTTATCTCGCCCGTAGCAGCGTCCATGCTGTCCACTATCGCAAGCGACTCAAGATGATATCCGAGATTCCTGATGACCTGACCACCTGTCTGGAAGCCCTTCTCAACCGCGATTCCGATTCCCTCTACGCTAGCGCCTGCTGACTTGACTATGGAGATGAGTCCCTGAAGCGCACATCCATTTGCAAGAAAATCATCTATGATAAGAATCTTGTCCTCCGGATTTATAAATTTTTTGGATACGATAACCTGATTCTTACACTTGTGTGTAAATGACTCAACCTCTGCCACATACACATCGCCCTCTATATTAATGCTCTTTGACTTCTTCGCAAATACAACAGGCACGTCAAAATGTCTGGCAGCAACACAGGCAATGCCTATTCCGGATGCCTCTATAGTAAGGATCTTGTTGATCTCTGTTCCCTCAAATCTCTTCTTGAACTCCTCACCGATCTGATCAAACAGACGTATATCCATCTGGTGGTTCAGGAAACTATCCACCTTGAGAACATTGCCCTCCTTTACTATTCCATCCTTAGTTATTCTCTCTTCCAAAAAATTCACGTCGTAATTCCTCCTTGAATACCTGTCAAATACGAATCCGTCCGTACTCGCTCATTCTCTAAGTTCCAAACGCCATCTTCACCAACACTTTTATGCCATACGGAAATTATCCTCATCTCAATCTGACGTTACTGATTCGTATGTAATCATAATTATAGACATAATACAACAACAATCTAAGTTTTTCCACCCTAATTATATACATTCATATACAACTTTTACATGCGGTGTATTCAAGTAAATCACCACCGAACACAAATCTCACAATCACTAGATAAGTCCCCTGTTAGATGCCTCCCTGACCGCCCCGGCCTTATCAGTCACCCCGAGTTTCCTGTACACCTGGTTCAGATGATACTTTACATTCGCCTCCGACATGTTGAGTCTGTCCGCTATCTTCTGTCTGGACAAGCCCTCTGCCTGCAATTTAAGTATGGCTGTAGCCGTCTCACTGAGTTGAACATCGTCCACTCCCGCTTTCATATATCCGGGGTAGTATCTCGTCATACTCTCAGTCTCCTTCTGCAGTTGTCTGAAATATGCCCTTCTTTCGGCTATCTCCTTGTCGTCAGCACCATCTTTCTCGACTTTCCATCCACAGGTATTTATAAGAGTATTCACCGCCGCACCTTCTCTGGATATAATCCTTGTGAAGCTATATTCCATCGCAGTATCAATAGCATGGCACATCGCCTTTTTCCAGTCATCATTTTTTAATCGCTGCAAAGCTACAGCCATCAGCACACTACATTCTATCCCTATATACGTACGGGACATCATCTCAGCATAATATCTCAGCTTTGTCAGCAGCGAATATGCCTGTTCATTCCGTCCGCTTTGAAGGTATACTCTCACTTTGGTTAGATAGATAAACCTGTCATATATCCTGAATTCAACATTTTCATCCGGAGCATTTTCCATCCAACCTGTAACACAGGCTCTATCTCCTCTGTACAGGCTGCATCTGGTCTCAAATGCATATATATTGGGAAGGAGATTTTGTCCTTCCTCTTTTTCAGCCTTTCCCTCTATTCCATTCAAAACCTCAAGAGCCTCCTGTGGCTTTCCGTTCTGCAAATGCAGCCACGCCAATATACCATCAGCAACAAAGCACTGCTCGATTTTTCCTCCTGCTTCCGCCTGCATTCTGCCCTTTGCCGCAAGCGTTGCCACCTCGTAATTATCTCCGCTCTTTTCAAGAAAACTCTCCGCCAAAGCAAGATTTACAAGACCTTTTCCGTATTTTCCAAGCACAAACTCAACTATCCTGCCAACCTTCGAGGCCAGCTCTCTGTCTCTCTTGCTCCACTCACAGAAATCTTTTCCACCGTTCATCATTGAAGGCAGATTGGATGTAACCGACCATTCCTGTATTCTTACCTCCTTATTAAAGACCATTGTGTATGCTGACTTCAAAAGCTTTAATACATCAACACTTCCTCTGTGCGGCAGACCAATATCCAGATACAGCAAAAGCCCCTTTGCATTTTTCCTGGCACTTCCCTGGTTTTCATCTGCATATAATTTTAGTCTGTCGTACCATCTTTCACTCTCATCAGGATTTAGAAGGAGTGACTGCAGCATGCTCATACCACACATAAGCTCAGGACTTTTCTCGATGACATGATCCGGAAGTTCCAGGTAATATTTTTTCAGATCATAGTAATAACCACTGTTCGCCGCATGTCTGGCATTATCGACAAGTATTGAAACTATTCGCTCTGTAACTCCTGTATTTTCATACATCTCCAAAGCTTTCCTTATATCTCCGTTAAGTCTGTAAAACAGTCCGGCATTCTCATACAGGCCTCTTATACGCTCTTTCTCGTACTTCCGCTTAAGACGTCTGCGCATAGAGACCCTCATGTGAAACTGCAGTTGATATTGTGTATTGCCATCCTTATCCATCCGGCTGGTCATAAAGTTTCCAAGCCACTTTGCCCTCTCGATCAAAAGCTCACTGTCACTTCTTCCGGTTATCATCTCAGCCTGTTTTGTTGTAAACTCATCCACCACGGATATTTCCATGAGAAATTCCTGCATTTCCACATCCCAGTTATCATACACATGATACTCAAGGTAATTACACATCTCATCCTCAACGCGTCTCGAAAAATCATTATACATATCATCTGTTATCTCGCTTGTATATGCCATTTCCATGTATTTGATGTGGCACATCTCCACAGCCAGCGGAAGTCCTGTAGTCTCATAGTACATTCTCTGCACTTGTGCCTCATTGATGCTAAATCCAGCGTATTCAGCATACTTCTTTATATCCTCCAGACTGAACATAAGCAGCTTGCTGTCCACCACATAAAATCCTTCTTGAAATCTTACAGCAGAAAGCCATGGGGGAACCGGACACCGGCCAACGAGTATAACCCATACGTCTTCTCTTCTAATGAGTTCTATGATCTGCTCCCTCACTGTGTCCACATCCCCCCATGAGAGCTCGTGCAGATTATCTATGACAATTATTTTTCTTGCGTTGCTGCTTTCTACCACAAGGTCATCCGGTCTGATACCGCCGGCATCCACCACCATGTACTTACGTGTTCCAAGATATCTGCTGACAAGAGTCGTCTTTCCCGAACCACTGACCCCGAATATATATGCAGTTACATTCCCTTCATCCGCTGTCTTCAGAAGCCTCCAGGCTTTTTTCGGTTTTATAAAACAGCCTTTATTACCCGAAGCCGTATTCCCCATATGTACAAATCTCCTTTTCTCACTTTTTAATCCCGGTATAGATAATCAACACCCTGTATATATCAGCAAAGGTGCCTGCATCCAGCCCCAACGGGCCGGATATCAAGCACCTCATGCAGCTACTATTTTTATTTTACTATAATCTGCACAGCCTGTGTAGTGCCATTTACAGCAATTACATAGACCGTACACTTTCCTGCGGCCTTTGCCTTTATTCTTCCTTTGGCATCAACTGTAGCAACATTTTTATTTGTACATGCATACAAATACCTTGCACCATGTCTGCCATCAAGCACCTTCTTGCTGGCATCTGCCTTGGTATATCCAGGTTTAAGCTTAATCGTCTGCTTAACTCCCAACACGTAGCTCTTCTGTGGAAGCAGAACCTTCTTGATGTTGGTATATTTGCTGCTATTGGTAACTATATGAAGCATGACACTATTGTCTATATACTTCTTCTTACCATTTACCAGCTTATATGCCTTTACTCTCAGCTTGATCGTATCAAACTTAGCAAGTGATTTGCCATTAATGCTGGATATTGTAACTCGGGTTGCCGATGCGCCCTTTACCGATTTAATAAGACTTTTCGAGTTAAAGTTTACATAGCACTCCTGTGCATATATATCATATCCGTCAGCCTTGTTAACCTTACCCCACACAACTGTCACTTTGTTTCCGGATACTACTGCATGGATATTCTTATTGATACCAGCTGTATTTTGTGCCGGTATTTTTGCTACAAACCTGGCATTGATTTTCATATTCTTATTTGCAGCAACCTTTACCGAAGTTTTTGTACTCTTGAAGCTTCCTGTCCAGCTTCCAAGTTTACAGTTGTTTGCCGCCTTTGCCGTGCAGATAAGAACCGTTCCCTCGATCACTGATGCACCATTCTTAACTGTTTTGCCTTCTGCAGTCTTGATTGTGATCGATCCGTTTTCAGTCTTTCCAATAGCTACCTTCACATACCTGAACTTGAATGCCGCTCTTATATTCATGTTCTTTGTCACCGTAAGTTTCACTGTAGTACCAGTCTTGCCTTTGGCATCTCCGCCCCAGGCTGACAGATCACAATGCTTTGCAGGAATTGCCTTGCAGATGATATCTGTGCCTTCCTGAACCAGCTGTCCGTTAGATATCTTCTTACCGTCAGCTGTTGTGACAGTTACCGTACCATTCTTCACTGTGGCAATACTTACCTTTGCATATCTTGCCTTGAAGGCTGCTCCCACTGTGATACTTCCGTCAAGGGCTTTTTCAAATGTGCTCTCAGCCTGATCTGCCGCATCCTCTGTCCATGCGTCAAAGTCATAGTACATATCCGGTGTTGCTGTGTATGTAAGAACAGTTTTCTCGTCAATCATTTCACCGTTCTCCACCTCTGTGCCATCTGGCTTTGTCACCTTTATGTTTCCATGCTCTGTATCTGCTATTGTTACAGAGTAAAGCTTAACTGCATCAACTTTAAACTCCATATTCTTTGTGACGTTTACATCACTTACAAGATATGCTCCTGTCTCAGTTCCATCCTCTGCAAGCACTGGCTGGACTGACATGATATTCTCTGACTCCTCTGAATTTTCAGCGTTCTCTGGTTCATCAATGATTATATCTCTGATTCTCCAGCCCTCAGCAGGTGTAATAACAACACTCGCATCTCCGTTCTCTCTTACCATATTATCAAGAACTACGCCATTGTCATTCTTGAATACCACATTGTCTGGTATCTTTGTAAGTTCTGTTATAGTGTAAGCTGTCTCCGGTGTGCTTTCACCACCTGCAGTCTCTATCAGATTATTATCTCTGTCATAATTTCCCTCTACAGGAATGGCATATCCAACTCTGTCAACAAGCTCTGCACTTACCTCTATGCTGTTTGTAACATCATTTAAAAGTATCTCGTTGGTAAATCCAAAGTCAGTGCCAGACTCTTCCTTGACAACCTTTCCGCCTCTGATGTACTTAACTGTCCATGCCTGGATCATATAATCATCAGAAGGTGTTATGGCAAATCTTACATCCTTGCCAGAACCTATTCTCACTAAGTTATTCTCAGCATTTATTGGCTTAAGTCCGCTTATATCTCCATCCTCGCCGACATAACCTGTACTGATGTCTATATTGTCATATTTCTTAACTTCATCCTCATTCTTGAATATTACATTTACAAGAAGTGATGGTGCGATATATGCATATATCTCTGCATCCTTTGTTATGTCTGTCAGCTTGTATGTGAGTTCATCTGAATCAACATCTGCTCCGTCAACTGTCCAGTGCTCAACTGTGTTGTATTCATCCTTCGGTGCAACTGTAATTGTAAGATCCTTATGTCTCTTGAGCTTAACCTCTCCTGATACGATCTCAAGTTCCTCACCGTCAGAAGATGCAGTGATCTTCGCCGATCCGGTTCCTGTTGTACCTACCTTAACTGTATACTCTGGAATCTCCACAAATTTAACATATACTGCCACATCTGTGTAGATAGTCTTCACCTCATAGGTAGTCTGCTCCAGTTCAGTTCCTTCTATAGCCTGTGTACACTCAGGATCAAGATACCAGCCCTCGATCATCTGGCCATCTGCAGGAGCTGCCGTAAATACTGCATCTCCGCCGGATACCTGGCTATCGCCGCTTGTGATCTCAGCCTTCTCGTCCAGTCCATATACCGCTGTCACAGCTCCAAGAGCAGCATCATTTGCCTCAAAGGTTATAACTGACTTGAGTTCCTGCTTAGCAAAGTGAGCAACAACATCTATGTCAGATGCCACCTTGTCAACCACAAATACGTTGCTGCCAAGCTCCTCTGCTGTGTAATCCTTTGTTCCCTCTGCTGTCTTTACTGTGTATCCCGTACACTCCATATACAGATCCGGAATAGCCGTAAACTTAAGCTCTCTGTCTCCTCTGATCTGTGCAGAATTACCTTCAAGCACTTCATCTGCTGTCACGTTCTCTGCCTCTATCTGTCCGGCTCCGTCCGCTGACCATGTTATCTTATACACAGGTCTGTCAAACACAGCCCTCACATCAACTCTCGTATCCTTTGGCACTTTGTATGCAAATATCTTCTCTGCCACGCCCTGACTGATTCCATTTACAAGCCAGTCTGCAACTTCGTATCCTTCTGCAGCCGCCGCTGTGAATTCCACATATGAAGCAGCACCTATCATATCTCCTGATTCGAGCACCAGCTTTGTAGATGTGATCATGGCGCTCACCTCACCTGTTCCCTCTGTCTCAGGACCAAATGTGAGTACATCACCAACCAGCTCAAGACCAGCCATAACTGTCACATCAGATGAATCTCCGTCAACCGTGATCTTAAGGGTATCATTTACTTTCTTGTCTGAATATAACTTTATATTCTCTGTCTCGCTTGTCAGCTTATGTCCATTTATGATCCATTCTTTTACATTGTATCCATCATCAGGCACAACCTTGAATGTGATGACAGAATCTCTGTATATGTCTGTGATCTGCGCAGATTTGCTCTCCGTCGCATCACTTATGGTATCTCCTATCTGTATGTATGAAGGGAGATTTTTTCTTGACACATCTGCACTTATAGAGCCGTGTGTCTTTCCTGACGCCTCTCCAGCAGAAGCCTTCTCTATCACCTTCAGAGAATACTCAGCCTTCACGGATGGTGCGATCTTTCTGTATGTGGCATTTACTGTCACATCCCCTGTAAATCCATCTGCCGGAGCACTCCACGTAAACGTGTATCTCTCTGTTCCGGACTCAGAATCCGCAGTCTCAGCCAGCTTTCCTTCTCCGCTGTTCTCCGCAAGACTGAATACATCCTCTCCTGCGTAATTTACCTTTATGTCAGCTATCTCATAATTTCTCTTCACCGCAAATGTGAATTTCAGATCATCCTTACTTGCATATGCGATACATCCGCCATTTGCCAGATCAGAATCTCCTGACCTTGCAGTCATCTCTGTGTCATTTCCTGATGTCCACGACACAACCGGCTGTTTGTAGAAGTATACGACAACCTTTGTATCCTTGCCGAGCTATTCTAGTTAATACCTATGGGCGCCAGCAACTTCTGCCTCAGCATCAACCTTCTCGCCATTTACCTCCCAGTATGCTATCTCGTAGCCTTCATTTGGAGTTGCTGTAAATACTATGTCACTACCCTGAAGCTGCTTGTCACCGGATACAAGTGCGTCTGTACCTCCTGCAACCACAGCATCTACTACACCGGCTGCATCATCATCCGCACCATATGTCACCTTGTATCTGTTCGGCGCAGTGTACTTAACTGTATAATCGAGGTCTGAAGCTATATCATACACTGTCATCGTCCTGAGATCCGCTGATACAGTTCCAAGTTCCTGTCCATCTGCTGCTGACCATCCGTCGAGAAGAAGTCCTGACGGAACTGTAACCTGAATGGTTACGTTGTCGCCTCGGCTGACTTCATATATACCGTCTTCACCGCTCTCTATAATCACTGTGCCGTCAACTCGCTGAGCCTTGACTGTGACATCCACACCTGTTGTCACTGTAGTCTTTCCATCGCTTCCAACAGTTACAGGCGAGACTGATATTTTGAAATTCTGTGCTTCTGCAAAATATGCCGTGATAAGTGTATCCTCGCTGATCTCCTCTGCATCATATGTGAGAGATGTGTTATTTGTCACTCCATCTTCCGCGAGAACGGTCTCCGGAACTCCATCTTCTCCCGTAACAGTCCAATGATCCAGAACATATCCTGCTGCCGGAACCGCAGTGAGTCTTACCTTCTGTTCTATATGAATGTTTGCACCTGAACCGAACGATTTTCCAATTGTTCCATCCGTCACATAGTTTGCTTTGAGTGTTCCATGAGCCTCATTGTCAGGCTTGTATGTCAGCTTGTGATATACAGGCTCAAAGTTTACTGCTACATTCATGTTTGCTTTCAGCTTATCCATCTGGATCTGGTCATCGCTGCACGCCTTGCCACCGGATGTTCCACACTGTGGATCCGTAACTGTCTTTCCATTTAGTGACCAGCTCTTAACCTTATATCCCTTATGAGGAGTAGCAGCTAAAGTGATCGTTGAGTTCTCAGGGAGTCTTGTTCCACTGTCAACTGTGAGTCCGTCACTGTTTTCATTTCCAGGCTGCTGGTACTTGATTGAAACTGTGCCATGTGTATTTGCCGGTCTGGCAGTAACGGTGTACACGTTTCCTGTCAGTGTGTATGATGCCTTAACCAGGTTTATTATATATTTCTTCTCAAGTTCATTCATAACCTGTGAATGCTGATCGCCCACCTTTACGTATACAACATCTATATCATATATACCCGGCAGCAGCCCACTTGCTCCATCTGATCCGAGCTCGTAATCCCGGTCTCTCTGAGGCATTATGTCGGTATCCCATGCCTTGAGACCTGTTATCACCGCATCCTCGCACTCTCTTACAGAATCATTTACACTTTTCTCTGTATCCTGGGCAGCTATCTCAAGCTGTGCCATTCCAACATTTATATTCTTCTGGGTCTTGTCTCCGCCATTTGATGCCGTTATCTGGAACATTCCAATAGACTTCGGTATAAACACGCCGTTTGCAAGTTCGTATTTGTCTGTGTCCTCAAATTCTCCTGTCTTATTATTCTTTATTTTGACAGTGTATTCTGAATCGTCCGTGATATCCTGAAGCTTTCCTGTATTGTCGTATGACACTCTCTCCAGAGACATCTTCACTGAATCTCCGTATCTTACATTATCCTGCATGGTCAGATTCATGTTCGTCTTTCCCTCAAATGAGGTATATATAGCCATCGAGTCAGATATACTGTCGTTGTACTGTTTGTTTCCTGCAAAGTATACATATACGTTGTATATTCCCTGTCCGGATGGCTCCCACTGTGCAGTATAGCAGCCATTTGCTCTGTCATACTTACCAGCTATGCGCTTGCTCTCAGGTCCTGTGATGACAAATTCCACATCTCCCTGTACATCCTCACCTGACAGTGATTTCGGCTGACAGCTGAGTGTGATCTTGTCTCCTGTATATGTGACCTCTGCCCCTGTGGTCTCAGATCTCACCGTCTTGGTCTGATATACCAATTTGAGATCAGTCTGGACCACCTTGACAGTATCTGACACATTAAGAGTCTTCTTTGAAGTCATAGTAAAACTTCCGCTTTCACTACCTGCCACATAATAGTACACCGTACTGTCTTCACTTCCCGATGTGTTTCCGAGAAGATAGAAGTTCTTGCTGCCATCCTCTGATACCCATTTTGCGAGTATCCTGTCATATGTAACATCATCAGATGCATATGACACCTTTTCACCTGCATAGTCAGCTGCATTTACGCTGATCAGCTTGTAAGTATTGCCATCAATATCTGCGATGAAATCTGATTCACTCACACCATATGCCGTGCCGCCCACATCAGATGCTTTAAATGTCTGTGATTCATCCACGTAACCATCGCTGTCCTTTTTGACGCTTACGCTGCATGGATAGTAATTCTCGTCACTATCTTTCCACATATAGTTTGTTCCGTCGCTGACAAGAATATATTCCCTGACTCCGGATGCGACTGTTATAAGATTTCTCTCCTTAGTCACGTTCTCCACCTTTGTAGTCTCTGAGCCCGATGCCCTGACTACGCTGCCATCAGACAGATCTTTATTCTCGGTATCGTTGTGTGCCAGAAGCATGACCTTGCTGTCCGCCTTATTTACAGTGAGTGTCGCAGTCTTGGTGTAGAGTGTGATGTCGTTGTAATAAACTCTGCATCGATATTCGTTTCCATCCATTTCATCACTTACATCAGTAAGTCTGAGCGTAGGATTGCTGCCTCCTGTCGATACGCTTCTCCATCCATTATCTGTATTAACCTGCCAGTTGTATCCAACGCTCTGGTTTACTCCATCCCCATCATAATAAACCGCATTTGCCGCAAATTCTGCATTTCCACCGGCAAACGTATTTGTATCATCAGGGTTCTTTGTTATATGGAAGTTAGAACTGTCCTGAAGTGTCGTCGCGGTTGCCGGACGGCTGAACAGACTCTTTGAACCATTTGCCTGAAGAGCTCTCACCGCAAATGTGTAAGTCCTGTTGGAATATAGTCCCTTCACTTCATAGTCAGTAACTGTATATGGCACAACTGCCTTGCTGTTGTAATTACCTCCTGCATCAACGATACAGACCTCATAGTAATCTGCATCATTGGACGGTGACCACTCAAGACTGACACTGTTTCTCGTTGTGTCGACAACAGAAAGTCCCATCGGCATACGCGCCGGACGAACAACATTCTTAACATCATAGCCAATGACGAACACTGAATCACTGTCGCTGTTCAGCTTTGCAGTGTTCACCCGCAGCTGCCAGTCAAATGAGAAGCCTGTGCAGTCTGCCGGAACATTGTCCACCGTTCCACTGTATGTAACACCATTCGAGCTTACACGGGTGTAACCAAGACCCGCATGCTGGCTTGATGTCACACCGACAATGACCTTATTACCGAGTCCTCCGCCTCCAGCACCAAGCTTTTCGTTCGCCTCAAGGAACACTTCAGTCGAATACTCGTTCTCATCAGTCACAGATATCGTCTGAGTCTGATCTGCACCAGAGCTGGCATTTACAGAAGAATAATTGTTATTTCCACCTGACTGATAGGTGTACTTTAATTTACCTCCAAGAGTCTGGTATGTAGCAGGGTCTCCCGCTGTGTTATTCAGAATATTATTATATATCTCGTTGAGACCCTTGCTCCTTCTTGCAACCTTGTCGTAATCTGCCACATCTATGATTGAAGTTGAAGGTCCGAGACATACCGGCATAACCACCGGCTCCCATTTTCTCGCAATCGGATCATATATGGAGTATTCGTAATACATATATTTCAAACAGTACAGAACAACCTGATCAGAACCTCCACCTGCGGCATTATATGTTATCTCATATTCCGTTGTCTTTGTATTTGCATATTCAAAGCTTGCTCCATACGAAAGTTCAACCTCTACCTCACCTGCTCCGATGAGCTGGATCTCCGACGACACATACGCGCCAACTGATATTGACAGGTTAGTTGATACCGTGTTCGATGAACCTTTGCTTGTTGAATATGATGTTCCACCGTTATTTACATATTCATATACTTCCTGAACATCATCAAAATACGGACTTGCCTGAAGGATTGCATAGACCTCTGGATTTGTGTATACCGGATACTCTCCCTCGTACTTTAACCGCACACTGTCATTATCAATATCCGGAAGACACAGTGAAACAAATGTTCCATACATATCCTGTCTGCTGTTCGACTGGCATACTACACCCTCCTGACTGCTGTATGGGCTGCCGCCATCCATAGAAAATGTCGCTATGTCCAGCCAGTAATAATCATCTTTATCATTGAGTTTCTTCTCTCTGTGCACTCCCACAACGCACACAAAACTCTGTCTGTAATTGTTCCCCTTGGCATCCTTATCGACACAGCCAACCCTGACATCGCCGATCCACACCTGATCTTTTTTCTTCTTGTCGTTGCCCTGATTGCGCTGGTCGGTACATATACTCATGCTTCCTATCTCCGAACCTGTTATTCCGCCATCTTCCAGTGAGAAAGCATATACCTCTGCGCCAAAAAGCACACTGTCATTTTCATTATTGCCGTTCATGCCCTTAAGGTCTGCACACGCAAGCGCCAGAGGTGCATTCACAGGTCTGTAATATTCTTTATTTTTAACCTCGTGATATTTCACGATTTCTTTACTCTTAGTCCCCAGGCTTCTCGTATGATAATCTGACAACACATAATTATCCGTCAGACTATCGTAGTATACGTATCTGTATGCAGCCTGCGTGGCTTCATATTCCATCTGCAAATATTGAGAATTGCTCGAATAATATCCACCAACTATAAGTCCTGTGACCATGGCTCCTGATCCGGGATACTTAAACCGACCAAATGCACAGTTTGCAGCATACATTCCGTAGTTCTGTTTTTTGCCATCTGTGTCTCCAAGTGACACTTCATTCAGACCTTCTATAGGGACAAGTCCGCCGTCTTTATATGTATAGACGGTCATATGACCTGCCTTTGCCATGTTGCGATTCTGAACTGATCCAGATACGGCAACCGCGGCCTCATCCCGGCCATCCTGCTCCAGATCACCGCCGGTCAGAGTTACCACAGGAGCTCTTCCTATTCCATAATCACACCACGATCCACCCGCTCCACTTTCATAATTAGATGCAAGCCCGCCCGGTATGCTTATATTATTTCCCTTTGTGAACCTGCCGTTTCCCTTGCCATAATATACATCGACTATGGCATAGCGTATGTTCTGATCGTTTATATTTCTATCCTCGTAAGTTCCACAGTATACGAGAAGATCTTCAAAGCCATCTCCATTCAGATCGGCCTTTTCGATCTCAAACATCGCATCCAGCTCCTGCTGGTATCTTCTGATAAAATACAAAAGTCCATCGCCATATGTAGAATTCTTGTTTAAAGTAGGGGTAAGCGTAGCAATTGAATATCTTGTACCATCAGCTGCTATCTTGAAAATATTCACATCTATCTTTCCGCGGTACTCCTTGCCGTCTATGACAGTTTTAATACTTTTCCATCCAGCTGGACCGAATACTTTATCTCCATGTACTCTTAGCTCCGCAACGTAGTTGGTTTTTCCGTCGCCTCCATCAAATGCAACGCTTGTCGCATACAGGCCGTTAAAACCATTACTGTCCTTTTTTAGAACATTTCCCATGTTGCTACTTATGTTACTGTCTCCCGATCCGCCGTGTTCCACTTTCACATTATCTTTGCCAAGATCATAGAAACCATACGCTCCGTACAGATTGCCAAGGCTGCTGTTTACCTTTGTAGTCCTGTCCTTGAAATCTCCAATCCTGTCAAATCCGTCTCGCACAGTGTACTTGTTTCTGTAATTGCCGTTTGCCGCAACGTATACCTCATTCACCTCTGCAAATGTAGATATATTATCCTTGTCATACGGCACCGCAGCTTTGCTTTTGTCTATATCGGTGCTGAGGCCCAGAGCTTTGTATGTACTTTCGTCTATCTCCGTCTCGACCACCGTCTTGCCTGTTTTCTTCGAGCTGTCCGCCGCGTATGCTTTTTGTCCGGGAATAAATCCGGACAGCATAGATAGCACCATACTGGCCGTCAGCGCCCAGCTTATCGCCCTCTTTCTCATAATTTCTTCCTCCCTTTCACTAAAAAAACCAGCCATGAACACCAGCCGTTTTAAGCTGCCACATTCTGGTATCAATAATATATTTACAATTATAATTGCTGTGTTTTTCCATGTACACTAACCAAAAGGCTAGTAACAGGAGGTAAAAACAACTTTTTTGCAAAAAAATCCACAGAACGTACCGTCTATACTGTACGCCCTGTGGATCGTAATAAACATCTAAACTATTCTGTTACATGCCATATATGAAAGGATCATTCCACCGACTTAAGCGATTCCGCCATATTTATCTTATCAAGCTTGACTGACATGACTCTGTTGACAAGGAAATTGAACACAAATGTCAGAACGATACTGTACACATAGCTCATCGGCGCTATATATGTATCAAATGCGACCATATCCACCTTGATCTGTCCTATGACAAATGCATGCAAAAACACTCCAAGCACAAGTCCCACAGCGATCCCGAATGTCGTCAGGACTCTGTTCTCCCTGAACACATAATCTGAAGTCTCGTTTTTGAAAAATCCCAGAACCTTTATGGTTGCTATCTCCCTGATTCGCTCTGTGATATTGATATTTGTCAGGTTGTAGAGAACGATAAATGCAAGCGCACCAGCCGAGAGTATGACTACAATTACTATATAATTCAGACTCTCCATCATCTTAGATATCCTGTTCTTCATATCCTTGTTGATAGTCACTGACGCTGTTGCTGCATCACCCATAAGATCAGCAGATATCTCGTGCGAATCTGCGCCTTCCTCAAGATTGAAGTACACCGATTTGTACTGAGGTGCTTCCCCCATCTGATCCTCATATGTTTCAGGTGATATATACACATAGTTGTATACATGATTCCTGAATATGCCTGATACGGAAACTCTTATCTCTTTCATCTCGCTGTCTCTGACCGTTATTACATCGCCCGTTTTGATGTCGTACTGTTCTGCCAGCGCAGTATTGATCACAGCTTCCCCTTTGCCCGGATATTCTATCTTCGCACCATCTTTATCCGCCAACTTCATATACCTGTCAACGTGCTCAGGTTCTTCCATGATGACCATGTTCACGGACTTTACGCCACCATCATGAACCAGATCCCAGGTAGATTCACTGACGAGATCATAGCAGGAGGTATCCTCCTCCAGCCGGTCTTTCAGACTACTGAAGCGCTCATCTTCTCTATCACCCGCAATCGGTGTATTCAGCGTTATCACTCCATCTCCGACCTGTATCTCCCCATATTGATTGTCCGCAAATCCGCTTATGGAATCATTTATTCCAAAGCCTGTGAGCAGCAGCGCAGTACAGCCGCTTATTCCTATTATCATCATAAAAAAACGCTTTTTATATCTGAATACATTTCTGACACTTACCTTTCTCAGAAATTTCAGTCTCTTCCATATAAATGGGATATGCTCAAGGAACACCCTCTTGCCCGGCTTCGGAGCCTTAGGCCTCATAAGACTTGCCGCAGTCTCAGAAAGCTCGTATCTACAGGAAAACCAAGTTGTACCTACAGTGCACAAAAGGGATGCTGCCAGCACGCCAATAACCAGCGTCCAGTCTGTGGTTCTCTCAAGCGGCATATGTATATACATCATATGATATGCATACCAGATAACCTCCGGAAATACATATGTACCTATAAGATATCCACCTGCACATCCTACTACAGCCGCAGTTCCCGAATAGATCATATATTTTCCCATGATCGCCGCCTTGCCATAGCCTAGAGCCTTCAGCATACCTATCATAGATCGCTGCTCCTCAACCATCCTGTTCATGGTAGTCATACACACGAGCACGGCAACCAATATGAAGAATACCGGAAATACCTTTGCAACTCCATTCACTATGTCTGAATCGCTCTCAAAGCAGACATATCCGATATTCGTCTCCCTGCCGAGTATGTAATAATTCACACCATCTGCATCATCCAGCGTTATGTCCTTCACCATATCCTCCGTCATACCCTTTGCCATGAGGATATCCTTATATCTGTCCAGTACACTGGTCTTACATATTGACTCCCATTCGTCCTTCCTGTCGTCTATATAGTCTTCATACTCATCGGCATACATATCAAACTTTCTGTCAAATTTCACATATACATCGGTGTAGCATTCGCTGTCAAATGCTTCAGGGCTGACATATACAAAGCCCGCAATCTTACCATTTCCAAGGGTTGTGGTGCCTCTTTCAAAATTAATATAAAGAGGGGAGTTGACAGTTCCGACAACGGTGAATTTCTTCACCTTAAGGATATCCTGTGTACTGCTGTCCTCACCTTCTGCTGCATCGTCATCTGCCACCTCTATGACATCACCTATCTTTATACTGTCCATCTTGGCATCTACAACACATTCATCTTCCTTTTCCGGCATGCGTCCGTCCACAAGACTCAGTTTATTGATGTTTTCCGGAACTGACATAGTCTTCAACACCCTGTCATTTTCACCCTGGTTCTTGTATAGGACGTCCAGACTATAACCGCCCTCAGCGTACAGCACATCCTTCTCCCCGGCAAATGAATCCACGTCATCATCCGTATATCCAAGAGTTGACAGAAGATGCAGATCATAGAAATTTCCCTTGTCAAGGAAATTCGATATGGTATTCATCATGTCCGGCTTCGTCATCTTGAGACCCGAGAAGAATCCCACGCCCAGGGCTATGATCGCCATGATGGCTGCAAATCTTCCAAATGTATTTTTTATCTCACGAAATGTCGTGCGTCTCATCATTGATTTCATAGGCCACCTACCATTCCAGATCTTCAACGTTCCTGATGTTATCATTCATAACCACTTTCTCCACAGTTCCGCTCTTAACCGTGATGACTCTGTCCGCCATGGCTGTGAGTGCCTGGTTGTGCGTTATGACTATAACTGTCGTTCCCGTATTTCTGCATGTATCCTGAAGGAGCTTCAACACAGCCTTGCCCGTGTTGTAGTCAAGCGCGCCCGTCGGCTCATCGCAGAGCAGGAGCTTCGGATTCTTCGCCAGAGCTCTTGCTATGGCAACCCTCTGCTGCTCACCGCCTGAGAGCTGTGCCGGGAAGTTCGCCATACGGTCCTCAAGTCCCACCTGCTTCAGAACCGTTGCCGCATCCAGCGGTTCCTTACAGATCTGTGCCGCCAGCTCCACATTTTCAAGTGCTGTGAGGTTCTGTACCAGATTGTAGAACTGGAACACGAATCCCACATCATACCTCCTGTATGCCGTGAGCTGTCTCTTATTCAGAGTTGATATCTCTCTGCCATCCAGCTTCACGCTGCCGCTTGTCAGAGTATCCATACCGCCAAGTATATTCAAGATAGTAGTCTTGCCCGCACCGGAGGCTCCGACTATGACGCAGAACTCTCCCTTTTCTATCTCAAAATCCACATCGCGGAGAGCATTGATCTCCACCTCACCTGTCTTGTATACTTTCTTTACATCTCGAAATTCTACGTAACTCATCCTGCACCATCCTTTCTATATAGATATATTACTGTTTTCGCTTTCCACACATACGCTTTTCCCCGAAAAAGCTATGCCTATCTTCAATATGCTTTTGATTCCATCCCTTGCCATCTGAACATCATATCTTCTGTCACTAATCTGAGCCAAAGCTTCATCGGCCAATTTGCCAAGCACATCTTTTTCCAGATTCTTCTTCCACTTAAGTTCCATTATTATACCTGGATATCTTTCACCCCTTGGGAACATGCATATGTCATATCTTCCATCACCTGACTCCCGGTTGGATTTGATCTTATACTGATTATCCATCATAGCTATAAGCCCAAGAACTAATCCGTGATAGAATCCTTTCGCCCCAGCATCATAAAAGCTTATTGCTTCATCCATATACTCACCTATTGCATGCTCCAATTTTACGAAATCATTGGCATACAGACTTTCAGCTATTTTATTAGCAGTTGTCCGGGTGATTGCACCGACCTGCAGCAAATGTGACAGAATTTCGCTTTTATAGACCGCCGCTATCTCTTTATTCGGAATAGAAACCTCACATAGATATGAGCCGTCTGCCTGGAGTTCTTTTTGGGGAGTCTTCAAGTATCCTGCCACCAGCAACAAACTGTAGATATTTGCCGGATCCTCTGCCAGTGATCTGTATACAACATTCTGATCAATTTTCGCAATGACCCTTTTCCCCTGTAATAATGAATATAAACTTTCAGAAATATCATCTGTGGCGTTTTTTAAAACATCGTCAAGTATTTCATTTTTTCCAGTATTTACCCAATACGCCTGAGGTTTACAGTCTCTGGAAATATAATTGATAACCGACCAGGGATTATATATTTCTTCGTTTCCAAACAAATATCCATCATACCATTCCGCAAGTTCTGCTTTCTTTTCAGGCACACCATAATACCCGAGCATAGTTTCTACTTCTTCACTGGTAAATCCAAAATACCTGTCATACTCATCATCCATAACAGAATTGACAGTAAGATTGTTAAGTCCACTAAATATACTTTCCTGCGCAATCCTAAGAATACCTGTCAGAAAGCCAAATGAAAGATTCTTATTATCCTTAAATGCTCCCGAAAAGAAATTTCTCATAAATCCTATAATCTCTTCATAGAAGTCCTTTGCGTACCCCTCCTGTATCGGTGTATCGTATTCATCAATAATGATTACAGGTGCTTTACCATAATAAGCATCCAGCATTTTGGACAATTTATCAAGCGCAGACGTAAGTTCTACCTCATTTGCCGTTCCATCGAGCATTTTTTCAAAGTATTTTTTTTCGTAGGCCGATATCTTATCACTGTCTATAATCTCCTGATGCCTTACATACTCCTCCTGGACAAGCCCTCTTATCTTTCCAATTGTAGCTTCCCATGTATCGAATTTCACATCTTTAAAAGTAAGAAATATAACAGGATATTTTCCCTGATGAGATTGGTATTCTTCACCGCACTTCCAGATTGCTTTATCCTTAAAATATCTGGAGGTGTCATCCTCTGATATCTCAAAAAACACTCTTAACATATCCATGTTTAAAGTTTTTCCAAATCTCCTGGGTCTAGTAAATAATGATACCAGCGGTTTTCTGTCTAGAAACTCCTTTATCAGCATAGTTTTATCAACATAATAATACTCCGACTGTGCCCTTACATAATCTGAAATACCAATTGGTAATGATTTCTTTTCACAAGTATCTTTTTTCTTTATGTACCTTCTATTGGAAACTCTGCCATCCTCTGGTCTTACCGCATTATCTGGGATCTGCCATCTTCTTCCACTTTTTATCGCGCCACTTATCTTGCCTTTTTTACACAGATCATTTATAGTCCGTTCTGACAAATTCCACTCCCGCGCTATCTGCTTACAACTTTTCATTTTCACATCTCCAATCATCTGACAACATCCTGGCAAACATCACCTCTATATACTATATCTCCTTATTACGCATATTATACAATATTATCCGCAATATATCAAAGTGCAGTTGATATATTGCGGATGTTTTTATAAATCGCGGATATATAGCCGTACAAATCCCCATATAACATAAAATCCCCCATACCTGCCTTTCGCAGATACGGGGGACTTTCATCTCATATCACTACTTATGCTTTTTTGACTTTGGTGTAGCTGGTTCTTCAGCTGCTGCAGCGTTATGATTTGCTGTCGCATATACCTTCTGAACTACTTTCTTTTTCTTCAATGGATGCTTTGGGTTTTTATCCATTTTGAACACTTCCTTTCTGTTTTCCTAAAATGTTATATAACAGAAATCTGCAGTGCATATGCCGAACGGTCATCTGCACCACCGGTTGTGCTATCCTTTTCTTATCTTTGACTATGTTATAGTCCTCTTTATTAGCAATGTCAAGTATTGAGTGCTAATTATTTTGTGAAGATTTTGTGAAGCCTTGATTTTACGGGCTTCAC
>ERZ779852.1455-NODE-1455-length-22092-cov-3.310523_pt1 | contig 22092 bp, 16 predicted proteins | sample MGYA00511559_ERZ779852 | MGnify/ENA primary metagenome ERZ779852 (study PRJEB29588, sample SAMEA2157977) | human gut metagenome | biome: human gut; feature: human-associated habitat; material: faeces | place: Denmark | collected 2008/2010 ...
CCGCCTCTTTCTCCTCCAGGTTTTTCTGGTTTTCCATAGCGAGGGCGCACTCCCCCAGGATCGAGAGGAGCAGTCCGCCTTCAAAGGAATCCATCTCCTCGCCAGAGGCCGCGACGCCTATGACCCCATATACCTGTTCTGCGGTCCGGACGGCCAGATATGTGCAGCACGCATCCGAAAACGTCTCCGTCCCGGCGCCCGCCCGCTTGTTGTTGGTCAGAACCCACTGGGCCGCCTGATGCTCCGATGCGGCGGAGTATTTGCTTTCGGAAAACGCATCATCAACCGGAAAGATCTTCGGCGCGTCCAGCTGTCCCTGATCTGACCGATAGGTGACAATATCGCGCTGAAAAATCTTCAGCAGCTGCCGTGCGGTGACAGAAAGGATCTCGTCCTGGGTTCCGGCCTTCTGCAATTCCTGATTCGTTTCAAACAAAAGCTTGGTCCGCCATGCCAGCTGGGCTGAGTGCTTCGCCAGAGATTTCAGCTTGGCGGCCAGAGAGCCTGTAAGAAGGGATGCCAGAAACATGACCAAAAATGTGACCATATAGTCGCTGGCGTAGATATGCAGTGAAAATCTTGGCTCCGTAAAAAAGAAGTTAAACGCCAAGACGCCCACAACCGAGTTCAGAAAGCTGCAAACCGCGCTCTTTGTGAAGATAGAGGTCAGCATCACCCCCAGGATATAGACTGTGATGATATTGGCCTCGCTCAAGCCCAGATAATAGAAGATAAGGCCCACCAGCGTAGACAGCACCAGGAGCAGAGTGCTTTTCAGCAAATCCAGGAGGGGGACCGCGGGTGCATACAGCTCTTTTTTGTAATGGGAGGCAAACCGCCTTGCTGTTCCAGTGTCAGGAATGATGTGGATGTCCAGTTCCGGTGTGAGCTCAACCAGCCGTTCCGTCAGCGAGGGCTTCCAAAACAGGATGCGGTTGGAAGTCTCTCCACGGCCCAGCACAATCTTGGTCACGCCGGACAGCCTGGAAAATTCGGCGATCTGGTAGGCCACGTCATCGCCATATACCGTCTCGACGGATGCACCCAGTTGTTGAGCCAAACGCAGATTGGCCCTCAGACGGTTCCGATCCGGCTGCGGTATGGACTGAAAATTTTTTGTCTCAACAAACAGCGCCGTAAAGCCGCAGCGGAACGCGTCGGCCATCCGGGCAGCCGTTCGGATGACACGTTCATTGGAAGGTGCTGCGGAAAGGCAGACCAGGACATGCTCCCGGGTCCGGTACCTCTCTCCGCCCCGGCTCTTTTGTGTATCCAGAGCCGTCCGGTCCGCGCAGCGGCGAAGGGCAAGCTCCCGAAGCGCGCTCAATTTGGGCTGTGAATATTCAGACAGCAGATCCGTCCGGTCCTGCCGGATCAGGCGTTCCCGCAGGTCTTCCGGTTCACAGTCCACGAATTCCACGCGCGCGGCCTGATCGAACACCCTGTCCGGAATCCGCTCCTCGGCCGGAGCGCCCAAAATTTCGGAAACGGTGTCCTGAATACTCTCAATGTGCTGTACATCCAGCGTCGTATAGATATCAATCCCTGCCTGCAGCAGTTCTTCAATATCCTGGCAGCGTTTTCTGTGGCGGGAGCCGCCCGCGTTTTCATGAGAGAGCTCGTCGATCAAGAGAAGCCTTGGGCCGCGCTTCAGACAGGCATCCACGTCAAGCTCATAAACGGTCTTCCCCGCCTCCGAAAACGCTTTGAGCGGCAGCGTCTCAAAGCCATCCGCCAAGATCTGCGTCTGCGGCCATTGGCTGCAGGAGAGCAGGCCGACGGCAACATCCTCTCCAGCCCGCACGGCGCGGCCGGCAGATTGATAAAATCATCCGTATAGTCATCTCCGGAGAAATAACCGGCAAAAATCGTAAGGGATCCTTTCCGCCTCCGCTCTCCCCGTCCGACCTGCGCAGAAGTCTCCATATTACCGCCTCCCTTCAAACGGCTCTATTATAGCACGTTTCTACGGTTTCTGTTCACAAATTCTCTGAACAAATTCCGCAGCCAGGGAAGCAGATGTATTCTGTTTCAGCAATATCCTTTGCCGCCGCACGCTTGTGTCGATAGATGACAAGGTCGTGCAATCCTCCACCGCCCGGAAAGAAACCGGCGAAAACAGAAAGTCTCTGCTTTCAAACGCCGCTCCGCCCCCTGTCTCACCGGGGAGAATCGCAACGTCCACATTGCCTGTGCTGAGACATCCCAAAACCTCCGCTTCTCTTCCGAAGGACAGCTCACACCACAAGTCCGGGTGCTGCTCCTTAAGCGCCGACACAGTTTTAAAAACAGGCTGCATCACACAGGGGTCCGATGCCGCGATCTTCAAGCACTCGGCATGCTGCCGCCCCTCCTGCTCTGCCCGCGCCGCATTCAGAAACCTGTCAACCCTTCCCATCATCCAGAAACCGACCAGCGCAAACACGAGAAGGCCGCCAAGCAAAATCATATACTCCATCCCAACCTGTCCTTTCCATGCCTGGAGCCGCAGCCGCTAGATGTGGAAGCATTTTTGAACGTTCTGGTTTGTTCCCAAAACCAGCATGGTGCTGTTGGCCGGGAGACAGGTCTCCGGCGTAATGACCGTCATGGCGAAGTGTCCGTTCTGCTTGATGGCCAGTATGCTCACATGATGCCGTTTCCTGACATCCAGCTGGCCGATGGTCTTGCCGACCCAGTTATCCGGAACCTGAATCTCAAAGATGGCATGATCGTCCCCCAGCGCGATATAGTCCGAAATATTATCCGAGCTGTATCGGATGGCGGTCCAGACCGCGATCTGCCGCTCTGGGTAGACGACCTCGTCCGCCCCGTTTCGCAGCAGGAATTTGGCCTGAATGTCCCGTGCGGCCCGGGCCACCACCTTTTTCGCCCCCGCCTCCTTCAGCAGGGAAGCCGTCTCCAGAGAACTCTGGAAATTATCGCCGATAGCGACGATACATACATCAAAGTTTCGCACCCCCAAAGAGGCCAAAAATTCCTCGTTTGTGCTGTCTCCGATCTGGGCGCTGGTCACATAGGGCAAAATCCGGTTGACTTTTTCCTCGTCCTGATCCACCGCCATCACCTGATGGTTCAATTCGTGGAGCTTCATGGCCACATGGCGGCCGAAGCGGCCTAAACCGATCAGCAAAATTGTCTTCATGTATTTCATCCTCTTTATTTACAGATTCACCCTACCGTAATCCGCTCCTGCGGCAGTCGGGCGCTGGAATTCTGGGTGCTGGAAAGGGCAGCGAATATCAGCGTCAGCCCCCCTACCCGTCCAAAGAACATCAGGCCGATCAAAATCAGGCGTGAGACCGTATGCAGCTGCGGCGTCAGTCCCAAGGACAGGCCCACAGTTCCGATGGCCGAAGCCGTTTCAAACAGGCTGTCCAGAATAGGCTGCCCCTCCATTCGGCTGATTACCAGTCCTCCGGCCAGAAACAGCCCCAGATACATCGCAAAAATTGTCGCCGCTTGGGAGATGGTCTCTTTGGAGATCCGGCGGTTAAAGAAATGCGGATACTCATTGCGCCGAAAAACCGCCAGCGCGTTCGCCAGAAGAACCGCCAGCGTTGTCGTTTTCATGCCGCCCGCAGTGGAGCCTGGCGAACCACCTATGAGCATCAGCATGGTGATAATCGTCTGCCCGCTTTCGCTCATAGCGGTCAAATCCGCCGTATTAAAACCCGCAGTTCGGGGCGTGACCGCCTGGAAAAAGGATAAGAGGAGTCGCTTCCCCACAGGCTCCCGCGCAAACTCGAACAGGAAGAAATAGATGCCGGGAAGCAGAATCAGACTGCCGGTGACCACCAGAATCACCTTGCTCTGCATCCGGTATCTGGTTATGTGCAGGCGGTTCGTACGGATGTCATCCCAAGTCAAGAATCCAATGCCGCCGATGATAATTAGCAGCGGGATCGCAATGGAGACCACCGGGTTGTCCGCGTAATCCACAAGAGACGAAAAGGGCTCCTTGATCCCCATCAAGTCGAATCCCGCATTGCAAAAGGCGGAAATAGAGTGAAACAGGGCATACCAAAGTCCCTTTATCAAGCCGAATTCCTGCCAGAAAACGGGGAACAGCGCGGCAGCCCCCAACAGCTCTACCACCAAGGCAGTTTTCAGGATAAAACCTGTCAGGCGCACGACCCCGCCCACATTCGGCGCAGCGATGGCCTCCTGCATCGTGCTGCGCTGCATCAGGCCGATCCGGCGCCCGGAGAGGATACCGAAAGCACCGGCCACGGTTACCACCCCAAGGCCCCCGATCTGGATAAGCAATACGATGATGAACTGTCCGAAATTCGACCAGTAAGTAGCAGTGTCGTGAACAACCAGACCTGTCACGCATACCGCCGACGTGGCAGTAAACAGAGCATCCGAAAACGGCGTGACAACACCTTCTTTTGTGGCAACCGGAAGCATCAGCAGGAAGCTCCCCAGCAGAATCACCAAGAGAAATCCGAATATGATGATCCGAAACGGAGACGACCAGCTTTTATGAAAAGGCCGCTGCGTAAGCCCCACCCCTTAATATGTCTTTATGGAGTCTTAATCACATTATCCACTTTTCGTCTTAAAGGGGCATTAATTTTTAAGGGCTCGTATTAAAATTGTATTAAGGTCCTCTTCACAGGTACCCAAACGCCAAGGCCAGCGGCAGTACAAGAACGGTGGAGCAAATACATACTGCCGACAGCGTCACCAGAGGCATCCCAATAAAAATCAATAGAAATCCAAGGATCTTGTGTTGAAGCAGGAAATGCTCCACGAGCCCATCACACATGCGCTCAAAATGCAGGAGCCTCGTTTTCCAGGTCATCATAATCATCCCTTCCTTTGGCCTTATCATACTGCTTTTCAGCTTAAATCGGGAAAAAGAAAGCGTTTCCCGTATTAAGGAATCATAAGAGGCTGAAAGGCGAACCGGATGTACCGGTCCGCCTTTCAGCCTTATTTCAGAATCTCTCGGTCATTGGTTGAGCGGGAACAGGACTTTCATCAGCACCTGCTCTGCCGCCTCGGAATGGTCTACACCGAAATAGATGCGGTGTCCTTCCTTGTCCAGCAGCTCAAATTGTCCGTCCTTACAGAAAAAGCGAATGTTCTCTTCCTCCAGAACACGATAGAGCGCTAAATGCCACTCGATCCAGTTTGGAACAGCTCCCTGGAGCATTGCATCTCTGAGCCATTCGAATTCCGGCAGAAATAGCCGCTTTCCCAAAAACATCCGCCACAGTTCGCATTTCTGCTGAAGCGTCAGTCCGGAAAGCCATCCGACCGGGTCCGCGCTCTCCTCTTCTTCAAGTGAGACATAGCAATAGGAGAGTGTCCGGTCAATTCTTGCCAGCCGCTGCTGTTCCAGAAAATCGGCGTACTCCCACTCCAGGGCCACGGCAGCAGACTTTTTCTCCACCGCGTCCAGCAAACGGAACATACAGTCCGCCGCCAGAGGATCCGGGAACTTCACGCAGAAGTACAGGTCTCTCAATTCCGCACATGGAATCCCGGAGACGTTCTTCTGCTGGATAGTGGGGGCTGTCCCCTCCTTTGTGAAGGACAGCTCGACCAGCTCATCCTGGCTTCCCATTCCAAATACCTGCACAGGCCATGCCTGATTGATCGCATAGATCAGCGGGCCGAAAATCTGTGCAAACTCCGCAACCGGGAACGTCAGCACCTCATAGCCGAACTGCAGGTACGGCTCCTCACTTTTGCAAAAGATTCTGGGACTCTGGCCGATCCAGTCCTTTATGGACTCCGCCAGGCAAATCATCAGCCACGCCGGGGTCTCGTTCGTAACAGTGACCTGCGGCTCATACCGCTTTTCCAGCGTTTTCTCAAAATGAAACTGCATACCAGTGTCCTCTGCCCAAGAAGGCATCCGGGGCCCGTGATTACTTGGAGATCTCGCCCACCAGGCCCATGGCCAGGGCGATGTCCAGATTCACGCCCAGCACGTTGACGGTCTCCTCTCCGAACACGCCCAGGGTCTTGCCCTTGGTGTTGTCGGCGATGATCTGGCGCACCTCATCCTCACTGAGGCCGGAGGCCTCCACAATGCGGGGAATCTGCACCTCCGCAGAGGCGGGAGAGATGTGGGGATCCAAGCCGGAGCCGGAGGCAGTCATCAGGTCAGTGGGGATATCCTCCCGGCTGACACCGGGATTCTTCTCCAGGAATTCCTCGATGTCCGCTTCCACCCGCTCCGTCAGGGCGGGGTTGGAGGGGGCGTAGTTGTTGGAGCCGGAGCTCAGGCCGGCGAATTCAGAACCGTCGTTGTAGTACTGCTCCACCTGGCCGTCGCCGTCGGTGTCCTCTTCATAGTAAGTATTGTAATTGTACGCGGAGGGACGGCACCACATAAAGTAATCCTCGGTGAAGTCCTGACCCACGTTCTTGGCGCCCACGGCGATGCCGTCTGCCGTCACCAGAGAGCCCTTGGCCTGGCTGGGGAAAATCACAGCAGAGAGGCCGCTGAGCAGCACCGGAAATACCAGGCCGCACAGCACCAGCAATACCACGGTGACCAGAACGGCCTGCCGGATATTGTGGCCAATGCCATGTTTCTTCTCGTTCATCATTCAGGTTCCTCCTTACATACCAAAGCCGAGGGCAGCCAGCACCGGGGCGATGATCAGGTCAATGATCTTGATGCCCACGAAGGGGGCGATGATGCCGCCCAGGCCGTAGATCATCATGTTCCGGCCCAGCATCTTCCCGGAGGACATGGGGCGGTACTTGACGCCCTTCATGGCCAGGGGGATCAGGCAGGGGATGATAATGGCGTTGAAGATCAGCGCGGACAGGATGGCGCTGTAAGAGGTCGCCAGCCCCATGATGTTCAGCACGTTCAGCTCAGGAACAGCCAGCTTGAACATGGCCGGGATGATGGCGAAGTACTTGGCCACGTCGTTCGCGATGGAGAAGGTGGTCAGGGAGCCGCGGGTGATCAGCAGTTGCTTGCCGATCTCCACCACTTCCAGGATCTTGGTGGGGTCGGAATCCAGGTCCACCATGTTGGCCGCTTCCTTGGCGGCAGTGGTGCCGGAGTTCATGGCCAGGCCCACGTTGGCCTGTGCCAGGGCGGGGGCGTCGTTGGTTCCGTCGCCGGTCATGGCGACGATCTTGCCCTCGGCCTGCTCCTTCTTGATCAGGGCGATCTTGTCCTCAGGCTTGCACTCTGCCACAAAGCCGTCCACGCCGGCTTCCTTGGCGATGGTGGCCGCGGTCAGGGGGTTGTCGCCGGTGCACATGATGGTCTTGATGCCGATGGCCCGCAGGCGCTCGAACCGCTCCACCATGCCGGGCTTCACCGTATCCTTCAGGTAGATGACGCCCAGGACCTTGTTGTTCTCGCACACCACCAGAGGCGTGCCGCCCAGGGAGGAGACCTCCTCCACATGGGTGCGGAGATCCGCGGGGACCTTGCCGCCGTTTTCCTTCACATACTGCTCAATGGCGTCGCTGGCGCCCTTGCGCACCTTGGTGCCGTCAGGCAGGTCCACGCCGCTCATGCGGGTCTGGGCCGTGAACTCCAGGAAGCTGGAACCCGCGGGCTCCACGCTGTTATCGCCGAGGCGGCGGGCCAGCTCCAGAGTGGACTTGCCCTCCGGGGTGTCATCGTGGAGACTGGTGAGGGCCGCGCAGCGGATCAGATCGCTGCGGCTGGCGCCCTCCACCGGGAAGAAGTCGGCGGCCAAGCGGTTGCCGAAGGTGATGGTGCCGGTCTTATCCAGGATCATGGTATCCACGTCGCCGCAGGCCTCCACTGCCTTGCCGCTCATGGCAATGACGTTGAAGCGGGCGACACGGTCCATGCCCGCGATGCCGATGGCGGACAGCAGGCCGCCGATGGTGGTGGGGATCAAGCAGACCAGCAGGGCGATCAGGGTGGAGACGGGGATCTGTACGCCGCTGTATACGGCGAAGGGATACATGGTCACCACCACGATCAGGAAGATGATGGTCAGGGACACCAGCAGGGTGTTCAGTGCGATCTCATTGGGGGTCTTTTTGCGGCTGGCGCCCTCCACCAGGGCGATCATCCGGTCCAGGAAGCTGTTGCCCGGCTCGGAGGTGATGCGGATCTTCAGCCAGTCAGACACCAGCGTGGTGCCTCCGGTGACGGAGCAGAAGTCGCCGCCGCTCTCCCGGACCACGGGGGCGGACTCGCCGGTGATGGCGGACTCGTCCACGGAGGCGATGCCCTCAATGACCTCGCCGTCGCCGGGGATGACCTCGCCAGCCACCACCAGAACGATGTCGCCCTTTTTCAGCTCACTGGAACGGACGATGGTCTCGCTGCCGTCCTCATGGAGCAGGTGGGCTTCCGTGTCCTTCTGTGTCTTTTTCAGGCTGGCGGCCTGGGCCTTGCCCCGGCCTTCCGCCACAGCCTCGGCGAAGTTGGCGAACAGCACCGTGATGAACAGGATCACGCATACGATGATGTCGTAGATCCGCAGGGAGCCCGCGTCCACGTCCCCGAACAGGCCAGGGAAGAAGGAGAGCAGCAGGGTGATGAAGCAGCCGATCTCCACCACGAACATCACGGGGTTGCGCATCATGTAGCGGGGATTGAGCTTGACGAACGCGCCCTTCACCGCTCCCCGGAGGATCTCCGGGGTGATAAATTTCTTATTTTGTTTCTTACTCATATGAAAACGCCCTCCTTAGGCCCACAGGGTCAGATGCTCTGCGATGGGGCCAAGTGCCAGCGCGGGGAAGAAGGTCAGCGCTGCGAAGATGTAGACTACGAACACCAAGATCACAGCGAAGGACAGGGTGTCCGTGCGCAGGGTGCCCACGGTCTCGTTGACAAACCGCTTGCGCATCAGGGAACCGGCGATGGCCAGCTGGATCACGATGGACAGGTACCGGCCGAAGAACATGGCCAGGCCTGCGGTGATGTTCCAGAAGTAGCTGTTGTCTGCCAGACCCTCAAAGCCGGAGCCGTTGTTGGCCGCGGAAGAGGCGTACTCATACAGCACCTGGCTCAGGCCGTGGAAGCCCGGGTTGGTGATTCCCTCCAGGCCGCCGGAGGTGGAGACCGCCAGCGCGGAGAAGAACAGGATCAGGAAGGGATGGATGATGATGCACAGCGCGGTGAGCTTCATCTCCCGGCCCTCGATCTTCTTGCCCAGGTATTCGGGCGTACGGCCAATCATCAGGCCACAGATGAACACTGCCAGGATGGCGTACATAATCATGTTCATCAGGCCGACGCCCTTGCCGCCGAAGACCACGTTCAGCATCATGTGCAGCAAGGGGATCATGCCGCCCAGAGGCGTCAGGGTATCGTGCATGTTGTTGACGGTGCCGGTGGTGAAAGAGGTCGTGGTGGTGGTGAACATGGCCGACTGGGCGATGCCGAACCGGACCTCCTTGCCCTCCATGCTGCCCATGGACTGGCTCAGGCCAATCTTGGCCAGCGCCGGGTTGCCCTGAAGCTCGGCCCAATAGCAGACGCTCAGACCAACCAGGAAGATGATGCCCATAGCCAGGAAGATTGTGCGGCCCTCCCAGCCGTAGATGGCAGCGGTCAGGCTGTGGTCGTTCAGGCGGGGACCATGAGATGTGCCAGCGGAAGATGTGGTAGACAACTGACCGCCAGAAGCGCCGCCCTTAGGCGAATTCTTATCATCGTCGTCCTTGTCATCTTTCTTCCTGCGGCCGCGGACCATCGTGCCGAAGGTGATGACGCAGGCGCCGGGGAAGAGCATCATGGAGTACAGCTCGATCATGTCAGAGATGATCGTGGGGTTCTCCAGCGGGGTGGTGGAGTTTGCGCCCAGGAAGCCGCCGCCGTTGGTGCCCAGGTGCTTGATGATCTCAAGTGCGGCGATGGGACCCATGGCGATGGTCTGGAAGGTGCCCTCCAGCGTATTCACCACGATGTTGGCGTCGAAGTTCTGGGGCACGCCCTGCCACACCAGCAGCAGGCCGCCCACGATGGAGAACGGCAGCAGCAGGCGGGTGGTGATGCGGGTCAGGTCGGCGAAGAAGTTGCCCACGTCGTCCTTGGTCTTTCCGGTCAGCCCGCGGATGAACGCGATGCAGGCAGCGTAGCCGCTGGCGGCAGAGACGAACATCATGAAGATGATGACCAGCATCTGGCTTAAGTAGCTCAGTCCGGACTCGCCGGAGTAATGCTGCAGGTTCGTGTTGGTCATGAAGCTGATGATGGTGTTGAACGCCAGGGTCGGCTCCATGTTGCCGATGCTGTTGGGGTTGAAGATCCCGACGCTCTGAATGCGCAGGATCAGGTAGCCGATGGCCACCATGACCGCGTTGGTTCCCACCAGAGCCAGAGCGTACTGTCTCCAGTTCATACCCTGATGGGGATTCACGCCGCCGATTTTGTAAATGACGCCGTCCAGACGGTCAAAGACCGGGTCGGCCAGTGTGTGGTTCCATGTGGCGATATGATACATATACCGTCCAACCGGAATGACAATGATCAGAAAGATGATGATTGTCAGCGCCAGCTGCAACATATCGTATTCCTCCTATTTTCTGCGGTATCAGGCATCTCAGAAACGCTCCGGATGCACCAGCGCGTAAACGAGATAAGCGCCCAGCAGCAGAACGATAATTCCAAGTGCAATCATGGTTATGATCTCCTTTCTGCGCTTACGACTCCGGGTCGTCCAGCTGTTTCTGACACCAGCGGATCAGCAGCCATACCAGGCCGAAGCTGACCGCCAGGGTGCCTACCATCAATACATCCATCATCTTGAAAACTCCTTTCTTCTTTGGAGCTGCCCGCAGGCTGCACACATCATCGTCTCCGGAAGAGTCCGCCACGCGGCGATCCCAATGGCAGCAGCGGCGGCCACTTGAATCAGCAGATACTCCTTCATAAGATTCTCCTTTCGCTCCGGGTAGCAGGCACAGATGCCCCCTATTCTCCCGTTCGCGTTTTCTAGAATAGCGCAGCGCGTTATAAAAGGGGATTAAGAAATTTCTGGCGGTATTAACAAAACATTAATGAAAAACCGCCGTCCTGGACGCTCATTTCACGCCGTCTGTCCGAACTGCGGGCAGGGTGAACCGGAAGGTTGTCCCCGATGGTGCGTGATCGGAGACGGTGATCGTCCCCCCGTGGGCATTGACGATAGACTGGCAGAGATGCAGTCCCAGCCCCAGTCCCCGCTTGCTGTCAGGCTTTCCCTGCTCCGCGGTATAAAACAGATCGAACAGGTGCTTTTTCGCCTCATCCGGGATCCCGGGGCCATCATCAGAGACGCTGATCTCCACCCAGTCCTTCCTGCGGGTCCCGCTCAGAATGATATGGGAGTCCTTGGGCGTATATTGGATCGCATTGTTCATCATGTTGATGATGACCCTCTGAATCATCCCCGCGTTCATGGACGCCATGAGCGTCTGGTCCTCCAGATCAACTGAGATGTGGTGGTCCCTTGCCCGCCGGTCCAACTGCCGGACAGCACTTTGAAACAGATCCTCCAGCAGTTCGGGAGCGGTTTTCAGCTTGGTCCTGTCAGTTTCCAGCTGTGTGGCTGCCAGCAGATTTTCCGTCATGTTGATGAGCCAGTTCGTGTCATCGTCAATCGCGGTATACAGCTGCTCGCGCACTTCCGGCTTGAGCGTCTGATCCTTCCCCATCAGGATGCCCACACTGCCGTTGATATTGGTGAGCGGTGTGCGCAGATCGTGTGAGACCGCCCGGAGCAGATTGGCCTGGAGGCTCTCCCGCTGGGTCTGGAGCGCGATCTGGTTCCGCTCCTCCTCCAGACGAATACGCTCCTGGCTGAGGCCGCACTCTCCCAGGAGTGCCACCATCAGGTTTTTTTCAAAAGCGTCCGGGACCACATAACCAGCAATGGGAACTCCTACGATCCCCATCACGCCGCGGGTGCCCCGCACGGAAAGAAACAGCCATTTTGAGTCCGGAAGCGTATTCGTGGTGGCGCCGGCGTGCTTGTTGTTTTTCTGCACCCATTTGGCGACGCCGATCTCTTCCGTGCTCAGCTTTTCCAGAAGCGTGTGTTCGTCCGCCGGCTCGATCCGGAAGTCCAGCTCCTTGTCGGCGTCGTTCAGGGCATAAATGACCGGCCGGTCAAACATGCGGCTGAGCTGCTCCGCCGTCAGGCGCAGACAGTCCCACTCCGTCCGGATGGTCTGCAGCTTTTGGCTGCTTCCCAGCAGCAGCTCCGTATAGTAGCTCTTTTCCGCCGCCATGCGGGCCTGCTCCTTCACGCGGCTGGCCAGAGAGCTGGCGATGATGCTGGATGAGAGCATAATCAGGAACGTGACGGGATAGCTGGGCCCGTCAGCCTGGAGGGTGAAGCGCGGCTCGGTAAAAAAGAAGTTGAACGCCAGCACGCTCAGCAGGGAGTTGGCTGCTCCATACAGATGCCCGCTGGTGCTGACTGCTGTCACCAATACGCCCAGAATGTAGATCGTGATGATGTTGGATTCGCTGAAGCCCGCCCAATCAAAGGCAAACCCCACCGCTGTGGAGATCGCCAGGCACAGCAGCGTGACCACGGCGTCTCTCCAGGAAAAGCGGACTCTGGACTTCCGGAGCTTTCCAAGGGGCTTTTTATAGAGCGGCTGGCGGTCCGGAATGATATACACATCCAGGTCCGTCCGCTCGATCAACCGGTCGGCCAGACTTTTCTGCCCGATCCAGGGGTGCTGCCGGTGATTCACGCGCCCCATGACGATTTTCGTGATACCGCTGACCCGGGCGTACTCCGCGATCTGTTCCGCCGGGTCCGCGCCATAGACGGTGGCGATCTGTGCGCCCAGCTGTTCCGCCAGGCGCAGGTTGCTCCGCAGGCGTTTGATATTCTCTCCGGACAGCTCCTTGGTCTCCGGTGTCTGGACAAAGAGCGCCGTGAAGCCGCTGTGGAACGCCTCGGCCATCCGGGCGGCCGTGCGGATCACCTTGGCGTTGGAGGGGGCTGAGGACAGGCAGATCAGAATATGGTCTCCCGCCCGCGCGGCCTTCCCCTTTTTCTCCTGGACCGCCGTGCGGTTGAGCTGGTCCGCTGTCCGGCGCATGGCGATCTCCCGCAGGGCCGTCAGATTCTCGGCGGTAAAAAAATTCTCCAGCGCCTGCTTCGCCTGGCGCTGCCGGTAAATCTTCCCCTCCTCCAGCCGCTTTTCCAGGTCAGCGGGCGCAATGTCCACCAGTTCCACCTGGTTGGCGCGGTCAAACACGTGATCCGGGATCCGTTCGTTCACCACGATCCCTGTGATGGAGGTGACAAGATCGTTCAGAGATTCCAGGTGCTGCACGTTTACTGTGGTATAGACATTGATCCCCGCCTGCAGCAGCTCCTCCACATCCTGATACCGCTTGGTGTGGCGGCAGCCCGGGGCGTTGCTGTGAGCCAGTTCATCCACCAGGATCAACTGTGGTCTGCGCGCCAGGGCTCCGTCCAGGTCAAACTCCCGCAGCCGGATCCCCCGGTAGTCCACCTCCCTGCATGAGAGGACCTCCAGCCCTTCCAGCAGCGCCAGTGTATCCGGCCTGGCGTGGGGCTCCACATAGCCGACCACCACGTCGACGCCTTCTTTCTGCGCCTGATGGGCTGCCTCCAGCATAGCGTAGGTCTTGCCCACGCCTGCCGCGTACCCGAAAAAGATCTTCAGTCTTCCGGTGCCTCCGGTCTCCGCCTCTCCGTACCGGGGGGAATAGGGAGTGCTGTTCTCTGTTTTTTCCATATATCTTCATCTCCCATGATTCTGGATCGGAATTCAACAGCCTTATCCTATCATGCAGGATACCATAATTATATAAGTATTTCGCCCACAGCATTAAGATTGGATTAAGAGGCGTGTAGGCGGCGTATATCCCAGCTTTCGCATTTCCTTTCTGGAGCCCATTCAGAAGCTCCGCCCCCACCTCACACGCAATGAAATGGAATCTTAATGCCCGCTGAGCAGAACTTAATCCCATTTTAATAAATCACAGCCCATAATATGGGCAAACCAGCGCTCGATTCAATTACGATGTGAAGATGGAGGAGACATGATCGAATTTGAAGACGTTCGCATCGCCTACAAAGATAAGCCTGTGTTGGACGGTGTTTCGCTGACAATCCATGACCGCGAATTTTTCGTTTTGATCGGTTCCAGCGGATGCGGCAAGACCACCCTGCTGAAGAGCATCAACAAGCTGCTTCCCCTGCGGGGAGGCTCGCTTTCCATCGACGGCATTCCCGTAGAACAGATCAAGGTCCAGGATCTTCCCAAAAAGGTTGGATATGTGGTACAGTCGGGCGGCCTGTTCCCCCACCTGACGGTGGAAGAAAACATCGCCCTCACCATGCAGATCGCCCGTTTTTCCAAAGAGGCCATCCGGGACCGGGTCGATAAGATGCTGAAGATGGTCAATCTGGACCCGGAAATCTACCGGGGCCAGTACCCATCCCAGCTCTCCGGCGGTCAGCAGCAGCGGGTGGGCATCGCCCGGGCTTTTGCCGCCAATCCGCCCATCGTCCTGATGGATGAACCTTTCTCCGCCCTGGATCCCATGACCCGGGCGGAGCTGCAGAACGAAATCCATGATCTGCAGACCAAGGCGCAAAAAACGGTGGTCTTCGTCACGCACGACATGGACGAAGCCATCAAGCTGGCCGACCGCATCTGCATCATTCAGGATGGAAAAGTCGCCCAGTGTGACACCCCGGAAAACATTCTAAAGCACCCTGCGAACCAGTACGTCACAGAGTTCATCGGCGCCAACCGGCTGTGGGCCAACCCGGAATATATCCGCGCAGCGGACATCATGCGCCGCCGTCCCTTCACTATTTCAAAGGGGCGCACCGTCATCCAGGCCCTGCAGATCATGAGGCACAACAGCGTGGACAGCCTGCTGGTGCTGGATAAGGGGCAGACGCTCCTGGGTGTCGTCTGGCTGGAGGAGCTGATCGGAAAGCGGGAGGCCGACCCCATAGAATACTACATATCCGATGATTACATCGCCGTGGAGGGGGAAACTTCCCTGAAAGAGATCATCGCCACCATTGATTACGATGTGTCCGGCATTATTCCCGTGATCCAGCATGACCGGAAGCTGCTCGGCTATTTGACGAAGAGCATCATTCTGGCCACCATGAGCAAGCAGTTCGTTCCGGAACATACCGCCGGAGAAAGGAGCGGAGTGATATGTCCCGCTACACTTTGATGGATTATTTCTCCATTTATGTGGAGGAGTGGGACAGTCTGCTGGAGGAGTTTCTCCGGCACCTGGCCATGACCAGCTTCTCCGTGGTGCTGGCCCTGATCATCGCCGTTCCCCTCGGCATCTTCATCACCCGGAACAAAGCGGTATCCAATGTGGTGATCGGAATCGCCAACGTGATGCAGTCCATCCCCTGTATGGCGCTGCTCGCCATGGGCATTCCCTTTCTGGGCGTGGGTGAGACGCTGGCCATTTTCATGGTATTCGTCTATGCGTTCCTTCCCATTTTGAAAAATACATATACCGGCATCTCCGGCATTTCCCCCGTTTCCATGGAAGTGGCCCGGGGCATCGGCCTGACCCGGATGCAGCAGCTGCGCCGGGTGGAGCTGCCCATGGCCATGCCGTACATCATGTCCGGCATCCGCATCGCCGCGGTGAGCTCTGTGGGCACCATGACCATCGCCGCCTTCGCCGGTGCCAACGGCCTGGGCTCCTTCATCCAGCTGGGCATGAACTCCCTGAATTACCCCATGACGATCATGGGAGCCGTGGCCGCCGCGCTGATGGCACTGACTCTGGATTTCCTCCTGGGCCGCGTGGAGCGGGCCTTCACCAGCGAGGGACTGCTGCCTCAGGACCAGATCAAAAACCTGAGCCTGTCGGTCCGGTCCCGCCGGAAGGCGATGGCCGCCGCGCTGTGCGGAGCCCTGCTGGTGGTTTCTGTGGCATCCTACGCCTCTATCATCGCATGAGTCCTCTGTGAGGCAGATTCGATATCTCAACCATATCAACACCCTATTCTGAAAAGGAGTCTATTTGTATGAAACACTTGAAACGATTCACCTGTATGGCGATGGCCGCCGCCATGGCCCTCTCTCTGGCCGCCTGCGGCGGGACCCCCTCTGAGGCGGGCGGCAGCGGGTCCGAAGCTGGCAGCGGCGATCAGAAAACCATCGTAGTGGGCACCTCCAACTTCACCGAGGTCAACATTCTGGGCGAGATCTACACGGAGCTGATCGAGGCAAACACCGATTATGAGGTGGAACAGCGCTTCGGCCTATCCGGCGCGGCCATGTGCTTTGACGCCCTGGAGCAGGGCAGCATCGATATGTTTGTGGAGTATACCGGAACGGCGCTGCTGAACCTGCTGGCCCAGCCTATGGACACCGATAAGGACCGGGTGTGGCAGACCGTTCACGATCTGATGCTGGAGGATCACGGGATCCAGACCTCCAACCCCCTGGGCTATAACAACACCTATGTGATGAGCGTCAAGCCCGAGACTGCGGAGAAATATGGCCTGACCTCTCTGTCTGACCTGATTGAAAAGTCCCCGGAGCTGCGTCTCGGCTGCACGGTGGAGTTTATGGACCGCGAGGACTGCCTGCCCCTGCTGGAGAGCAAGTACGGCACCGCTTTCCAGGACGTGAAGGGCCTGGACGCCAGCCTGCGCTATACCGCCATTGAGAACGACGAGGTGGACGTGGTGGACGCCTTTGCCACGGATGCTCTGCTGTCCAAGCTGGGCCTCACTATGCTGGAGGACGATCTGAGCTTCTTCCCGCCTTACTACGCTGTGAACTTTGTGGATGCCGAGCTCCTGGAGTCCGACCCCGAACTGGCCGAGGTGCTGTCCAGACTGGACGGTGCCATCGACGAGGCGACCATGGCTGCCATGAACGCCCAAGTGGACGTGGACGGCATGAGCGCCCAGGAGGTGGCCCACCAGTTCCTGGTGGAACACGGCCTAGTGACTGAGTAAGATCAAGTTGAGGAGAAGCCCTGGCACAATTTGTGCCAGGGCTTCTCCTCAGAGCAAAAGGAGAGATGAGAAATGGAGCAAACGCATGACAGCCCCACGGCACTGGAGCTGTACAAGGGACATCCGGTGCAGGAAGCCGCTCAAATCATCCTGGGTTCCCTGCTGTTTTCCGCCTCCATGAACTGGATCATTCTGCCGCATGATATGTACAGCGGGGGGTTCCTGGGAATCGCGCAGCTGCTGCGAATGCTGCTGCTGCATTTCTTCCCTGCCATCCAGCAGATCGGCGACTTGGCGGGCATTCTTTATTTTCTGCTGAATATTCCCCTACTGCTGATTTCCTGGTTCCGGTTCGGGCACTTTTTCTTTGCAAAGACCGCCCTTTGTATTGTCTGTTACAGTGCCTTTTTGGCCCTGATCCCGATCCCGGCGGAAGGATTGTTTGACGAGACAATCGCGGCCTGCGTCATCGGCGGGCTGGTATGCGGCGTCGGGGCGGGCATGACGCTGACAGCGGGATGCTCCGGCGGCGGCGAGGAGATCCTGGGGTTGCTGTGCGTCCAGAAAAAGCCGGATTTCAGCGTGGGGCGAATCGCCATGATCCTGAATGTGTTCGTATACGGGATCGGCCTCCTCCTGTTTGAACAGGACGTGGTGGTTTACAGCATCATCTTCGGCTGCACCACCTACCTGACTCTGGACCGGATGCACTTGCAGAATGTAATGGTCACCATGCTGATCATCACCAAATCTGAGGCCATGGAGCAGTTGGTGTTCCGATATGCCGGCCGCGGCGTGACGAAGTGGACTGGCGTCGGAGCTTACAGCAACGAGCCGTCCGACTTGCTGTTGACAGTAGTTTCTAAGAAGGAGGCGCTCCACCTGCGGAAAATCCTGCGGGAAGAAGATCCCAATTCCTTTATTATCATGGATGAGGATGTTTCCGTGGCGGGCAATTTTCAGAAACGGTTGTGAGGATGACGGTAACAGCAGTGTGTGCCCAACAGGTTAGGCGCTTTCACCCGGCAACGGCTTTCTGCCCGGATATTCTTCCCTCACGCGCAAATCACCGGATATCGGCAGTATCCTTGCTTCTCCATTTCCCAACCGGTTATCCGTAAAAAGGAAATTAGGTGCCAGTTTTCATAGTCCCTATAAAATAACAGCGGAACCTTGATCAATCCATCAAAGTTCCGCCGTTATTTTATCCAAGCCCTCTGCGGCGTGCAGTAACTGGACTCCTCCATCACTTCGCTCTGCGCCTTCTGAAGCGTCCTCTGGATATCCAGTCACCGGTCACAGGCTCCGCGCGGAGGTGCTGTTTCAGTTTTCGTATGACATTCTTGTATGCCTTTTCTGCTCCGCTGGGGCCGTTGTAGAGCTGCATCGGCGCAGGAAAGTTGATCTGCTGCACAAACGCCGTGCCTTCGGACTCCGGGCAAAAACACAAGCGGATACAATCGTCGGAAAGATGGTGAGTTTCTCAATTTCTGCCATGAACAACTGCCGTATGTGTACCCAGAAGTCTTCGCTCGTGAATCAGGCATGGGTGGCAAACGCAAAATACGTCTCCGTCCCTTTTTGCTGAAGAAGATCTGATCCCGCCAAACATCCAGTGTCAGATTCGAAAGATGATTGTTCTGCTCGATCCCCAGCGGCATGGTTTCAGTATCCTGTCCCATATCTGTTTTCGTTTTGTCTTGTGATACTCACATTTAGAGTTAAATCTGAAGAATCATCAAGTAGAGGCCCCTCTTCTCTTCCAGGCACTCACAGCTATGGGCGCTTTTTCATATCCGAAACGGGGATGCCTGCAACATGAAGCCCAACAGCTTACAGCTCCACACCGTTTGATGGCGAGATCCTAATGAGCCAACTGCTGTGCCCGCCAGGCTTTGTAGTAAGCGGGCTGTCTCCAAATATCTGCACATCCTGACAGGCTCCCCAAAGATTGAGAAATCCTGGCGTCCCTCTGGCTGACAATAACAGTAGCCACGGGAGAACCGGTCTGGGGAAAATGGATCGGAGTATCACGCCGTCGAACACGGAGCTGTGGCTCCAAACCATCGCTCCCGGCAAGCTGGCCAAATCCTACTGGCCCGGGACCAGCAGGACATCGGTCGCTTCCTGCCCTCTGGGACACTATAAATTGATGGAACTCCGTCCCAAACACTTCCACAATTTCTATACAGAACTGCAAAAAATCATCTCTGTGCTGGAAGAAAAGAGTCTCAAATGCGAGACCTACTTCAAACTCATCATCGCCACCGGGATGCGCCGGGGCAAGTCCTGCGACCTGCAATGGGGCAATATCAACTGGCAGGAGCGGTTCATTCACATCCAGCGAAATGTGGTGAAAGTCACCGGCGAGGAGATCATCGTAAAAGACGCAAAGCTCTTGGCCGGGGATTGGTACGTGTACTTCTCTCTGGAGACGGGATCCCTGCTGCAGGAGTTCAGCGGGAATGTGCCTGGGAGACGGAGATGTAGCATGGGCGCAGAGGATCCCAGAAACCAAACTCGTTTTCCACAGAGACCAAGGAGCACAGTACACCTCTCATCGGTTCAGACAGCTGCTTCATGAGCACGCTACAGCACAATCTTTTTCCAATTCAGAGCGGCCCCAGGATAACACTATCGCTGAGACATTCTTCGCCTCACTACACAGCAGCCGCATCGCACATTGAAAAACCGCACGCCCTGTCAGGTGGAGGAGGCATTCATGAGCAACAAATGAGGAGAGCGACATACTGACACAATGGGGGCTAAAATCCCTTCGATTACACGTTTTGTGCTTTGATTTTGCTCTGTTTGTATTGAGCGGGTGATAGAAGGCGTCCTATATAAAAAAGTTCGAAACCATTGTAGCAAAATGGTTTCAGACACAAAATGGCCTCCATTCTGAACAATGATAATTCTTTGTTCAAATCAAGCAAGGTCATTCAAGCCTTGACGCCCCGGATGAAGCCGTCCATCAGGCCGGTCAGATGGTCCTCCAGCATGGAGGTGGCCGTCTTGACATCCCGGGCGCAGATGGCCTCCAAAATCTGCTGGTGGCCGGACTGGAGCTGCCGCAGACTGGTCGCGTCCGTCAGGGCGGAGAAGCGGAACCAGTTGCGCATATTGCACTGCTCCCATAGCTTCAGTAGCACCTGATTTCCCGTGGCATCGATGATGGCCCGGTGAAACAGGGTGTCACAGTCCGTGAACTGCCGCAGATCTCCCCGGTTGGCGCAGTCATCCATCTCCAGCAGGATGGTGCGCAGATGCCCCACCAACTCCGCCATCCGCTGGTCGTCCAGCTGGATGATGGCGTCTCGGATGCTCTTAGACTCCAGGCAGATCCGCACGCTGTAGTTGTCCCGGACATCCTTCTCCGTCAGCGTCCGGATCCGGGATCCCTTGAAGGGCACCGTCTCCACCAGCCCCATGGCCTCCAGATCCCGGATGGCCTCCCGTACAGGGCCCTGGGACACTCCCAGCTCCTTGGCCCAATAGGTTTCAATGATCCGGTCCCCCGGATTCAGCTTCCCGGAAAAAATCGCCTCCCGGATGGCGTTGCGAATCTCCTCCCGGAACACCTGCCGGTGGGAGACGGAATCTATGCCCTCTCTCGGCACATCCAATCCCTCCATCTGCTGGAAAATCCGCCAAAAACGGCGGATTTTTTGCTCTTATTGAGATTCTATTATATGGAACCCGCCAGAAAAAGTCAATTCTTCCAGAGAAATTCACATTCTGCACAAAACCCGTCCGAAGATTTGTCAAATCCCATAGATTATAAATACTTGATTATCGATAATTCGGGTGTTAAACTGTAAACAAATGCGGGCCGCGCTTCTAATGGCACCCACGGCCCCTAATTCTGTTTTGGAGGTGCATCCTTTCATGATTGATCGTGAAACCGGACTTTGGATCTATAACAAGATGAATGAGATCCGGGACTTTGAGGAGACAGCCTGGACGCTGTTCACCGAAAACAAGCTGCGGGGCTCCGTTCATCTATACACCGGCGAGGAAGCTGTGGCAGCCTCTGTCTGTGCTCAGCTGACGGACGAGGACTACATCGCATCCACGCACCGGGGGCACGGCCACTGCATCGCCAAGGGCGCAGAGCTGGACCGGGCCCTGGCGGAGCTGATGGGCAAGGCCACCGGCTACTGCAAGGGCCGCAGCGGCTCTATGCACATCGCCGACTTCTCCAAGGGCAATCTGGGCGCTAACGCCATCGTGGGCGGTGGCATCCCCATCGCCACCGGCGGCGGCCTGGCCATCAAGATGCAGAACCGGAAAAACGTCTCCGTGGCCTTCTTCGGTGACGGCGCCTCCAACCAGGGCACCTTTCACGAGTCCATCAACCTGGCGGCGGTGTGGAAGCTGCCGGTGATCTACGTGTGCGAGAACAACCAGTTCGGCATGACCGTACCCACCTGGCAGTCCACCTCCGTGGAGAACATCGCCGACCGAGCCGCCGGCTATGGCATCCCCGGCGAGGTGGTAGACGGCAACGATGTGTGCGCTGTGTACGAAGCCTTCGCCCGGGCCAAGGAGCGGGCTCTGAAGGGCGAGGGTCCCACCCTGCTGGAGTGCAAGACCTACCGCTGGCGTGGCCACTGGACCGGCGACCCGGAGCCCTACCGCACTCGGGAGGAGGTCGAGGAATGGAAGGAGAAGCGGGACCCCATCAAGCTGTTCCGCGCCTATCTCACCCGGCACAAGCTGGCCACCCGGCAGGAGCTGGACGACATCGAGGCTGCCGCCGCCAAGAAGATGGAGGCCGCTGTGGAGTTCGCCATGAACAGCCCGGAGCCCGATCCGGCCCATGTTCTGGACGACGTGTTCTATGAAGGTTAAGGGGGTACGAGACAATGGCTAAGCTTTCTTATTCGCAGGCGATCCGGGAGACCATCGCCCAGGAGATGCGGCGGGACGAGCGGGTCTTCGTCATGGGCGAGGACGTGGAGAAGCTGGGCGGCGTGTACGGCTGCACCCGGGACCTCTACAAGGAATTCGGCACGGACCGGGTCCGCAACACCCCCATCTCTGAGTCCGCCATCATCGGCGCCGCCCTGGGCGCCGCCTCCGGCGGGATGCGCCCCATCGCAGAGCTGATGTACTGGGACTTCGCCTTTGTGGCAGCGGATCAGATCTTCAACCAGGTAGCCAAGACCCGGTACGTATT
>ERZ779852.1485-NODE-1485-length-21758-cov-3.684053_pt1 | contig 21758 bp, 18 predicted proteins | sample MGYA00511559_ERZ779852 | MGnify/ENA primary metagenome ERZ779852 (study PRJEB29588, sample SAMEA2157977) | human gut metagenome | biome: human gut; feature: human-associated habitat; material: faeces | place: Denmark | collected 2008/2010 ...
CGCGCTGAGATCGCCGCCATGCTCCACCGCTTCGTTGAGAACACTAAGCCGATGCAGATGGATTGACAGACCGGAAAGCATCGAAAAGGAAACCGTCTCACCTTTAAGGGTGCGGGCTATTTGCCCGCACCTCTTTTCGGTTATGTAATAACCAAATAAAAACGACCAACTTTTTACGGTTGCTCGCCTTTAGATTGCATTATTCACTTGTTGCTGATATTCCGGTTGGTTTGATTATTTAATTCGTCTTGCTGCCACAAGAAATCTTCCGTTATCAGTATGATAACTACATGTTGAAAGGATTAAAATCTGTTCCCCATAAACAGGATGAATTTCTGTATCATAAATAGAGTTAGCAATCAGCCAATCTTCAAATTTCTTATAATCAGCTTCCGAAAGTTCCCCGGCATAATTATAATAGCGTAAACCTTCTTCATCGGTATGCAGAATACTTGTCTTTACCGCTGCAAATACTTCATATTCCCGATATTCGTATAGTGTGTTAAAAGAGAATGTTCTGTTCGCTTTCCAAAAATCTATATCTGCATAATGGTCAAGCGTACCGAGCATAGTATCATTCTTCATATTGTGTCCATAGATAATGAAGCAATCGCTGTCCATATTACCATTTTCCCCAATAAAAGGGGTTCCGCAATGAGAGTCGGTATTATCAAATGCACGGTGAAGATAATATTCCGGGTCATTCGGTGTGAACATAACAGGATAATCTATATTTGTATTTGGGATTCTTAACCAACCCACAAAGTCTCGGTTCATTTCATAAATATCTTCGTATTGTTGCAATGGCTGTTCTCGATCTTCTGCAGCTGCTTGTTTGTACATATTGTCGTTAGTTTTATTTCGGCTACATTCATTCTGAAAAGTTGCCAGCCGTTCCTGGAGAGAAGATATTATGATTGGTTTTACCGCTATTCCGGTTGGGCTGTACTTCCGGCGTTGGTCATGTATTGGGTGGGAACTTTCTACCGGATCAACCAGTACGGATATACGGAAGCGCGGGTGTATCTGGTGGTGGTAGGCGCTATCCTGACGGGGACTGTCCTGCTGTTCTTTTTCCGACGGACCGCACATTATTTGTATGCGGTTGTGCTTGCCGTCGTTTTGTTGTCCTTTGTCACGTATATACCGTGCATAACAGCGAGGGACATAGAACGGATCTCGCAGGAAAAGCGCGACAATTATCCGATTCCGGCAAATCCGGGCAATTATTATGAATATGTAACCATTACCGATTATTCACCTTTGGATATTACGGGATATGAAACGCTCCAGGCTGTCGGCCGCTATGACGAAGGCCCGATAAACAGCATGATACAGATGGACACCTTCTATTTATGCGATAAAAACTCACTAATTCTTTTTGAAGCAGAAAGAGATTCTTTGCTTTTCCGCCAGATGGAGAAGGTTGGGTTGGCTCCGTCCGATTCGATCCCGGATGATTTATATCCGGATATTCTCCGGCTGGAGCTGGATTCGGCTCTGTATGTGTTCGGCGAGATTTCTGTCTACCGCAGTTCGCCGGATTCGGCTTATACGGTCTCTTATATGGGAGGAGGGTATTATCTGAAAAAAAGAGTATCTTTGCCGACTCGTAATAAATAGCAAGCATGAAAAAGAATAATCAGAAAACTTTGTTTTCCGCTCCCGGAGGGAAGTCTTATCTTGTCCCGTTTATATTGATCACCAGCCTGTTCTTGTTGTGGGGCTTTGCTCATGGTCTGTTGGACGTATTGAATAAGCATTTTCAAGGTGTCTTTACGATGACGAAGGCGGAGAGCGGCCTTGTGCAGTTCTCCACTTATATCGCTTATTTCCTGATGGCGCTCCCTGCCGGTATGTTCATGAAACGGTTCGGGTATAAGAAAGGGATTATTTTAGGGTTATGCCTGTTTGCTGTTGGAGCGTTCGCTTTTATTCCGGCGGCTTATTTGCATTCGGCATCTCCATTCCTGATCGCCCTTTTTGTGATTGCCTGTGGGCTTTGTATTCTGGAAACGGCAGCCAACCCTTATTCCACGATTTTAGGGCCGGAGGAATCGGGGGCGCAACGCCTGAATTTGTCTCAATCGTTTAACGGGTTAGGTTGGATATTAGGCCCGCTGGTCGGTGGCATGCTGATATTCGGTGGCGAGGAGAGCGATCCGTTTACGCTGACGAAACCATATATCCTGGTTGGCTCGGTTGTTTTACTGGTAGCCATTCTTTTCATCTTTACCAAACTACCCGAAGTACAGGTGGAAGAAGATACGGATGCGGAAGAAAAAGAATATGTACCCGCATCCGGTACTGCCTCCATGTGGAGACATCCGCAGTTTGTCCGGGCTATTATTGCACAGTTTTGCTATTGTGCTGCCCAGACGGGAATTTTCAGTTTCTTCATTAATTATGTGACGGAAGTCGATACTTCGATGACGAATATTGAGGCTTCGCGTATCTTGGCTTTCGGAGGAATGGCTTTGTTTATGATCGGCCGTCTGTCCGGCAGTTTTACGATGAAGTGGATGTCTCCGGCCCGTCTCCTGACATGGTTCGCTTTGGCGGATGCTGTCTGTATGGCGTTGGTCGTCGTGTCTGTCGGTACGGTTTCTTTGTATGCGCTCTATCTTTCTTTTTTCTTCATGTCCATTATGTTCCCGACAATCTTTGCACTCGGCCTGGAAGGTATGGGTTCTTCTACAAAGAAAGCATCATCCTATATCGTTATGGGAGTAGCAGGCGGAGCCTTTGCCCCAATGCTGATGGGATATATCGGGGCCGATAACATGGCGATTGGGTTTGTGATTCCGTTGTTGTCTTTCCTGTATATCCTGTATTTTGCTTTGCGGTGCAAGAAGAAATAACATAAAAAAAATCTCTATTTATACTGTCATACTATCATACTTTGCCTTCTGCCGATTGAATATTAAGGTGTACAAAAAATGATAGGAGGCATGATGGTTGTTTTTCCACTATCATATTATCATAAAGACAAGCACATTTTTTATCAAAGCATATAGCTTATTTTTAAGTAACTACCTATCTATTCTTTTCGAGACCCGGATCTCGGTTCCTCTGATACCTGGGTCTCGATACCGTGCAGATGGGGGTCGGAATCCTGCTGGAATAAGGGTTTTCACGAGAAAACTTGCTTGCTTTTTGTTAAATTTGTCCGTTACTTTTGAAAGAAACAAAGGTAACGGACAAATCGCGGTAGCTGCCTTCTTATGAGTGCTATTGGTTCAACATTTGATATAACTTATCCAGCTTCGGAGCCATGATGATTTCGGTACGGCGGTTTTTAGCACGGCCGTCGGCTGTCTCATTGTCGGCAACAGGCATGAATTCGCCGCGGCCGCAAGGTTGTATCTGCAAAGGTTTGACACCGTAGTCCTTTGTCAGGATGCGGACGACCGAAGTGGCGCGGATGACACTGAGATCCCAGTTGTCTTTAAACTGGGCGGTGTTGATCGGCTTGCTATCGGTATGCCCTTCGATATAAACGTCGATGTCGGATTGTTTGTTAAGGACTTCGGCGAGTTTGGCCAAAGCCTCCTTGCCACGCTTGTCGACACGGGCGCTTCCCGATTCGAAAAGAAGTTTGTCTGACATGGCAACGTAGACTTTTCCGTCTTTTTCGCGGACGGTCAGTTCGTCGCTACTGAAACCCAGGAGGGCATCCTTTACACTGTTGAGCAAGTTCTGTACCCGTTCAGTCTGTGCATTGATCATATCCTGTAGTTCGTTGATCGTCCGTTCGCGTTCATCCAGTTCGTTCATCTTCTGGCTCAGGAGTGAATTCAATTTTTCCTGCTCCGTCATGTTGGTGTTGAGCATGCTTTGATAGTTGCGGATGTTCTTGCCCATGCGGGTGGTATCCCGTTCAAGTGAAGCAAGACGTGAAGTGAGGCCGTCGTTGTTGTCACGGCAGTTTACAAGCTGATTCTGCAGGTCGTCTCCCCGGGCAATGGCTTCCAGGCGTCCGTTCTCGGCTAGCAGATACTTTTTTTTCGTTACACAAGAAGTGCAGACAAGCAGTACGGAGACTGCAACTAATAGAACTTTTTTCATTTTGTAGACAATTTTAGCGAATGTAATATTTATTACACATAACTAGTACTGGGTTTAGAATATTTGCAAATAATTAAACTATAATTAAGGTAGTATGAAAGTAGGGGAAATAATGGACACCTCTGAATAATATGCTATATTTGCTTCCTCATAGCAGAATAAGAAGATGGGAAAAGTATTGATTATCGATGATGAGAAGCAAATTTTAAGCCTCCTGTCCCGTATTATCGGGCTGGAAGGTTATGAAGTGTTCCAAGCAACCAACTGCAAAGTGGGTATCAAGCAGCTCGAACAGAACGATCCCGAAGTGGTGCTCTGTGATGTTTGCCTGCCGGACGGGAGCGGTGTGGAGCTTGTCTCTGAACTGAAACGCCTGCGTCCCCTTTCGGAAGTGATCTTGCTTACGGCCCACGGTAATATCCCCGACGGAGTACAAGCTATCAAGAACGGTGCGTTTGACTATATCACCAAAGGTGACGACAACAATAAAATCCTTCCCTTGATCGCAAAGGCGATGGAAAAGGCTACCGTTGCCTACAGCCAGCAGAAGGCTGTAGGCAAACAGTATTCGTTTGCCACTGTCATCGGCCGTTCGCCTGCTATAGAGGAGGCTGTTTCTTTGGCACGCAAGGTTGCCGCTACGGATGTTCCCGTCTTGCTCACCGGAGAGACCGGGACTGGCAAAGAAGTGTTTGCACAGTCCATCCACCAGCACAGTTCCCGCAGTGATAAAGCCTTTGTCGCTATCAACTGCTCCTCTTTCAGTCGCGATCTGTTGGAAAGCGAGATGTTCGGGCATAAGGCGGGAGCTTTCACCGGTGCACTCAAAGAGACGAAAGGACTGTTTGAGGAAGCAGACAACGGCACGATCTTCCTCGACGAGATCGGTGAGATGGCGTTCGATCTTCAGGCCAAGTTACTCCGTATTCTCGAAACCGGTGAATTCCTCAAGATTGGAGACACGAAACCTGTCAAAGTGAATGTGCGTGTGATAGCCGCCACCAACCGTGACTTAGCAAAAGAAATTGCCGACGGCCATTTTCGTGAGGACTTGTTTTACAGGCTTTCTGTTTTCCATATTCACCTGCCGCCGCTCCGCGAACGGGTGGACGACATTCCTCTGCATGTCGAGGCGTTTGTTTCCGCACTGTCTTCCAAGATAGGAAAGACCATCCGCACGATCTCGCCGGACTATGTCCGTATCTTGAAACGGTATCCTTGGAAAGGGAATGTCCGTGAACTGCGCAATGTCGTGGAGCGCAGCCTCATTATCTCCGATGGAGACACCTTGACTGCAGACACCTTGCCGCTCACAATACAGAACCCTCAAGATAATACCGACAGCAGCTATTCCGGCTTCGACCTTGACGGCGTAGAGAAGATGCATATTCAAAAGGTATTGAAGTATACCAACGGCAACAAGACGGAAACCTCCCGCCTGTTAGGTATCGGCTTGACGACCCTCTACAGGAAGATCGAAGAATATGGCCTTTGATTGTGAAATAGAATTGGCGGTAGGGCGAAAAGGCGCTGGTGTGTTGAGAGTGTCGAATGCATTTTGGAATCCCCGGTTGGAAGATGCACATTTAAAGTCTGCATCGGTATGACTGCCGGTGTAGACGAGTTGTACCGGGTGCTGTCGGTTTTCCGATACAGGACATTGCTGGACAGTTTGTTGCAGTTGAATATTGACCAGATAATAATAGCATAAGCGTATGGATAAGTTCTTAAGACTGAAAATAAAAACGAAACTGACCTTCGGGATCGGCCTTTTGTTTACGATGATCGTTCTGCTGGGCGGGCTGGCTGTGCAGAATATTACGGATATGTCTTCCGACACGCAGAATATCTTGGCGGATAATTATAATTCGCTTCTTTATTCTCGCCGGATGCTGGATGCCCTCGAACGGATCAAGAACGATCCGCAGGCACGTGCGGAGTTTGAAAAGAACCTGGATTTGCAGCAGAAGAATATCACGGAGATCGACGAGAATGTGGCGACGGCGCATCTGGTCGCACAATACGAGGCGATGCACCGGGACCTGAACGATACGACTATACAGCGTGTCAGGATGGCACTCAACGATATCATGAGTCTGAATATGGCGACGATCTACCGGAAAAGCAAGGTAGCCGAGCGTACGGCGGACCAAGCATTGTTATGGATTTGCATTATCGCGGTGGCTTGTGTCCTGATTGCTTTTGCTTTCCTGATCCGCTTGCCCCGTTCCATTACGTCGCCGATCCGTAAACTGACCGACGGGATCTTGGAGATTGCTAACCACAATTACGAAAAGAGACTCGACTTGGGCGATAACCAGGAGTTTGCCGAAGTTGCCTCCTCGTTCAACCGGATGGCGGAACGCTTGACGGAATACAGGAAGAGCACGTTGGCTGACATTATCCAGGCCAAAAAATATATTGAAGCGATTGTCAACAGCATCACTGAACCGATAATCGGGCTCGATCGGGACCGTTCCATTCTTTTTGCTAATGATGAGGCGCTCACCATCCTGAATCTGAAACGTGAGAATGTGATGGGAAAGTCTGCTACCGAACTGGCGTTGAAAAACGACTTGCTGCGCCGGCTGGTACGCGAACTGATACAGCACGACAAGAAAAAGGAGCCCTTAAAGATCTATGCAGATGATAAGGAAAGCTATTTTCAGGCCAAATATATCCCGATCCATGTGATGGATGGCGATGGACGTGAGACAGAGTATGTGGGCGATGTGATCCTCCTGAAAAATATTACCGAGTTCAAAGAGTTAGACTCTGCCAAGACGACTTTTATCTCTACTATTTCCCATGAATTGAAAACCCCGATCTCTGCTATTCTTATGAGTCTCAAATTGCTGGAGGATAAACGTATAGGAGATATGAACGATGAGCAGATCGCGCTTGCCGGAAGTATTCGAGAAAGCAGCGACCGCCTGCTCGAAATTACCGGTGAATTGTTGAAAATGACACAGGTGGAGGCAGGCAAGTTGCAACTGAATCCGAAGATCACGAAGCCGATTGAACTGATCGATTATGCAATCAAGGCGAACCGTGTGCAGGCGGAGCGCTTCAATTGCCATATCGAAGTGGAGTATCCTGAAAAAATATCCAAGCTCTTTGTAGACAGTGAGAAGATCGCCTGGGTACTCACGAACCTCCTTTCCAACGCCATCCACTACACGCCGGAGAATGGCCGTATCGTTATCGGTGCGCATCAGGTGGACAAGAAAGTGGAAATATTCGTGCAGGACTTTGGGAAAGGAATTGACCCGCGTTACCATCAGAGTATCTTTGACCGTTATTTCCGCGTTCCCGGCACGAAAGTACAGGGAAGCGGCCTCGGTCTTGCCATCAGTAAAGACTTTGTCGAAGCCCATGGCGGCACGATTCGTGTGGACAGCGAAGTCGGCAAGGGAAGTACTTTTGTCATAACCTTTGATGTTTGATATCGCTTGGAAGTGACAAAAGATCTCTACATTAAAACAACTGGATCATCAACAGTCCCAACGCCACCGACACTCCGGTAGCGACCAGTCCCGGCATCATGAACGAATGGTTTAGGACATATTTGCCGATATGCGTCGTTCCGGTACGGTCGAAGTTGATGGCGGCGACCACGGTCGGATAGTTGGGAATGAAGAAGTAGCCATTGACTGCCGGGAAAAGGGCGATTAGCATATAAGGAGAGATTCCGAGGGCGATTCCTAACGGCAACATGGCACGGATGGTTGCTGCCTGGCTGAACAAAAGTATGGACATCACGAACAGGGCCAGACCGAAAAGCCATGGCATTTCTGTTACGATATGTTCGATCGAGCCTTTCAGTTCCGCCATGTTCCCACCGATAAAGGTATCACCCATCCAGGCGATACCGAAAATCGCGACGACCGCTTGCATACCGGCGGAGAAGACGGAACCTTGTACGGCTTTTATCCCGTCTGTCCGGGTGACGAGCAGGATAAGGGCGGCAGCCGAGAGCATCAGAATCTCGATGATATGCGCCATCTGCATTTGTCGGAGACTGCCATCGGGCAGGCTGAACCAAGGGCGCAGTTCTGTCATCGAGCCGAACAGGACGATACCGATTGTCGCTGCTATGAATATAATCACCGACAGGAGGGCTGCATGATGGTTTTCGACTCCTTTCGCCCTATATTTATCACTTGTGAACTCCTCGTTTGCGACACGGCGCAGGTATTCGGGGTCTTCCGCCAGTTCCTTTCCGACATGTAGCGAGCAGAATGCTCCTGCCAGGACACCGATCAACGTGCAGGGAACGGAGATCATCAGAATGTCCATCAATGATATATTATGTCCCGACAACATACTGAGCAATGCTACGGTTGCCGCCGAGATCGGGCTGGCCGTAATTGCCTGCTGAGACGCGATCACAGCAATCCCCAACGGCCGTTCGGGACGTATCTTCGTTTCCGTTGCCACTTCCGCTATCACGGGAAGGACCGAATAAGCCACATGTCCCGTTCCCGCAATAAATGTGAAGATATAAGTAACCAGCGGGCTTAGGAGCGTAATCTTGGAGGGATTCTTGCGCAGCAATTTTTCCGCCCACTTCACCATCAGGTCCAGTCCGCCGGCTGCCTGCATGCAACTGGCAGCGGCGATGACGGCAACGATCATCAGCATTACATCGATGGGAGGGGAAGTCGGTTCCAAGCCGAATACGAAAGTGAGGATGGCCAGTCCTAAGCCACCTAATACTCCTAAACCGATACCGCCGAGGCGGGCTCCGATGATAATTGCAATTAAAACGAATAGTAATTGTAACAACATGTCTTGTAAAATGCAGATTTAGTTTGTAAAGGTTGCAAATTTAATTATTTTTGTTGCGCTAAGTACTACAAAAAACAATTAATACGAATGAAAAGAATCTATTTTGCAGCTTTGGTAGGCTTGTTTGGGTGCGTGTCGGCATTGTCGGCACAAGGACGGAGTGAGCTTCTGTTGGAAAAAAACTGGAAGTTCACCCGCGAAGACAACAATGAGTTTATAAAGCCAGCTTTCGATGACAGTAAGTGGCAGTCCGTGACTGTCCCCCATGATTGGGCGATCTACGGCCCTTTCAGTTCCCTGAACGACAAACAGGAGGTCGCTATCTCGCAGGACGGCCAGAAGGAAGCGATGGAGCATGCAGGACGTACCGGCGGGTTGCCGTTTGTCGGTGTGGGTTGGTATCGCACCGAGTTCGACGTTCCGCAGTTTCAGGCAGGCAAGCGGGCAACGATCCTGTTTGACGGGGCGATGAGCCATGCCAATGTCTATATCAATGGACAAAAGGTCGGTTATTGGCCGTATGGTTACAACTCCTTCCACTTCGATATCACGAAATATCTGAAGCCGGGCGAGAAGAACACGTTGGCTGTACGTTTGGAAAACCTGCCGGAATCTTCCCGCTGGTATCCAGGTGCCGGACTTTACCGGAATGTTCACCTGATCATTACCGAAGACGCCTATATTCCGGTTTGGGGTACCTATATCACGACTCCTTCGGTAAATGAGAAGTTTGCTAAAGTGAACGTGCGCACCAAAGTGGTGCTTCCCGAAGGCGCCGATCCAGCCAAATATAGCGTGGAAACCAGCGTGTGGAATCCGAACAAGCAGAAGCTGACGGCTGTCCGCACTTCTCTTGCGCAGATGAAATATAACAACAATCAGGCAGAGCAGGAGTTTGTCATCCAAGCCCCGTCTTTATGGTCTCCTGAAATGCCTGCATTGTATTCTGCGGAAACCCGTCTGTATGAAGGCGACAAGCTGAAGGATATTTATACAACTCCTTTCGGTATCCGCTCGATTGAGATAATCCCGGACAAGGGTTTCTTCCTAAATGGTAAGCGTACTGTCTTTAAGGGCGTTTGCAATCACCACGATCTCGGTCCGTTGGGGGCGGCCGTCAACGATGCTGCTATCCGTCGCCAGATACGGATCCTGAAAGACATGGGGTGTAATGCGATCCGTACTTCCCACAATATGCCTGCTCCTGAATTGATAAGGGCTTGTGACGAAATGGGTATGATGATCATGGCGGAGAGTTTTGACGAATGGAATGTGGCTAAATGCAAGAACGGTTATAATCTGCTCTTCGATGAATGGGCGGAGAAAGACCTTGTGAACCTGCTTCATAATTTCCGCAACAACCCGAGCGTTGTCATGTGGTGTATCGGTAACGAAGTGCCCAACCAGTGGAACGAAGGGGATTGCAAGATTGCCAAATGGTTGCAGGATATCTGCCATCGTGAAGATCCGACACGTCCGGTAACTCAGGGAATGGATGCTCCTGATGCCGTGGTCAACAATAATTTTGCAGCCGTGATGGATGTGGCCGGTTTCAACTATCGTCCTTTCAAGTACAAGATAAACTATAAAAAGTTGCCGCAGCGGATCGTTTTAGGCAGCGAAACAGCCTCGACAGTAAGTTCCCGCGGCGTTTATAAATTCCCGGTCGAACGCAAGGCGATGGCGAAATACGATGACCACCAAGCTTCCTCTTACGACGTGGAACATTGCGGCTGGTCCAATCTTCCGGAAGACGACTTTATCCAGCATGAAGATTTACCGTATTGTATCGGTGAGTTTGTGTGGACTGGCTTCGACTATTTGGGTGAACCGACTCCTTATTATACGGATTGGCCAAGTCATAGTTCCCTGTTCGGCATCATTGACCTTGCGGGTATTCCGAAGGATCGTTTCTATCTGTATCGTAGCCATTGGAACAAAACGGCACGTACGTTGCATATCCTGCCTCATTGGACCTGGCCGGGACGTGAAGGGGAGGTGACGCCTGTATTTGTGTACACGAATTACCCTTCTGCCGAGCTGTTTATCAACGGTAAGAGTCAAGGAAAACGTACGAAAGATCTGAGTGTTGAATTGGACAGCAGCTATACGGAGGCCGCCCAAAAGAGCTTCGAGCGCCAGAAACGTTACCGCCTGATGTGGATGGATACGAAATACGAGCCGGGAACCTTGAAAGTGGTTGCTTATGACAAGGATGGCAATGCTGTTGCCGAAGAGGAAGTTCATACAGCCGGCAAGCCTCATCATATCGAACTGACTGCTGACCGCGACCGCCTGAAAGCCGATGGCAAGGATCTCTCTTTTATCAATGTCCGTGTTGTCGACAAGAACGGTAACCTTTGTCCCGACGCCACCCACAAGGTGAAGTTCAACGTCCGCGGTTCCGGTTCTTATCGTGCGGCCGCTAACGGTGATCCTTCGTCACTCGAATCTTTCCAAGCTCCGCAGATGTCCCTTTTCAAAGGACAGCTGACGGCAGTCGTACAGACAGAAGAAACACCGGGTGTCATTGTCTTCGAAGCCTCTGCTTCGGGTGTGAAAAGTGCAAAAATAGAACTGATCAGCGAATAAGTCGAATTTCGTGATCATCCCGATAAAAGCGAATAGGCATCGGATTGGAAACGGGCAGGTATCCGTTATGAATCCGATGCCTATCTGTTTTTTATTTGTTGGTAACGATATTTCCAAACACATCGAACTCGACCGTTACGGCCTGCCCGTTGTGGATGACATTGAATTTGTGGAATGCACCGTTGGCATCGGTAAACATGTAAATGGATTCCACTTGGTCATTTCCGTATTCGGAAGCCTTGAATGCATCCATGATAACTGTCGGGACTTCCTGCTCTGAAACTTTCCAGGTCGTACTTTTCCATGTATATATCTGGGTTAATTCGACAATCTTTAAAGTCTTCCCGTCGAGGATTGCCAACTGTACACCGAAAGTCGTGTTTTCTATATCCAGCAACTCAGCTCCCTGGAAGGTCAGTTCCATCAGGTCGGCCACTTTTTCGGGGACGGAGATAGGTCGGTCAACATCATCTTTAGCATTATCGACCGCTTTGATCAGGTCGCCGTATAAAGTGTAATACAAGTCAGTCTCCTGTTCTGCCTTTTCTACTTCTACTTTATATACGGTTCCCATTCCGGCTCTGCCGATGGTATCGGCTTCCTCGATCTTCCAACCGGCATATTTGCCTTGTTTGATATCGTTCGAGATAGCCGTAGGCAACTGGTTAAGCGGCAAGTCCGTCTTAATCATGGCCCATACTCCGAGATGGTCGAACCAGGCGGTGTTATCGAGCGAGTTGTTTTCAAAGTCAATTACATAATAATCGTCATTGACTGTCCATTCTGTGTCGCGGGCATCCGGATATTTGGCATTGAAAGCGTCCAGGATGGTTTTAGGAGGTTCGATGCCGCCCGGTATGTTTTCGTCGTCTTTGCTACAGCCGGCAAAGAGCAGGGCGAACCCCACGAAGATCGTAAAGACTGAAATTTTAGTGTTCATAATTTATCGTTTTAATTTGTTACGAATAAACAACAACCGGGATGGAAAAGTTTTCTCAAAACCGAACACACTGTCCGATATTGAACACTTGTTTTGAAGTGTATTTCCATATAATCAATGATTTATGTTTTTGGCACGGAGTTTGCCCTGTGAAAGCCGTCAAGGTAGAAATGCCGGGAAAAGAAGAATTAAAGCAATATTAAATATGGACAGAGAGATTTCAAAAGAAGTACAGAGAAAGGAGCAACGTAAACAGTTTATCAGGATAGGGACAGCTGTCGGCGGTTTTATCGTCCTGATCGTAGTCGTGATCTCCATGCTTCAGACCAGCCTTAAACGGAAAGACCTCAATATTTCGACAGTCGATAAGGGAGTGATAGAAGTTTCGGTCAGTGCGTCTGGCAAAGTGATCCCCGCGTTTGAGGAAATCATCAATTCACCGATCAACTCTCGTATTGTGGAGGTGTATAAGCGAGGCGGGGATTCGGTCGATGTCGGCACGCCTATCCTGAAACTGGATTTGCAGAGCGCCGAGACGGAGTATAACAAGCAGTTGGACGAGGAACAGATGAAGAGCCTGCAACTGGAACAGCAACGCGTGACGAACCACAACAAACTTTCGGAAATGGAAATGAACCTGAAAGTCTCCCGCATGGAGCTGGATCGTAAAGCGGTCGAACTCCGTAACGAACGCTATTTAGACAGCTTGGGAGCCGGTACGACCGATAAAGTCCGCCAGGTGGAACTTGATTATAATGTGAGTATCCTCAAACTGAAGGAAGACGAGCAGAAATATAAGAACGAACAGGCGCTGGCCGAAGCGGATCTGAAAGTAAAAGAGCTGGAACTGAATATCTTCCGTAAAAGCCTTGCCGAAACTCGGCGTACGTTGGAAGATGCCCAAATCCGTTCGCCTCGTAAGGCGATCCTGACCTATGTGAACAACGAGATCGGCTCGCAGATAGGCCAGGGAGCGAAGGTGGCAATCGTTTCCGACTTGTCTCATTTCAAGATCGAAGGTGAGATTGCCGATACCTACGGAGACCGTATTGCTGCCGGCAGTAAGGCGGTTATCAAGATCGGCAGTGAAAAACTGGACGGGACGGTCAGCGATGTTACTCCTTTGTCGAAGAACGGCGTGATCTCTTTCACGGTCCAATTGGAGGAAGACAATCATAAGCGTCTTCGTTCCGGTTTGAAGACCGATGTCTATGTGATGAATGCTGTGAAAGACGATGTGCTCCGCATTGCCAACTCTTCTTATTATGTGGGAAAAGGAGAATACGAACTCTTTGTCGTAAACGGAAACCAGTTGTTGAAACGCAAAGTGCAGTTGGGAGACAGTAATTTCGAATATGTAGAAGTGGTTAGTGGCCTGCAGGAAGGTGACCAGGTCATTGTCTCGGACATGAACGCTTATAAAGACAAGAACAAATTGAAAATAGAAGATTAACGTGTAATAGTAAGTTTTATGATCAAGCAATATATCAAGCAATCCATTCAGATGCTGAAGGAGAATCGTCTTGTCAGTGTCATTTCCATAGCGGGTACAGCCATCTCCATTGCTATGATTATGGTGGTAGTCCTGGTGTTCCAGATACAGTTCGCCAATTTTTATCCGGAGAACAACCGCGACCGGATGATGTATGTGGATAGTGGGACGGAAGTGAAGACCAGTAATGGATGGAACCGGGGAAACATGTCTCCTGAAGCAGTGAAGGAATGTTTCTATTCATTGGAGATACCGGAAGCGGTTTCTGGTTATGCCATGCAGTTGAAGCCTTTATCCATACCAGGGAAACGGATGTATAAAGGATATCAGATCAAATATACGGACACCGGTTTCTGGAAAGTCTTTTCTTTCCGCTTTCTGACCGGTAAACCATTTACGCAAGCGGATTTTGATTCGGGGATTACACAAGCAGTCGTGTCCGAGAGTGTGGCCCGGAAATTATACGGAACGACAGACGTTGTAGGAAAAACTGTGATAATCGATTTGACAACCTATACGGTTTGCGGTGTGGTGAAAGACGTCAGCCGTGCCGCCGATACGGCTTTCGGTGACGTGTGGGTCCCCTATACGACCGACCGTATCCTGATGACGAATACCAGTTCCGAAAATATGGCCGGCTGGTTTTCTACCTGCCTGTTGGCAAAGGACAGCCGTGATTTCGAAGCGATCCGGCATGAATTGTTGAAGCAGATAGAACGTTATAACGGGATGAAGCAGGATGCGAAGATTAATTTCTTCGAGAATCCTATTACACGTTTTGACATAGCGATCGGTTCGATCGGGCAACGTAAGGTGGATGTGAAAGATTATCTTTTGGAAACCGGTAGCCTTTTGTTGTTTCTGCTGCTTGTGCCTGCTTTGAACCTGTTGGGTGTAACACAGTCTGCCGTGCAAAAACGACGTGCGGAGATGGGAGTGCGTAAAGCATTTGGAGCGACTTACGGCGTGTTGGTTCGCCAGATATTGTACGAGAACAGTGTGATTACGTTGATCGGCGGTCTGGTTGGTCTGCTCCTTTCCCTGTTGCTTTTGCCTGTTTGCAAAGATTTTTTGCTACAAAGCCGTGATACGGCTTTAAGCGGGGATATGATTTTCCAGCCGGCTGTGTTTTTATTGGCTTTGTTTTTCAGCTTACTGCTGAATCTGCTTTCGGCAGGCATACCGGCGATGCGCATTGCCCGTCAGAAAATTGTCATATCCCTGAAAGACGGAGAATAGTTTAACTTATAAATTAAGAAGACGATGATCAAGCACATATTGAAAATAATCTGGCATCAACGGCGGAATAACGGTTGGATATTTGTGGAACTATTATTGGTTTTTGCCGTGTTATGTATTATGATGGATTCTTTGTTAGTGAATCTGTATACCTATTACAAGCCGTTGGGCTTCGATATAACGAATGTTTATAAGGTGAATATCGGCAAGATGAGCCCTGAAATACCGGGATATGTCCCGGATTCGTTGCTTACGACTACCGATGGAGAAGATCTGGTCCGTTTGGTTGACAACATCCGTCGGGCTCCGCAGGTGGATGAAATATGTTTGGCGATGAATTCTTGTCCGTATACCTGGTCGAACAGTTGGTCCCAGTTGGTACGGGCGGATGCTGATACAAGCGTAAAGGCCAATTATTACCAGATGTTTAATGTGACTGTTTCTTATTTCGATGTCTTGCGGATTAGTGACAGGGAGGGCCGTCCGATACGTCCGATCGTGGAGGAAAGTACAGGCGATATTGTCATATCGGGGGATATGGAGACTGATTTCTTCCAAGGGCGGTCCGGCAAAGGTAAGCAGGTGAAATGGGGTTCCAAGAGTACGACTTCCGAAACGGTTGCTGCTGTTACCTCTCCCATCCGTCAGAACGAATATGTGAAAAGCAAACCTTGCTTCTATTATTTGATGAGGACCGACGAAGATATTGCCAAATCAGCTTCCGATGCAAAGCCTCAAAATATGGACTGTCTGGTCCGCATGAGAAACGGGTTTCGTATGGAAGATATGGATAGTTTCCTGGAGAAAATGGGTGAACGGCTGTCAGTGAATAACCTGTATGTATCGAGTGTCATCCCGTTGGAGGAACAACGTCCGGTTATACTGAAAAGCAGTATAGACAATCTGAAGAAGAAAATAGCTCTTGTCGGTTTTATGCTGGTGAATGTCTTTTTCGGTATTGTCGGCACATTTTGGCTCCGTACGCAGTATCGCCGCGGTGAAATGGGACTTCGTTCGGCTCTTGGTGCTTCCCGTGGCACATTGAAATGTTTTTTGAACGTAGAAGGTCTTTTCTTGCTGATCTTTACGATTCCGGTGGTTTTGGTGTTTATATTCAATATGCTCTATTTCGATTTGCCGGACACAGACCGATTGGCTTACACCTGGTGGCGTTTTCTTGTCACTTTCGGAAGCAGTTGTCTGTTGCTGGCCGGTATGATCTGGCTCGGTATCTGGTTCCCGGCACGCAGGATTGCAAAGATGAATCCGGCGGAGGCTTTGCATTATGAATGAAAAGATTTATGGGATGTTCATCATTGGCCATAAGCAAGAAATCATAAATTATAAATCGTAAATATCTTTTCTCATGTTCAGACAGTATTTTAAACAAGCTATCCAGATATTGAAGGAGAATCGCCTTACCAGTGTGATCTCGATTCTTGGAACGGCACTTTCGATTGCGATGATACTGGTGGTGATTCTCCAGTTCCAAATCAAGCTGGTCGGTTTTCGACCGGAGTCGAACCGGGACAGGATGCTTTATATCATGGGGATACGGGCAGATTCACGGGATAGTGAAACCCGGAATTCGACCGCCATGTCCGATGGTGTCGTGAAGGAATGTCTTTATCCGCTTCAAACCCCCGAAGCGGTGACGGCGATAGCGAGTGGCAAGGTGATCGTCTCGCTGTCGGACCGCCAGCTGTTCGAGGAGTATGTGATAAAGTATACCGATCCCGGTTTCTGGAAGGTCTTTGATTTCCGCTTCATTTCCGGCAAACCGTTTACGGAGGCGGATTTCATTTCCGGCTTGCCTCGTGTGGTCATTACGAATACGTTGGCCCGCAAGCTTTTCGGATCGGAAGACCCGATCGGAAAAGAGGTGTTGATGGGCTATGTGCCGTATGCCGTTACGGGAGTGGTGGAAGCTCCGACGCGGGCAGCCAACAGTGCTTATGCGGATGTTTGGGTTCCCTATACCAGCAATACGAATTATGTGAACGGTAGGTCGTGCGGTGGTGTCTGCGGTAGTTTCCAAGGGGTTATCCTAGCTTATTCGGCAAGTGATTTCGAGGCGATCCGTGCGGAAATCAAACAAGCGGTCAGCCGTTATAATGCTGCCGGCCGTGAGTTTGTCTTAGGAATGAACTTCGTGTTTTCCCGCTTGGACGTAGCGTTGGGATCGAATGATATGGACGGAGGTATCCGGAGGGGATGGAAAGAATATCTGACGCAAACGGCTCCTTTGTTGTTGTTCCTGTTGTTGGTGCCGACATTGAACCTGACAGGTGTCGTCCAATCGTCCGTTCAAAAACGCCGCTCCGAGGTGGGGCTTCGTAAAGCGTTCGGGGCAACGAAAGGACGTCTGTTGATGCAGGTCTTATGCGAGAATCTGATTATCACTCTGATCGGGGGCTTGATCGGAATCGTCCTGTCTGTTATCTTGCTCCAACTCGGCAAGTCGTTCCTTTTGACAAAGGATACAGTGGTTACTTTCGAGATGCTTTTCAAGCCTGTCCTGTTTGCCGCCGCCCTTTTCTTCACTCTACTGTTGAATCTGCTGAGTGCCGGCCTTCCGGCAATCCGGATCTCCCGTGAACAAATTGTGGAAGCATTGAACAATAAATAAATCCAATACAATGATCAGACATATTTTAAAGATAATGTGGAACCAGCGCCGCAGCAACGGCTGGATATTTGCAGAGTTGGCGGTGGTGGCTGCAGTGCTCTGGATGATGATAGATACGTTCTGGGTGGATTACCGGACATATCATGCTCCTTTAGGCTTCGATATCGGAAACGTATGGCGTTTTAAGTTAAGCGATTTGGATGCAAAGGCGCCGGGCTACGTGCCTGATTCTCTCTATCATTCGTCCGATCCGGAAGATTTGACGCGGTTGATGACTCAGATCCGTCAGAACCCGGAAGTGGAGGATGTTTGTGTCACTTTCTATTCTTGTCCCTATTCGAACGGCAATTCCTGGAGGGAAGTCAAGCCGGTGGATGGCGACACGATCTATGCGGCCCATATGGAGTCGTTCCAAATGCGCAATGTCACACCGGAATATTTCCGCCTTTTCCGTATCCGGACGGTCGACGGAGAACCGGTCTACGACAAGGTTGCCGGACGGCATAACGTGATTGTGATCACACCGGAAATGGCGGAAGGTTTCTATCACGGTGCCCCGAATATTGTCGGTCGTCGCGTGTATCATGGCGGTCATGATCTGTCATCCGAGATCGCTGCGGTTTCCACTTCCATCCGCACGAACGAATACGAACGTCCGGAAGCCTCTTATTTCCAGTGCTTGGAAGGTGAAACTTACAATTCAACTGTCAGTAGCTTCGGTGCCAGCAGCGCAGAGTTCTGTGTTCGGATGAAACGTCCTTATACGCAGAACGAGATGAACCTGTTCCTGGACGGAATGGGAGAGAGGCTGAAGGTCAACAATCTTTATGTCTACGGCATTACCCCGATCTCCTCTTTCCGTGAACAGCAATTGAGTCAGAAAGAACGGGAGGCGAATAACAAAATCTCCTTGATGGTCTTTATGTTGGTAAATGTCTTCTTTGGCATCATCGGCACTTTCTGGCTTCGTATGCAGAACCGCAAAGGAGAGATCGGGCTCCGGATGGCTTTGGGGGCTCACCGTATCACGTTGGAACGCTATATGTATACCGAGGGACTTTGTTTGCTTGCCTTTACATTGCCCTTGTTGATCATCTTTGCCTTTAATATGGTTTATATGGACCAGCTCGATTCTTACCGCCAACCGCTTACATTTATGCGTTTTCTCATGACTTTCGGTTTTACCTATCTTCTGATGGGTGTCATGATCTGTATAGGTGTTTGGTTCCCAGTGCGCAAGGCGGTACGATTGGCTCCGGCGGAGGCGTTACGTTACGAGTGATGCAAAAACGGACAATGTGTTCAATATTGGACACATTGTGTTTTGTCTGATAATTGATTAATAGATATTTACTTCTTTGGTACGCAATTTGCCGATTGGAAGCACATACAAAGAATATAATAACAACGGGCAGCTTCAACCCTGTCTACAACAAACAATAACGATTATGATAACACTTACAAATCTTGAGAAGATCTACCGGACGAAAGAAATCGAGACGGTTGCCCTGGAGAACGTGAACCTGACGGTCAATAAGGGAGAATTCCTGAGTATCATGGGGCCTTCCGGTTGTGGTAAATCTACGTTGCTGAACATCATCGGGCTACTGGACGCTCCGACTTCCGGCACGGTCGAGATTGCCGGAATCAACACGATCAATATGAATGACAAGCAACTGGCTGAGTTCCGTAACCAGAAGTTAGGTTTCGTCTTCCAGTCTTTCCATCTGATCAATTCGCTGAACGTACTCGATAATGTCGAACTGCCCCTTCTTTACCGTAAGGTCAGCGCCAAGGAACGCCGTGAAGCCGCCGTCGCCGTGCTCGAAAAGGTCGGCCTCTCGCACCGCATGCGCCACTTCCCGACGCAGCTCTCCGGCGGCCAGTGCCAGCGTGTCGCCATCGCCCGTGCCATCGTCGGCAATCCCGACATCATCCTTGCCGACGAGCCGGTCGCGGCGCTCGACCCTGTCACGGCCAAACAGGTCATGCAGGACTTCGTGCATATCAACAAGGACATGGGCATCACGATCCTTCTGAACATTCACCATGTCGAGCTGGCGCTGGAATATGCCGACCGTATCATCGGCATCCGCGCGGGAAAGATCGTCTATGACGGGCCGTCCGCCAACGTTGATAAGGACGTTCTCGCCGCAATCTACGGCGAGGATGAAACGGAGGAACCCGCATGAGTCTCTATGACCGCGTGTTCAAGCCCCGCACCTACACGCTCTCTGACGGAACGGTCGTGAAGGAAAAACGCAGCCGCGCGCCGATCATTATTCTCATCGTGGTGGCGCTCGCGGCGGTCTCCGTGCGCGTGACGGGGTTTGATTTCGCCGTGCTCGTAAAGCGCGGCAGCAAGTTTTTCGACATTCTCAAGGCCATGTTCCCGCCGAACCCCGCCTATCTCTCCAAAATCTGGACGCCGCTGTGGGACACGATCAAAATGTCGTTTCTCGGCTCGTTCATCGGCGCGGTGCTGGCCATCCCGTTCGCTATCGCCGCGGCAAGCAATATCGTTACGAACCGCGTCGTCGTATTCATTGTGCGGCTCTTTCTGAGCCTTGTCCGCACGCTGCCGACGCTCGTGTGCGCGCTGATCGCTACCTACATCTTCGGTCTCGGCACCATGGCCGGCACCTGTGCCATTGCGGTCTTTACGTTTGCCTATGTCGGCAAGCAACTCTTTGAGATCATTGAAACGGTCGATATGGGCCCGTATGAGGCGCTGGAGGCCCTCGGCGCGACGCGGCTGCGCGCGTTCGTCACCGCCATCTTCCCGCAGGTGCTGCCGACATATCTGTCCGTGTCCCTGTTCTGCCTGGAGGGCAACGTGCGCTATGCGTCCATCCTCGGCTACGTGGGCGCGGGCGGTCTCGGTCTCATTATGAATGAGAAGATCGGCTGGCGCGAGTACGACAGTCTCGGCATGATCCTCATCGTTCTTTTCGTGACCGTCATCGTCATCGAAGGCGTCAGCCACGCGCTGCGCAAGCGCCTGACGTAAGGAGGAAACGGCCATGAACGAAAAAATTCTCAAAGCCTATGCCTCCGCGCCGAAGACTTGGATCTGGAAGATGCTGGCAGCATTTGGCATTGCGTGCCTGCTGGCATGGTCCGGCTCTGCCGTCAGGGTCAGCAATCCCACCGGCAACGGATTGGAGGTTGCGGGCAACATTCTCTCCGGCATCTTCCATCCCTCGGCGAAGCTCCTCCTTACGCTCGGCACAGACGGCGTGCCCTACCTGCTGCTGGAGACCTTCTGCATCGCGTTTTTGGGAACGATCGTCGGCGCGGTCATTTCGCTGCCGCTGTCGTTCCTGTCCGCAAGCAATCTGGTGCCAAAGGGCGTGGCGTTTATCGGGCGCGTGCTTATTGCGGCGATCCGCACCATTCCGGCCTTTGTCTACGGTCTGATGTTCATCCGCGTGACCGGGCCGGGCCCGTTTGCGGGCCTGCTTACGATGTCACTGTGCTCGATCGGCATGGTATCCAAGATGTTCATCGAGAGCATTGAGGATTTGGATAAGCGAATTTTGGAATCTTTAGACGCCGCGGGCTGCACGACCTTCCAGAAGATCCGTTATGGCATTCTGCCCCAGCTGACGGCGGACTTTACCTCCACCATCATCTACCGCTTCGACATGAACCTGCGCGACGCGACCGTGCTCGGCCTTGTGGGCGCGGGCGGCATCGGCGCGCCGCTGATCTTCGCCATGAGCTCGTACCGCTGGAACGAGGTCGGCGCGATCCTGCTGGGGCTGATCGTGCTGGTGCTCATCATCGAGTGGATCTCGGCGAAGATCCGCGTGAAGCTGGCACGGGGGTAAGCGATGGACGAAAAAAAGCTGACGATCTATTTTACCTCCGATCTGCACGGCTACATTTATCCGACCGATTACCGCGGACAGGGGGAAAAGGAGCTGGGGCTGTTCAAGTGCGCCAGCCGCTTCCGCAAGGACGGCAACACCCTCGTCATCGACGGCGGCGATATCCTGCAGGGC
>ERZ779852.1493-NODE-1493-length-21709-cov-3.491272_pt1 | contig 21709 bp, 13 predicted proteins | sample MGYA00511559_ERZ779852 | MGnify/ENA primary metagenome ERZ779852 (study PRJEB29588, sample SAMEA2157977) | human gut metagenome | biome: human gut; feature: human-associated habitat; material: faeces | place: Denmark | collected 2008/2010 ...
AGTAATCTGATTAATCATAAATGAGGGGCAAAATACCTTTTGACCCTCATATCATTATATCTTATTACATGATTGGAAAATAGAGTAAAATTCTATGGAAATGTGTTTATTTTATAGATAAAACCAAAAAACAGATGAAATACTGTTTTCCATTTAAGAAAAACCTTATTTCATCTGCATATGGTAATGCATCATAAGATGATATGACTATTTATTCTACTTTCGTGCAGCAGGCAATTCCAAGACCATCCGGTCCGATATGACAGGATAATCCAAGTGATAAATTATCACACATGACATCGAGTCCCGGAAAATTTTCTTTGATCTGTGCAACCCATTCTCTGGTCACTTCCTCCGTTGAGCTGGATGCTGCCATCAAATATACTTTTCCGGCTTCATAGGCATCTTTGAAAGTCGTTGCAAATTCCTTTTTGATTGCATCGATCATTGCTTTTCTTGCGTTTTTGATACCGCGGCATTTCTGGTAAACGTCCAGTTTGCCTACACCGAATTTCATAACCGGCTTAATATTTAATACATCTGCTGCCACTGCTGCAACCGAACTGATACGCCCGCCTTTTTTCAGGTAACTTACCGTACTAAGCCCAACGTAAATGACCATATTCTCCCGATTGTCTTCCAGAATCTTTTTAATTTTTTCTGCGGAATATCCCTTGCCTGCCAGTTCCACAGCATCAAGCACAGAGCGATGCATCGGTGTAGAAACACGACCATTGTCTACAACAAAAACTTTTCCTGCATATGGCTCATCCTGCGCCATTGCCTGCGCAGTCATACAGGAACCACTCAGACCGCTGCTGATTGGAATATAAACAAGTTCCTCATACTGTTCCAACATGGTATCCCACATCTTCATCACTTCTTCCGGTGATGGCTGGGACGTCGACACATCAACGCCTTTGCGAAGGCGATCGTAAAACTCTTCCCTTGAAATATCCACACCCTCGCGATATAACTTCTCATCGATATAAAAAGGCATTGGCAATACACCAATTCCAAGTTCATCGGCCTCACTCTGTAAAATACCACTGTGGCTGTCTGTCATAATTCCTGTCTTTTTCATAAATTCATCCTGCCCTCTTTTTCTGATTGATTTCAGGCCACCATTGACTTCCTGAAATAGTTATTATTTAGTATAACACATTCTCAATAAGAAATGAGTGTTCTGCTTATAATTATATCCTTAAAATTATATAAACAAATGTTTTTTCCATCCATTGAAAAATAAAAAAAAACAGACTATAATAGGAATACTGCCTGTTTTTCAAAACTTGCAGCGATATTTATACTTCAGAAAGAAAGGCAATTCATATGACAACACAACAATCCAATCCGCTTGCAACGGACAAAATTTCAACACTGATCGTGCGTTTTTCCGTGCCGAGCATTATCGCAATGCTTGTGAGTGCGGTCTACAATATAGCAGATCAGCTTTTTATTGGAAATGCAGTCGGTACATTGGGAAACGCCGCAACCAATATTGCATTTCCACTTGCAATGATGTGCACCGGGCTCGGTCTCCTGTTTGGAATCGGCGGTGCTGCAGCATTTAACCTGCACATGGGTGCAAACAAAAAAGAAGAAGCTCCTTATTTTGTCGGAAATTCCATTATGATGCTTATGACAACCGGCATTCTTCTGTTCCTGATTACGGAGCTTTTCCTCACACCTCTGCTTATTGGTTTTGGTTCTCCGTCGAATGTTCTTCCGCTGGCCCGCCAGTACGTACGTGTTACAGCAATCGGATTTCCATTCCTGATCTTAACGATTGGAAGCGGACATCTCATTCGTGCAGATGGCAGTCCAAAAATGGCCATGTTCGTGAATATCTCTGGAGCCGTCATCAATATCGTATTGGATGCCGTGTTTGTTCTTATTTTCAAATGGGGCATGTATGGAGCAGCGGCTGCAACCGTGATTGGGCAGATTATTTCAACTATCATTGCTGTCTGCTATCTTCTGCATTACCGCACCGTGGAACTTGAAAGAAAGCATTTTATACCAAATATAACCTATTTAGGACAGATTTGTTCCCTTGGAATGGCATCCGCCATCAATCAGGTTGCGATGATGATCGTGCAAATTACGATGAACAATCTTCTGAAAAAATATGGTGCGCAATCTGCATACGGCGATGCGATTCCGATTGCCTGCGCCGGTATTGTTATGAAAGTTAATCAGCTTTACTTCTCCGTGATCATCGGCTTATCCCAGGGAAGTCAGCCAATTCAAAGTTTCAACTACGGAGCCAGACAATATAAGCGCGTAAAGGATTCTTACCGTATGGCAGTCACAGTCGGTGCGATTGTTTCCATCGCATCCTTCCTTTTGTTTCAGATTTATCCACGGGAGATTCTTCGACTGTTCGGAAACGGAACGAAGGAATATTTTGATTTTGGAATACGCTATTTCCACGTTTTCCTGCTGTTTACCTGGTTGAACTTTATGCAGCCGATTTCGTCGACCTTCTTCAGTTCGATTGGAAAGGCTTACAAAGGAACCTTTCTGTCCCTGACGAGACAGATTCTGTTTCTGCTTCCGCTGCTGCTGATCTTCCCGCATTTCTTCGGAATCATGGGAGTGTTGTATGCCAGCCCTGTAGCCGATTTACTTTCCTTTGCCGTCGGACTCGGAATGGTGATCCAGGAGTTCCGCTACATCAACCGGCTGGAGCTTGAGGCATCTGCATCCAAACGCAGAATTATTGTGTAAAATTACCATTTATAACTACAAATTAAAATCAAATATTTTTAACAAAAAAAGCGGAACCCGTGCTTAAACCTGCACGGTTCCGCTTTTTATTTCACCTTATTCTATCTTCTTTTTCATATTTCGATGATCTGTTTATTATTTCTCTTCTGCACCGATATGTGTTCTCAGTTTGTTCTTGATCTCATTGTCAATCTTTTCTACGAACTCATCCAATGGAAGTACGGTTGTATCTTTCTCTCCATGCAGACGGAAGGAAACGGTACGATCTTCTTTCTCATTGAATCCGACAACCAGAAGATAAGGAACTTTCTGTACCTGGCCTTCACGCATACGATAGCCAAGCTTCTCGGATCTGTCGTCTAACTCTACACGGACATTCTTCTCTTCCAATGCATTGCAGATTTCCTGTGCATATGCAGTCAGTTCTTCGTTGTCTGTCTTAACAGGCATGACACGAACCTGAACAGGTGCCAGCCATGTTGGAAGATTTCCCTTTGTCTCCTCAAGGATATATGCCATGAAACGATCCAAAGATCCGAGGATTGCACGATGCAGTACAACCGGAGTCTGTTTCTCGCCATTTCTGTCAATGTAAGACAGGTTGAATTTTGCCGGCAGACAGAAGTCAAGCTGGCAGGTAGATAATGTAATTTCATTGCCGACAGCAGGCTGTACATTTACATCAAGCTTTGGTCCGTAGAAAGCAGCTTCTCCGATTTCTTCTGTATATTCAATGCCAATGTCGTTCATTACTTTACGAAGTGCATCCTCTGCCTTGTTCCACATTTCATCATCATCGTGATATTTCTCTTTGTTCGCCGGATCACGAAGAGACAATACGCAACGGTAATTGGTAATTCCAAAATCCTTATATGTGCTGAAAATCAAATCCACAACCTTTTTAAATTCATCCTCGATCTGCTCCGGTGTCACAAACAGATGCGCATCATTCTGACAGAAATGTCTTCCACGCTCGATTCCCTTTAAGGTTCCGCTGGACTCGTAACGGAAATCATGTGCGATCTCACCGATACGGATTGGAAGATCTTTGTAGGAATGTCTTCTGTTTGCGTAAATCATCATATGATGCGGACAGTTCATTGGACGAAGTACAAAGGACTCTCCCTCCATCTCCATCGGTGGAAACATGTTCTCTTTATAGTGATCCCAGTGTCCGGATGTTTTATAGAGATTTACGGTACCGACACAAGGTGTCATAACATGCAGGTAACCAAGCTTTCTCTCTTTGTCTTTGATATAGTTTTCCAGCTCTTGCCAGATTGTGTATCCCTTTGGAAGAAACATTGGAAGTCCACGTCCAACCAGATCATCGACCATGAACAGGTTCATGTCTTTACCAATCTTTCTGTGATCTCTTTCCTTTGCTTCCTCGAGCAACTTCAAATGTGCCTCAAGTTCTTCCGGTGTCGGGAAACATACACCATAAATTCTCTGCAATACTTTGTTCTTGCTGTCACCCTTCCAATATGCGCCGGAATGACGGATCAGTTTAAAGTTTCTGCAAAGCTTTACATTATCTACGTGCGGTCCACGGCACAGATCTGTGAAATCTCCCTGATCATAAACAGTGATGTTGCCATCTTGCAAATCCGAAATCAAATCCAACTTGTACTCATCATCTTTGAACATTTCCATTGCTTCTGCCTTGGAAACCTCACGACGGATAATCTTCTTTCCGGATTTTGCCACTTTCTTCATTTCTTTTTCAATCTTTTCGATATCCTCGTCACGGATCACATCATCCCCGAGATCTATGTCATAATAAAATCCTTCGGCAACAACCGGTCCTACCCAGAACTTTGCCTGTGGATACAAATGCTTGATTGCCTGTGCCATCAAATGTGCACAAGAATGATTCAATGTGTTTAACTGTTCGTCTTCTTTAAAGTTTACCATAATTCATTGACTCCTTTTTCTATGATTTTTTGCTGTGCAGAGAATTCCAAAGGAAATTCCTATACAGTAAAAAACACCCTCAGGTACTTTCATACCTAAGGGTGCATAATTTACACGGTTCCACCTTATATTTCTCTCCGGAGTTCGTATATTCGCCGACTCCTTATAGCTTTAACGCAGCTACACGGTAACGCTTGATTGATTTCACGTACAGCTCAAGAATGGTCTTCATGTAATCTTCCCATAAGTGGCTTCCAGCATCTGTCACTCTCTCTGTATGGTTCAACTGCACTACTTTTTCTTTCATCGCTTTTGTTTATTTCGTTTGCATTGTACCACGATATTTCATGTAATACAATAGGATTATTTTTATTTTTCCAAAGAAAACTTGCTAATCAGGTCATTCATGGTCACAGCCTGTGCAGATAACTCCTCACTGGTTGCAGAAGTCTCTTCTGCATTTGCGGAGTTGGACTGAACAACTTCGGAAATCTGGTTAATTCCCTGCTCTGCCTGTTCCATTGCCTTTGCCTGCTCATCTGCAATCTCACTCAGTTCCTGAGAAGAAGCTGCTACGGACTTCATACCACTGATAACTTTCTCGATGGAAACACTCACGCGCTCTGCTGCCTCATTGCCTTCATTGGTAACTTCGATGGCTCCCTCGATCAGCTCACGGGTATCAACAGCGGCCTTCGCGCTCTGCTCAGAAAGACTTCGTATCTGATCTGCAACGACAGCAAATCCCTTGCCAGCTTCTCCTGCTCTGGCAGCCTCGATTGCGGCATTTAAAGAAAGAAGGTTGGTCTGACTTGCAATATCTTCGATTTCAGAAATAATATTCTCAATCTGCTTTGATGTCTCATTAATACGGGCAATGACATCAACCATTCCCTGCATCTCTGCATGACTGTTGTCAGCTTCCTTTGCATATTGCTGTGCAATCTTGTATGTTTCATTCAACTTCTCAGATGTCTTTTCCACACCTTCCGTAATATCTGCGAATGTAGCCTGCAGCTCCTCAATGGAAGCAGACTGATCCATAGCGCCCTCTGCCATCTCCTGTGCTGCTTGTGCCAGGTTGTTGGAACCTGCTGCAACAAGAGAAGATGCATCATTAATCTTGCTCATAACATCGTTCATCTGGTGCTTCATCCGGCTCATTGCCATAAGAAGTCCTACAAAATTTCCAGCATACTTATCTTTTACTTGTGAAGTAATCGTGTAATCACCTTCGGCCATCTTTCCAAGTAACATATCGGAATCAGAAATAATTGTACGCAAATCAACGGCCATATCGCTGGCAACATGAATCATATCTGCAATCTCATCCTTTGACTCTGTCGTTGGGAACTCAGATTCCAAATCTCCTTTTGAAAATGTCTCCAGACGTTTCTTTAACGCGTCCAAAGGTGTTGAAATGCCAACTGCAACTTCTGTTCCAATCTTCATTGCGATTACATAAGCAACAATAATAATTGCGATAACAAGAATAAATGCAACGATCAACAGCACACCCAATCTGGCTTTGAGCGCATCTCCCTCCGTAACTTTCTTATCCATGAGAGAAACCATACCTTTGTAGATCTCATTATATGCCGGTGCAAGTTCTGCGCTTGCTCTCCGCTCTGCCTTTTTCTGTGCACCCGGATCTGCAATATTCAGACCGAGTTTTTTGATTTCTTTTTCGATTTTCCAATAATCTTTCAGTTTACTATTTACATCATCGTAAATCTTAGCTTCTGCTTTTGTCTTGATTGTATCGCCTACCTCGCTCCAATACTTTTCAAAAGACTCTTTCTTTGTATCATGATCGTCTGACAAAGTGCAGAGCACAGCTAGATCCTTATAACCAATCAAGCCACGGGTACAGCTACGTGTCTCTGTAAAGGCAACCATTGCTTTTCCAATATCTCCCTGCGAGAATCCGTAATATTTCAATGCATCCGAATACTGCGTTGACATAATACCCAGAACTATAATTGCGAGGCCACCAGCCAACGCCGTCAATATCGTTGTAAAACGAAATCCTTTCTTCAAACGTGTCTGGATGTTCATCATCTTCCATTTTTTCCTGCTAGCTTTCAAATTAATCTCCTCCTGTATCAAAAATTCCAATAGTCCTATTACTTTAGTCCTAATTACTATTATATACCCATTAAAAAAATGTACAAGACCATTTGTGTTTTTTATTGCTTTCGCCCTTAACAAATGCTACCATAGATATGTTATGAAAATATAAAAGAATATGGAGGAATGAAATGAAAACATTCAAAAAACAACTCATGGCATGCATCCTGACCGTAGCGATGGCTGTATGCACATTCGCAACTGTAACTCCCGCAAACGCGGCAACACCAACTGCCAGACAGTACCTTACAAAAATGGGTAAAGCTATGAAAAAGGCGAAATCCTATGAAATGAAACAAACTTCGAAAACAACAGGCTCTTTGATGGGAAAGAGTCTTAAGACAACCCAAACCCAAAAACAGATTTATTTCAAAAAGCCATTAAAGATTAAAACCATAACTACCTCAAAATCTTCTGGCACCACTGAAAAAACTGTAACTTACACCAAAAAAGCTTCGAATGGTCACTATTATACTTATCAGCTCAAGAATGGTAATTCCTATTCGAAGATGGAGGTTCCGGATCTCAGTTCACAGCTCCTTTGCTGGGATGCAGACTGCTTTACCTCTGCTAAAATTGTAAAAGACAATGTCAAAGTAAATGGAATTAATACGGTACAGATTTCTGCACAGATTGAAGGTAATATTCTGAATGAATCCTTTGAAAGATATGGAATGGGTGATTTATTTTCCTCATCTGGCAGTGATTTTTCCGAAATCGAACCAATCAAAGCAACCATCTGGATTGATAAAAAAACATATCGTCCTGTAAAACTTAAGGAAGATAGCAAAGATTTTGTGAACGATTATATTGGAAGTTTCTATGCTGCCGTCGGAGCAAGTGGATATGGAAAAACATATTCAAGCTTCATCACTACAACAACTTATTCCAAATTTAATAAAGCAACCAACTTTAAGTTTCCTAAAAATTTGAAGTAATGAAAAGACCCCGGATCTCACTCTCGTCGTAAGATTCGGGGTTCTGTTTTGTTTATTTAATTTTCTGTATCTCACCTGCCTGTACAACAATCTCATACTTCTTTCCTGTCTTCAACTGCTTATACATCTGGCTGCTGACCTCATAGGTCTTTGTCTTCTTTCCACGCTGGAACTTCACATAATATGTACTCGTTTTCTCTCCATAGCGCTCTGTATCTTTTAAGTTTTCTTCCTTGTAATATAATTCTACATCACCATGTTCCTTTGCATGCAGCGTCCGGTCTTTCTTCCACCGCCATATGTAATAATAATACTTCGTGTCATACACCGGTTCTTCGACATAATTCGGGACTTCCCGCGTATGGGTGACATAATCATAATCCGGAACCGACTTTGTACTGTGGTGGAAAGTTCCGTCTCCATTGTCCTCATAAACAGCTTCATCATGATAACCGACAATCTCATAAGTCTCATAGGTCTCTGTCTTCGTGCCATCCTGGACCTGCCGGTACGTTCGTATCTCCGTGGCTTTCTTATCCAGCTCGGCATCACTCGGCAGCGACCAGTCGGATTCATAGCACCTCGTGTTCTTCTCTACTTCAACACTTGACTCCCAGTACTTATCCTTTACCGTTCCATTGTAAGTCTTCGGTGTCAGCATCCACACCAGACCTGTAATAAGTAAAGCAACCGCTATCAGACCAACAATCCAGCCCTTGAATTTCTTATTCTTCTTTGGTGCATCTGCAGGTTTTTGTGGTTGTGGCTTCGGCTTCGGTGGTTCCGGTTTCGGTGCCTCCTTCTCCTTTTGAATGTCAAAGTAGCTCTTTGTCGTCTTCTCCGCTCCACAGGAAGTACAGGAAGTGCTCAGGGCTGAATTGTATGCGCCACAAAACTCACACATCCAGTCCGCACCTTTTCCCTTCTTCTTCTCTTCCTCTTCTGTCAGACGGACATCCTCTCCATCCATGTAAAACCTGACATCTTTTCCACGCGGTGCTCCACAGTTCGGGCAGTCCCGCACTGTTCCTTTAATCTTCTTCGTCTGACATACCGGACAATCCCAGTATCCCATCACATCGTACTCTTTTCCGTTTGCCATAAACTCCTCATTTCACGCATCCAACATATGCAGTATAAATCTTTTCTTACTATTTAAGTTAATTATACTTTGAAATATGTAGAAACTACAATAGTATTTTTGCACGAAATATCCCTATCAAATCAATTCTGACAACAGTTTTCATATTCTATTTTTTCCTGATACCCGGCGAGGCGGTCAATTCGCATTTTTTCTATCACAGGAAACAATTCTACATCCGTAATACGCTCCAGACTTTTTATTCTTTTCTCAGAAATAATTTCATTCGACTTGCTTTTTTCATAATCCTCAAGTGCCATATGCCAATAATGAAATTCTCCTGCATAATATTTCGAAATTTTTTGTGCGATCAAGAGGCCTTCGGGATCCAAATCTCCCGCGTAATATACCACAGTCCCTGATGCCGCCAAAAGATCTAATGTAACCAGGCCGGCCAGGCGGGGCTGCCCATTCATGCACATACAGGAAACCGACTCATCACTCCTGGCACAAAGTCCCGCAAATACCGATGGATTTTCCACGATATACATTTCATTATCTATGCAAAACATTCTGTTCCACTGTGACAGAACCGCAAGCGGCACCTGTACCATATCATCTTCCTGCCAGAACCCTTCCATCCCCGCATGGAAAGTACCATCTTTTTTTTGTGCTTTTACATGGGATAACATCACATAATTTGATATATCATCAATAAGTATTCCCTCTGCGAAAAAACATTTTTGTCGGAAAAACGCCGGAAAAATGTCCGATTTCTGTGGAAAAACCTTTCTCCGCAACAGTTCCATCTGTATCACTTGATACAAAAAAGTCCCCAATGAACTTCCCTGATCAAAGGCATGCGGATTTCCGGTGATTTCTGTTGCAAAAACAGCAAGATACATCGTCCTGTTTTTCCGATATGGAAAACAATTATAGATTTCTGCGCCAAGACGCAACAATTGCTCCCACTCATCTATATTTTTTGTATGACTTGCCTGTACCACATCCAGCAGTTGTGTCAAAGCCTTTTCTATTGGTGTTCCCTGATATGTTTTCTTCCACTGTTCTAAGAAAACATCTTTTTTGTGTTCTTCTAGTTGGCGTTCTTCTTTTTTCCCTATCAGTGTTTCCTGAAAATACAGTTCCAGTAAATGTTCAGGTTCCATATCAGAAAATCTACTGTTCATCAATGCCTGCGCAAAGCGCTCCGCCGATACCGTTGCACTCTTTTTTCCATGGAAACTTTTTGCAAAAAAGCCCTCAAGTCCTTCGACTTCTTCCGCTGTAAGTTTCTGTAACACGACTTTTCCCGAAAAAGTCCCATAAGACCTGTATTTTTCCCAAAATCCACGAAATACCCGGTTCCACACCGGATTGGATTTAAAATATGCAATACAACTATGCTCCTGCTGTCTGTTCAATCTCCGCCCTCCGCTGTTCTACTGCCTCTTCATTTTCCATAAGTTCTCTGGCATGACCATTCCATACATACGGCATCACAGTCACAAATTTTGCATTTTCCGGTCGTATTAACTGATAGATGGCAAGTGCATCTAATGTATCACAATCTCCCCAAAGTACCTGTGAATTGATAATAAAATCAAAAGAAAATTCGGTCATGAGACGGAACATATCACGGATGTTACGGTTATCAACGCCTGCAAATGCCTCATCCAGCGAAACCAGACGCGGTGCATCTGCGCGTCCTCCCTGATATTTTGCGACAACTGCGGAAAACAACGGCACATACATAGACATCGCTTTTTCTCCACCGCTGAATGTACCAAATACACTGTTGGTAAGTTCCTTGATCCGCTCTCCCTTTTTCTGGGAAAACAACTGAAATTCAAACCACTTACGATAATCCAGCGTTTCTTTCATCACCTGATAAAACGAAATCATACCACCGCTGTCTTTGGCACTTCTTCTCGCCTCTTCGACCTTTGACCGAAAATGCGTGGACAGACGTGCTGCCTCTTCCTCGCTCATTAACCGGTAGTCCTTCTTTAACAGTTCCACCAATTCTTTTGTATCCAGCTGGTTTTCACTCTCTGCCGTCTTGCTTCTCCAGCGAAGACTCAGTTTCAAACCGCTGGATGTATTCATACTGCCCATCAGAGCATTCATCTTCTCTACCCAGGCATTGGAAGCATTAATTTTGCCACGGATTTTGCGGCTGACGGTATTCGCCAGAATGTCTTCAAACAGTTCACGGTCTCCTGCTTTAATCAAATCCTGTAACTGCGCAATGTCCTCCTGTAAATGCACCAAAAGCCGCGCGAACGGAAGCTTTGTTCCCTGATAACGCGCCGTAAAGTCCTGTCTTGCAGCTTCTTGCTCCCCTTCTGGCATGTTTTCATCAAATTCCGTAAACAAATCTCCCTGCATCACCTGATATTCATTCAGGAATCCACGATTTTCAAAATATACCTGGTTCAGACTGGCAATGATATTTTTCTTTCCAAGTGTCTTTACATCACTCTCTAAGTATGTGCAAATGCCTGAAAGATCCAGCTGCATATCTCCCGGGAATGGAACATAATCAAGTGCCAGCTCTGCCTCGTAACATTTCTTTCTCCAGATATACTTTTCTTCCAATGTCTGCCGGTGAACTTCCCAGTCTTCTTCCTGATTACACAAAGTACGCAGATGTTCCTCTACTTTTGCCCGTTTCTGCGCACATTGATTCAATTCTTCCGGATAATCATTCAGCCATGCAACGCAGGCATCCAGCCTCTCCCTGATCTGTTCATAATCCGTCAGTTTCAACTGCTCCACAACCGATGTATGTTCCTGCGTTACTTTTGCAAGCTGACGCTGTGCACCTGAGAGATCATAACGGATTTCTTCCAGATCTGCGTCAATATTTTCCAGACGCTCCGCCAGATCCTGAATATGTCTTACACTCTGTAAAAACATCTCATGTGCAGATTTCAAAGCAATCAGATTCTTTTCATAATCCGCTGCTGCTTCCTCGGCATCCCGGAATACTGCATAGCTGCATTGCAGATACAACTGCTGCGCAATTTCTATCGCTTTCTTTTTCTTTTCCTGTATCTGTTCCGAAAGCTTCTTCCAATTTTCCTCTACTTCACTACATTCCGTCTTCTTTATTTCATATCTGTGCTGCTCCTGCACAAGCATCTTCCAGGCCGCACGCAAATCTGTATCCTCCGGCAAAGCCTGATATTCCATTTCCAGCTTCTGCATCCGGTTTTCAAGCACATTCTTCTCGTCCTCCAGCTGTTGCATTGTACTCTGCAGTTCCTGAATTTTTTTCCTGCAGGCTTTGATGTGCTCCTGACGGTTTCGTTCCCTTGCACGAGTGCCCAGAAATCCGGCCACATGTTCCCCTGTGATTGTTCCGCACAAAACGCCCATCTGATAAATGCCTTCCGGGGAAACCGAGATTACACCATCCTCGTCATATGCGATATTGGACAAAATGCCTGTCAGACGCTGATTAGAAAAAATGTCATTCATGGAATCGTTCAGTTCCAGAACATCAAGCAGACTTTTTCCGCTGTGTGATTTCTGCACAAACAGATAGCGGTCTTCGCATCCTTCCGACAATGTCAGCACCTGCTCCCGGTAAGAGACATCCACGACCAGTGCATCGAGAATTCCCATCTGCAGTAACGCTTCTTCCAAATGGTTGCATTCTTTTTCACTCAGCGAATCGCCAAACTCAATCGCCTTATAAAACTCCTGATACGGAATCTGCAGTTCATCCAGACGCTGTCTGTTTTTTATAACTGCGTCCGAGCGTTCCGGTTCCGGATCTTTGGCATTCTCCCATTCTGTCAGATCCTCTTCTGTCTGTTCTTTCTCCAGTCGCTTCTGCTCATACACATTTTCCTTTTCATGTACCTGCAGCTCCAACGGATTTTTATAGGAAAACCAGATGTCTGCCACCTGTTTCCGCACCACTGCGAAGTCTGCATCTTCCCCAAAATCCTCTGCAAATCTGCAGCAGTCTTTTAACTGTTCTTTATTCAGAAGAAGTTCCGTATTCGAACCATTCCACGCATACAAAGCTTCCTTCCACGCATTTTGTTCCTGCACAAAAAGCATATCTTTCGCAGCGATCTCCCGCTGTATCGCATCCAGTTCTTTTCGGATGCTGTCTCTTTGTTTCAAAAGTTCTTCTGCCCGTAGTTCAAGCAAATTCGTTTCCTGCAGGATCTGGAAAGCTTTATGTATTTTGTTTTTTACATCAGAAAATTGTTTTTCATGTGTATCAAATGCAATTGTTTCTTCCAGATGTTCCTCACATTCCTTTTGAAAAAAGCTGTGTTCCTCAAAAGCCATGCAATCCGCCTCTGTCTGCATCTCTTCAAAAAGATTACAAATTTCTCTTTCTTTTTCGAATTTGCGGTCTTCTTCTTTTTTCTGTTTGTCCTCTTCCTCCCGGTACTGTTCCTGCTTTCCCTCCAAAGCAGAATTCTTACTGTCAATAATCGCCTGCTGGCGCTTCATTTCTTTCGCAAGCTCTGCTTCCCGATCCTTTAATCCTACCGCGTCACTCTTGCTTAAGGATTCCTTTTCTTTCTCCATTGCATCATGCTTTGCCTGCATCTCTTGATACTTGTCGAATAATGAAGCAATTTCTTTTTCACTTTCTGCAATGTCCGTCCTGCGCTTTTTCTGTTCCCTGTCAGCAGCTTCTATATCGCTGCAAATATCCTGATATTTTTTTGCTTTTTCATATAATGCCAACCTGTTATATTTGTCATATACACTTTGGATTTTCTGTGCCGCCTGCTGCGCCTCCTGACGGCTTTTTAAGTTCATCGTCATCTGATCCATATTTTCAATTGCATCAGACATCGGACGCAGATCATCATCGGAAAGCGGCTGCAGGGAATCACTTAAAATATCGTTAATGACAGAAGGCTTAAAATCTTTTGACAGCTTCGGTGTACGCAGCTGAATCAGCAGATCAATCATCTCTTTGTATTCCTCTACTGTGTCAAATCCGAAAATCTGGCGATTGACATATTCCATATAATCCGCCTGACGGTCAAACACCTGTCCGCCTGCTGCGATGCGGTTCTCGAGCTCTTTTTTTGACAATGTCACCTTCTCATTGGTCTCTTTGTACAAAAAGAAATCCACGCCCACACGTCTGCCATCGGTCAACGAAAAATACCATTTGTCCAATGGTTTTCCACGTCGTGCCCGGATTCCCATACCAATCGTCAGATAATTTTCCGTCTCTTCCCGTTTAAATTCCAGATACAGATAGCCGGTACGTTCTTCCCGTCCATCATCCTCTTCCAACAGATAACTGCTCATTTTTCGATCTCTTGAACCAAACGGATCGAGACGTTCCGGACTCATATTTCCATCCAATAAAAGTGGTACCACGCTCTGCATTGTTACGGATTTACCGGATCCGTTGGAGCCTCTTAACAGCATCCGGCCTTTTACAAACGGAAATTCCTGCTCGTCATAATACCAGAAATTAATTAATCCTATTTTACTCGCCTGCCATCTACTGCCCATTTTTCTGTCCTCCTGTAAAATCCTTCGGATACCGGCCCTGCAGCTTTCCGGCTGCCGGGTAGATTTCCACCTGATGTGCCGATCTGTCCCGCTTTATAAACATCCATAATTCCATGGCAGACATTACCGTGCTGATAAACTCACTGTCCGGCATCTCCCTGTAATTCTTGGAAAATCCCTGTCCATGCTGTTGTCGGACACTCTGTATCATCTGTTCAAAAGACACCATGTCCACAATGCAAATCTCATCCTTTTGTACGTTCCATTCTTTTTGTTCTATCCGTGTCCTGATTTCTGACAGGCACAAAAGGATAATATCGGATAGTACATTATTTCCCGGAAATGCATTTCCCATCCGGCAGTCATCCTGCAGCATCACATAGGCGCTTCCTCTGTGAATATGCACATGGCAGTCAAAATTCTGTTCAAGGTCTTCGGTAAGACGTCGACCATAATATTTCAGGTACTCAAAATCTTCTTCCGATCCATCCCTGCGATACATGCCGGGTGCAAATAACAAGCGCTTATACACACGATGTCTTCTTGCAATTCCCCGGTCCTCGTCCATCGCAAACCAGTCACTCTCCAAAAAATCTTCCGGTCTTCCATAATCCGTAATATCCTTGGAAAAATTGCGCATAAAATAACGCGATGCTCCGGTGTTTTCGTACAGCACTTCCCCTGTCGCATCTTCCATAAAAGCATCATCCGCTCCATCGGTAATGCTGACAATTCCCTGTGTCACTGCATAGCGTAAAACTTTGATCAGCCTTCTCCGACTCGTATATACGGTCCAGTCGACCGGCTCTCCCGGCATATTTGCAGAAATATACTCGGTAAGCTGCGATAAAATAAATTGTTCCTGCGTATCTTTTTCTTCCAGGAACATAAGCAAAATACAAAAGAATGCATATTCTTCTTTCGAAGAAAAATTCTGGATTCCCATAAAAGTCTCCGGAATCACCGGAATCTTTTCCATTTTCACCATCAACGCATTCTCTGTCACCTGGCATCCCAGCTTGTCAGATGCATACTTACGAATATCACCGATTGCATCTCTCAGCTGGTAATATAACTCTTTATTTTCCGATTTCAACACCCAGCGCTGATTCAACAGTACTTCCAGTTCCTTCATCATGCCTCCTCCTGAAATACAATCGCAAGTCTTGGCATCGTAAAGTTTCCATCCTCACAATGCACTACACAGCGTTCCTCTTTTCTGCTCATATCAAGCATATAATGCCGTCCCTCTTCCGTTGTTGCAGCACCTGCCGGATTTTCCAACGCATCGGAAATCCACTTTAGCAGAATTTCCCGCACATGCGACTCAATGACCGGCAAAGTGGAAAAATCTATTTTTCCATCGGACTCCAATTCCCGGAGCCTGCGCATATCTTCTCTTTGTTTTTCAATCATCTGCCGTCTCGTTCTTTGCTTTTCTTCTGCAGATTCCCGGATTGCACTGCGGCCGGACTTCTCCCTGTAGGTTCTCACACGCGGTTTCAACATTACTTCAAACGGACTTTCCTCATAAACCCCCTGGTTCATGCTGTCCGTCTCACGGATCAGATCTCCCTTTAAATGATAGGGTCTCTCCAATCCAAAGACCATAGCAGACATCCTGTGTGCCTGCTGCACATCCTCACACTTCAAAAAAAGTTCTGCTACTTTGCGGTATTCTTCCCGCCGATTCGCACCAAACGCATTTTTCTCGCTGAGCTGTGCTGCATATCTTGTAATCCTCCGGATAATTTCATTGGTCGCATCAAAAAGCTTGCCGGCCTCGTTTTCCTCGCCATTCGAAGAGACAAACCAGTCATATATACTCTGAAATCGTCCCTTTGTCTTTTCTTCCAATAATTCCCGTGAGACTTCCACATCCATACGTGGAATCAACAGTTCATACTGCACGATTTTTTCAAACACCTGCTGCTTATTCTGTTCTTCCAATGTTCGCAGGTCTTCCTCGATCACACCGACATTGCGTTGTAATCCTTTAATAAAATTACGCAGATACTCGACAAGACGGTCTTTGAACACCAGAAACTCTTTTGTGTGCATCATTTCTTCTGCCTTCACGCTGTTTAAATCACGGATATAGTCCTGATAATTCTGATTCAGACGCACAAAGTCATTGTTCAGATCATTCCACCATGTATAAACTTTGTTGATATCTTCCTCCGCCATCTGTGGAAAACGCGCAATATTTATCCGAATCCGTTCCAAAAGTGTCGGCTCCAAAGAAGCCCCTTCAATAAAAAGAGTTTCCAACCGTAATACCAGACGTTCAATCTCCACGCTGTATTCCGACATCTGGTACCTGAATTTTTTATTTTTAAACTCTTCAATGGAAGATACTTTTTTCGTATCCTGAATCGTATTCAGGTTCTTCCATTCTACAAGCATTGTCAGATCCTGCTGGCACTGCTCCGGCTTATAATCTGCAAAAAACGGATCCTGTACCATCTGGGCATAAACCTCCTCCTGATACAGCCAATAACGAAGTTTTTCGTAATTTTCAAAAAAAATGCGCATAATGCAGCGATACCTGCTGACATTATCCGCATTCAAATATTTTGCTTCAGTAAGTGCTTTGGTTAGCTTGTCTGTTACCTGCACATTGTTCTCCTTTGTGTCTGTTCATTTACCTGAAATAAGAAGCTAACTACGCTTCCCTAATAGGGTTTATTATAGTACACAATCGGAGGACTGACAATGCATAAAAACAATTTTTCTTTTTATTTCCCACAACATTTTTTATATTTTTTCCCACTTCCGCATGGACATGGATCGTTTCTTCCAACCTTCGGTGTTTCCCTTTGATATGGCATTTCCCTTTGTATTCCCGCAAAAGGATTCCCATAATATGCATTATTTTCCAGTATTCTTTCCGCCTGTTCACTCAATATATCAATTGTACTTATCACACTCGGATCTTCTGTACGGTCTGCCACATCATCTAAAATATTACAGGCTTTGGTATATTTTTCATTTTCTGCACACGCCATCGCTGTAAGCACATCCAGTTCATTGTTATGTATCTTTAGTTTTCTGGTTACCTGTTCCAATGTCTGTATCTGATCCGCCCCTCTGTGATCAGAAAGTGCATGATATATCATCTCCTGCACAGCGCCTGGCATCGCATATAACGGAGTCTCTGTTTCTACGTCATCTTCTAATTGATCTTTCTGAAATACACCCATAGAAAAAGCATCTTCTCCCGTCATATTCTGATACTCTAATCTTGAATATCCATTGAGCATCGGAAGACGGGTTTCCATAATAAACCTCATTAATATTTTCCATAACCCACACGAATGCAAAAGCGGCAAATCTGTTTCATAGATTCCCATATGTTCAAGCACTGCATGAATTCCATTGCCGCTGCAAATATCCTGATAGCACGCAACAATAAAAGCTTCCATTGCCTCCTGTGGAACCCACAGAAAACTGCGGGCGATTTTCTCCACGCCTTCCCATTGTGGCTCCAGCTCATACAACGGCTGACTATATTTCAACAACTCTTTCTTTGTAAACTGCTTATAAGAAAGATCCGCTGCATATAACATCCTCTGACTCAAAATAGTATCCACATCCAGGCCCGGTACACAGATAAATCTTTCTCCGGTAGATTGCCATGCATGTATTTCATATTTTCCTGCAATCACTCCATTCAGATATATAAGCCGTAAAAACTCCTGCTTTTCTATTTTCATATTCCATTGTTTTTCAAAAATGTCATAGAAAGCATTCTGTTCTATCACTGCATATGTAAGCAGAATTTTCCTGAGTTTATCTGAAAAATCCTGCATATTCATAATCTGATTTTTCCAGTCTGCATTCTGGAGATTTTCCAGTCTCTGCTCAAAATCAATTGCCGGGAACAAATATGACGCCTGCGTTTTTTCCGGTATCTGCATGTGCCACAATCCCAAGGCAATTCCCTTTTCAACCGTTTCCGCATTCATCTCATTTTTCTGATTATATTCAAATAATTGGACTTTTTCTATTTCCTGCAGATCCGTTTCATCCAATACGCAAAAATAATACTCCGGATGTTTCTGGAACATATTCAGAATACGCTCTTCTTTCGACTGATCCGTTACATTTTCTTCGTCAATATACAATGCATATTCCAGATTCTGTAATTCCTCATCACTTAATCTTGCAAGTATTTCCCTGCTCATTTTCCGTGGTGCCATCTTGCAGATTGCACCTTTTTCATCTTCTCCACAAAACTGTCTCCATGCAAATATTTCCGTATCAGCCTGTGAGTCCGACTGTTTTGAGATGTAATTTCTATTCTCCGGCACAATTTCATTATAGTATGCCGGCCTGCTTACTGCATGCTTTAGCATCTCTTTTATTTCTTTGTCCATCTGCTGCATCACATATATCTGTTCCAGCTTTTTGCGGTCTTTTTCTGCCAGACGGATATCTGCAAAATGCATTTGTTCCAGTTGTGCATTCACGCTCACCGCATCATAGCTTCCCGAAACCTGTTCTTCTCCCCAGATACCACCGGAATCTTCTACAAAATTGTTTCCTTTGGCTTTCATTAATGTAGCAGAATCTTTTTCATAGTCCTGCAATACTTTTTCAAATACAACTTTGTGACGCCAGTCATCTCCCATGTCGTATACATAGCGGATCCAGTTTTCATGCTCCGCTACAGCTGAAACCGGGAGTTTTTTCTCCATAAAAAAATCAGTGTATGCATCTTTTGAATTTGCCACAATTTCAAAACGATTCTGTGGAGCTTCAAAGATGTGCATATGCATATCTTCCCATCCAAAAACCAGCTGTATTACCCGATGCAGGTCATAAAAACTTATGTTTTCCGGTACCACTAATCTTCTCCACACCGGCGGGTGTGTATCCTCTATAGTAATTTTTAAAACAATTCCTGACATTCTCTTATCCTTTCCATAATCCAGGTATATTTAATGGCCCTCTCCTTGTCAGTATAGCAAATTTTTATGATACAGAAAACATCTGGATTTATTATTTGTAACCCTCTCCCATATGATAATAAAAAAGGAATTTTTATGTCTTCATCTCTTTTTATTCAAACACTAACCACTCTGCGCCCTGCTGCTGTTGCAAAAATCCAGGGAGACACGGCCAATCCGGTACGCGGATATGCCACTTTCTATAATACTTATACCGGCGATTTCCCACCTCTTTTGTCCAATCGGGGATTCCGGAACTAAAATTGCTCCTACTTTATTTTGACATATACTATTTTTAACAGATCATTTTTTGGATTCGGAATTGTTTTTGTTTCCAGGAAATCATAACTTTCAATCAGCTGGCTTAACTTTTTATAATTATAATTTCTTGGATCAAATCCCGGTACACGCTTGGAAAGTAAGATTCCTATCTCGGACTGGTTAATCCAGCCTGCCTCATCTGACTTCTGTTCAATAATTGTTCTGATTTCATCTCCTATATTTTCCTGCGTAGGAATAAATGGCATATCACATAAGTCCTGCGTTTCCGGATCTGTTGTGTCCTGATTTTCTGACACATCTGCCTCTCCCTGCGCTTTCTCATCAATTGCCTGCTCCTCGACGGCTTCATCTGCTATGCTATTATCTTCAGCCCCACGCTCTTCCTCTTCTTCGGCGAACAGTAAATCTAAATATTTAAACTGTTCGCAGGCTGCAACAAGCGATGTCGGTGTTTTTTTCTCCCCCATTCCAATAACCAGCATTCCGGCTTCTCTTAAACGGTTTGCTAACTTTGTGAAATCACTGTCCGATGTTACAAGGCAAAATCCATTTACATTTCCAGAATACAATATGTCCATTGCATCAATAATTATTGCAGAATCAGAAGAATTCTTTCCTTTCACATAATTAAACTGAATTACAGGCGTTAATGCATATGTGCTTAAAACATCTTTCCATGATGATACACTTGGATTTGAGAAATCGCCATAAACACGCTTGTATGTACTTTCATTTTGCCTCCAAAAAAAAATTGACCCAGAGCTTCGAAAGTTTTCTGGATACCAATCATTTAATATTATACACAAATAAGATTAAATGTCAACCACTTTCGTAAATATTGTTTAATATATTTTTTTGATACGTTCTCCGCATCAATCAATACCGCTATTTTATCCTGTCTTTTCATAATAACTTTCTCCCTTCAATTTCATTTTAATAATCTCTATGTTCACATACTTTCGAATAAACAAAGAGCTTTGTAGCATTTAATAAATACTAAAATCTGTCAGACAGGTATCCATATGTTTCGTCTGTTTATCCTTATATACAGACACAATTTCCAGACGCAGTGAGGATGTCTCCAACGGTTCATCAAAATCAATTCGATCCGTTCCTACAAACTGATCATGCAACGTATATACCTTGCTGTTCCCGTCCGAATCATAAATGCGGACTTTTTTAATTCGAAGATTTCTATGATAGAGTCCTTCTTCTTTTTTGTAACCGTTACTAATCTCTATTCCGTTTATTTTATGTACCCCATCAAAATCCAATTCAATCCACGATCCGATTCCGGCACCATCTGTTCCTTCTACCCACGCGGTTCTGTAGTCCCCGTCAATTGCATTCTCAGGATCATAAGTTGCTGTCTTACCATTATTATCGGTCATAGGATCAAGCGCATCTGACGCCTTCACTTTTTTAATAATGGCATTACTGATATTTTCATCAATATCCGGTTTCTGTGCACAATACTGTGCCTCCTGCTGCCCCCTGTAATCGGATGCCGTATACGACAAGCGAATCTGTGTATCTGTATTTTTTTGCGTTGTAGTATAAGTCAACACATTCATAGCCTGCTGCTGTTCAAAAATCTGTTCGTAGCATCCCTGTAATTCACTGATATCTTTAATTTCAAAATACTTTCCGCCACTTGCATTTGCAATATTCTGCAAAACATCCGTCTCATTTTCCCCGGAAACCGAAATAAGATAAATAGGGATATGATACTGTTCCGACAGACTGATTACCGAATCCGCGGTTGCAGAAACCGAACAGTTATCTGCACCATCTGTAAAAGCAAGAATATATTTCTGCCCGGTCTGATGTACTTCCTGATACAAAGCATTTGTCAGGGTATCATAAAGAGCTGTGCTTCCTTCCGCCTCACGATCCTGCGTACACACTTCCCTCATTTTATCAATATCCGTTGTAAAACCATACAATTCCTGCTGGTCGCTGTTAAATGAAGTCATTGCCACACAATACCCGCTTTTCTCCTTCATTAAACCTAAAATATAATCAGCTGCATCAAACTCTTCCCCAAGTATTCCATCCATACTTCCACTGATATCCATGGCAAACGTAACTGTTTTCTGCTGGTTTACTCTATCTTTATAATAATCCAAAGAAAAATTCTGCTTCTTTTCTTTATTGTTTTCCAA
>ERZ779852.1507-NODE-1507-length-21560-cov-4.331644_pt1 | contig 21560 bp, 19 predicted proteins | sample MGYA00511559_ERZ779852 | MGnify/ENA primary metagenome ERZ779852 (study PRJEB29588, sample SAMEA2157977) | human gut metagenome | biome: human gut; feature: human-associated habitat; material: faeces | place: Denmark | collected 2008/2010 ...
CAACCGCCGCCAAGGGCAGTTCCAATGCGGTCACCGGCACCACAGCCAAGGGCGCAGCGGCAACCGGAACCGCCGCAAAAACCGGCAGCACAAAAAGCGGCACCCCCACCGGCAGCACAGCTGCCAAAGCAAAGGGCAGCAGCGGCAAAAGCACAACCACCACCCGCGCCGCAAACAGCGCCAAGTGGCAGGGCGGCTCCGCCGGCCTGATCCCCACCGGCGGTACCACCCGCAAACAAACCACGCAGAAGCACACCACCAAGCGGCACACGACTTCCCAGTCCAAAACCGTAACCTGTACCATTACGGTGGAATGCAAGAATATTCACAAGCACATGAGCCAGCTGAAAAGCGGCCACGAGCGCTTTGTACCGAACGACGGCTACATTATCCACGCAGAGAGTCACACGGTGAATCGGGGCAGCACTGCCTACGATGTGCTGAAGCTGGCTTGTAACGCCCACGGCATACGCCTGACTGCCAGGAGCACTTCCTACGGTGTCTATGTGGTGGGGATCAACAACCTGGATGAAAAGGACTGCGGCAGCGCCAGCGGCTGGATGTACAAGGTCAACGGCACCGCACCTATGACCTCCTGCGGCAAATATAAAATGGACAGCGGCGACAATCTGGTATTCTATTATGTATGCACCGGAGCCGATCGCTAAAACGATATTTGCAGGTTTCACCTGTTCAAATAAAAAATAAAACGGAGGACAAAACAATGAAAAAACTGATGAGCACCTGCACTGCGCTTTTGCTGGCTCTGTGTATGCTGCTGCCGGCTTACAGCGCTTTTGCTGCAACCGACAACGACAAGATTGGCCAACGCCTGGAAAAGGTGGCGAGCCAGACAGAGGGCGCTACCAACTACCTGTACAAGGATAAGGACTTCGGCGTGGCCGACGCAGTAGACATGCTGGCTGCTGTGCGCAACTACGATGCCAGCGATGCCCAGGTAGAGGGCTTTATGGCTGCTGTGGAGAAAGAGCTGAAGGCGAACGGCGGCAAGCTGTATTACCCGGTGCCGGTATATGATGACAACTATGCACAGATCGGCACCAACAACACAGAGGAGCTGGAGCTGTATGCTGCCGTCATCTGCGTGTATGACGCCATGGGCAAAGACTACACCGATGTGGCCGGCTATGACTTGAGCAAGCTGATGCAAAACTGCGGCACCGCTGTTTACGGCACCAACTACTACCTGTACCGCCTGGTGACAGAGGCCTGCGCCATTGTGGACGCGCCCCAGAGCTTTGTGCAGTCTGTGATCAAGAACCTGACCGATCTGTATAAGATGGGCGAGGGTCCGGACTTTTGGGGCGGTTACGGCGCATCTGCCGACGACCTGGGCGCGTTCCTGACCGCTTTGGCCCCCTATGCTGACGATTACAAAACCTACATTGACGACGCTGTGGAGCTGCTGGAGAAAAATGTGTCCGACGCGGGTTACACCAGCTGGGGTTCTGCCAATGCAGACTCCACCGCTATGGCACTGATGGCTTACAGCGCCTTGGACGATCAGGAAAAGGCGGACAAGGCCTACGACCTGCTTTGCAAATTCGAGTCCAAGACGACCGGTGTGTTCACTTACGACGGCGAGGAAAACGCGCTGGCCACCAAGGACGCTCTGACTGCACTGGGCTACTACACCGACCACCTGATCGGCCGCATTGTGATCGATCCTGATGATCCGACAGAGCCGACCACCAAGAAAAACGCCGAGAAGACCACTGCAAACAAGAGCACCAAGGAAACCACCAAGAAGAGCACTTCCAAAAAATCCCCGGCCACCGGCAACAATGCCGCTGCCGCCGGCGTGATGGCCATTACCGCTGCCGGCGCTTGCCTGCTGCTGGCCAAAAAGCGCAAATAAACCGCTCTAAACACAGACCGCACCTCACAAGGGGTGCGGTTTTTTCTTTGCTTTTTTTACCACAAGTGTACGCAATTTGCGTATATCCTAACTCAAATCTTTTTGTTGTATCGGATTGACAAAAGCACCAATTCACACTACAATATAAAGTATATGCGAACGGTGGCGAACCGTACGGAAAGGGAAAGAATAATAGTTAAAATGATAGAGAAGAACTGTCCCCATTGCGGGGCGGCCATGCCGGAGGAGGCGCACTACTGTTTGCAGTGCATGACCCCCTGTACCCCGGCACAGCCCAGTATCGCCTATTTGAAATCCTGCGCAGAACATAGCCAAAAGCGTATCAACCGCAAGCAGATATCCTCTGTGCTGGCAGCGATGATTCTGCTGGTGGTACTGATTCCCAGCGTGCTGGCGGCACCGCTCCTCCAGCAAAATACTGTCACCGCAGAGGGTGCCCTCACCGGCACCGTACAGGCGGCAGAAACGGAGGCGGAAGCGCAGCCAAAGACACTGCTGGGCAAAGTGAAAAAAGCCGCGAAAAAAGCGGAGCAAAAGATACAGAGCGCCACCGGCAAGATGAAAGAGGCGGTGGGCATTGCCCCCACGGCGGAGGAAAAGCAGGCCATGGCCAACGAGGCCGCGGAGCAGGCCGCCCAACAGGCGGAAAGAGACAACCGCTCCACCGGCAACCGGGGCAATACCGGCAACACAAACTATCCGGGGAACGGCGGTGCAAGCAACGGCAACGGGCACAGCACCACCGGCACTACGGCCCCGTCCACAAACGGCACCACCAAGCCCGGCAGCACCACCACAACGACCACCACGAAACCGACCACCCAGCCGGAAAACACAGCCCTGCCCAAGCCGGAATATAACAAATACGAGTACACCTTGGACGGCGACTATGCCAAGGTGACCAAATACACCGGCAACGCCAAAGTTGTGGTACTCCCTGCCGCCATTGACGGACACCAGGTGAAATACTACTGTACCGGCACCTTTACAGATAAGGATATAGAACTGGCCGTTTTTGAGGATTTTGAGGTCTACCACACCTTGTGGGTACAAAACGCAGTTTTCAAAGACTGCAAAAAGCTGAAAAAGGTGGTATTTCCCAATCACGCAGACCTGGGCATTCTTCCCAACTTTGCCTTGGGCTGTACCGCTTTGAGCAAAATTGAAATCGACAACTGGCAATATAAAATGCAGGACGGCGTGCTGTACTACTACAACACAAACAGCTGGGCTGCTCAATACTACTGCGAGGGCTACACAGCCACCCGCTGGAATGTGGCGGAATACTGTACGGGCATCAACTGCGAAGAATCCTTAAAAAACAACGCCCATATTCACCAGCTGCGGCTAAATTCCTATGTGAGCTGCCCCCCCGGTTACAAACTGCCGGAGAGCTTGCAGGCCATCTATGTGGCAGAGGATAATAAGCAGTATTTTAGCAAAGACGGTGTGCTCTACTATGGGCCGAACACCAACAACCCCAACCGCCTGTTTTGTTATCCGGCCGACAAACCAGCCGTCACCTATACCATACCGGAAAATACAGTCTTCGATATGGGATTCGTCAAGAACAAACACTTAAAGACCTTGGTGATTCCCAAGAGTGTAACGGTATATGACAGCACGCTGAAATACATTTGCCGCGGCACGGTATTTCCAAATTTGCAGACCATTAAAGTACAAAAAGGCAGCCCCCACGTGGATTATATCCGCACCACATTCACCGGCAAGGTGATCGTATATTAAGGAGAACCGTATGGCAAAAAACACCAACGATCTGCTGGATCAGCTGGCAGACAACAACTGCTCCATTGACGACTACCTGGAAGAAAACCGGGAGGATATGATCGTTTTGGCAGCCAAGGATTTTTGGGAGGCAGCCATTGAACGCAGCGGAATGTCCAAGTGCAATATTATCAACAAGGCAGACTTTAACTACTGCTATTTTTACGATATTGTCAATGGGCGCAAGATCGCGTCCCGAGACAAGGTGATCCGCCTGATTCTCAGTATGCGCCTAACCACCGATGACTGCCAGGAGGCGCTGCGTATCAGTGGCCGCTCCGCCCTGTATCCCAAGGTGCAGCGGGATGCACTGCTGATCTACGGGATCGAGAACCGCTACACCGTGGATGAAACCAACCAGCTGCTTTCCGCCCATGGGGAGGATACGCTCCGATGAGCAAAACAGAGAAAACGGAGATCAGCGACCTGCGCCGCTATATGGAACGTTCCCTGGCAGAGCACTACACGCAGGTTATTACATTTAAGGATCGGGGAGACAGCTTTGTATCTTTGTACGCCCACAAAGACAGCGGCCAAAAAGTGCTGCTGCGCCGCTCCGGCAACCGCAACGACGGTGTGTACCGCGCTCTGCGAGGCAAGCGGCTGTGTAATTTGCCTATGGTTCTGGAAGTGTGCTCTGAAGAGGCGCACCTGCTGGTGTTGGAAGAATATATAGAAGGGCGCACCCTGGACAAAATTCTGGACAGCGGCCAACTGACTTCGGCGCAGGCAGCAGCCTATACCATTGACCTGTGTCATGCGCTGGAAGAACTGCACAACCTGGGCATTGTCCATCGGGATATTAAGCCCGCCAATGTGATGATCACGCCGGAGAACCGAGCGGTTTTGCTGGATCTGAGCATTGCCCGGGAAATCAGCAGCGACCAGCAGGACACCCGCAGTCTAGGCACCGTAGGCTATGCGGCGCCGGAGCAGTACGGCGTGGCACAAAGCAACTGCGCCACGGACCTGTACGCCTTGGGGGTACTGCTGAATACCATGATCACCGGCGTGCACCCGGCAGTGGATATTCCCCGCGGACCCATTCGCCACATTGTGCAAAAGGCTACGGATACGCAAATCTCCAAACGATACAAATCTGCCGCAGCTATGGCTCGCGCCCTGCGTCCTTATGTACGGTTATAAAAATCAAGAAGTGCCCGATTAAGCGTCGGGCACTTCTTTACTTTTGTCTAAAAATTGTCACCCCTGGCACAATAAACGCATAGACTGGAAGGGGTGATACTTATGTTCTCTGCGCTACTCTCTTTTTTAAGCGCCAATGTGCTGCTGTTTATTCTACATATTGACGGCAGCAGCAGTTTTCCAAAGCCTTTATCCGCCAAAGAGGAGCGGGCGGTACTGGAGCGACTGCAAGACGGTGACCCGGCGGCACGAGCCACGCTCATTGAGCGCAATCTGCGGCTGGTAAGCCATATTGTGAAAAAATACTACTCCCGCACCAACGATACGGAGGATTTGGTAAGCATCGGCACCATTGGGCTCATCAAGGCCATAGACAGTTTTGACCCATCCAAGGGCACCCGCTTGGCCACTTACGCCAGCCGGTGTATAGAGAACGAGATCCTGATGTACTTCCGCGCCCAGCGCAAGACCAGCGGTGAGGTGCACCTGGGCGATGCCATTGAGATAGATAAAGACGGCAATCCCCTGACCCTGCAAGATGTGATCCGCGATGAACGGGATATGGAGCAGGAGCTGGAGCAAAAAATCCGATGGGAAAAGGTGCGCCGCTACATTGAAGCCATGCCGGAGGGGCGGGAGCGGGAAATTTTGGTGCTGCGCTACGGTCTGGACAATCAAAAACCGCTGACCCAACGAGAAGTTGCGCAGCGGTTAAATATCAGTCGTTCTTATGTAAGTCGCATTGAAAAGAGCGTACTCACCGCCATTCGACGGGCGGTCCAGCCGGAAGAAAACGGCAAAAAGCAACGCAGCCGATCAACGATCAAATAAATTGCTACCGTCACAGGCAATCGCCACCGTTAAGGGGAAATCGGCAAATTCCAGTTCCTTTACCGACTCGCAACCCAGATCTTCATAGGCGATCACTTTGCAGGTCGTAATGCACTTGGAAGCCAGCGCACCGGCGCCGCCAATGGCGCACAGATATACAGCCTTGTTGCGTGCGATCGCGTCACACACGGCGGCGTTGCGCTCGCCCTTGCCTACCATAGCCACCACGCCGGCGTCCAACAGGCGGGGGGCATACGGGTCCATACGGCTGCTGGTGGTGGGGCCGCAGGCACCCACGGCCAAGCCCTCCGGCGCAGGCGTAGGCCCGGCGTAGTAGATCACTGCGTCTTGCAGATCATAGGGCAGCGGCTCCCCGGCGTCCATGGCAGCCACAATGCGCTTGTGCGCCGCATCTCTGGAGGTATAAACACGCCCGGACAGCAGCACCCGATCCCCGGCATGGAGCCGCGGGGCCATTTGGCGCAGCTGGGCGCAATTCAATTTATATTCCATTACTCTTGCTCCTGCAACCGGGCGCGCAGCGCGCGATTTTCGCTTTCCAGTGCTTCCAGCACGGCTATATTCTGCCGCAGCTCCCGATTGGCTTCTTTTAGTTGAAAGTCCAGATTTTTATTGACGATCTCCAGTCGCTGGCATTCAAAATTCACATCTTCCAGCGCAGCCATCAAGCGAGAGATCTCCGCTTGCAGGCGCTCTAAATCCGTTTGCACCGGACACTCCCCCTCTCTTTAGGGACAAACAGGAGGCGAAAAACCGCCTCCTGCAATGATCTGTTACATATCAATATCGGTGTCGATCTCAAAGTAGCGAGAACCGAACCAATGCTCCTTAATGGAGTAGGATTTCTCCAGCGCCTTGGTATCTGCGTCACCGTCAGAAGAAGCCATGGCCTGCTGGGCGGTGTACTTCCAAGCGGGCATATTTGTCTGCTTCACAAAGTACATGATATGATAGCCGTAGTCCGTCTGTACCATGGCCACATCGCCGCTCTTACGGCTGCTGTCAAAGCACCAGTTGCCAAAGGAATTCACCATCTGACCGGGATATACATTCTCGTACAGGCCGCCGTCTTTGGCGTTGCTGTCCGCAGAATTGTCCTTCGCCAGCTGGGCAAAGGCGTCCTCGGTCTTCTTGCCGCTGTTATACTGGGCCAAAATCTTCTCGGCCTTCTTCTTGGCGTCATTCCACTGCTTGGTGGTCGCCTGAGCGGCGGAAGTGTTTTTACTATTCGTCTCCGGCTTAATGAGAATATGGCGTACATTAACGGTCTTGGTCTCAGACAGGGCCACCGGGCGCAGAACATACACCACAGAGGTGCTGTACTGCTTTACATCACCGGCCTTGCGGTCCTTGCTGTACAGCCAGTCCAAGCCGGGATACTTGGTGCTGTCCTTGCTGTCCGCAGTGGCAATGGCCATCTGCTGGTTCTTCAAGGTGGTCTTGGTCACATCCAGCTGGGTGGAGTAACCGGCAGCCTTATAGGCTTTCTTGTAGAAATCGGAGGAGGCATAAGCGCTGCACAAAGCAGTGAAGTTGGAACCGTCGCTCTTCAACGCCTTGGCAAAAGCCTTGGCATCATCCTCGGTGTCGCACTCAAAGGCACGAATGCTTACGCTCACCAAGTCGTCCCGATTTTCTTTGAGATACTTATTATAATCGTCCTCGGAGTAGGTCTTGCTGGCCTTTTTCTCAGACAGGTCATTTTTATAATTCTGGGCAATGTAGGCGATCTTGGCCTCCTGGCGGAAAGTCTTTTCCGTTACGCCGCGACCCATGGCCTTTACAAGATATGCGCTTAAGGTATAACCGTACTTATGCGCCTGCTCCTTGTACTGCTTCATGGTATCATCAATGTCGCTCTGCTGCTCATCGGTGATCTTCGGTTCTTTGCCGTCGTTGGCCTTTACAGCCTCCAGGTAGTACATATAATTGGACTTGATGGTTTCCAGCACTTCGTCGTGCAGGTACTCCAGCCAAGTGACTTCCTTATTGTCGTCATTCTTGGTGGTTTGCTTAGACAGGGGCTTGTCAAAGTCCACATCCAGGTGGTACTTGCTCAAATCCAGGCCGTACTTCTGGTACTGGCTCTGCTGGCTCTGCATATTGTTGTAAGTCGTAGCAAAGTAGTAGTTGTATGTACTTACTTTAATATTGGCCTTTTGGTCCTTGCCGTCGGTAACGGTCAGCGCCGTCACCGTCTGAGCCGGCCAGCCCAGGTAGCTGATAAAGCCCTTTCGCACGGCACCGGTGGCCACATAGGTCACCAGCAGCGCCACCACAACCACCACCGCAATCACAGAGGTTGCGATCTTCTTGGTGCGCTTAGCCATCTGCAAGGCGGCCTTTTTGCTGCCCAGTGCAGCCAGCTGGCTTTGCAGTGCCTTGAGCTTTTGCTGCTCTTTTTCTTTCTTCTCAGTGTCGCTCTCTGCGGCAACAGCGGCCTTGGCAGCCTCGATTTCCTTTAAGAGCTTTTCCTTCTTGGCAGCCAACTTAGCTGCGTTCTTTTCTGCCTTTTTCGCAGCGGCCTGCTTTTTCTTCTCAGCCTTTTTGTTGTCGGCGTCGGAAGAAAGGGTCTTGCCGCCGGTCAAAAGATCGTCGTCCAGTTCTTTTTTGTCTTTTGCCATTTGTCAATCATCCTTAATTCGTTAGAATTTACTAAAAACAATGCAAAGATATTTTACACTACTTGCTAAAATATTACAAGGGTTTTTTGTTTTTTTTCAATAAAATATACAAAAAAGCAGGCGTTCTCCGGAGAGAGCGCCTGTTCCCTTTGGGTTTTGGAATTATTCGCCGGTGGTGCCGGAGTCAGCAGAGCTGCCGGTGTTGCCGGAGGTAGCAGAGTTGCCGGCGGTGGTGCTCTCCTCCGGCTTAGCCTGGGTGGCCTTCTTCATCACCGTCTTGTGCTCCTTTACGGCACAGCCGTCGACCATCTGGGTCTCCCGGTTGGAGAGAATGTCCTTTTTACAGTTGTACTGGTACTGGGGGCATTTGTCAATGAAATACATAATGTGGTAGCCGTACTTAGACTTTACAATGGCCACATCGCCGTACTTGCGGCTGTCATCCATAGCCCATTTCTCAAATTCGGGCACCATGGCACCCTTTTTGGTGCCCTCAATCATACCACCGAAAACGCCCTGACCGCCTGCGGAGGTGGAATTGGTATCGGCGCTGTTTTCCTCCGCCAGCATGGCAAAATCGTACTCGGTCTTGTCCGTCTTGTTGTACTGTGCCAGCAGCTTTTCAGCCTTTTCCTTGGCAGCTGCCCACTCTTTTTTGGTGTACTTCTTCTCAGTGGAGGAGGTGCTGCTGTTCTTGCTGTCGTCCCCGGGGGTCACCAGCAGGTGCCGCACGGAGTACACGCTGGTCTCGTCCAACTTAGGTGTGCCGGTCTTGATAAACAGATAGATAAATCCGTTTTCCTCGTCGCAGTAATAAGTGGTGTCGCCCACCTTGGTGCTGTCGTTAAACAGCCACTGCGTGGTCTCCTTGCCATAGGAGGTATCCTTGGCGGTCATGGTGTTCTCCACATACTCGCTGAGCCCATCCACAGCCTTGGCCTCATTCTCAAAGTAGCCGCCGGCTACATACCGCTTGATCAGATCCGCGCACACAGTGGGGATCATCTTTTTCATATCCTTTACGGAATGGATCTTGGTCAAGTACTCCTTTGCCTTTTTCACCGACGCTGCCTTGGTCTCTGCGCTGGTGGTGTCATAAGTCATCTCAATAAAGGCAAAGGCGCAGTTGTAATAATCCTTACTGTGCTCCTTATAGAACGCATTGTATTCCGCATCGCTGATGTTGGAACGGGTCAGCGTGTGGCGATAATAGTTCTCAGCAATATATGCCTGCTCCTGCACGGTCTCCAGCGTGGCAGCGGTGCAGTAATCGCCGAATTCTTTCTCAATATAATCGTCCAGGGACTGATTCGCCTCGGAGGCGCTGGACTTTAAGCTGTCCATCTGCTCCTTGATGCTCTTCTTCTGATCCGCCGTCAGGGTAATACCCGCTGCCTGCCCGGCCTCATAATACGAGGTCACATACTGAATCTGATCCACGGTCTTGTCCTTGAACATTTGCAGCCATGTAATCTTCTCCCCATCAGAATTGGTCACATACTGCTTGCTGTAATCCTTGGTTGAGTCCAAGTCATAGTAGCCGTAATTGGCGTAGTTCAGGTAGTTCTGAACGATACGGGAATAATAGTAGTTGTATGCGCCCAGGGACACTTTTGTCTCACCCACCGTCAGGGCCGTGCCGCCGGGATTGAGCATTTCGCCCTCTTTGCCGTTTGGCACGGTGTAGTAGCGTACACCTAACACTGCCAATACAGCCACCACGGCTGCAAACAGCAGACAAAACAGAGCGATCTTCAAAGGTACCGTACGCACGGTGACCTGCTTTTCGCCGCTGTTTGCCGCAGGCGCAGCAGGTGCAGACTCTGCCGGACAAGGCTTCTCCGCCGGCATCTGAATCTCAAACTGATCATCGGCCAGGAAATTGTCATCCAAAGTAGGCGCCTGAGCCTCAAATTCCCAATTATCATTTTCCTCATAACGCACAGAGGGCTTGGTTGCTTCCGGCGGTACCGTATCCTTCTGCGGCTCATCACCGGACCATTTTTTCTCGTCGTCCATAGAACAATGCTCCTTTGTTTCAATGTCTTATCAATTATACTATACTTAGACTGCGGTTGCAACCTTTCTTTGCCGATGAAGGTGTAAACAATCTGTAAATCCCCCGCCCTTGCAAAATTCGCTGTCTTGTAGTAATATAGGGGCAGAAAACGCCAAGAAAAGTGCAGCCCCCCTGCACGGAGAGTGTATATGAAAGAAAAACTTGCCGCGCTAAAAATCGAATATCGCACCAACCCGGGCTGGTGTTGGCTCCTTGCCATCCTGTTTCTCTTTCCCCTGCTGCCGGAGTATGTAAGTCCCTTTATTCTGTTTGCGGGCTTTATCGTCTTTAAGGTGCAATGGAGCCGGGAGGGACGAAAGGCCAAGGTGGGCACCATCGGCAAAATGATGATGCTGTTTATGGGCTATGCTCTTCTCAGCACCCTGTGGTCCCCCACGTCATTTTCCACTTTTTCCACCGCTGCGCTGTGGTGGGGTATGTTTCTGCTCCAGGTGATGATCTACAACTTGGCCCGCAGCCGGGACAAGATTGATGCGCTGCTGCAAACCTGCACCGCCAGCGCCTGCGTCAACGGCGTGATCGGCACCTTGCAGATCTGCGGCTACACCCTGAACCGCTACGACTGTATTCCGGACGGCGCCGTGCTGGTAACCCCGCTGTACAAGGGACTGGACAAGTTCGTTTACACCCACCTGCCCTTTGCCATCAGCACCAAAACCTTTGACTCCCGAGCCAGCGGCACTTTTTCCAATCCCAATCTGCTGGCCACCCATATGGTGATCGCCTATCCCATTTCCATTTACCTGTTCTTAAACGCCAAGACAAAAAAGCAGAAAGTGCTGTGCTTTCTTGCCAATGTGCTCATCAGTGCCGGGCTCAGTTCCACCCTAACCCGCGCCGGCTGCGTGATTGCTTTGGCCGGCTGGGTCTTTATGTTCATTGTACTGTGCCGCCGGTACTGGAAGCAGATGCTCACCATCTTCCTGCCCACCATTGCAGTGATCGTGCCCTCCATTCTCACCCGGTACGGCATTATCTTCTCCTCCGGGGGCAACGGCGAGGCCAAAAAGTCCTCTGTGGCGCACTTTAATATTTGGGAAAGCCTGATTGATTATGTGCTCTCCCACACCCGGGCATTTTTCATCGGCACCGGCTTCGGCTGCGAGGAAACCGGCAACATTCTCAAGTATATGTATAATCTGGACAAACCCCACGCCCACAATTTTGTTATTGAGTTTTGGGTAGAGCTTGGGGTTGTCGGTATTATTCTGCTGGGCATTCTCCTGATCTGGAGCGCCGGCAAACTGCTGGAAATCAACACCAACAATTCCAGAAAGCTGACCCTTGTGTTTTGCGTGTTCACCTCCCTGGTGCTGTACCTGGGTTTTGGGCTGTCGGACTTTATCTTCAACTCCCCCAAGCAGATGATCTTTTTGTTCCTGCTGCTGGGGCTGACCCAATCCATCAGCTACTGCTACGACAAAACCGTCATTACAGACGCCCGCACCCTGGAACGGGCCGCCCGCAAAGAGATCCGCAACACCTTAAACCAATAAGCAAGAGCCGTCTGCCTCTGGCAGACGGTTTTTCATTTTATTTTTTAGCAAAGGTATATTGCAAATCCCGTATGAAAGTGGTATGATTTGGGGCAGTATAGGTTTGTAATTCTACTAAATCTAATTAAATGAGGAAAAAGAATGAATATTATTGTTGTTGGCTGTGGCAAGATCGGCTCCACCCTGGTGGAGAGCCTGTCCGCCGAGGGGCACGATGTAGTGGCGCTGGAAAAGGACGCCCACGTTCTAGAACAGATCACCAATATGTATGATGTGATGGGCGTCTGCGGCAACGGCGCCGACTGTGAGACCCTGGAGGAAGCAGCGGTAGACAAGGCGGAACTGGTGGTGGCGGCTACCGGCTCGGACGAGATGAATATGCTGTGCTGCTTTTTTGCCCGCAAAATGGGCGCCAAGCACACCATCGCCAGAGTGCGTAACCCGGAGTACAACGACCGTTCCCTTGGCTTTATGCGCCAGCAGCTGAACCTGTCTATGTCCATCAACCCGGAGCTGCTTACCGCACAGGAGCTGTTTAATATTCTCAAAGTGCCCTCTGCGGTGAAAATTGAATACTTCTCCGGGCGAAATTTTGAAATGGCAGAGTTGCGCCTGCGGGAGGACTCTATACTGGACGGCATTCGCCTGATCGACCTGCAAAAGAAGTACCATACCCGGGTGCTGATCTGCGCCGTGCGCCGGGGAGAACAGGCGTTTATCCCTGACGGCAACTTTATTCTCCACGGGGGCGACAAAATCAGCTTGACCGCCTCTCCGGCTGAAATTCAAAAGCTGCTCAAACGCCTGGGTGTGCTGCGCAAGCAGGCCAGAGATGTAATGATCCTGGGTGGCAGCCGCACCGCCTTTTACTTGGCCAAAATGCTTTCCAACACCGGCAACAATGTTAAGATCATCGACCAAAATCGGGCACGCTGCCGGAATCTGTGTGAGGCTCTGCCAAACGCTGTGATCATTAACGGCGACGGCTCTCAGCAGGAGTTGCTGTTGGAGGAGGGGCTGCGTTCTATGGACGCCTTTGTGGCGCTCACCGGCATTGATGAGGAAAACATTTTAATGTCTTTGTTTGCTGCGTCCCAGAATGTACCCAAGGTGATCTCCAAGGTCAACCGCAACGAACTGGGCGATATGGCGGAAAAGTTGGGACTGGACTGCCTGGTGTCGCCGAAAGACATCACCTCCGATGTGGTGGTTCGCTATGCCCGTGCCCTGCGCAATTCCCAGGACAGTAATATGGAAACGATGTATAAAATTATGGACGGCAAGGCGGAGGCGCTGGAGTTCAAAGTCTGCGGCAGCTCTGCCATAACCCAAACGGCGCTGAAAGACCTGGCATTAAAGCCAAACACCCTGATCGCCGGGATCATTCGTGGCAGAAAAACCATTATTCCCACCGGCGAGGACAAGATTATGCCCGGAGACAAAGTCGTGGTGCTGGCTGCCAATCGCCGCTTGCACGACCTGACGGATATTATTAAATAAAGATTAGAGGAACAGAAACCATGAACCGTAAAATGGTATTTTACATGATCGGTAAGATCGTTCAGGCGGAGGCAGCCATGTTGCTGTTGCCGCTGGTGGTGGCGCTCCTCTATAAAGAAACGCCGCTGCCCTTTCTCATCACCATCGGCATAGCCCTGGTACTGGGTATCGCCCTGTCGCTGATCTTTAAGCCGAAAGACCGGGTGATCTACGCCAAAGAGGGCTTTGTAATCGTGGCCTTTGCCTGGATTGCCCTGTCCCTGATCGGTTGTATTCCCTTTGTGCTCAGCGGCGCGCTGCCCAACTTCTTTGACGCTTTTTTTGAGACAGTCAGCGGCTTCACCACCACCGGCGCCTCGGTAATGGCCGATGTGGAATCCATGCCCCACGGGGTGCTGATGTGGCGCAGCTTTACCCACTGGGTAGGTGGTATGGGTGTGCTGGTCTTTATTATGGCCATCATCCCCTCGGTTACGGACCGCTCCATTCACATCCTGCGCGCGGAAATGCCCGGTCCCATTGTGGGCAAGCTGGTCCCCCGCGCCAAACAGACCGCGCGGATTCTCTATTTGATTTATGTTTTTCTCACCGCAGCGGAAGTCATCTTCCTGGTATGCGGCAAAATGCCCCTGTTTGACGCACTGGTGCATTCCTTTGGCACCGCAGGCACCGGCGGCTTTGGCATTAAGGCAGACAGTATCGGCAGCTACTCCACCTATTGTCAGGTGGTCATTACCATATTTATGCTGCTGTTCGGCGTCAACTTTAACCTGTATTTTCTGGCGCTGTTGCACAACTTCCGCTCCCTATTCAAAAGTCAGGAATTGTGGTGCTACCTGGGCATCTTCGGTGTGGCTACAGCGCTGATCACCGCCAATATTTACAATCTGTACCACAGCGTGGGCAAGGCATTGCAGCTATCCACCTTTCAAGTGGCGTCTATCCTGACCACCACCGGCTTCTCTACGGCAGACTTCGACCAGTGGCCGGATCTGTCCCGTTCCATTTTATTCCTGCTGATGTTTGTGGGCGGCTGTGCCGGTTCTACTGCCGGCGGACTGAAGGTCTCCCGCGTCATGTTGCTGTTTAAACTCATACGCCGGGAGCTGCGTCACATGTTGCACCCCCGCTCCGTAGGCGTGGTCAAATTAGAAGGCAAGCGGGTAGACAACGCGACCTTAAACGGCGTCAGTGCCTACTTTCCCATTTATTTTGCCTTTATCGCCGGGATCTTTCTAATCCTTTCGTTGGAGCCGAACTTTAATATAGAGAGCAACCTGTCCGCCACGGTGTCCTGCTTTAACAACATTGGTCCCGGCCTGGGGCTGGTGGGTCCGGTGCAAAGCTATACCGGATACTCGAACTTGTCCAAATTTGTTCTGTCCATGGCAATGCTGCTGGGGCGGTTGGAAATCTTCCCGCTTTGGTTTGCACTCTCCCCCTCCACCTGGTCCAAAAAATAACGCAAGCAAAAATACCGAAGTCCATAAAAAAACAGACAACAGAAAAAGATCCCTCTTGATGTAAAATATGCACCAAGAGGGTTTTTATATTTTTTCCCGCTTTGCGCACACTAAGAATATGGAATCGCAAAAAATGCAAGCGCTGCGTCTATCCCTGGAGATCGGTGCGGCTATGATGGAAAGCGGTGGCGAAGTGCGCCGCACAGAAGATACAGTCACCCGGATCAATTATGCCGCCGGTGCCACAGATGCCCAGGTGTGGGCTGTGCCGGGCATACTCACCGCCACGGTGATCCTGGCGGACAACACCACCCACACCGGCACCAAGCGCTTGGGACCGGAGGAAATTGACCTGGCAGAGCTGGATCGACTCAATACCCTGTCCCGCCGCCTGTGCAGGGGCGAGACAGTAGACTGGACAGTCACCAAACGCCGGATATACAGCAGGCGCACCCGACTGCTATGCACCTTTTTGGCCACTGCCGCCTTTTGCATTTACTTTGGCGGCACTTGGGCAGAAGCGGTGCTGTGCGGCGGATTTGGCATTTTAGTGTCCGGCTATCGACCGGCACTGCAATCCGGCTTTACCGCCGTGCTGCTGGACGCCACGGTAGCCGGTCTACTGGCGTTTACGCCGCAGGCACTGGGACTGCCCCTACGGGGCGCCAACATACTCATTGGCACCATTATGTTGCTGGTGCCCGGGCTGACGGTGGGCAACGCGCTGCGAGATATGATTGACGGTGATCTGCTGGCCGGACTGCTGCAACTGGCAGAGGCAGTGCTGTGTGCCCTGGCTATCGCCCTGGGCTGTGCCTTTGCACTTTGGCTGCCGGGGAGCGTGGGACGGTGAGAGAGATCCTCTCCGGCGCCCTTGGCACTTTCGCTTTTTCTGTTTTAATGCAGGTGCCGCGGCGACTGCTGTTCTTTACTACTTTTGGCGGTCTGCTGTCCGGCACAGTATATCGGTTTGCCGAAGAAAATGGCATGGGGGCTTTTGGCGCCACCCTATGGGGCATGCTGGCCGTTGCCCTGTACGCAGAACTGCTGGCACGGGTGTTGAAAACCCCGTCCACCGTACTGCTCTATCCCTCTACCGTACCTCTGCTGCCCGGCAGCGCCATCTACTACGCCATGCAATACCTGTTGTGGGGCCAGCCGAATCAAGCCGTTGCTTATGCTGCACAAACCTTACAGATCGCCACGGGTATGGGGCTTGGCGCTGTGCTGGTGGCGGTGCCCATCCGCCTACTGCGCGCGCATCGAGAACAAAAATAATGCACCCTACCGGGATGGACCCCGGGCAAGGTGCATTTTTTATATTCTTTTTAATGGCGGGTATCATCCGCAAAGCATTCACAAAACCGCGCGGCAAACGCCGGCGGCTCCCCCGCCGCATACAGGTGGGACAAATCGCCAAACTGCTGCACACGGAAAGTGGCAATGCTTTGCTCCCGCTCCTCGGTCACCACTGTGGTAACGGAGGTGGGCAGCGCCACAAAATTGTGCCAAAGGGGCATCGGCGATACAGAGAGCAGGTGGCTGAGCAGCACCGCCTCTACGCCAAAGTGACAAAACAGAACAATGGTATCATGATTGCCGTCTACCACATCAAACACTCGACCGTTGTGCCGATAGCCGTGCCGCGCCAGCAGGGTGTCCAAATTGCGGCATACATAGCGATACTCTTTCTCCACATTTTTGCTTTGCATCAGCCGCGTGTTCAACCACGCATCGGCCGAATAGTAATTGTCCTCCTTACACCAGTAAGAAGGCAGCCGATCCCAACAGCCCTCCACTTTCAGCCCCCGGCGCACCTTGCCGCGGAATTCTTGCAGCCAATCCAGAGTCTCCGCACTGCGCCCCAACCGCTGCAAAGTGGGTCGTGCCGTGTCCTGCGCTCGACCCAAAGGTGAACAGTAAAATGCCTTTACATCTAATTTACACAGTCGCTCCGCCAACAGCTCTGCCTCCCGGAACCCCTTAGGGGTCAAAGAGTCCTTCTCATAGTCCGGATCGCCATGGCGCACAATTAAAATTCGCATATCGTCACCGCCTTTCTTACGCCAGTATAACAGAATTGCAACCAAAATTCAAATGTGGTACAATATGGCTATGAAGATTTTAATTGACGCTGACGGCTGCCCGGTGGTGGATCTGACGCTGCATGCAGCAGCCGAACATGGGCTGGAAGCCATACTCTTTTGCGACACCAGCCATGAATTTAAAGGGAAAAACGCCCGGGTCGTCACAGTGGATAAAGGCAGCGACAGCGCAGACTTTGCCCTAATCCGCCAGGTGAAGCCGGGAGACATCGTGGTGACCCAGGATTACGGACTGGCAGCCATGGTGCTGGCCAAGCGGGGCTATCCCATTACCCAAAACGGCAAGCGGCTCACCGACGCCAATATTGACACGCTACTGCTCACCCGCCACGCAGCCAAGAAAGCCCGGCGAGGCGGCTACCGGCTGAAAGGGCCGTCCAAGCGCACAGCAGAACAGGACAAAGACTTTCAAGCGGCACTCAGGAGGTTGATTGAAGATGCGCATTCTCATTGCGCCGGATAGTTACAAAGGCTCCTTAACCGCCCGCCAGGTGTGCGATATATTGGCGCAAGCGTTGCTGACCCACCCGGGGGTGACGGTAGCCACCCTGCCCCTGTCTGACGGAGGCGAGGGATTTGGCACCTGCTGCGTTGACGCCTGTAAGGGTGATGTCCTTTACACAAACGCCGTTGACCTATATGGAAATACAATACAAGCACCCCTTTATACCTGGGGCGATACGGCGCTGATCGAGTGCGCCGCAACCTGCGCTTTACAGACGAAAAAGGACATTATGGCCGCCTCCTCCTACGGCGTCGGTATGCAGCTAAAAAACGCCATAGACCTTGGTTATAAACATTTTATCATCGGCCTTGGCGGCAGCGGTATGTGCGATGGCGGCGCCGGTGCGTTGGCAGCGCTTGGCGTGGCATTTTATGACCGAAACGGGACTTCTATCCCCCACCCCACCGGCGGCGATCTTCAGCGGATCGAGCGATTGCAGATCCCGTTGGATTTCCAGCGTTGCGTAAAGGGTATGCACTTTACATACGCCTGCGATGTGACCAATCCTTATACAGGCGAAAACGGTGCCGCTGCGGTGTTTGGTCCCCAAAAAGGCGCCACTCCGGCGCAAGTACAACTGCTGAACAACGGTATGGCGCACCTGGCGGCGCTGTTGCCGAATGCTGTCCGTGCTTTGCCCGGTGCCGGTGCAGCCGGCGGCCTATGCGGCGGCCTGTACGGCGTACTGGGCGGTAGCACCCAAAGCGGGTTTGATCTGCTGGCGGCGCTGGCCGATCTGGACAGCGCCATTGCCGGGGCAGACCTGGTGATTACCGGCGAGGGGCGCACGGATCGGCAAACCTTGATGGGCAAGCTGCCTTATCAGGTGGCGCAACGCGCCAAAAAGCTGGGCAAGCGCTGTGTGGTTATCAGCGGCGATGGGGACGGCACCCTGGTGGGTGACAAGGTGATTACCTTAACAGATAAGAACACCCCGCCCCAGGCTGCCATTGCCCACGCTGCCGCCCTGCTGGCAGAAAAAGCCGATCTGCTCTTGCAATAATATGTTTTTAATATTATAATGAAGTATATTTTATGGGCTATGCCCGGAACAGGAGAACAGTATGAAAGTCAGACTTCCCAAACACAGAGAGTTTTTGATCAAATTTGCCGACGGTTATGAGAAAGAGGACGAGGCCTGGCAGGCATTGAATCAAATTGTAGCCGACTACTCCAAGGACGGCAAGAGCGTGTACACCCCCACCTTTATTGAGGACAATGAGGACAAGGTAAAGGCTCTGCAAGAGCAGTACGAATTCACCTACGAGATTATTGAGAAATAAGTATGCAAAAGAAGAAAGTTTATGCAGTATCCACCGCCCACCTGGACACGGTGTGGCGCTGGGATCTGCGCAAAACCATTGAGGAATACCTGCCGGATACCTTGCGTAAGAACTTTGATCTGATCGAGCGTTATCCCGACTACTGCTTCAATTTTGAAGGTGCCTTTCGCTATCAGCTGATTGAGGAATATTATCCTTTGGCCTTTGCGGAAATTCAAAATTTAGTAAAGCGCGGCAATTGGTATCCCGCCGGTGCCTGCTATGAGAACGGCGATGTGAATATTCCCTCTCCGGAGGCACTATTTCGCAATATTCTCCTTGGCAATCGGTATTTTCAGGAAAAATTCGGCGTGCAGTCTAAGGACATTTTTCTGCCTGACTGCTTTGGCTTCGGCCAGGCGCTGCCGTCTGTGATGAAGTACGCCGGGCTGCTGGGCTTTACTACTCAAAAGCTCAGTTGGGGCAGTGCCTACGGCGTGCCCTTTACCCTGGGTTATTGGCAAGGCGTGGACGGCAGCCGTGTGCTGGCGTGCCCCAACGCCCGGTCTTACCGTTCCAAATTCAGCGGCGACCTGCGCGGCGAAGTATCCGTCATTGACGATGTGGCAAAGAACGCCTTTGAAGGCGGTCTCCCCTATGCCCAGCACCTGTACGGCACCGGCGACGTTGGCGGCGCTCCCACAGAGGAGAGCGTGCAAAGCGTGTGCGCCAGCGCGGCAGAAAATGGGCAAAAAGACTTTGATGTGATCAGTGCGCAGTCCGACCAAATTTTCAAGGACATTGATGCCCTGCCGGACAGCGACAAGGACCGTCTGCCCGTGTGGAACAACGAGCTGCTGATGACCAGCCACGGTGCCGGCGGTTACACTGCCCGGGCGATGGGCAAGCGACTGAACCGCCAATGTGAGGTGCTGGCCGATGTGGCAGAGAGCACCCTCTCCACCGCGGAGCTGCTGGGGGTCTATACCTACCCGCAGGAAACGGTGACCAAGGCCTGGGAACGGCTGATCCAGCACCAGTTCCACGACGATCTGCCCGGCACCTCCAATATGGACATTTACAACACCGGGTGGAACGACTACCACACCTCGCTGGTGCAGCTGCAAGGAGAATACACCGGTGCAGTGGGTGCCATTGCCAACCAACTGGATACCCAATGGGTAACGGACTGCGCCCTGATCGTGCACAATCCCCTGCCCTTTGCCAGAACAGAATCAGTAGAAGCCCATGTACGGCTGAATCACAACGGCAAGTACCTGCGGGTGCTGGATCGAGACGGAAATGAGCTGCCCAGCCAGGTAATCCGCAAGGAAGGCAAGGCATTTCACATGGCGGTGCTGGCCACCGTGCCTCCTATGGGCTACCTGGTATTGGATGTGACGGCGGCAAACGCCCCCTGCCCGGTAAAGACCGACCTGCGTTGCGGCGAGCACATGCTGGAGAACCGCAAGTACCGTCTGCTGCTGAACAAAAACGGCGATATCGCCTTTTTGTATGATAAAGAGCTGGGGCGCCAGATTTTGGAAAGACCCATTAAGTTGGCTGTGCTCCACGATACCGGCGAACTAAACTACCCGGCGTGGGAAATGCGCAAGGTCGATATTGATAAAGCGCCTTATCTCTATGCCAACACACCGAAGTTTGAGCTGCTGGAGAGCGGCCCCGCCAAGGCGGCTATTAAAGTCAGCCGTCAACTGGGCGTGTCTAAAGTGGAACAGGTGATCAGCCTGGATGCTGGCAGCAGCTGTATTCGGGTGGAGAACGCTGTGGATTGGCGCAGCCGCCGGTCTATGCTCAAGGCTGAATTTCCCTTTGTTGCCGCCGCAGACGGCGCGGACTACGACCTGGGACTGGGTGTAATCCACAGAGGAAATAATAACGAAAAGCTGTATGAAGTGCCGGCCCAAAAGTGGGCGGATCTGACAGGCAGCGATGGCAACTTTGGCGTGTCCGTCTTTTCAGACAGTAAGTACGGCTGGGATAAGCCGGACGATCACACCCTGCGGCTCACCTGCCTGCACACGCCCGCCGGCGCTTTTATCAAAGAGGCGCGCCAGGATTTGATGGACCTTGGGCGCAACCGCTTCGGCTTTGGCATTTACAGCCACAAGGGCGGCTGGCAGACCGGCACGCAAACAGCGGCAGAAGCCTTTAGCAAACCGCTGGTCGCATTCCAAACCTCCGCCCGCAAGGACGGCAAGCTGGGTAGCGCATTTTCCGCGGCTGCATTAAAAACGGAGAACGCCTTACTCCGCGCCTTTAAGAAAAGCGAGGATGGCAGCGGTTATATCGTCCGTGTTGGCGAAGCTGCAGGCCAAGCCCAAAAGGGTGTAACCTTCTCCGTCTATCGTCCCATCGCCGGTGCCACCCTATGCACCGCAGACGAGCGACCGATTCAAGCGATAGAGATCAAGAACGGTCAACTGACCTTTGATTTGAAGCCCTTTGAAGTAAAAACCTTTTTACTCACCTTTGAGGCAGAGAAGCTGCCCCGAGAGAAATTTAAAAAGATGGAGCTTCCGGTGAACACCAAGGGCTTAACCACCGACGAGGATATGCGTAACTGCATTCTGCAAGGCGCCGGGTTCTCGCTGCCGGCAGAGTTGCTACCGCAGGTACCCACTTATAAGGGCATTACATTTAAGCTGCCGCAGGTCAGCGACGGCAACGACCTGCTTGTTCCGGCAAGCGACGAGCTTATAAGCGCTGTCGACACCGAGCGTCAAACCATAACAATGGAGCTGCCTGAAGGCTTGCTCGAACTATAATAAAACATCCGATTATGAAAAAACAAATATGCATCCTCGGCTCTACCGGCTCT
>ERZ779852.1509-NODE-1509-length-21554-cov-5.806921_pt1 | contig 21554 bp, 22 predicted proteins | sample MGYA00511559_ERZ779852 | MGnify/ENA primary metagenome ERZ779852 (study PRJEB29588, sample SAMEA2157977) | human gut metagenome | biome: human gut; feature: human-associated habitat; material: faeces | place: Denmark | collected 2008/2010 ...
CCGCCGAATCAGCCCGCGCCGCGGGCTGATGGTGCTGCGCCCCGCCTTGCCTCTTACGGCTCATTATCGGCATCTTTTTTATTTTGCCGTGCTGTCAGCCGCCACCCTTCCCGCCGGAGCGCCTGAAAACCCAGCCACAGCTCCCGGACCGCCAGCAGCAGAACCAGCACCCCAAAGCAGGTGCGCAGCGTATCCTCTCCCATGCGGTTTCCCAGCAGCACCCCCAGCAGCACAGAGGGCAGACCACCCAGCAAAATCGGAAATGCCGTGCGTCCGTCAGTCAGCCCGTTCCTATGGTGGAAATACAGTCCCAATGCGCCCACCGGCAGAATCATTAAAAGGTTGATCCCCTGCGCCGTCATCTGCGGCAGCCCGGCCCACACCAGCACCAGCAGCAAAATACCGCCTCCGCCCAAACCCATCGCACCAAGGGCGCCGCTCACTATCGAGGCGGCTGCAATCAAAACCCAGCTCATAGCAGCCGAATCCCTCCCCACAGCATCAGCCCGCCGAACACCAGCTTCAGCCACCCTGTCGAAATTTTCGGCATCAGCCGGCTACCCAGATACGCCCCCAGCAGGCTGCCCGGCAGCCACGGCAGCGCATCCGTCACCGTCACCCGCCCGTCAATGAGGTACGCGGCGGTGCTTACCAGCGAAAGAGGTACAATGACCATCAGTGCAGTGGCATGACTTTTTTTGTTCGGCACCCCCAGCGCTGAAAGCAGCGGTACCACCACCATGCCGCCGCCTGCCCCCAGCAGCCCGTTTATGATTCCGGCGCCGAAGCCGCCGAGAACGCCCCACAGCTTTTTCTGCTTCATCATGTAAACTCCCGAAAAATCTAATCTGATACCGATATTTTTCACAATTCACCGCAGAATATCCGCAGAACAAAAAGGTCTGACCCCGCCGGTCAGACCTTTACACAGTAAAACATATTATTTTGCCATTTCCAGCCGCAGCCGGTCAATTTTGGCGTCGCTCATAAAGGCAGAGGTGCTGTACAGCACCAGCACATCGGTAATGCCCTCCTGCTCTATCAGCTCCTTCACCGAGCCGAGGTAATACCGCAGGTCTACCGCCACGATCTTTTCATAGTCCGCTGCCGCAAAGGGCAGCAGGGCATTGGCGTAGCTGTCCTTCAGCACCAGCAGGCGGCGGTCGTTCTTTTCGCCGCCGGTAATGGTCACTATGCCCCAGTTCCCGCCGAAGAACACCTCGTACATATCCTTTCGCTCCAGCTTTTCCATGTCATAGCAGCCGGCGTGGTCGGCGTTATCGTAGGTCACGGTCAAGGCGGTATCACCGCCCCAACGGTACAGCTCAAGGGTATCGGTTGCCGCATTTTTGTCCAGCACCTTGCTGTACAGTGTCCCTCGGAAGCCCTCATGGTGCTCCACGGTGTAGTCCGCTGCGGAGGGAACCGAAAGCCCCATCGCCGTGCGGTAGCATTGATACCCCAGCAGTGCGCCCGCCGTAGTCCAGTGGTGATCGGTACGGTAATAAAGCTGTTCATCTGCCGCCGCTTTTGCAAAGTCTGCCCGCAGGTCTGCCAGCTGCCCGCCAAGCAAGGCTGTCATCTTATCAAACACCGCATCTTCATCAAAGAGAGAAGCATAGCGCGGCAGCTTGTCTTGCAGGATATACCCCGGCGTCGGCACCGGCATAAAGGTCAGATGATCCGCCGAAAGCCCCAACTCGGTACACCGGTCGAAGAACTGCCGCACTGTCTCCAGATTTTTTTGCAGCCGCTCCTCGTCCACATCGTTCTCGGTCACCTTTTCAATGTAATATCCGTCGCTGCACAGGTACACCCCGCCGATGTCCTTATTCTGCAAAAGCATTTTAATGCGGCTGCGAATGGCGGTCCAACGGTCTCGCTGCCAAAACTGGTCGCTTAGGTAGTCCTCCACCTCATCGCCGAATTCCCCGCTTTCCACCGTATCGGCAGTCAGCTCCGGCAGCTTTTGCAGGTAACGGTTTTCGTTTTCGGAAAAGTCCTGATCCGGTGTCAGCCACACCAGCAGCCCCAGTCCAAAGAGGAGCGCACTGAAAACAATGATAATGACGATATTCTGTTTTTTCATGTCAAACGCCTCCTCTCAGAACCGAAAATACAGGAACGGATTGTAGCTGTCGCCTACCAAAAAGGCAATGCACATCAGCAGTACGCCGGTGTAAAAAATGCATTTTACCGCCGTCTGGCCGGCAGGCGTCAGCCGCTGCACAAAGCCTGCGGCAAGCTTTGCAGGCAGACGGGTGCTGGCAAAGCCCGCAATGACCAGCAGGATCAGATTGGAGGTCAGGAGGTACATGGTGCTGCTGTCTAAGCCGCCGTGTGCGCCGAACAGCGCCGCAAAATATCCGCCGATGGCGCTAAAATCGGTCAGCGCAAAGATGATCCAGCCCAATATGATAAGCAAAAGGGAATAAAGGTGCTGTACTGCGGCGGGAGCCTTTTGCAGCGGACGCAGCAGCCAAACCTTTTCCACAATAAGAATAACGCCGTAGTAAAGCCCCCAAAGCAGGAAGTTCCAGGAGGCGCCGTGCCACAGTCCGGTCAGTCCCCACACAATAATAAGGTTAAGAATCTGACGGGACAGCCCATGCCGGTTGCCGCCCAGCGGGATATACACATACTCACGGAACCATGTCCCGAGGGAGATGTGCCACCGCCGCCAGTATTCGGTAATGCTGCGGGAAAGATAGGGGTAGTCAAAGTTTTCAAGGAATTCAAAGCCCAGCATTTTCCCCAGCCCGATCGCCATATCGGAATAGCCGGAAAAGTCAAAATAGATCTGGAAGGTAAAGGCGAGCGCCCCCAGCCATGCGGTGCCGGCGGCAAGCTGCGCCTGCGGCAGCGCGGAAACGGTATCCCACAAAGCCCCCACCTGATTGGCAATCAGCACCTTTTTCCCCAAGCCGACGGTAAACCTGCCAATCCCCGCTGCAAACTGTGCTGTCGTCTCTCTTCGGCAGGAAAGCTGTTCCTCCACCGTTTTGTATTGCACGATGGGACCTGCGATCAGCTGCGGGAACAGCGCAATGTAGGTGCCGAAGGTGATGGGGTTCTTCTGCGCCGCCACCGTCCCGCGGTAAACATCTATCACATAGCTTAAGGCCTGAAAGGTATAAAAGCTGATCCCGATGGGCAGCGCCAACTCCAGCAGCGCCAAATGACTGCTTGCGATGCCGTTTATCGTTCCGATCAGCAGGTCGGCATATTTGAAGACACCCAGTGCCCCGATGTTCCCCACAACGCACAGGATCAGCAGAGTTTTGGCGATGCCTTTTTTCTCCCGCTTCTGCAGGGCAGCCACTCCCAGCCCACACAGGTAGTTGAACAGAATGGAAGCGACCATCAGCCGAATGTAGACCGGTTCGCCCCACGCATAAAAAAGCAGGCTGGCTGCCAGCAGCCACAGGTTGCGCAGCGCCCGCGGGCACAGGTAGTACACCCCGATCACAATGGGGAAAAACAAAAATAAAAAGGTCAGGCTACTGAATACCATGAAAACTCCTTACAAGCGGGCAAGGGTCGCGGAGGATTTGTCTCTGCGACCCTTGGAATTTTGCGTCTTTGCAGGGGGATCGGCAGCCGGTCCCGCAATAGGGCGGCACGGCTCCGCTATCCGTCGCACCGCTCTCCCCGCAGGGGAGAGGCGGCGCTCCCACGCTATGCCGCGCCGCCCCAATGGGCTGCCGCAGCACAATGCCTTTCAGCGTTAGGCAAAGTATTGGTCGATGACCTTGTTCGCATTCTCGGTATCATTGGTGACAGCCACCGCCACATAGTTGCCCATGGTATGAACCTTGACCTTCTGCAGCAGCGCTACCTCGTCCACATTGTACTTGGCGTCAATGCTGTCGTCAATATAGGTCTGAATGAGCTTCTTCACTGCGGCGGCAGCGTCCTTGTCCTTGCAGGCAAATACCGCACAGCGCAGGTAGGCGGAATCATTCGCCGCCAGATATGCCTCGGTGCCCTCGGGCAGCTCGCCGCCCAGCAGTACCCCTGCCATGTCGGCGTTCAGCTCGGTGGCGTTGTCGGTGTAGGCCACATCATTCAGCAGCGCCTTAAACATCGCAGCGGCATCAATGGTCTTGTCGGTCGCCTTCTCTCCGCCGCAGGCGGCGAAGGAAAGGCACAGCATAACGGCAAGCAGTACGGCTACAAACTTTTTCATGAAAAATCTCCTTCTTGTCAACAGTTTTTCAGTTCGATGGCTTAAAATCATAAACGGTCACGCCGTCCATTACTACATCGCCGGGGTGATAACCGGCAGGGACGTCATATTCGCCGTTGTAGTCCTCCGGCAGCACCACGTGGCACAGCAGATAGTCCAACCATGTGCGGCAGTAGCTTGCGTTCAGGTGCACCCCGTCCCAGCTTGCTTCGTCCAGCAGATATCCTTTTTCATCAACCAATGCGTCCGGAATATCCAAATACCAGATCTGCTTTTCGGTGCAGATTTTAAGAAGCTGCTCATTGAACTCCTTCACGTGCGCCAGCGAAAAGCCGCTTGCCGCCCCGCTCTGCTCCTTCAGCTCTGTCACCGGCAGCACCGCCTGCGCATAAATGGCGGCATCGGGGTGGCTCTTCTGGATCAAATCGACCAGCCGCCCGAAATACTGCCCGAAGGTCTCTGCCGAAAGTCCCATATCATTCATGCCAAAGACCAGATAGAACCGCTTGCCGCCCACCTGTGGGATCAGATTGGCGACGGTATCGGTACCCAGTTCGGGCAATGTTGCTTCCTTCTTGGTGTAGTTGGTCAGCGAAAGCGACTTGACCGCCAGCGAGGTGCAGCCCGAAAGATTGTTGTAAAGGATCAAGCCCTGCGAGCGACTATCGCCCAGGATCACCGCGTCGTCAAACCACTTTTCGCTTACCTGCTGGCTTTCCGGCACCACGGGACCCGGATAAAAAACAACATCGTCACCGTCCGGATTCGGTGTTGGTGTAACATCTCCGGTTCCGCTTGGGTCGGTGGTCGGATCTGTTACGGGACCGGGCGTCGGCGTGGGGTCGGGCGGGTTTATTTCCTTGTTCAGTGCGGGAATGACCCAGTAGACGACTGCAAATATAACCGCAGCCACCAGCAGGATTGCTGCTGCGGCCACCATTATACGGCGGCGCCTCAGCACCCTCCGGCGGGAGTGATTATAGTGTTGCTGCATTTGTGCCACCTCGCTTCGTACATTGCTGTGCTTATTTTACCACATTTGCGGAATAAAACAACACCTCAGCAAAAGATTATCGGCTTTTTTCCCTTGCGGGAGGGCAGAAAAAGGGAAGCGCTCCCCGCCAGAAAAAATCCAAACGGAGAGCGCTTCTGCTGCGGTTTATTTTATGCTGCGGCGTAGAGGAAAGGCTCCACATCGGTGTGGTTCTTCCACTCGTTGGTTACGCCTGCGTCACCCAGCAGCCCGATCACGGTATCGTTGAAGCCCGCTACCTTGGTGCTGTCTACTGTCTTCAGGTCAAAGTCCGTATCACCGGCATCCTCCAGGATCGCCGCGTCCTCGGTACCATCGAGCAAGGCGAATGCGGTCTTTGCCGCCTGCTGCCACTGGAAGGAGAAGTAATCCTTCTGAGTCTCATTCATGCCAGCCAGATAGCTCTTTACCGCTTCCTCGGCCTTGCTGCCGTCAGCCATTGCCAGCTTCATCAGGGCAACGGCTGCATTTGCCTGCTGCAGGCTGGCGCCTGCGCTGCCGTAGCTTACCGTATCAATGGCAGTCAGCAGCTTTACCAGCTCGTCCTCGGTCTCGGGGGCATAGGACCAGTCGGTCATGCTGCCGCTGTAATCCACCTTCGTCACCGGCGCGGGGTCGGGGGTCGGCGTGGGGTCAGGGGTCGGGGTCGGTTCGTTGCTGTTACCGCAGGCAACCAGTGCCAGTGCCATCAGTGCAGCCATCAGCAGCACCCAAAATCTTTTACTGTTTTTCATCAGTCAGTTCCAACCTTTCTTCTTTTTTTATAAGATCCCTTCTGCAAAAGGATCTCTTTTCACTTCGGAGCATTCTCCCTTGCTCCGTCGTTATTGTAGTATATCCCGCCGTGCAAATCCTCACGCATTTTGCAAATATTTTTCATCGATTTTGTGAACACGAACGCAAATTCTTCCTGTTTTGTATTTCAACGGCGGATTCCTCTAAAAACCTGTTTGAACATGATTTTTAGGCATTTTCACCAAACAGACCCCGTATTTGCCATTCAAATCGTATAAAAACAGTTCATTGACAAGCCCGAACCGTGACGGTATAATGAAAGCAGAAGCTCGCCATTACGGGGGCTGAACTGAATATCACGCTCGATATAAATCAAATGATATGGTTTTGAAGTCTCTACCCGGTCGCCGTAAATGACCGGACTATCGATGCAGAAAAGGCGGCGGAGCCCGTAGCTCCGCTGTCGTGCTTTGCATTGCAGGAGGCTTTTCACAAACCCCCTGCAATTTTTATTTTGCCCGCAAAAAGTTATTTGACCGGAGGGAAGTTCACATGCAGCTTTTAGAGGATCATATCCGCCGCGAGGGAAAAGTCGCCGCCGGCAATGTTCTGCGGGTCGACGGCTTCCTCAATCATCAGATCGATGTTGTTCTGCTCACCAAGCTGGCGGAGGAATTCCACGCCCGCTTTTCCGGGGAAAAGGTGGATAAGATTCTCACCATCGAAGCCTCCGGCATTGCCATCGGCTGCCTTGTTGCGCAGCAGTTCGGCGTTCCGCTTGTATTTGCCAAAAAATCCCGCTCCTCCAATCTGCCCGCCGATGTTTATGCCACCGCGGTGCATTCCTATACCCACGGCAACGTCAATCAGGTCGTCGTGTCCAAGGAATTTCTGCACAGCGGCGAGCGTGTCCTCCTCATTGATGACTTTTTAGCCCATGGGGAAGCATTGGCGGGTCTTGTTTCGCTGGTGCAGCAGGCGGGCGGCACCGTCGCCGGTGCCGGCATCGTCATCGAAAAGGCATTTCAGGACGGCGGTGACCGGATCCGCCGGCAGGGGATCCGCGTGGAGAGCCTTGCCCGCATCGCTTCCATGAGCGTCGAAGAGGGCGTAACCTTTACCGATTAAAATTTGTGTTCGACCGCCCAAGGGCGGAATCAATAATAAGAAGCTATGAATGACAAAGGAGATCACACATGAAAAAGATTTTGGCACTTCTTCTTGCTGCAATGATGGTTCTGGCATTCGCCGCCTGCGGCGAAGATAATGGCGGCACCCCCACCCCTACCCCCGATGTAAAGGGTATGTCTGCTGATGTTCTGCCCCGCAACGCTGTTACCCCCACCACCCAGATCCCCGATGATTTCAAAATCGGTATGATCTGCCTGCACGATGAGAATTCCACCTATGATAACAACTTCATTCAGGCACTGCGTCAGGTGCAGAAGGATCTCGGCCTTTCCAATGATCAGGTCATCATCGTCAATAATATCGGCGAGGACAGCTCCTGCTATGATGCTGCCGTCGATCTGGCGAAGAACAAGGGCTGCAAGGTCATCTTTGCCGATTCCTTCGGTCACGAGTCCTTTATGAAGCAGGCTGCTCAGGAGTATCCCGAGGTTCAGTTCTGCCACGCCACCGGCACCTCCGGAAAGATCGCCGGCATCGAGAACTTCCACAATGCCTTTGCCTCCATCTATGAGGGTCGTTATGTTGCCGGTGTTGCTGCCGGTATGAAGCTCAACGAGATGATTGCCGCAGGCGAGATCACCGCCGAGCAGGCTGTCATCGGCTATGTCGGCGCCTTCACCTATGCCGAGGTTATCTCCGGCATGACCTCCTTCTATCTGGGCGCCCGCTCCGTCTGCCCCACCGCTACCATGAAGGTTCGCTACACCGGCTCCTGGTACGATCAGGCAAAGGAGCAGGAGGCTGCTACCGCCCTCATCGAAAAGGATAAGTGCGTCCTCATCAGCCAGCATGCCGATTCCCTCGGCGCTCCCACCGCCTGCGAGCTGGCCGGCGTTCCCAACGTTTCCTACAACGGCAGCACCTATTCTGCCGGCGAGACCACCTTCATCGTATCCTCTGCAATCAACTGGGCTCCCTACTTCCAGTACATCATCGAGACCGTAGCCAAGGGCGAGAAGATCGACCCTGACTGGTGCGGCACCATCGCCACCAATTCCGTTGTTCTTTCCGGCGTCAACCTTGATGTTGCTGCCGAGGGCACTGTTGAAAAGCTGAATGAAGTCATCAAGGCGCTGGAAGCCGGCACCCTGCATGTCTTTGATACCGCCAGCTTCACCGTTGACGGCAAGAACCTCACCGAGTATCTGGCCGATGTGGACGGTGACTTCAAAGGCGAGACCAATGTCATTCACGATGGCTATTTTGATGAGTCCAATGCAGTCGATTTCCGTTCCGCTCCCTACTTCGATCTCATCATCGACGGCGTTATCAACCTGAATACCAATTTCGGCGGCTAAGACCTGCTATGCAGAGCTGTCTTGGATCGCTTATGCAAACTCCAAAGCACAAGCGGGGGCGCTTCGCCCCCCTTGTGTCTTTGATTTTTTCTTTCCCTTTTTCCGGCAAGGGCATAACAACGGCTGTTCTGCTCCTGCCGGTCAAAGGGAACAATCCACACCGATGAGGAGGCATTTTGTGAATGCACTGGAGCTGCGCAATGTTACCAAGCGCTTCGGCGAAAAGGTCATTGCCAATAATAAGGTCAATTTAACGGTTCGCAGGGGCGAGATACTGGCGGTGCTGGGCGAAAACGGCAGCGGCAAGACCACCCTGATGAATATGATCGCGGGCATCTACCACCCCGATGAGGGCGAGATTTTTGTCAATGGCAAGCCCGTCACCATCGCCTCCCCGCGCGATGCGTTCCACTGCGGGATCGGTATGGTGCATCAGCACTTCAAGCTGGTCGATGTTTTTACCGCCACCGAAAATATCGTTCTCGGCGTGCGGGACGGCAGACCCTACCGGCTGAAGGAAGCCACCCGCCGCGTCGAGGAGATCTCCTCCCGCTACGGCTTTGATATCGACGCCAAAAAGAAAATTTATGCCATGTCCGTTTCGGAAAAGCAGACCGTCGAGATCGTCAAGGTGCTGTATCGCGGTGCGGAGATCCTCATTCTGGACGAGCCCACCGCCGTGCTGACTCCGCAGGAGACCGAAAAGCTCTTTGCCGTACTGCGCCGGATGCGGGAGGACGGCAAATCCATTATCATCATCACCCACAAGCTCAATGAGGTGCTCAGCCTGTCGGATCGCGTCACCGTGCTGCGCAAGGGCGAAAATGCCGGCACCGTCAATACCGCCGAAACCAACGAAGCACAGCTTACCGAGATGATGGTCGGGCAGAAGGTCGTCCTTAATATTGAACGCAAGACCCCGGAAAACCCCGTCGATCGTCTCGTCGTCCGCGATGTCAGCTGCGTCGGCAGCGATGGGGTTCAGCTTCTGGATCAGGTTGGCTTTACCGCCCGTGCGGGCGAGATCTTGGGCATTGCCGGCATTGCCGGCTCCGGTCAGCGGGAGCTGCTGGAGGCGATTGCCGGCTTGCAGCCCATCACCGATGGACAGATCCTTTATGAAGACCCCAATAGCGGCGAGACCGAAAACCTGCGGGATAAGACTCCCCTGCAAATTCGCGAGCTGGGCGTCCGCCTTTCCTTCGTGCCGGAGGATCGTCTCGGCATGGGACTGGTCAGCAATATGGATATCATTGATAACATGATGCTGCGCAGCTACCGCCGCGGGCACTCCGCCTTCCTCGACCGTCAGCCCCCGCGAGAGCTGGCGGAGCGTATCATCGAGGATCTGGGGGTCGTTACCCCCAATGCCACCACACCGGTGCGCCGTCTTTCCGGCGGCAATGTGCAAAAGGTGCTGGTCGGGCGGGAAATCGCCTCGGCGCCCACCGTGCTCATGGCGGCATATCCCGTCCGCGGGCTGGATATCAATTCCTCCTATCTCATCTACCACCTGCTCAATCAGCAAAAGGAAAAGGGCGTTGCCGTTATTTATGTCGGCGAGGATCTGGACGTTCTGCTGGCGTTGTGTGACCGCGTTATTGTTCTCAGCGGCGGCCGCATTACCGGCACGGTAGACGGCAGAACTGCTACCAAGGAGGAGGTCGGTCTTTTGATGACCAAAACAGAAAGGGAGGGTGCGGCAAATGTCCAAGAGTAATTCCGCGGCGGCGTCCGGCGCTCGTCCGGCGCACGAGCCGTTTATCTATGTTACCCGCCGGGATCAGATTCCGCTGGGGCGCGCCATTCTCATTCGCGCGGCGGCAATCCTGCTGGCACTCATCGTGTGCAGCGTGGTCACCCTTGTCCTCACCGGCGATGACCCCCTTTCCATCTATGCTACTATTTTCCACGGTGCATTCGGCTCCGGCCGTATGCTGGTCACCCTGCACGATATCGCCATTCTGCTCTGCATTTCGCTGGCGGTTACACCGGCATTCCGCATGCGCTTCTGGAATACCGGCGCCGAGGGCCAGGTGCTCATTGGCTGTCTGTCCACCGCCGTGTGCATGCTGGTGTTGGGAGGCAAAATCCCCGATGGCTTGCTCATTCTCATTATGGCGGTCTCGGCAATCCTTTCCGGCATCATCTGGGGCGTTGTTCCGGCGTTTTTCAAGGCACACTGGAACACCAACGAAACGCTGTTCACCCTAATGATGAACTATGTTGCCATTCAGCTTGTGGAATACTTCCTCAAGGTGGCGGATAAGACCGGCTCCAATGTCGTCGGGCCCGACCTGCTTACCCGCGGCTGGTTCCCCGAGCTTTTCGGCGTCAAGTATCTGCTTAATATTCTCATTGTCGCCCTTGTCACCGTCGGTATGCACGTCTATCTGCGGTACAGCAAGCACGGCTATGAGATCGCCGTCGTCGGCGAAAGCGAAAACACCGCGCACTATATCGGCATCAATGTCAAAAAGGTCATTATCCGCACCATGGCGCTTTCGGGTGCCATCTGCGGTTTAGCGGGACTGCTGCTGGTCGGCGGCTCTTCCCATTCCATCGATTCCAACCTTGTTGACGGGCGCGGCTTTACCGCTATCATGGTTTCGTGGCTTGCCAAGTTCGATCCCTTTACCATGATCCTTACCACGCTGCTTTTGGTATTTCTGGCACGCGGTGCCGATGAGGTTACCTCCAAATTCGGCCTTAACAGCGATTTTGCCGAGATCCTTACCGGTATCATCTTGTTCTTTATCATCGGCTGCGAGTTTTTCATCAACTATCAGGTGCATTTCAATCATCACAAAAAAGATACGGCGCCCGTCGCCGTAAGCGGGGAGGGAAACTGATATGGAAGTAATCGTCAGCTTTATCCAGCGTGCCGTTCTGCAGGGCACACCGCTGCTGTTCGGCGCGACCGGAGAGATCCTTACCGAAAAATCCGGCAACCTTAATCTGGGTATTCCCGGTATCATGTATATCGGCGCCATCTCCGGCGTGGTCGGCGGCTTCTTCTACCAGAATTCCACCTCCCGTGTACAGCCGGTGCCCGCCGTGCTCATTCCGCTGCTGTGCTGCCTTATCGGTTCGCTGCTTGCGTCTTTGCTTTACTGCTTTCTCACCGTCACCCTCAAGGCAAATCAGAACGTCACCGGTCTTGCCATTACCACCTTCGGCGTGGGGATCGGTAATTTCTTCGGCGGCTCCCTCATCAAAATCGTCAAAAGCGACGTTCCCTACCTTGCTCTTGTTAAGATAGCCAAGGCATACAAGACCACCCTCCCCTTTGCCAAGGGGATGGGCACCATCGGTCAGCTTTTCTTCTCCTACGGCTTTTTGGTCTACCTTGCGGTGATACTGGCAGTCGCAGTCGGCTTGTTCCTTTCCCGCAGCCGTGCGGGGCTGTACCTGCGCGCCGTGGGTGAAAATCCCGCTACTGCCGATGCCGCCGGCATCAATGTCACCCGGTACAAATATCTTGCCACCTGCATCGGCGGCATGATCGCAGGCCTCGGCGGTCTGTTCTACATCATGGATTACAGCAACGGCATTTGGTCGAATAACGGCTTTGGTGACCGCGGCTGGCTTGCCATCGCCATTGTAATCTTTGCCACATGGAGACCCTCTATGGCGATCCTCGGCTCCTATCTGTTCGGCGCTTTGTATATCCTGTTCAATTATATCAATGTCCCCATGCGCCTGCTGCCCATCATTCAGATGCTCCCCTACCTTGTTACGATCATTGTGTTGGTGGCGGTCAGCGTCCGCAAAAAGAGGGAAAACCAGCCTCCTGCCAGTCTCGGCCTTTCCTACTTCCGAGAAGAGCGCTGATGAGCTTCCTCATCAAAACGAACCCTCGTCCGGGTCATTTCGCCGGATTGGGGGTTCCGGTTTTTTACCCCATAGTAATAAAGTCCCTGCCCACCGATCATCACGCGGCAAGCAGGGGCTTTGCTATTTAGGGTGTCGGCGTTACCAATTACCAAATGCGCCGTAAAGCCCCTCGCTTTCGCCATGGGGATATAAGGCGCAAATTTGTTGTTTTCGACGGGCTAATGCGAACATGCGTTTGCTTCTCATTCCATTTTCTAGTATAATCAGAGCTGAAAAGAGGTGAAGCAAACATGAATTCGGTTCGACAAACTGGAATTTATTTGGCAAACAAAATAAGTGCAACACCTGTGATAAGCAGAACTATACCAACAACAAACTCTATCATTCCCACTTTCTTTGCGTATTCTTCTTTCTTCCGACCGGCTTTGAAGTCTGCCTCAAAACCGTTGATAAGATTGTATTTCTTTTTAAAGTAAATGAAGTATCCAAACAGAAGGAAGGCCAATCCCAGAACTACAGCCAATACCTTTAGGAATATCATATAAACACCTCCACAAAAAATTCCGATTTGTCATTCTGATTTAAGAATATTATACTACGATATTGTGACTTTTTCTACCGTCAAGTTCGCAGACGGATTATCTTTCCGGCTCGTTTTTGCGCTTTGCGCTTCTCTGAACCGGAATGGAGAGCAGCTCTCTTGTACGCTCTCCAAGCTGCTTTTCAATAGCTGTCAGCCGCTGCTCCGGCAAATTGAGGGACGGATGACGGGTGAACTTGAAGTCCGCCATTCGCCGCAGCTGCGCTTTCTGCTTTGCACCCATTACCTCTTTACATACATCCTCATAGGAAATGCGGTAGGGATTGGAACGGGTCTTTGCATACTCACTTAAGTTCTTGAAATCGTCCGGCATGGCAAAGTTGAACAGCGACAAGCCGTTATCGAAGATGGGGGCAGGGGCGATAATTTCGCCCGTGTGATTGTTCCGCAGTAAGCCGAAGTTGCCGAAGTGCCTGTCCTCGTTGTAAATCGGGGCGTCGAAAACCAGCATACTGCAAAGCTGCTCGTAGAACTCGTCGCCCAAGGTCTTGTAGTAATCAAGACAGGCTTTCAGCGTCGTCTTGCGGAGAATACGCCCGATAGGGAGGAAAGAGGTATCAATATCTGTGAACAGCCGGCACGTGGAGGCAAGGATCCCTTTCCAGTTTTCCAAGTCGTACTGTACGCAGCCGATGCCCATTTTGTCTGCGATCTGACAGGCATAATACTCGCTGTACGGCTCGTTTCCGGTGTTCGCAGCGCCCTCCGTGCCGCCCTTATACAGATAGATGCAGTCACCCTCCACGAACCTCCAAGCCTTCCGCAGCATACCGTTGGTAGTCAGCTCCGGTGAGATGGAGAATACCTCCCGACTGCTGCCCACGCCGGTATAAGCCACCAGCGACAGCGCTTCGGAGAAGCGGTTTTCATAGAGGTTATAATCGGCATACTTGCCGTCAAAGTCGGCGGGGACGACCCAATAGCTGTCGTTGAGGGACAGCCCCTTTTTGTTAGTAGAAACGCAGAGCAAACCGAAAAATATACTCTATATAAAAAGTTTTTCCGAAATCTCGGCAAAAACAATTGATTGAGACGGTGTTTTTGGCAATACTAATAGCAAGGAGGCGATACCATGATCGTTAGACCCTACTATTTGGATCTGTTGAAAACCTATCGGGATGTTCCGCTGGTGAAGATCCTTGCCGGGATCCGCCGCTGTGGAAAATCGACCATTTTAGATATGCTGAAAGACGACCTGCTCGGCAGCGGCATTGCGGCAGACCATGTGATCCATCTGCGTTATACCTCGGAAGAGCTGGACGACAGCATGACCGCCAAGCAGATGTACCGTGACATCAAAGAGAAGATGACTGACGGTGAACGCTACTATCTTCTGCTGGACGAGGTGCAGGAGGTGGACGGCTGGGAAAAGGCGGTCAACAGTCTATTGGAGGATTTCAATACCGACATCTATGTGACAGGTTCCAATTCCAAGCTGATGTCCAGCGAGCTCTCTACCTATCTGACAGGGCGCTATATCTCCATCCCTGTCTTTACTCTGTCCTTTGCCGAATATCTGGAGTTTAAGAAGGACAGCGGCCGCACGCCGAAAGAGCTTTTGAACGAGTATATCCGCATGGGCGGCTTTCCCATCGTTGCGCTCGGAAATTTCGATGAGCGTTCGTCCTATCAGATCGTCGAGGGGATCTACAATTCCGTTATCACCAGCGACATTATCAAGCGACACAATATCACAAACTTTGACCTGTTCAACCGTGTGGTGAAATATGTCGTGGAGAATGTCGGCAAGACTTTTTCCGCCAACGCCATTATGAAATTCATGAAAGGCGAAGGGCATTCCCTATCGGTGGAAGCAGTTTATAATTATCTGGAATGGCTGGAAAAGGCTTTCGTGATCCATCGTTGTCAGCGGTACGATATGCAGGGCAAGACTGTCCTGAAAACGCAGGAGAAGTTCTATCTTGCGGACGCTTCTCTCAAATACTGCATGATGGGCTTCAACCAGAAATCCGTTGCCGCCATGCTGGAAAATATTGTGTACTTTGAGCTTCGGCGGAAGGGCTATGATGTGTATATCGGCAAAAACGCCACCAAGGAGATCGACTTCGTGGCCGTGCGGCGGGACGAGCGGATCTATGTGCAGGTATGCCGCAATCTGCCGGAAGAATCTGACCGGGAGGTTGCTAACCTGCTGGAGATCAAAGACCATTACCCGAAATATGTAGTAACGCTGGACGAACTGGCCGCAGGCAACATCAACGGTGTCAAAATTGTGCATCTGGCGGAGTTTCTGCTAAGCAAGGATTATTAAATGCTTTCTGCATATAAAACGGTCGAGATATTTAGAAGCCATTTTTAGGATTGATGTTTCTATATGATGTGCAGGCTTGCCATAGTAACAGCCCTCTGCCAAGGAAAAGGCAGAGGGCTGAAATTTAATCTATGGGTTTATATTTCGTCACAGTTTTCAAATAGGTTTTGGGGTTTCCGTTCAAACAAGGCCTGCATATCAATTTGGCCCAAAATTTTATCCGTATCTCCGTTTGGTTTCCCCCGGTTTTTGTGATACTGTTTCCGTCAATAAGCGGAAAGGCGGCGAGTGAGCTATGGCAGCGCAATACGGCTACATCCGGGTAGCGAGGATTGCTTAAAGGGCAGCCATCGCTATCATTTTCTACAAACATATCACCTGATCGACACCCATAGCGTTGATCTCCGTGGGGTCGTGGGTGACTAGCAGCACTGTGCACCCTTGGCACCTTCTGCGTGTCTCGTAGATCGCGGCCGTCTTTGTCTCCTCGTCCAGCCCTTTGAACGGCTCGTCAAGAAAAAGGATATCATAGTTGGCCATCAGTGCCCGCAGGAGCGCCACCCGCCGTCGCATTCCGCCGGAGAGTTCCCGGCAGGGCTGTTTTTCACAGCCGCGCAGACCAACGGCTTGCATGGCAGAGAGTACCTGCTCCTCATCGAGGGATGGAGTAACCAGCCGAATATTGGATACCGGCGTGAGCGCATCACACAGCCTGTCCTCCTGAAATACCGCGCTTTTCCGCAGAGTGTGCAGCCCGTGGATTTGTCCGCTATCCTGCCGCTCCAACCCCATCAGGATGTGCAGCAGCGTAGTCTTACCGGCTCCGGAGGGTGCCATGATACAGGTGGTTTTGCCCATCGGGAACACAGCAGAGAAATTCTTCAGCACTTCCTTGCCGTGAAAGGATTTGCTGATCTTGTCTAACACAATGGCGTCCATCGCTCACATCCTCTCCAGGCGTTTTGCCGTCCACGACAGAAGGGCAAGAACAGTTTTCTCAAAGGCCAGACTGACCAGAACGATCACCAATGTCCAGGCGAAAAGGTCCGGCATATCCAGATAGATTTTCGCCTGCTGCAGATGCTCGCCGATGGAGCCGCTGGGGGTCCCGATGACCTCCGCGGCGATGCCTGACTTCCAACACAGGCCCAGAGCGACCATACAGCCCGAACGGAAAAAGGGTATCACCTGCGGGAGATAGATATACCGAATTCTTCGCCCCACCGGAATCAGGAACACCTCCGCCATCTCCAGCAGCTGCCGGTCTGCCGCCTCGATCCCGGCGAGTACATTGGTATAGATGATGGGCAACACCATCAGAAACGAGATAAGTGCCGCCAGACTGCGGGAGGAAAACAGAATCAGCACCAGAATGATGAAAGATGCAACTGGGATAGTCTTAACAGCCAGCACGACGGGAGCCAGTATATCCTTTACCTGATGAAAGCGGGCTGAGAGCATGGCCAGCAAAATACCAAGCCCGGCTGCGAGAAAAAAGCCTGTAGCGATCCGAAGCAGGGAAAAGCAGATGGACGCCCAGAAGTCTGTTGTGACAGACAACTGAGCAATGCGCACCAGTACCTGCACAGGGGACACCAGCAGGGGCAGCAGGCTGTCCCGGTTTAGGATTACACTGCCCAGTTGCCAGATCGCCAACCAGAAGGCCGCCGCCCAGGCCCGGATCGTCCGCGGATTTTTCATCAGCGGCTGAAGTAGAAGTCATCGCCGGGCAGAGCGCCGCCGATAGACCGGGGATTCTGCTCAAACAGAACGGCCAGATACCCCGACAGCTTCTCCTGCATCTCCTTGCCCTCAATAAAGGTGATGTTGCAGGCGGGCAGCGCCTTCTCCGCCACCTCAGCGGTCACGATCTTATATTGGCCAACCATCTGGGCAGCCCCATCCGTATTGCTGTTGACATACTCCACAGAGGTTTTGTAGTGATCCAAGAACGCAGACACCGCATCCGGATTCTGCTCCACAAACTCGCGGCGGGCAACTACTACGCCGGTGATTAGTGCGGACGGGGTCTCATTGCCCTCCTGCAGAGCGTCCCACTCCTGAGTTAGATCGAGGGCGACACGGATCTGATCGCTCTTTGTCTGGGCCGTAGTCACAAAAGGCTGGGGCAGCAAGGCAATGGCGTTCTCCTGAGCCATCAGTGCGGACAGGCACTCGGCGTGCTCGGATTTCCACTCAATGGTGACATCGACGGTGGGATCAATTCCGTTGGCACTCAGGATGTAATTCAACGCATACTCCGGCGTGGCACCCTTGCCGCTGGCATAGATGGTCTTACCTCGCAAGTCTTCCACGCTCTGGACAGTATTCCCGCTCTCTACGATGTAGAGAACGCCCAGAGTATTGATGGCTAGCACCTGAAAGCCCGCGCTGTTGTTATTATACAGGACGGAGGACACATTGGCCGGTATAGCGGCGATATCCAGTTCCCCCTTGGCCAGCATGGGTGTAACCTCGTCAATGGCGGCGGCGATGCTGAAGGTATAGTTGTTATCGGTCAGCACGCCAGAGTCTACTTGATCCATGAACTGAACCATGCCCATGGCCGTGGGCCCCTTCAACGCCGCAACGCGGACGTTAACAGGATCAGCGGTTGGAACATCATCGACGGTGCCAGCCTGTGAAGTACCGGCACCGGAATCGGAGATATCACCGGAGCCGCCGCCCTGGTTAGAGGAAGCACAGCCTGCGAAAAGCGCGGTGCAGAGCGTCAATACGCAAAAAAGAGAAAGCAATTTTTTCATTTGAAGGATCCTTTCTTATCTTAGAATTGATTTATTTAGCTGACGAATAGAGAATCTGCTCCAGACCGTCAGAGTCTGTAATCACAAAGCCCTCGCTCTGGGCGGCGATTACTCCGGCCGCTTGCAGAGAGGACAGTTCCCGGAACAGAGTGGCCCGACTGACCCCAAGCTGTCGGGCCAAACCATCCCGGGAACAGGAACTTTTGACCTGACCGTCAGCCGACCTGTGTGCCAGGAGATAGGCGGCGATCTTGCCGCAGCAGGTCTGTGTGGTGAGCTGTTCGATGCGCTTGATCAAAAACTGCAGCTTCGCATTACAGAGCGCGGCATACTGAAACGCCAGCTTCTGATCGGTTTCCATCCACCTCCGAAGCGTGACTTTGTCGATATAACAAATCACAGTATCCTCCCCGCAGCAGAGCACGGTTTCCAGATCACTGGCCGCGACCAGATTGTAGATTCCAAAGCACTCACCGGTATATAGGGAATTTAGCCAGACATCTCGGCCATCCACCGCTACAGAGTAGACATCAATCCGCCCGGCCGCCACGGCGCCGACGGACGAAACCCCCTTGGGCGTATCATGAACGACCTGTCCGGCCCGATACCGCGAGACGGTAAACGCTCCCTCCGGAACCGAGCAGCCCTGAAAAAGCGGCGATGCCGCCAGCATTTTGGCCACGATACAGTCAGCCAACAGATCACCTCCATGTGTGAGTTAGCCAAGCCTAACTCACGGGCATTTACTTTGGTTAGCCAAAGCTAACCACTCGTTTATTATATCTTTTCCGCAAAGGAAAGTCAATACAGGCTGGGTTATGCGAAAGTCTCAAATGAGACTGACAGTAAACGGCGCCTTGTGGTAAGTTATGACTAACCTGTGTGTAGAAAGTGGGTAAAGCAATATGCGGAACATGATCCTGTTTTCCGGTTCTTCCGCCGTGGGGAAGACAACGGTTTTGAAATCGCTCCTGCCGATGATCCGACAGCGAGGCGGACGACCCGCTATATGTAAGATCGACTGCTTGGGGACGGATGACCACAGGGCCTATCGTGCTATAGGCTTGCCGTGTGTGGTGGGGCTGAGCGGGGACATCTGCCCGGATCATTTTCTGGTGTCCAACCTGCCGGAGCTTTGGAACTGGACAGAGCGTGTCAAGTGCGATCTGCTGTTTCTGGAGACGGCAGGGCTGTGCCACCGGTGCTCCCCCGCCACACGGCGGACGGTGGCCGGCTGTGTGCTGGACTGCACCTCCAGCTGCCGTGCTCCGGAAAAGCTGGGCCCCATGTTGACGCAGGCGGACTTTGTTGTGCTAACGAAAATTGATATGGTCTCCCAGGCCGAACTGGAAATCGTGTCCTGGCAGGTGAAACGGCTCAATCCATCCGCAGCCCTTTTCCCAGTGGACGGACTGGCCGGCTACGGGACTGAGCTGTTGGCACAATGGATCATGGACCGTCCCGGTACAGAGGACTATGAGGGAGACATCCTACGCCACAGTATGCCCAGCGGTGTCTGCTCCTACTGCGTGGGCGAACAGCGAATTGGCAGCGCCTATCAGCAGGGGGTTGTCGGGAAGATCGACTTTGAGGAGGCGGTGCCATGAAGAATCTAACCATTTTGCGAGGTCACGGAAAAGGCGGAGTGCCAGAACCCTTCCAATCTATTGTGCTCTCGCGGGGAGAGTTATGGACAATTGTAGGAAATACCGGTTCCGGGAAAAGCCGTCTGATCAAAGACATTGAACAGCTATCGGACGGGGATTCGGTGACCGGACGCCATGTGCTGTTGGACGGTGCCGCCGTCCCTATAGACTGCCGCCAGCGAGAATCTACACGGCTGGTGGCACATTTGGGGCAGAATATGCGGTTCGTGCTGGATACCACGGTGGAGGATTTCCTGACGCTCCATGCCCAGTGCCGGGAAAAGGCCATCTCTCCCGCTGCGGTATTGGAACTGGCGAACGACATCACGCCGGAGCCGGTGTTTGCCTTGCACAATCTCAATCAGCTCAGCGGCGGCCAGGCCAGGGCGTTGATGATCGCGGATATCGCACTGGTCTGCGACAGTCCTGTGGTCCTAATCGACGAGATTGAAAATGCCGGTGTGGATAAGGAGAAGGCGTTCCTGCACCTCAAAAACCAAGATAAACTGGTGCTGGTGGTCACACACGATCCCCATACCGCCTTGATGGCCCATAAGCGAATCGTGCTGCACGGCGGCGCAGTCACCGCAGTGGTGGAGCGTTCTCCCCAAGAAGCAGAACTGTATGGAGAACTAAGCCTTGCCTACCAGCAGCATCAAACCTATCAATCCCTGCTCAGGAAAGGAGCACACCTACTATGACGACCGTTTTACTCTACTGGAACCATATCTGTGTTCTGCATAAGGGAGAAAAGCAATTCCTCGATCGACTGGCTGAGCGCCTGTCAAACGAGGACATCGACCTGCGAGTCCGCTATTTCGGGCTTGGATACCCGGAACATATGTCGGAATACATGGCCAGACCGGATGCCATTCTCCCGGATCTGATCGTCTCCGCTGATCTGGAGGTCTTTGAAGATTCCCGCATTTATCGGAAGCTGGAGAAGGACCTCTATCCCGTTACCAAATGGTTCCCGCTCCGGGACGGCGGTGCGCTGGATGCGGTTAGGCGGGACAATCGGCTCCTGCCCTTCGTGTCCATCCCGCTGGTCTACTACACCCGGCAGCCGGACATATGTGAGCGCACCGCCCTCAAGGATTGGGACGGTCTGGCCTTTGGCGGCATCAACAACTCCGCCGCCAAAACGGTGGTTAAAGCAGTCTGGAATCGATGGGGGGAGGAGGCTGCCTGTGGCCTGCTGGAAAGAAGTAATATTGCGGATATGCCGATTGGCGCGTTTCAGGCGGTTCGTATGAGCCAGAGCCAGACGGCGCTGGTGCCATCTATCTACGCCCTCCGGGCGGATGGGCGGGAGACTTTTCTTCGGATCCCGCAGGAGGGGCCTGTGCTGGTGCCATCATACTTCTGCGCCCGCACATCCGTACCGGAACCAGCAGCCCGCCGGGTGGCAGAGAGTATTCTGTGTCCAGAGCTGTGCCGGTTTTATGTGGAGCAGGGGGACCTGATCCTCTACCCGGATTGTCTGGACATACATAGCCGGCAGGAAGGCGCGCGGTATATGGTTCCGTCCACACGATGGCTCTCAGAAATTGATCCAGAACACTTCTGCGAGGTTTACTGCGGGCGGCTTCCCACAGCGAAGTGCCCGGTCCGGCATGGTGCCGAAATGTATGCTGATAGTACGCTCCTGTAGGACTTTCACAGGCTGGTGTTATGCTGTATTCACAGTTTTGTTTCCATGACTTGTAACTACGCTCTGCGTGTTGATGAAACACAGGAGAAATATTGGATTTCAACTTTGCTGCAAGGTCTTTGACAGCTATAGTCTGGAAGTTCTCAGGGGTTGGAGTGTGAGAAAGGGTCTGCGGCAAGCTGTCCGTGTCCTGCCAACCGAGACAGGTAGTAAGGTCGCCCTGCGGGTCGGCATCTACAAGGAGTACTTTCTTGCCGAGTCGTGCAAGCCCGACACCTAAATTGACCGTTGTGGTCGTTTTGCCTGTGCCGCCTTTCTGATTGCAGATAGCAA
>ERZ779852.1516-NODE-1516-length-21499-cov-9.579882_pt1 | contig 21499 bp, 14 predicted proteins | sample MGYA00511559_ERZ779852 | MGnify/ENA primary metagenome ERZ779852 (study PRJEB29588, sample SAMEA2157977) | human gut metagenome | biome: human gut; feature: human-associated habitat; material: faeces | place: Denmark | collected 2008/2010 ...
GAAAGAAATATGCGTTTGATTCAACAACGATTCCGTTATGTCTTGCAACATTCCCATGGGCAAAGTTCCGAAACAAGAAAGGAGGAGTTAAGGCTCATGTCTTATATGACATTGAAGCACAAGTTCCTGCCTTCTATACCGTAACCACTGCATCAAAGCATGATTCTACATTACTGTCTTCAATCCATTATGAACCAAATGCTTATTATATCTTCGACAGGGCTTATGATTCCTTTAAAGAACTCTATAAGATACATCTTACAGACTCTTTCTTTGTTGTCAGAGCCAAGACGAATTTAAAGTATAAGACAGTCCAATGGAAGCGAAGAATGCCAAAGAATATAATGACAGATGCGGAAGTGAAACTGACCGGCTATCTCTCCGAGAAGAAATATCCTGAGTCATTCAGACTCGTCCGATATTACGATGAAGAAGATGACCGTGAGTTCACTTTTTTGACAAATGCAAAACAACTTTCTGCACTGGATATCGCCAATCTTTATAAGAAAAGATGGTTAATCGAGCTGTTCTTCAAATGGCTCAAGCAGCATCTCAAGATAAAGAAATTTTGGGGCACAACAGAGAACGCTGTTCGCATACAAATCAGTGTGGCTATTATCACATACTGCCTTGTGGCTATTGTCCAACATGATATGAAGTTGAAACGCTCAACCTATGAAGTTTTGCAAATTCTCAGCATATCATTGACTGACAAAACCCACTTGCGTGACCTGTTCGACAAGACTAATTTCAATGATGTCAAAGATCTAAATGATCCCCTGATTCCGGGGCTTTTTGATTAATTGTTTAACTCGTCCCATTTTAACGGGACACTAATGATAGCAATTATTGAAATGAAGAAGTTGTTTTTTTACTTGTTTTTATTGGTATTTCTGAGTGCTGCGGGATGTGCTAAAAAGAATGCGTCGGCCTATTATTCCAATGGTGTCAAACCGGATAGCGTTTACACCGTGGAAGTTCATACATTGAACGACTCTTCCATATGGCGTTTCCCTTTGCAGATGGAATGTACTGATTCTTTACTCGTGATACTGGACTATATGGATGATTGTTATTTTCATGTGTACACATTGTCCGGGAATCCGAAAGGGAAGTTTGCCCGTAAAGGGCAAGGGCCTGGCGAACTTTTGTCAGCCAATCAATTTCATTTGTCGCCAGGGAAAGACACGCTTTATGTTTACGATGGCGTTTCGCGCAAATTGGTAGCATATAATCTGGACACCAATCTGGAAAGAGACCGGTCTTTTACCGAGTATAAGATAGATTACAGCATTCTTCCTCCGTCTGAAACTCCTTTTATCATATACGATTTGCTTCCGCTGGGAGGAAATCAGTTTTTACTCAAGGCTAACCAGCCTAAATTGCGTTATGGCTGCATCAATTTAGCCACAAAACAAATAACATCTGTGTATAAGGATTTCCCGTCTGAATATGTAACCGGTAATGCGGAGGAAATCTGGTCTGTATTTAGCAGTGACACGCGCACATTCTTTAAACCTGATTATGCAAGGATGTTCAATGCCACTTATATTGGCGGAATATTGGAATTGTTTAGTGTAGGGTCCGGCTGGGAATTGGCCATGGATACGACTTTATGTATTTATGAGCCGGTCTACGGATTGGCAGAAGGAACTGTCCCGGCATTTGTCGTAGGTAACGAAAAAACTCAGTTGGGATTTGAAGATGCTTATGCGGGAGACGAGTTTATTTATGCGCTGCTGCATGAGAAAGGAGATGCGATGGAGCCTGAATCAGTCATTGTGTTTGACTGGCAGGGGAACGCTGTTAAGGAAATGCGGACCGGTCAGCGTTTGGCACGTTTTTGTGTGGACGAGACGCATAATGTCATTTATGCACTGGCATCGGATGAAGAAAACGGCTATAAGTTGGTACGTATTTGCAGTGATTAAAGAGATGTTCCGATGCAAATTCCTGAAGTACAACAAATCGGGGATTTATTACAAAGGATGATAATGGAAGAATTATCGGCCTGACTGATAAAGAGAATCCCGAAATTGTTGTCTGGGGTGATGCGTCTTGAAATTTCTTTGTGAATGATGCATAGTCTTATCCGGCAGGCTGACAGGTACAGAAGGGAATCAGCGGGATTCAAAAGAGTAAGAAAATCTATAAGTTTCATAAAACAATTGAAGATCGTTTTTATATTTGTAATTATTACATATCTTTGAAAGCCGTCTTTTGTACGCGGTATGTGAGGATGAACAAATATAGAAAAGAGAAAAAGATTTTGTGTATGAATGCAGTTAGATTGATTTTATGTGCAGTTTCTGTTCTGGCTCTGGAGACTTTGCCTGCAGGGGCAGCAACCGTAATGCCGGATGGAAAGGGTGAGAAAGTGATTTGCAGGGGCTATGAGGCCCATACATCCGGCCGGATGGTACAGGTGGGACAGACGGCTCCTGACTTTCAGGCAACCAATGCGGATCTGAAAGAAGTTAGTTTGTCGTCTTTTAAAGGGAAAAAGGTGATTCTGAATATTTTTCCGAGTCTGGACACTCCGACGTGTGCAATGTCTGTCCGGCAGTTTAACGCCAAGGCTTCAGGACTGGATAATACGGTGGTGTTATGTCTGTCCATGGATTTGCCTTTTGCCCAGAAGCGTTTCTGTACGACAGAGGGGTTAGACAATGTGCTGCCTTTGTCGCTTTTCCGCAGTCAGGACTTTGTGAAGGGATACGGACTTTGTCTGGAAGACGGGCCGCTCAAGGGGTTGGCAGCCAGGGCTGTCATAGTGGTGGATGAGGCTGGTAAGGTGAGTTATACGCAACTGGTCAGCGAGATATCCAGTGAGCCTGATTATGATGCTGCCTTGAAGGCGGTGGAATGATGAAAAGCCCCTTTGACGGGGCTTTTTCTGTAAACGGCCTGTATCTGTCAGGGGCGTTCTTCTATCTTTTTCAGGTAGCCGGGATGGTCAGACCATTTGTTTCTGTAGGTTTCCATACATCCTGTGGGTATGGTAATCCTGACCAGATCTTCTGTTCCGGCTTTGGGCAGAGTCGTTTCGATCCTGAAAGCATGTTTTTTACCGGCGTTCACTGTTCCGCCTTTACTCCACCATTGATAGTTATCGGTATCAAAGGCTTTCAGAACAACGAACATAAATTCTCTGGATTTTGTACTCTGAAACCAGAGATTGCTTTCCAGAGTAAATCTTGCCATGCCATTGCTATCGGTTGTGATCTCCAGCAATGGTTTGGTGCTGTGATTTTTCTTGAAGGATTCATAAGAGGTCTCATCATACATTCTGACGGTTTCACTTCCCAGGAGTTCTCCTTGTGAGTTACTTACGGTGATTTCTACCACGGAAGGATTTTCGGGTACGATTGATTTTTTTTTTTTTGCAACCTGAGAAAAGACAGATGCCTGCCAGTAATGTTGCAGATAAAAATTTAAAGACGTTCATAGGGTTATAAATTTAGTAATTATAGTTTTGAGTTCTATTTTTTTGTGTTTCTTCTAATTAAACGGGCCGCAAAAATATAACAGGAATGAATATATATGAAGTAAAAATACAAATCCTAAAGAGTTTTAGGAATTATTGAGATTTGAATTTTATCCTTTTACCGGCTGAATGTCAGTATCTTTTGAACTTGTTGTGTAAAGGCTGAGGACGATTTATTCTCTTGTTAATGAATAGGAAATAAAAAAGAGCATGCGCTGCGATGATTTGCAGGCATGCTCTTTTTATCAGGTAGATTTGAATAAATTTACTTTTTCAATGCAGCAATGCTTTCTTTCAGTGCGGCAATCTTGGTTTCTGCATCAGCTTGTTTCTTACGTTCCATGTCGATGACGTTAGCCGGAGCTTTGCTGACAAACTTCTCGTTGCTGAGTTTTTTCAGCACGCTCTGCAGGAATCCTTCCTGGTATTTCAGGTCGGCTTCCAGCTTCTTCAGCTCTTCTTCGACGTTGATCAGGTTACCCAGAGGTACGGCATATTCTGTTGTTCCTACCATGAATGCAGCTGCTCCTTCTGCTTTGGCTGCTACGGCATTGATTGCTGACAGGTTGCAGAGTTTGGCGATAACAGCATTGTACTTGCTTACCGGGCTTTCGCCGACAACTTCCAGGGTGAGGGCTTCTTTCTGGGCAATGTTCTTCTGCAGACGGATGGTACGGATACCTCCGATGACTTCTTTCACGGCCTCAAACTGGGCAATGATTGTTTCATCGTAGTTTCCGGCAACATTCAGAATCTGCGTCATGATGCTTTCACCTTCTTTGCGGTCATAGATGTGCTGCCACAATTCTTCCGTAATGAACGGCATGAACGGATGAAGCAGTTTGAGCAATGTATCGAAGAAACCGAGAGTCTTTTCGTAAGTTGCTTTGTCGATGGGCTGTCCGTAAGCGGGTTTTACCATTTCCAGATACCAGCTTGAGAATTCATCCCAGAACAGTTTGTATACAGCCATCAGGGCTTCGCTCAGGCGGTATTTGCCGAACAGGTCGTCCACTTCTGCTGCGGTTTTGGTCAGCATGGCGTCAAACCATTCGGTTGCCAGGCGTGCATATTCGGGCTGTTCGATGTCGGCTACTTCCCATCCTTTTACCAGACGGAAGGCGTTCCAGATCTTGTTGTTAAAGTTACGTCCCTGTTCGCAAAGTGCATCGTCGAACAGAATATCGTTTCCGGCAGGAGCAGAAAGCATCATACCCATGCGGACACCGTCGGCACCGTACTTGTCGATCAGATCCAGCGGATCGGGGGAGTTACCCAGTGACTTGGACATCTTGCGTCCGATTTTGTCGCGGACAATACCGGTGAAGTAAACGTTCTTGAACGGCATGTCGCCCATGTATTCATAGCCGGCCATGATCATACGGGCTACCCAGAAGAAGATGATATCCGGACCGGTTACCAGATCGGCAGTGGGATAGTAGTATTTGATTTCTTCATTGCCGGGGTTATTGATACCGTCGAACAGGGAGATCGGCCACAACCAGGAAGAGAACCAGGTGTCCAGACAGTCATCGTCCTGACGGAGATCTTCCAGTTTCAGACTGGGATTGCCGGATTTTTCCTGAGCCAGCTTCAGGGCTTCTTCAGGTGTCTCGGCTACTACGAATCCGCCCTGCGGAAGGAAGTAGGCCGGAATGCGGTGTCCCCACCACAATTGACGGCTGATACACCAGTCCTTGATGTTTTCCAGCCAGTTGCGGTAAGTGTTCTTATATTTGGCAGGATAGAACTTCAGTTCGTCGTTCATTACCGGCGGCAGAGCCATATCTGCGAAATGCTGCATTTTCAGGAACCACTGCATGGACAGTTTCGGTTCGATGGCTACGTTGGTACGTTCAGAGAAACCTACTTTATTGGTATAGGCTTCCACTTTTTCCAGCAGGCCGGCAGCATTCAGGTCTTTTTCAATCTGTTCGCGTACATCGAAACGGTCCATTCCGACATACATTCCGGCAGCTTCGCTGATGGTTCCGTTGTCGTTGAAGATGTCAATGCTTTGCAGATTGTATTTTTCGCCCAGCATGTAGTCGTTTACGTCGTGAGCCGGAGTAACTTTCAGACAGCCGGTACCGAATTCGATGTCTACATAGCTGTCCTCAATAACCGGAATAACACGTCCTACCAGCGGAACGATTACTTTCTTGCCTTTCAGCCACTGGTTCTTCGGGTCGGCCGGATTGATACACATGGCGGTATCACCCATGATGGTTTCCGGACGGGTAGTGGCTACAACTGCATAGCGGCGGCCCTGTGCATCGCGGTGAACGATTTCACCTTCAGCTCCGGTTTCTCCGCTCATATCGTCGTTGGCAACATAGTAGCGCAGGTAATACAGCTTGCTGTGTTCTTCCTTATAAATTACTTCTTCGTCAGAAAGGGCAGTCAGTGCCTTGGGATCCCAGTTCACCATACGCACGCCGCGGTAGATGAGGCCTTTGTTGTACAGGTCTACAAATACCTTGATGACGCTCTGGCTGCGTTTTTCATCCATGGTGAAAGCGGTGCGGTCCCAGTCGCATGAAGCTCCCAGGCGGCGAAGCTGCTTGAGGATGATGCCTCCGTGTTCTTCTGTCCATGCCCATGCGTGTTTCAGGAATTCTTCACGGGTGAGGTCGGTTTTCTTGATTCCCTGCTGAGCCAGTTTGTTGACAACCTTGGCTTCAGTAGCAATGGAAGCATGGTCCGTACCCGGTACCCAGCAGGCATTCTTGCCCATCATGCGTGCACGGCGCACCAATATATCCTGTATGGTATTGTTAAGCATGTGTCCCATGTGGAGCACTCCGGTCACATTAGGGGGAGGAATGACGACGGTGTAAGGTTCACGTCCGTCGGGTTTAGAACTGAAAAGTTTGTTGTCCAGCCAATACTGGTACCATTTTCCCTCCACGTCTGCGGGATTGTACTTACTTGCTAATTCCATGATTCTATTTCACTATAATAGTTGATATGTTGATTATCGTATATATTTGGCTGCAAAATTAATAAAACTAGTTGGATTATGAAAAATATTTGTACTTTTGAAGACCGTTGCGGGAGCTGGTCTTCAATCTGTTTCCTTTGTTTGATCTGAGGAAGAGCGGATGGAGGGACAGGATTCCGGATAGGATGGTGTAAAATAAATGGAGTTATGAAAAAACTGATATTGTGGGCAGGATGTATGGCCGGTCTGTTACTGGCGGCCTGCTCGTCTGCTGAGGACCGGAAATCAGGATCACTTGAAACCATTCCGGTTGCAGATGCTTTTGGTAACCTGCAGCCGTTGAAAGTATCTGATTTTCTTGGAAGTATTCGTTATGTAGCACTCGAGACGAATGACAGTGTGCTGGTAGGAGAGGGGGCTCATATCGGTCTGTTGCCGGGTTATATCCTGGTGACGGATGAAAAACAGGCGTTGCTCTTTGACAAGAATGACGGGCATTTTGTCTGTAAACTGGGACATTACGGGAATGATCCGTCCGGATACGCTTCTTCAAAAGTCTGGTTTCAGGGACATGACGGTGTGGTTTGTTTCAGGGGCTGGAAAGATGAATGGCTGCGGTATGATTTGCAGGGACAGTTTCAGGGAATGCTGAAAATGAGTGAGAATGCGGCCTGTGCTTCGGTATCTTTGCTGGCTTCGGAGGAAGGATATATACAATATTTTAATAACGGGCTGGTTGACGGGAAAGAAGGACTTGTCTGGTACACTTCCGAACCCCGGCAGGAAGGTGATACTTTGTTACTTGCACAAGGGAAACCGGTCAATATGAGTGACATCAAAAGTATCAGTGTATTCAAGAGTACACCTTGTCATTTCATGCAGAAAGGGATGTTTTACATTGTCAGCAATCAGGATCAGTCGAATGTCGTGCTGACCAATCCGCCGGTGTTGTGGCAGGAAGGTGAACAGATCCGGTTCATGCGTTACCGGAATGATACTGTATATACGGTTGACAAGTATCGGCTGACACCAGCTTACTGGTTTGATATGGGGAACCTTTCCGTGACGAAGATGAAGGAGGAAGATGCTTCTAAGGCGTTGGTACTTGGAAAAGTGGATGAACTGGAGAAAAGCATCTTCTTTGAGTGTTTTGATGCACTGGTTGAAGAGGATCACTTGTATTATGGAGTTTATAACCGCCGGAAGGGTACCGTGGTGATGGGACGCAGGACAGACAAGATCATGGATGATCTGACCCCGTTTATGCCGGTAGACTTTTCGGAACGGACAAACGCACACGAACTGGCCGGAATGATTGAGGCGGCCGATGTGCTGGAGTGGGTTGAAGAGCATGAGTCTTGTAAGGATAATCCGGAACTCGGTTTCCTGAAGACCCTGAAAGAGGATGATAATCCGGTGGTGGTGATTGCCCGCGAATAAGGACTTATATTATATAATGGTATATATAGTCTGTGATAATGGATTTTTAATGAATAGAACATGCATACAAGAGAAGAAAAACTGGAAGCTTTCGGGCGGTTGCTCGATGTATTGGATGAATTGAGAGTGAAGTGTCCCTGGGACAGAAAACAGACCAATGAAAGTCTGCGCCCCAATACCATTGAGGAGGTGTATGAGTTGTGTGATGCCCTGATGAAGGACGACCGGAAGAATATTTGCAAGGAACTGGGAGATGTGTTGCTTCATGTGGTGTTTTATGCCAAGATTGGCAGTGAGACCGGTGACTTTGATATAAAGGATGTTTGTGATAAACTGTGTGACAAGCTGATTTTCCGTCACCCTCATGTATTTGGAGAAGTGAAGGCCGATACGGCGGAAAAGGTCTCTGAGAACTGGGAGCAGATCAAAATGAAGGAAAAAGACGGTAACAAGTCTGTCTTGAGCGGAGTGCCCGATGCTTTGCCTTCTCTGATCAAGGCTTATCGGATTCAGGACAAAGCCCGCAATGTGGGATTCGACTGGGAAGAACGCAGCCAGGTATGGGAAAAGGTGAAAGAAGAAATTGCCGAATTTGAGGCGGAAGTGGAAACTATGGACAAGGAGAAGGCAGAAGCCGAGTTCGGTGACGTGATGTTCAGTCTGATCAATGCAGCCCGTCTGTATAAAATCAATCCGGACAATGCACTGGAGCATACCAACCAGAAGTTTATCCGCCGCTTTAATTATCTGGAAGCACATACTCTGAAGGCAGGCAAGAACCTGAAGGATATGACTCTGGAAGAAATGGATGCGATCTGGAATGAGGCGAAGGCACAGGAGAAATAAGTCAGGAAACAGATAAATACGGCATGTGGAATGAACCGGAGACGGTTTGTTCCACATGCTTTTTTTGTGTACGGGGATGACAGATCTGAAGATTTCGTAAGGGATTGGGATTTGATTGATTATCAGGAATAATCCGTTTCGAATTTGTTAAAACGTAAAAATATGTATCAGAAAATTTCTTTTATAATAAAGGAGGTCATATATTTGTCGGTGTGATAAGTGATGAAAACTAAACTTTAACTAATATTTGAAAAAATAGTTAACCTGTTTTATTAAAGTCTTAAATCTATGTTTAAAAGATTCAGATCTGTCAGTATGCTGCTCTTTCTGGGCGGTATTTCAGTAGGTGTTGCACATGCAACTCCTTCGATGCTGGAAGCGAATGTCGTACAGCAAAGTAATGTGTGTAAGGGTGTTGTAAAAGATGCCCAAGGTGAAACAATCATCGGAGCTTCAGTCGTTGTTAAAGGAACGACAAACGGAACTATTACAGGATTCGATGGTGACTTTACTCTGGAAAGTGCCAAGAAAGGCGATATCCTTGAAATCTCTTTCGTCGGATATGTTTCTCAGGAAGTAAAATGGAATGGTGAACCTTTGAAAATTACCTTAAAGGAAGACACAAAAACACTGGATGAGGTGGTTGTCGTAGGATATGGTGTTCAGAAGAAGGCCAATCTTTCGGGTTCGGTAGCTTCTGTAGATAAAGAGCAGTTGCAGAACCGTCCGATTCAGAACGTGAGCAGTGGTTTGCAGGGTTTGATGCCGGGTGTAACCATTACCGGTACGAACGGTGCTCCGGGTATGGACAGTGGTAGTATCAGTGTACGTGGTACCGGTACTTTGAATACCGCTTCTCCTTATATCCTGATTGATGGTGTGGAATCTGAAACCATGAGTTCCATTGACCCCAATGACATTGAAAGTATTTCTGTTTTGAAAGATGCTGCTTCTGCTGCCATCTATGGATCTAAGGCAGCGAACGGTGTTATCCTGATTACCACCAAGCGTGGTTCGACCGGCAAGCCGAAAATTTCGTATAGCGGCTATGTCAGCTTCCAGAATGCTACCAATATGATCGACCGTCTGAGTTCTTACGAATATGCCAGCATGTATAATCAGGCTTTGCAGGCAGAAGGTAAGGCTCCCCGTTTTACAGATGAAGAAATCCAGAAGTTCAAGGACGGAACAGATCCTCTTTATCCGAATACAGACTGGTATGACCTGGCTTACAAGACCGGTATACAGCACCGTCATAACCTGAATATTGCCGGTGGTACGGAGAATGTGCGCTATATGGGATCTATCGGTTATTTGAACCAGACCGGTGTGCTTCCTAATGCAGGACGTGAACAGTTCAATGCCCGTACGAATCTGGATATGAAGATCACCAAGCGGTTGAGTGCCAAATTGAACCTGGCCTATATCAAGAATGCATATGATGATGCCAGCTCTGCTTACTATGGGGGTAGTTCTGACCAGATTATCCGTCAGCTGAACTTGATCGCTCCGTGGATTGTAGCCCGCTACGATGACGGTACATGGGGTACGATTTCTGATGGTAGCCCGATTGCATGGCTGGATTCCGGTATGAAGGTAACGCGTGACAACCACAACTTTACGGGTATGGCTTCATTGGATTATAAGATTCTGGATTGCCTGACCTTTACGGCAACTGGTTCGTATGTAAATAATATGCAGAACTATACTTATTTCCAGAAATTCATCCAGTACAATGCCAACAAGGCTTCCGATCCGAACTCCCTGGATGAACGCTATTATACCTGGAACCGTACAAACTATGACTTGCTGTTGAATTACGACCAGACTTTCGGCAAACATAACATCAAAGGACTGGCCGGCTGGCATACTGAAAAGTATAATTACAAGGAACTGACTGCTTACCGTAAAGATTTCCCGAACAATGATCTGACTGATATCAATGCCGGTGATGCTGCTTCACAGACTAACTCCGGTTATACCAGAGAACTGGCAATGCTGTCATGGTTTGCCCGTGTCAATTATGATTATGCAGGAAAGTATTTGTTTGAAGCCAATATCCGTGCGGATGCTTCTTCCCGTTTTGCAGAGGGACACAGATGGGGTTATTTCCCTTCATTCTCTGGTGCGTGGAGAATCAGTGAAGAATCATTTATGGAAGGTGCCAGATCTTGGCTGAGCAACCTGAAGATCCGTGCTTCCTGGGGTATGTTGGGTAATCAGGATGCTTTGAGTGACTATTATCCGGCTTTGAATACATATAATATCGGAGCCACTTATCCGTTTGGCGGTGCCTTGAACTCCGGTTATTACCAGTCTAGCTATAAACTGAGTACAATTACCTGGGAAAAGGCTACGACCTGGGGTGTTGGTCTTGATTTCGGTTTCCTGAACAATAAGATCAACGGATCTCTTGACTTCTATAACCGTAAGACTACAGGTATTCTGATGCAGGTTTCTGTTCCTACCGAATTTGCCTTGAATCCTTATACTGACAATGTGGGTTCAATGAACAATAAGGGTGTCGAACTGAATATCGGTTACAATGACCGTTGGGGAGACTGGACATTCGGTGTTGCTGCCAACTTTGCTTACAACAAGAATGAAATCCTTGACCTGGGTGGTGCTGACTATCTGGATACCGGCTATAACCAAAGAAATGCTGTCGGCCAGTCTATTAATGCTTACTATATTTACAAGACTGACGGTTTCTTCAATTCACAGGAAGAAGCAGATGCCTTTACCGCTAAATATGGTAATCCGTTTGGTGCCGGTGGCTTCAAGGCTGGTGACCTGAAATATGTGGATACCAATGGTGACGGTAAACTGAATGGTGATGACCGTGTATATACAAACAGTACTGAACCGGTTTATACATTTGGTTTGAACCTGACTGCCGGATGGAAAGGTTTTGACTTGTCTCTGATGTTCAACGGTGCAGCCAAAGTTGCCCGTCTGTTCGACTCACACGAAGTATATGGTGCCTTCTCCGGTGATGCCGGTCACCCGGCAAGCATCTGGAAGGATGCCTGGACCGAAACCAACAAGGATGCTTCCATGCCGCGTATCTTTACAGATACAAACTCTCCGAGCAGTTCACGTAGCGCACAGTCTACTTTCTGGTTGCAGAATACGAACTATCTGCGTTTGAAAAACCTTCAGTTCGGTTATACCTTGCCAAAGAGCCTGCTGAGCAACTGGGGTGTTGAAAACGTACGTTTCTACTATTCTGTAGAAAACCTCTTTACAATTGATAATATGAAGATCAGCATTGACCCGGAAGCTACCAGCCAGCGTCTGTCTTCTTATCCGTTGCTGCGCACTCATGCATTTGGTGTTAACATTACATTCTAACTATAACTATTAAAAACTCATTTTGATATGAAACGAATTAAGCAATATATAATGTTTGGAGCGGCTGCACTGATGACAGCTTCGTGTTCAGACTTTTTGGATACCACTCCTTATGATGCTTTGTCTCCAAGCACTACTTGGAAGACTGAACAGGATGCCGAGAAATTTGCCATCGGATGCTATTCCGGATGGGAGGACGGAGGACGTCTGCTTTATATGGACTGTACATCTGACTTTGGTTACAACAATTTCTCCTGGGAAGGATACAAAGACCTGGCCAACGGTAATATGACACAGGCCAACAGTGGAGCCAGCTTTTATGGTTATACAACTATCCGCCGCTGTAACACATTCCTGAACAATGTGCAGAGCATTGAATTTGCTGATGAAGCAGTAAAGAAAGACCTGATTGCACAGGTGAGAGTGCTCCGTGCTTATAAGTATTTCATCATGAACTGGGCTTATGGCGGTGTGCCTATCATTGATAATTATGATACGGCTGAAGATGCTCAGGTTCCCAGAAATACGGAACAGGAAGTGCGTGATTTCATTGCTAAGGAACTGGATGAATGTACTCCTGACCTGAACAAGATGCCGGCTGAAAGAGGACGGATTGCCAAGGGGGCAGCTCTGGCCTTGAGAATGCGTGAAGCTTTGTATTATGATGACTGGGCAATGGCAAAACAGAAAGCCGAAGAAATCATTGCCATGGATGAATATGATCTGGAAGATGATTATCTGAAGCTGTTCCAGGTAGCAGGACAGGATTCTAAGGAAACAATTCTGGCTGTTCAGTATATTCCTAATACTTATACACTGTACACCATCGGACAGATGTATAACAATGGTGACGGCGGATGGTCTTCTATCGTTCCGACTTACAACCTGGTAGATACCTATGAAATGAAGAACGGTATGACGATCGATGAACAGGGTTCAGGTTATGATGCAACCCATCCGTTCAAGGATCGTGACCCCCGACTGGCTATGTCTGTTATCTATCCGGGTGCTGACTATGTGAAAGCCGGAGGTGCTGCTGCGGTATTCAATACCCTGGACAAGACCATTAATGGTGAAAGCAACGCAAACTATATGACTTCTGCTGATAATGCTTCCAAGACTGGTCTGACCTGGAACAAGTATCTGTCGCCGATTACCCAGTATGCAGATATCTGGAAATCCAATGCTTGTCCTATCGTGTTCCGTTATGCAGAAGTGCTGCTGACCTGGGCTGAAGCAGAAAATGAACTGAATGGTCCGTCAGATGAAGTATACAAGAAGATCAATAAGGTTCGTGAAAGAGCAGGCATGCCGGATGTAGACCAGGCTAAATATGCCACTAAGGAAGCTTTGCGTGAACTGATTCATCGTGAACGTGCCGTAGAATTTGCCGGTGAAGGTTTGCGTCGTGCAGATATCCTGCGCTGGAAGACTGCTGACGGTAAGATGCTGGCTGAAAAGGTGCTGAACGGACGTCTGGAACGTAGAATCGGTACAGTCGATGCATCTGTAAGTGATCCGGGATTGCGTGCTACCATAACTCTGAATCCTGATCCGACAGAAGTGCTGATTGAAAACCGTTCCTTCCAGCCGTTCCATCGTTACTTCCCGTTCAGTCAGGGTGATATCGACAAGAATCCGAAACTGGAACAGAATGAAGGATACAAATAAATCACTGATTCCTGACTAAGAAACAGGTAGTTTCAGGAAATCAGTTAAAGGTGACAGGAGCTGTGTCAGAAGGAAGGCACAGCTCCTGTTTTTTTATGCCAGCAGGTATGGATTTCAGGAGAGTAAGAATCCTGCTTTTGTTTGGATCCGGGAGAAGTAGGGAGAAATTCCGGCGGAGGGTGAGCAGATAATGCTGATAAAATGATAAGTCTGCCGGTCGTTTCCGAAAAAGAAAGGTATGGAGTGGAAACACTGAAAGCTACCTTTATTGTAATATTGATTGTGGCAAGGGCATTTTCATGCCAGAGAAGGTTGGGGAAGTAGGGATAAAATAAAAGCAGGAGGAAAACCTTGGATAGCTGTTTTCCCCCTGCCTGATTGAATTTCAGATGAACGTTGTCCGATTAATGGCTCAGCATATCACCTGTAATCTTAGTGAATTTGTCTTGTCCTTCTTTACGCAGTTTGATGCTGCCGTCGTTCCAGTTTGAAGGCCATCCGCCAATGATGTGTCCCAGGAACACTGCCTTGATTTCGTGCAGACCTTTGGCCAGAGCTACGGATGAATCATGACGAGAGAAGCGTTTCACTTCACCACCGTTGTTAACCAGCAGTTTGCCGTCGATCCATACTTCTTCCAAATCAGAAGAAATGTAGTAAACGCCATCTTCCGGGATATTTACATAACCGGTAGCAACTGAAGCATATTGTTTAACGCCACGCATGGATTCCGGAGACGGTGTCTGTGCGGTCAGTGCGCGTGTTTCTTCGATTACCTTGGTTTCTCTGGGCTGAAGTTTTGCAGCTTCCAGATCTTTCACGTTCAGGAACATGCCGTCGAATACCTGCATGTTCAGGCCCGGAGCAGTCTTTTCTACTTCTTTAGCAGGAGCCAGTGTCTGTTTTTCTACCTGGATGGTACGTACAGTGCTCAGCTTGCCGGAAGGAAGTGCAGAAGCGATCTTCAGGGTTGTATTTTCAGTAAATGTCAGAGGAGCCGAGTAAACGGTTGACTGTGCAGTCGGTTCGCTTCCGTCGGTGGTGTACACAATTGTCATCGGACGTGAAGTGGTAAATTCCAGTGTAGCCTTGTCGGTGAAAGCCACGAAGTTACATGAACCGTTCGGCTGTTCCGGCATCGGAATGTGGTAATTTACATTGTGTTCATCCAGACGTACATAAGCGTTGTTGATACGGCGTTCGAAGTCTTTGTAATCCTTGCGGTCCAGATTGGTCCATCCGATTTCAGCAACTGCAATGATACGCGGGAAGGTCATGTATTCACGGATAGCTTCGCTATACATATATTCAGACCAGGTATTTCCCTGTACACCCAATACATAATCACCTTTACCCATGGCAGCCAGTGTGTCGGGTACCGGGTTGTAGCTGTAAGTCTTTTCCAGTGTTGTATAACCGCCGATGGTTACCGGTTCGATCTTGGAATCACCCTGGTAAGCGTCCAGATACATACCGTTTCCACCCGGAGTCATGATAACCGTATGGTTCATGGATGCAGCAGCGATACCTCCGTCTTCACCTCTCCATGACATAACGGTTGCGCTCGGAGCCAGACCTCCTTCAAGGATTTCATCCCAACCGATGATTTTCTTTCCCTTTGTTGCCAGGTATTTTTCCATGCGCTGGATGACATAACTCTGCAGTTTTTCTTCTGCTGAATGATTCTTGTCGGCAGTCAGACCTTCCTTACGGATGCGCTGCTGACAGAGCGGACAGTTCTTCCAGCTTGTCTTCGGACATTCGTCACCACCGATGTGGAAATATTCGCTCGGGAACAGAGGTACCATTTCGTCAATAACATCTTCCAGGAACTTGAACATGTCTTCTTTACCCGGACACATGACGATGTCTTCCACACCCCAGATGACACGCGGTGTTCCAGCTTCTCCCTTGCAGGAAAGTTCGGGATAAGCAGCAATGGCAGCCATTTCGTGACCCGGGAGTTCCAGTTCGGGAACTACAGTAATGAAATGGTCGGCTGCATATTTCACGATGTCTTTGATTTCTTCCTGAGTATAATATCCGCTGTGTTCTGTTCCTTCGCCTTCGACACGTTTGGAACCGATTTCTGTCAGTTTCGGATATTTCTTGATTTCGATACGCCATCCCTGGTCGTCTGTCAGGTGCCAGTGCAGGCGGTTGATCTTGAAGAGTGACAGTACGTCAATAAACTTCTTGACATTTTCTGCCGGCATGAAGTGACGGCAGGGATCCAGCATGATTCCGCGATAGCCGAAGCGGGGTTCATCCTTGATGCTGACTGCCTGTGCAGTCCATGCAATTCCACTTACTTTCTGAGCACTCTCGATTTCTGCAGGCAGCAGCTGCATGAAAGTCTGCATACCATAGAAAAGGCCTTGAGGAGTCTTTGCGGTTACGTTGACAGCATCGCCGGTAACATCCAGCTGATAGCCTTCATCGTTTACGTCCAGTGATTCATCCAGTTTCAGGGTGATGTTTCCACTTTCGCCTACGGGAATGTCATAACCGGTGGCGGTTCTCATTTTAGCTGCAAAAAATTCTGCAATGGTTTTGGCTTCGGGTGAAGCTGCTCCCAAAGAAGTACTTCCTGAAAGACGGAAAGCACCTTGCTGTTGTACGAGACTCTGAGGCATCGGAATGATGTTGATGCCTTCATTGTAAGACTTCACTTCACCGGGCTGGCCGCTACAGGCTACCAGTAAACTGAAAGATGCACTTGCGCAAAAGGTTAATAAATGATTCTTCATACGAATGTGTTAGATTAAAAAACAATTTCTCGCCAAAGTTAGGACAAAGAATTAAGATATGAAAATAAAGGTTTGAGAAAAAAAGGAAAAGGAAAGATTCCGGAAGAATGAAGGGTATGATTCTAATAAAAATCCTGTCATTCTCCTTATAACCGGAGAGTGACAGGATTCCTGCATGCTGTTTCTGTTATTTTTGTTTCCGCGGCTGGCCTTTCAGTAATTCCCGGTGGAATTTCATTTCGGCTTTCTGAACCTGATAAATCTTTTTGGCCGACAGGAACTTTTTGTATTTCTGGACATATTCCAGTTCCAGCTGGTCGGTTGCTATCCGTGCCTTGATCACGTCTTCCACAATCTTGGCGTATTCGGTTTCCGTGGTATTGGGATCTTTTCCCTTGCGCATTTTCTGCCAGGCTTCCTTGTTTTGTTCCTGCTTCTTGTCCTGCAGTTCAAAATAAAGCGGGAAGAACCTGGCTGCTTCCTGCGCATTCAGTCCCGCCTTTTCTGTGATAAAGGCCTGCTGGCGGCTGCGGAACTCCTCTTTGCTGAAATGCCCTTTCTGTGCATGGATTCCAGTCAGACAGCAAAGAGCCATCAGGGTGAGGATATAGAGTTTTCTTTTCATGGGTCAATGAATTATTTATTGATAAATTTCTGTATTTGCATCAGTCAGGTATTGGTAAAGCGTATAATCATCCATCATGGTCTGGTTGACAATGGGATCAATATATTCGTCCGGAATTTCGGAGAAAGTCTCTGTATGTCCGTTCTGGCTGGAGACCGGATGCTTGGATTGATTCACCATGACGCGTACGCCGAACATCAAGCCACAGAACATGGCAGCCATGTAGACCCACGGTCTTACACGTTCCCACATGGTAACTTCGGGCTGAGGCTGGCTTTCTTTTTCCGGAAGCTGTTCCATCACTTTGCCGGCAAGATTTTCAAAATACCCTTCCGGTACGGTAAAGGGATTCGGAGCGCCGTATTTTTTTCGTAATTCGTTTTCTTCCTTCATGGTTGTTGTTTTTATGTATGTATTACTAAGATATGATTTTGTTCAAAAGGTTTAATCGTGCTTCTCGAAAAATTCTTCAATTTTTTTCACAGCGTGATGATAGGAGGCCTTCAGGGCCCCGACGCTGGTACCCAGAATCTCTGAAATCTCTTCATATTTCATTTCCTGAAAGTACTTCAGGTTGAAGATGATGCGCTGTTTTTCCGGGAGCTGAAGAATTGCCTTCTGGAACAGTTTCTGGGTTTCGTCACCGTCAAAATAAGGATCGCTTTCCAGTTTGTTGACCATAACTGCTTCCGTATCATCTATGGAAAGCTGGTCTTGTGCCCGTTGTCTGTTCAGAAAATTCAGGCACTCATTGAACGCGATCCGGTAGAGCCAGGTCGAGAGCCTGGCATCTCCCCGGAAATATTCCAGATTACTCCAGGCCTTGATGAAGGTATTCTGCAGCAGATCGTTGGCATCATCGTGCGAAAGCACCATACGCCTGATTTGCCAGTACAGTTGTTCGCTGTAGGCTTTGACCACCTGCTCAAATGCTTTCCGGCATTTGGACGGATCCTGAAGCTGTTGGGCTATTTCTTGTTCGTTATAGTTGCTCATGACAATGAATAGATGCTTTTTTCTTTGTCTGGTTTAATGGGTTTTGTTTTTATTAACTTCCCGGCTTTCCCTTCAGAGTTCGATTTTCAGGTTTTCCTGTGCCAGAATGGTTTGCGGGAAAATGGCTGAAGCTTCTTTCAGCAGTAGGCTGTCATCTTCATAGCGTGCCGAGAAATGTCCGATCATCAGTTGCTTCACTCCGGCTTCCCGGGCGATCAGTGCTGCCTGTTCTGCGGTGGAGTGTAGGGTAGCCTTGGCCCGTGCCAGTTCGGAGGTAGTGAAAGTCGCCTCGTGAAAAAGCAGGTCGACACCTTTGATCTGTTCGGTGATACGTGGCAAATAGCAAGTATCCGAGCAGTATGCATAGGTGCGGGGCGGGTCGGAAGGGATGGTGAGCCGTGCATTGGGAATTACGGTTCCGTCTTCCATCTGGTAGTCTTCTCCGTTCTTGATCCGGTTGATCAGATAGAGAGGAATGTGGTAAAAATCAATCATCTCGCGTATGATGTGATTGGGAACCGGCTTTTCGCGGAACAGAAAACCGCAGGTAGGCAGCTTATGGCGAAGAGGAATCGTTTCTACACTGACGGAACGGTCGTCGTAGATGACGGTCTGTTCTCCGGGATCAATCGCGTGGAATACCACCTTATAAGTCATTCCTTTGCAGAAGTAGTTGAGTTGCGGAGCGAGCAGTTTTTCCAGTTCGGCATGGGCATAGATATGCAGGTCGGCAGTACGTTCCAGCATTCCGAAGGTGGAAATCAGTCCCATCAGGCCGAAGCAATGGTCGCCGTGCAGATGAGAAATGAATATGTGGTTCAGTCGCCCGAAACGGAGTCGTGACCGGCGGAGCTGCACTTGAGTGCCTTCTCCGCAGTCGATCATGAACAGCTTTTCGCGGATGTTTACCACTTGCGATGTTGCCGAATGCCTCAGGGTAGGCAGGGCCGATCCGCATCCTAATATGTGAACGTCGAACTTTTCCATGCCGACAAAGATACGATTTTATTCGAAAACCGTATTCCGCATGTCGCCGGTTTCTGCAAATGCAAGATGCATTTTCAGTGCGTTGCGCAGGGAGAGGGGAGTGTGACAGGATGTTCCGTCCGACAGTTTCACGTAGTCCCACAACAGCTGGCGGTAGTCCGGGTGAGCACAGTTTTCGATGATGCATTCCGCACGTTGCCGCGGCGATTTGCCCCGCAGGTCGGCTACGCCCTGTTCCGTGACCAGGATGCGCACGTCGTGTTCGGTGCTGTCGGTGTGCGAAACCTGAGGCACGATGGAAGAGATGAGTCCGCCTTTGGCTGTCGACGGTGTCGTGAAGATGGACAGATAGGCATTGCGGGCAAAGTCACCGGAGCCGCCGATTCCGTTCATTATCTGTCTTCCAAGCACATGAGTACTGTTCACATTGCCGAAGATGTCAGCTTCCAATGCCGTATTGATGGCGATGACCCCCAGCCGGCGGATTGTTTCCGGATGGTTGGTAATCTCTTGCGGACGAAGCAGAATCCGTTTGCCGAGCGTATCCATGTTGTCATATAGCAAGTCCAGTTTGTCATCAGAAAGTGTCAGCGAACTTCCGGTGGCAAAGCAGATACGTCCGTCCAGCATCAGGTCGATGACCGAGTTCTGGATCACTTCCGTAAACATGGAGAAAGGAGGAAGCTGCTTGTCGGCTCCAAGTGCTCCCAGTACGGCATTGGCGATGTTGCCCACTCCAGACTGAAGTGGAAGGAATTCGTGGGGGATGGCTCCTTTTTTCCATTCCCGAACCAGAAAGTCTGCCACATTGCGTCCGATCTGAAGAGTCGTTTCGTTTTGCGGAGTAAAAGGAGCTATGGCATCCCGTTCGCAGGTACGGACGACACCGGCTACTTTACGCGGATCAGCCTGAATACTGATTGTTCCGATCCGGTCGTTTACGCGATAAACAGGGATTTCACGCCGGTGAGGCGGCATATCCGGCAGGTAGATGTCGTGCATGCCCGTCAGGTGATCTTCATGCGCTTCATTAAGCTCAATCAGGATCTTGTCGGCCATTTCCACCAGTGTAGGTGAGATGCCTACGGATGTACTCAGAATAATTTCTCCGTTTTCAGTGATGGCTGAGGCTTCGATGATGGCTACATTGATTTTTCCCAGAAATCCATAGCGTACGTCCTGTCCGATCAGCGAGAGATGCACATCAAAATAACGTGCGTTGTTAGTATTGATGGCTTCACGCATGCTTTTGTTGGACTGGAAAGGAGTACGGAAAGAAACCGCCTGTACTTCTGCCAGTGCCTTATCTATCTGATTTCCCGTAGCTCCGCCTGTGATCAGTCCCACCTGGAAAGGATGGCCCTGCTCATGCAGTTCCCGGGCACGTTCGGCCAATGCTGCCGGAATAGCTTTTGGGGTACCTACCGAAGAGAATCCTCCGATCCCGACTGTATCCCCGTGACGTATGATGCTGGCAGCTTCGGCTGCCGTTAGAAAAGGATAATTCATAATTTAGCTGTCGTTGTATTTTTTTCGGGCACAAAAGTAAAATATCACTTTATATTTTCAAATAAAAATACAATTAAAAATGCATATTATGCAGAAATACCTTTGAAATGGATAATAAATGTAATATTTATAAGAAAAATAAAGAAAAAAGCATTTAGAAAGAGGATTCGTTTTAAAGAAGGTATATTTGAATTTATTTGTTCAGCAAGTGCTTGCTGCCTGAGAAGAAAAGAGTAAAAAACGCCTGTGAAATGAAAAAAAATCCCGAATTCGTTTTGCAACTTCAAAGAAAGCAGTAAATTTGCATCGCTTTTCCAAGAGAGCGTTAGAGATAAAGCCGAAATAACTCAGTTGGTAGAGTAACTCATTCGTAATGAGTAAGTCGCGGGTTCGAGTCCCGCTTTCGGCTCATAAAAAGTCAGGGAATTAAGTCTGTTAAAGCTTGATTCCCTGACTTTTTTATGTGCGGTAATCGGTTTCATTCGATATAGCCTGATATCGGATTCATGAGATGATTCGTTTAAAAATCTTTGACTTTGATTCTTAATAATACGGGGTTGTCATCTTCTTTTAACGACGAACAGATTTGATCCCAGGCCGGATATTTCTGTTGAAGTGTTTCCCGGTCTGTTGCGGATAGACGTTGATATCCCTTCATTAAAATGCGGGGGCTTATTTCCCAAATGATGTCGTTCCCATCCATATTATGCGGAATCCGTTTGCCGGTAACTGTTATTACATTTCCTTTGAGATACATATCATCTACAAGCTTTTTGGCGGTCATTATTTTCTTTGACCGTTTTGAATAGAGGGATAAATAACCTTTGTAGGCTTTGTCGGTGATCCCTATATAAAGAAAGTCATCACCGACTCCGATAGAAGAGGTTTTC